>Ga0075424_100006459_pt1 | contig 11293 bp, 8 predicted proteins | sample SoiMethybrSBSTD3_FD_75301 | JGI IMG/M metagenome (GOLD analysis project Ga0075424, IMG submission 75301) | Bulk soil microbial communities from a Populus tree surrounding site in Tennessee, USA - Soil MetaG P. TD hybrid SBSTD3 | ecosystem: Environmental > Terrestrial > Soil > Tree plantation...
CTGAGACCATCGGCGGCCTGCTCAATCGTGTAGTCGTGTAGCTTTGTTGTTCTGAAACCTGACGTCCGGCCCGAAAACAGGCCCGCACCGGGGATGTTCATCAAGATCGGTGCCGCGGCGAACGGATGACTCGGATGGCTAGAGGTACGAAAGCCACCAGTCGCGGCGCCGCAGCTTCACCGACGCGAACCAGCGGCACGCCGGATAGAGCATGACGACGACCGCACCCCATGCGACGTACACGATGGGAAGTGTGTACCCCCAACCGGGCGGTTGCGTGAACGGATATCGATCGAGACCTGGCGACTCGAACATCCAGTGCGCCGTTCCGTAGCGTGCGTAGCACACGACAATTGCGAGCGCGTGAATCAGCGCCAGATGAAGGACGAAGTAGAAGAGCGGCACTCGCCCGTACGTGATCGCCGGACGAAGAACTCTCGGCGTCCGTGGGTCGAACGATGCGAGGAGGAGCGCGGCAGGCCCGAGGGTCATCAGCAGGAACAGCAGCGACGGCGGATACTTCGTCGTGTTGAGGAACGACAGGATGGTGAAGATCGCCGAACGCTGCGGCGACCAGCGCGACGGATCCCCGTAGACATTCAGCCACCGCAAGACGACGAACGCCGCGCAGCACATGGCTCCGGCTCGCAACAGGAATGCGCGCCGATTCGGATAATCACGGTAGAGCGCCCCGAGGCCGAATCCAACCGCGGTGACACCGATCCACGGAATCAGTGGATACGCCGCAAACACCACGTGATCGCTCGTCGCGAGCACCATTCCCGGGCCGTGCAGGATGGCTTGCACCGCGCCGACGACGGGGTTCGGCGAGGGTGGAATGCCATCCAGGAGATTGTGCAGCGCGATCATGACACCGCCGTAGAGGGCCACGATCGGCGGTGGCAGAAAGACGAGCGGCGCGAGCGCAATCATCGCCCAGCCAAGCGCCCACAACACGATGAGCATCGTCACGCGATAATCGAAATTGAACTGGAAGGCGAGGCAGCGCACCACGGTCAGCTCGAGGAGGATCAACCAGAGGCCGCGTGTGAGCAGGAGGCGCGCAAGCTGACCGTCGGTCCGGCGCCCGCACGATAGCGAGGCGCTGGCGCCGGTGAGCAGGAAAAACACCGGCGCGCAGATGTGGGTGATCCAACGCGTCAGGAAGAGCGGAGCGGAAGCGCGCGCGATGTCGGTCGGGCTGATCGAGATGATGCCGAAGAAGTCGCGCGTGTGATCGAGCGCCATCAAGATCATGATGACGCCGCGCAGCGCGTCGATGGACTCGATGCGGTGGCTACGAACTTCGGAGAACGAAGACCCGGCCCCAGTGTGAACCGACACGGTGGTTTGCGAGACGCCAGTTCCCCGTCGATACATCCCATCCCTCGAGCAGCTCGCGCCAGGTGCCGTTGTCGCTGAACGGCACGTCGAGCACCTGATCGTATAGCCAACCTTTGGGAATTGGATCTGGCGCATCAGTACCTGATTTCGATAGGCTCCCCACATGATTCGAGTGGAGCCGATCGTGCTCGAAGGATGGGGCGTCAGGCTGGAACCGCTGTCGCTGGAACACGAATCCGGTCTCTCGGCCGCGGCTGCCGACGGCAAGCTCTGGGAGCTCTGGTTCACGTCCGTGCCGCGTCCTGCGGAGATGCACGCGTACATAGAGGAGGCGCTCGACGGGCAACGCGACGGGCACATGCTCCCCTGGGCAGTCCGTGACACCTCCAGCGGGGCGCTCGTCGGCTCGACCCGCTATCACGACATCGTCCCCGAGATCGATCGTGTGGAGATCGGCTACACGTGGTACGCCGAGCGCTGGCAGCGCACGCGAATGAACACGACGTGCAAGCTGCTTCTGCTGACGCACGCGTTCGACGCGCTCGGATGCAAGGTCGTCGGCCTGCGCACGGACTCGTTCAACTTCCGATCACAGCGCGCGATCGAGAGGCTTGGCGCGAAGAAAGATGGTGTGATTCGCCACGCGAAGATCCGATCGGATGGCACAGTGCGCGACACGGTGATCTACAGCATCCTGGCGAGCGAGTGGTTCGACGTGCGGAGACATCTCGAGCTGCGTCTCGATCGTCGACAGATATGAATGCCATTTCCTTCGCAGACTTTGAAAAAGTGGATGTGCGCGTTGGCCGCATCGTCCGCGCCGAAGCGTTTCCGGAGGCCCGGAAGCCAGCCTACAAGCTCACGATCGACTTCGGGCCCGAGATCGGCATGAAGAAGTCGTCCGCGCAGCTCACCCATCGGTACAAACGCGAGGAGCTGGAAGGACGTCTGGTGCTCGGGGTCGTCAACCTCGGCGCCCGCCAAATCGGGCCATTCGTGTCGGAAGTGCTGACAGTCGGCGTTCCGGATGCGGACGGCGCCGTCGTGCTCGTGGTGCCGGCCGCAGACGTGCCGCTGGGAGCTCGGTTGTTCTAGGCCCTTCGACGGTCAAATTCTTACAAGACGCGGCCTACGGCGACGCGCCAGAATGCGTGAAAAGGAGGTCGCACGTGGCAATCACCGCATATCTCTACTATCAAGACGTTCGCTCCGCGCTGAAATGGCTCACGAAGGCGTTTGGGTTCAAACGCTACGGCCCGTCAAACAAACGGGATGGGAAGATCGTTCATGCGGCGATGGAATTCGGCGAGGGCATCGTCATGATGGGAGACCCCGGACCGAAGTACAAGTCATCGACGAGGACGATGCACCGGACCCATTGTCTGCATGTAGACGTCGACGATGTGGATGCCCACTGTGCGCGGGCGAAGCGCGCAGGGGTGCGGATAATCGCCGAACTCGCAGACACGCCGTTCGAGCGACGATACGGCGTGGAAGATCTCGAGGGACACCATTGGTATTTCGCGCAGCCGATCAAGCGGACTCGAGGTCGACGACGTGGTTGATTGCGCCCGTCCGGCCCGCGAGGACGGCGGTCGGCGGCATGCCCGCGATCGCTTTGAACTCGTGTGTCAGGTGAGCCTGGTCGAAGTACCCCGCGGCGAGCGCAACCTCTCCGAGACTCAAGACCGCCGGCCGCCTGGCGAACCGGAGCGCGGCCTGAAAACGTTGCACGCGGCTGAATACTTTCGGTGTCAGTCCCACTTCCTCCGCAAAGCGGTTAATGAACCACCGGGAGCTGTGGCCGATCTGCGATGTCACATCGGCGACACGGGTCTGCGGATATTTGAGCTGGCGCGCGGCCCACAGCACCGTCTGGTCGGACGTTGCAGAGCGCATCAGGCGCGACATCAACCACCGTTCGAGCAACGCAAGGCGCGCTGCCGCGGTGCGGCATTCCAGCAGGCGTTCGGCGAGAATCACTGCGGAAGAATCGGTGACGTCAATGAGGGATACTGACGCATTTCGAACGTCGGATACAGAGCACTGAATGAACGCAGCCGCTCCGCCGGGCGTGAAGTGCGCGCCCATGATGACATCGGGCGCCGCACCGATGTCGAGGATGACGGATTCCGAGGACGGACCGGCGAAGATCGTGAACGGGGAGGCTGGATCGAGCGAGATGACGATGCCGGCGCACCCGTCGGGCATACGCCGCTCGCGCCGGTGGGGCGGTTTCCAGGCCTCCGCGTGCCACAACACGCTGACCAGCGGCGACAACGCACGCGCCGGCGGGCGGTGGATCAGCATATGACGTCAGGATAACGCGTTACCTTACCTGGTGCGGGCGAGCTCGAGAAAGCCGTTCACGATCGCGCCCTCCGCACACCCGGGCTTGAGGCGCGATGCCGTGACCTCGTAGCCAACGGGCTCGAACGCCGCGTCGTTGGGGATGTAGCCGCTCGAGCCGTTGGTGTGCGTGACCATAACCGTGTGCGCAATCGGCATCTCGCGCTGCAGCCGCAGCGCGATGGCCGTGAAGACTTCGCCGGATACACCGGCCAGCGCGATGTCGTTGACGGTCACGAGCGACAGGCGGATGTTGACTGGATCCGTATCGTTGAATCTGTACTCGGCGCGCGGCGTCGGTCCCGGCTCAACCCGCCGTCCAGGACACGTCGCAACCTTCTGCGCTCCCCGGATCGTGATGCTCGTCGTGGCCTGTACCCCGGATGCGGCGCGCAGCACCGCCTCTCCGAGCACCTTGCCGAGCGAGTCAACGAGCGTGAAATCTTCCCCGCTGGCCATCGACGCAGGATTCTGATCGCCGGCGGCGCCGCTGGTCCAGGCGGCAACCATGCCGTCGCCGCTCGTCCGTTCCTCCGGGCGCAGCCGCACGCGCATGCCTGCATCGCTCCGCGGCTTGTCGTTGCCGAGATAGTGCTGCTCGACGAATCGGGACGTCGCGCCGGCGATGTCGCCGGTAATCTGATAGTTCTCCGATCCCATCACCACCGCGTGCACGGCGTAATTGATCCAGAAGGCGATCGGCTTGCCGGTCAGATCGTCGATCCGGAGCACGGTGACGGTCTTGTCGGATGGTCCCTGCTCGTTGAATCCGAGCCAGAGTCCGCGCTCGGGCGACGACTCGTCACGGTTCACGTTGACATACGCTCGCGCGGTGCCGAGGCCGATCCGCGCGGGCTGAAGCTGCGCCTTCGCCCGCCGCACGGCGTCGACTGCGGCGTTCTCGATCGTCGCAATGTAGTCGCGCTGCGCCGGAGTCGCTTGCGCCGTCGTGACGAGCGACGGCGCCCCATGATCGTGGACCGCCGACAGCAGCAGGTGTTCCGGCGTGATTCCAGTCTCCGCGGCGATCCGTTTCGACGTTTCGTCCCACACCGCATCCGGAACGAAGAGCGACTCCCAGGCGACGAGCGCCGCCTGTGTTGCCCCGTCGTCAAGCACGATTGCCCGCACGTACACGCGATCGTGAATCCCCTTGAAGCCCTGCGTGCGGCTCGCAAAGCCCGCCATGGGCAGCGCCGCGTCAGCAGCCGGCGTGATGTCGACGCGCGCCGCGCCCGCGCGCAACGGGCCTGCATGCGCCGCCGTCGCGACGCACAACACGCATAGCAGCGACGCGCGCGTCCTCATTTGGCTCCTCCGGGATTCGCGGGCGCCTCGTACAAGCGCAGCATGCGCATCGACCACGGCGGTCCGTTCTCGACCGTGGCCGTCTGCGTGATGCGGACGAACCTGGCGGTCACGGGGGCGAACGCGATCGACGTGACTCCAGGACTTCCTTCGCCCTCGGCCACCGGCTCGGTCCAAGTGGCGCCATCCGTTGACACCTGGACCTGGAACCGTCGAGGGAACGTCGAAACGGGCGCCGTTCCACCGCGCCCCCCGATCGTCGAGGATGTGAACTGGATCTCCGTCAGTCTCACAGGGGCGGGCAGCTCAATCTGGAACCACATGCCCGGCTGCTGCGGAGCGCCTGTCGTCCACCCCATGAAATTCAACGCTCCAGCCGCAGTGCTGGCGTAGTTGTATCCGCCCTCCGCGTTCGCCTGAGGTGCGGGGCGCGCGTCGTGGCTGGCGGTGACTTTCCACGTCGAATCGGCGACGAGCGCGTGCGGCAGCGATGCCTCGAGCTCCGGGATCGTCCACGCTGCGTGTGTGCCGGTCGTCGCACGAACGCGCTCGACGTCGCCAGCGGTTGCCAACGGGCCGCTGTTGCCGAACGCGTTCCGCACGTACGAGGCGACATCGGCAACCCACTGATCCTTGTTCGTGCCCATCGCGACCATCACCTGCGGATACGTTTTGCCGTCGATCGGTCCGGAGAGCCCGTGCAGGATCGCCTTGATCGCGTAGTCGCGATGTCCGTTCACGCGCGGCGAGCCTGCGAGCGACGGCGCGACTAATGACCCGGCGGCCCCTCCTGGCGTCGGGGTGCCGCGTCCGTCGGGACCGTGGCACGCGAAGCACACCTCGTTGTAGATCGTCCCGCCGCGCTCGAGCGAGTTCTGCTGCTCCGGCGTCATGCCTCCGCGTCCGCCGCCACGTCCGGCGGCTGCGGTGGCCGCGACGATCCTGTCGCCGACGAACTGCACGCCTCGCGCCTTGTTCTCCCCCATCGCGGTCTTCACGGCGGCCGGAGTGTCGGCAACCTTGAGCACGTTCATCGTCAACATGGCCTGGATGACCACGTCCGTGTCGGAGTCCTTCAACAAGGTCCGATAGTCGCCCTCGAACGAGTGATCACCCGCCTTGTACAGCGTCTCACTTGCCCGCAGCGCCTGGATGCGCAGCCGCGCCTGCGGATCGTGGAGCGCTTCTCGGGTCAGCGCGGCATCGAGCGCCCCGAGCCCCTCGAGCGTCCACAGGGCGTGGAATCGCGCGAGCAGATTATTCGACGTGCGGACCATCCGTTGGAGCGCCGGGACGACGGACTTGTCCTGCTTGAGAACCAGCAGACGCTGCGCGGTGTCGCGCCACCAGCCGTTCGGATGTGACAGGTGCGCAACGAGCTGGGCTGGCGTCTCGGCGAGCATCCGCGGGCGGGTGCGATCGCGCGCGATGCCGTCATACGTCAGCCTCCAGATGCGCCCGTGATGGACGATCTTGTCCAACTGATATTGCTTGATCTTTTCCCGCAGATACGTGCCCTCCTTGGCCCACTCTGCCCCTTCGATCATTCCGCGGTACATGTCGGTGATGTAGAGCGCCCCGTCTGGTCCGGTCGTGACGTCCGTCGGCCGGAAAAGCGGATCCATCGACTTGATGAATTCGGATCCGGGATACACGTTTCGCAGCTGCGTCAGGCCTTCGATTTTCGTCGGGCGGAGGCGGCGGACGACGCGGGCGACGACTTCCCCGTGCAGATAGTCGCCAACGAGATCCTTCGGAAGGCGATCTCCCCGATACACTTCGTTGCCTGCGGCCGCGGTCGCGTAGATCAATGAGCCGTCCGGCATGCGCGTTCCCGGAAGACCGGCCTGAATATCGCCGACGCGGTGAGGCGCGCCCCAGACGATGTTCAAGTCCGGCTCGTACTGCTCGGGCCACGCGAAGTTCCCGTAGTGGACGGGGAACTGGAAGTACCCGACCATCCCGCTCGCGCCCCCCTGAAACCAGACCTTGCCGTCGTCGTCCTGCGTGACGCCCCATTGCGAGCTGTTCGGTCCCGTCGGCTCCTTGAGCAGCCCGTTGGGCGTCCATCTCAATCTGAACGCGTTGACGGTGCTGTACATCCAGTTGTCCATCGCCCAGAACAGGCTCGATTGCTGCGACTCCATGTTGCCCGCGCGTCCGAAGTTGGTCGCGAAGAGCGCCTTCTTGTCGGCAACGCCGTCGCCGTTCGTGTCCGTGTACTTCCACACGTCGTCGGCGTTCGTTTCCATGGTGAGAATCGTGTTCGCGCCGAACGGGAGCACGAAGCGCGGGAATACCATGTTGTCCACGAACACCGAGTGATGCTCGAACGTGCCGTCGCCGTCGCGATCTTCGTGCATCGAGATCCGTCCGATCGGAGGGATCAGGTCGATGCCCTCGGGCGTCTGGAAATAGCCTCGCAGCTCGACGACGAACATGCGGCCGTTGCCGTCGAAGGCGATCTGCGCCGGATCCTCGATGAGCGGCTCGGACATCAACGGTTCGATCCGGTAACCGGGCTGCAGCCAGAGCCGCTTCGCTTCTTCGGCGGGCGAGACCGGCTGCACCGGCGGCTTCGGCGACAGGTCGGCGGCGGCGTTCGCCGGATCCGTCGCGCCCGGCGCGGCGCCGGCTCCTCGCCCCCCGCCGGGCGTCTGTATCGGCCCGCGCGGGGCGTTCTGCGCATCTGCGATCAGGATCGACGTCGCGCAAACGAGGATGGCCAGCGGAATGCGGCGAACGAAGAATCGTGACATGGTCCGGGATAATACCGCCACTGGAGACAACGGAGATAAGCGGGGTGAACGGAGAGATGGGAACCACGGAGAAACGGAGGTAACGGAGGATTCTTTGGGGGAGAAGAACGCAAGAAACGGAATCCGCAAAGAAAGAACTCCACAAGAATAAACGCCACAAAAATAAACTCCGTTATCCCCGTTCCTCCGTGGTTGTATTTCTCCGTGTCCTCATTTGCCTCCGTTTCCTCCGGCTGGTTCATGATGGGCACCGATGCGGGGCAGGAAGACGAAGCCCCGCCGCATCGCGTGTTCGTCGATGCGTTCGAGCTCGCCGTGTTCCCGGTCACGCGTGCGGAGTACGAGGCGTTCGTGCGCGCGACGCGGCACGAACTGCCGCGCGACTGGGCGGATCCGTCATTCAGCAAGCCCGACTTGCCGGTCGTCGGCGTCAGCTGGAACGATGCCGTGGCCTATTGCGCGTGGCGCTCCGGCGAAGAGGGTCGAGTCGTGCGGCTGCCGACGGAGGCGGAGTGGGAGTTTGCGGCGCGCGGGAACCGGGATGGACGGTTTCCGTGGGGCGACCAGCCGCCTGATTGGATTCCGAACGAGGCGCAGGGTCCGTTGGACGGGCCCTGGCCCGTCACACTCGGCGAGCCGAATGGATTCGGACTATACGGGATCGCGGCGAACGTTCACGAGTGGTGCGCCGACTGGCACGACAAGGATTATTACCGCGTGTCGCCGGAGCGGAACCCGCGCGGACCGGATCGAGGCGTGCGGCGCGCGTCGCGTGGCGGCGCCTGGCGGCATGCAGTGACGATCTCGCGCGTCACGCAGCGGAGCAAGTTGGATCCGGCGTTTCGGTACACCGACTACGGGTTCCGGGTAGCGCGCACGAGCCTTTCCTGAGCGCTTGCTGCGCCGGGCGACGGGTTGCGGCAATCCGTACCATCGTGAGGCAGCGATTCAGTTCCTGGGTAACTGCAATCGGTGTGTCGGCCGTATGTGCATGCAGGCGCGCGGTGCTCGTGACCAAGGGCAGGAGCATCAGCATTGCGCGCATCAGCGGGTGTCGTCGAGGCATGACGCCTCTCTCGCAATCGCGATACCGCCCGTTTCCCTCGGAAAATCAGGCGATTTCAGGGTGTGCGCACAGCGTGCGTGTAACGTGATTGCGCACCGGGATTACAAAATCGCACGTCGTGTCCGCCTTCAGGCGGACGCTCGATCCGTCGCGACGTCAACGCGCGCCGAAGCCGAACCCTATTCCGCCCATCACGCTGAACGTGAGCGTGGACGTATAACCCACGGCGGCTCCGTCGAGCGGCGGTTCGTCGCTGAGCGCCCAGGTCAGCTCCCCGTGCGCCCGCGCGATCGCGTTCGCGAGATCGAGAACGGTTCCCTGCGCGAGATCGAGTGACAGCGGTTTACCTGAGATTCCAGAGATCGGATGCGGATATCCGACTTCGCGCGCGATGCGCTGAAGCGCCTCATTCGGCGCGACGTCGATCAGATGAATGGGCTCGACGACCCTGAACAGCAGGCTCTGCGCGTCGTTCCAGGCGGCGGCCGGCCGGATCACGATCACGCCGTTCATCTCACGCCATTCGTACCGGGGATCGACCGCAACCATCGCGTCGAGCACCTCGCGCAGCGTCCGTCCGGTCGCCGCAATATCGGGTGGGGTGGAATGCCTGCCGGGACCCGGGCGGAGGAACTCAATCCCCATGGGGACCCTCGTTGCGTTTGCAAGATCGAGAACGCCGGATTGAGAGGGGCCATGGAGGATCAGTGGGAGCTCGTTCGGGCCTATCCCGACGATGCGGTCGAGGACTGCGTTCGATCCTCCAATGGCGAGCGCCGGAGGATCGACGTAGCGGGCGACGTTCACCGGGGACAGGGGTGCCTGACCCGGGACGCCACAACCGTTTCCCGTGGCACCGGCATAAATCGTCACCATATAGGGGAACAGGATGCTCGCACCGTCCACGCGCTGCGTCTGGAAGGACCACGCGAGCTCGCCATGCGCGCTCACGGTCGCGTTCAGCAGATCGAGAACCGTGCCGCCACTCAGGTCCATCGAGAACCGTTTGTTATCGCTCAGCTGCGTGCCTGCGTATTGCGGCGCCCCGAGAAACGCCGCCGCGACCGACAACGCGTTGCGCGCGCGGATGTCGCGCAACGCGACGGGCTGTATTGGCAGGGCCAGCGGATGATTCACGCCGCTCCAGGCCCTCGGCGTCCGCAGCACGATGACGCCACTCATCTCGCGCCACTCGTAGCGCGGATCGATGCTCGCTATGATGTCGAGCGCCGCACGGATGCTGAGACCGCTCAGTTTCTTTGGGGTCTTTGTGGTGAAGCGCGAAGCATCGCCGGCCGCGAGCTCGAGGCCCATGGGAGCTCCAGCCGCTTTGGCGATCTTGCCGATAACCGCTGGCTCGAGCCGTGTAATAAGGATGGGGGCGCCCAACTCGTCGGGGCCGATGGTTTTTTCGAGCGGCGTCTGGGCGGCGGCTGGGCCAGCCAGAACGGCCTGAAGCGACAGCAGTGCCAGAACTGTCTTCAGCTTCGACATGATTCGGGCCTCGACTGGGGCCGTGCTGCCGCTGGGAGTGCTTCGATTATACCGCTCCAGTTTGCGCGATCGGGGCCCGATCCGCGTATCATTACCCCGTATGTCGCTGAGCGCCCGAGGATTCCCGGCCGTACTGTGCGTCGCGGGCCTGACGGTTGCCGTCGGGGCGTTCACGTTGCAGGCTCGCCAGGCCCCCCAGGCCCCGCACGTCACGCTCGTCGACGACTACTGTCTCTCCTGCCACGACAAGGATCACGAAAAGGGCGGGCTGATTCTCGAGACCGTGATGACGCACGACGTCTCGCAGAATCCGGAAATCTGGGAGAAGGTAGTCCGCAAGCTGCGCGCGCGGCAGATGCCGCCGATCGGCAAGGAGCGGCCTGACAACGGCGTCTACGACGCCGTGATCGCGTCGCTCGAAGCGTCGCTCGATCGCGCGGCCGCCGCCCACCCGAATGCAGGCCGAACCGCGACGATCCGCAGGCTGACGCGAACCGAATATCAGAACGCCGTCCGCGATCTCCTCGCGCTGGATGTCGACGTGACCTCTCTGCTGCCTGCGGACGAATCCAGCTACGGTTTCGACAACGTCACGGTGGGTGATCTGTCGCCCACGCTGCTCGATCGATACGTGTCGGCCGCGGAGAAGATCAGCCGCCTTGCCGTGGGACTCCCGGGCCGCTCTCCCGGCGGCGAGACGTTCCGGATCCGTGCGGATCTGACGCAGGAAGAGCACATCGACGGGCTGCCGATCGGCACGCGCGGCGGCGCGCTCCTGCATTACACGTTTCCACAGGACGGCGAGTACGAGATCCAGATTCGCCTCACGCGCGATCGCGACGAGCACGTGGAGGGACTGAGCGAGCCGCACGATCTCGAGTTGCTGCTGGATCGCGCGCGGGTCCAGCTGTTCACGGTGAAGCCCCCGGTGCGCGAGCCGGGAGTCCCGGACACCGAACAGCCGTCTCACGCA
>Ga0075424_100006463_pt1 | contig 11291 bp, 12 predicted proteins | sample SoiMethybrSBSTD3_FD_75301 | JGI IMG/M metagenome (GOLD analysis project Ga0075424, IMG submission 75301) | Bulk soil microbial communities from a Populus tree surrounding site in Tennessee, USA - Soil MetaG P. TD hybrid SBSTD3 | ecosystem: Environmental > Terrestrial > Soil > Tree plantation...
CACCCAGGTGTCGGGGATGCGGCCGAGCGTGGAGATCAGCGCGAACACCCAGAACGGCATCGGACTCAATCCGAAGAGGTAGCACGCCATGTCCTTCGGCAGGCCGGGGATCAAGAAGATCACGAAGCAGAGAATGGAACCTTCGGCTTCGATGATGAAGCCCAGCCTCTTCCAGATGTCGGCGCTCACGAGCCGTCGAACGTAGCGCGCACCCAGCCAACGGGCGATGGCGAACGACGCCAGCGAGCCAAGCGACAGCCCGATCGTCGAGTAGAGCAGCCCTCCCCACTCGCCGAACAGGTAGCCACCGAGGATCCCGGTGAGCTGCCCCGGAATCGGCGCGACGATGACCTGCAGAGCCTGGAGGCCGATGAAGACGACGGGCGCGAGGACGCCCCACTCGCGCAGCGTCTGCTTCAGGAACCGCTTGTCGACGTAGAGCCGGGTCAGGAACTGATAGGCGGGCGCGTCGGTCGCGATGAGCCAGACGACGCCTCCCACGAGGGCCGCGGCGATCACGCCGCCGATCCCCCAGCGCCACGCCGTCTTCAACCACCGCCTCGCGACGTCACGATTCCCATCGATGCCGAAACCTGCGGGACCTTACCAGCCCGGACGCGCGGCGTAAACAGGTTTTCGACGTGCCACGCACGCCCCGCCGCTGCTAGGACCCAAAGCTCACTTCGAGCCGGACATCGGGGAAACCGGTCGACCGCTCGAAGGCCCGGACCGGGACCACTGTGCGGAGGTCGTCCTTCAGATAGAAGGCGGCGTGATCGCGGTCGCTCCGCTGGAATCGGCCCTGCGCGTCGAGCGTGAAGGGCATGCGAAACGTCCCTCCGAACGGGAGCACGATCGCCTGGGGAAGCGGAACGAGGACTCCGGTCGCCGGATCGGCAGTCTGGGTGATCGTGAAGCTGCCCGTGATCGACCCGAGCGGGATCCGGTGCAGCACGGCGAGCGAGAGATCGACGGTGCCGCTGAACGTTCCGCTGATGACCGGAAGATCCGGAACGTGGACGTCGCTGTTGCCCGGCGCGTTGACCACCACATCGAAGGTCCCGCTGACCGGGCCCGTCCCGGTGACTGTAGAAACGCTGTCCGTGCCGGTCGCGATGACCGTGCAGCTCCGCATCTGCGGTGCCGAGATCAGGAGCCTCGATGGGCACAACGGTGTGCCGAGCGCCGCGAACCCCTGAAGCGGAGAGATCGCATTCCGGAGAACGACCCCCTGCACCTGGTCGAAGCTGACGCGCTCACTGACCTCGTACAGCGTTACTCCGGTCGTTCCGGTTGCGTCGTCTCGATCTGCCGCGTGGGTGGTGGTAGAAAGGGCCAGCAGGGTCAGCGCGAGCGTCGCGAGCCGCAGAAACCGCTTCGCCATGTCAAAGGCCTCCGCAACACAGCAGGACGCGTGCCACGACCCGAGCTTTGCGGAAGTGCTGGGAATCCGGCAGTTGTCGCGATCGGCGGCTTCCGGCCGACCCGGTCCCCGAGGAGTTTTGCGCCAGCATGTCGATTTCTCCGGTCAGCAACTGATCATCTCCTGCGGGCCTCTGGGCGACCTCTGCTAGACTTCAGACAGCCACTCTCGACCGAGGTGTCATGCGCTGGATCGGGCTCGGGACGCACCGCCTCGTGGTCACCTTTCACGCCTTACTGATACTCCTCGCGACCTGTCACGCGCTACCGGTCCGAGCCGCGGCGGAGACGCTCCGGTTCGTGGCGGTGGCGCCGGGCATCGGACACGCCGCCTTCGAGGTGCATCCGCCGGAGGGCGAGCCCTTTTCAGGGCACGCGTTCAAGATCGATCTGAGTGAAGCGCAGCTGCGTCTCGTCACGGCCAGCGACCCTTCCTCGCGGCAACCCGTGGATCAGATCACCGCGTCCTTTCCGGCAGTGGTCGCGGTCAACGCCAGCTTCTTCGACAAGGATGGTCGCGCGATGGGACTCGCAGTGGGCGACCGCGGCCGCCTGGGCACGGGCAAGCTGAGGAGCTGGGGAGCCCTCGTCGTCAATGGCACGGACGCGCGGATCCTGCTTGGCGCCGGCATTCCCAACAACCCCGACGACCCGCTCATCGTGCAGGGCATCCCTCGCCTCGTCGTCGGCGGCAAGGTTCCGGGCCTCAAGCCGCAGATCGCGGAACGCACGGCGGTCTGTGCCGCCGGCGGCCACGTCGTGATGGTCGTGGCGAGCAAGGCCGAAACCACGGCCTTCGCTCGCTTTCTCGCCGAGCCCCCCGACAACGCCGGGCTCGGCTGCTCGGATGCCTTGAACCTCGACGGTGGGCCCTCGACCCAGCTCGTTGTCCGGCTCCCCTTACTGACCTTGTCGCTGCGCGGCGGCTGGGGTGTGCCGAACGCGCTGGTCGCTACGCCCGGCAAGCGCTAGCCGGCCGGCTCCTCTCAGCGGATCGGGTTCCGGCGTACCGGCACGAACGCCTGCTCGAACACGGCATCCGCCACGCGACGGCCGAGCGCGATCCCCTCCGTCTTGTCGAACGCCCAGTGAATGCCCAGATAGATCCGGCTCTGACCGTTCTCCTCTTCGGCGTCGGACAGCGACGAGAACGTGCGCGGCACGAGCGGTCGCACGACGCCCTGATTGTCTTCCGTCACGCCGTTGAACTCGTCCGACACGAACGTGAACGCGATGCGGTCGGTCCGATAGAACCGGCGCAGAGCCTGGAAGAGCGCGCCGCCGAATCCAGCATGACCCGAGGGATAGGCTGGAAAGGGCGGGGTGAAGTTGGGGCCGTCGAGGTTGCTCGCGGGCGCGCCGAGCGGTGTGAAGGTCGGATCGCCGACCGTCGCCGCATTGCCGTCGCCCCGTCCGGTCGGGCCGGTACCCTGGTCGGACTCGCGGACGCCGGTGACCGGACGCCAGAACCCATAGCGGTACTTCGAATCCCAGATCGCGATGCCGGCGTCGGCCATCGCCACGTTCACCAGCGCCAGGAGTCTCGCGAGCGCGACGAGATCGGAGCGCATCTCATCGGCGATGAGTACCGCGATCTGGTTGTAGAGCCGCGGCGGCGCGCACAGGCTGGGCGTGCCGTCGTACGCCCAGTAGGTGCCGATCTCCGTTTGCTCCGGGGTACGCTCCGTCGGTGTCACGATGCCGTCGCCGCCGAGGCGCTTGGCCTCGTCGTACGCGGCCGCGTAGCGGGCACTCCTCAGACCGGGCGGCGGCGGAACTCGGAACTGATCGGGCGACGACAGCACGAACGGCCTGACCTCGCCCCAATGGGCGCCCAGCGCGATCGGGATCAAGCTGATCGGATCCTGGCGCCACTGTCCCGGCTCGTTGCCCGTGATGAAGTCCACGCCGACGCGCGGCTCCGGCTGCTGCGAGCCGTCATCGATGCGCAGGCTGAGAATCGCGGCGGCCGCCTCCTGCCCCAGCGCGATCCCGCGAGCCCGGGCGGTGCGGTCGGGGATGCGGCCGAGGTCGTCGTCGAGCTCCTCGTCGAAGCTCCCCCGCTGCGAGGGATACAGCGCCGCCAGCGTGTCGTGCGCGGCCTGCGCGATGGCTGCTCGCATGGACGTCCCGTCGCGCGCCGGAGCCAGTCCGGTGTAGCTCTGATAGCCGCCCGCGATCGCGTTCACGACGTCGAACATGGCAATGTGCACGATCGCCATCGCGCGGCTCGCGCGTCCCGGCCCCAGGTTCTCGCCGAACACCCGCTGCTCGCCGGGCGCCACCGGCGTGTGATCGAGCCCGCTGGCGTCGACGGCGACGGCGTTCCAGTGATGCGCCCAGCTCCGCGCGCCCCGTGACCGCGCCAGACGTCTCGCACTCTGACGAGAGTGAAAGCGCGGACCATACGCGTCCGGCAAGCCGCCGCGGAATCCGTCGGCGCCCGCCCGGCCTGGTCGATCGAGGGCGACGGCGAGGGCGGGCCCCGCCAGCTTCGCCGCCGCCATCATGAACGAGCGTCGATTCAATACGCACCTCCGGGAACGCGATAGGTATTGTGATAGACGGATCGTTCCACGCACTTCAGCGCGGTCTCGCGCTCGATGAGCTCGCCGTGGTCCGGCGTCGCGTACACGATGATCGCGTCGCGCGGATGGGCCGCCAGCGACTCCTGGAGGCGTCGCAAGACCGGCACCAGCACGCCCGGGCCGAACGGGTTGGCCAGAAAGAGCACCAGCGGCGCAACCGGGAACTCGATTGCGATCGCATCGCCGTGTACGCTCCGAACGTTTCTCGTCTTCTGCGACGGGCTCCGGTAGCGTCGAAGGTTCCGGCACGCGATCTCGTGCAGCTCACGCGCGAACTCGACGCCGAGCACCTCCCGGAACGGGAACTCGGAGGCGACCAGCAGGACGCGGCCCTTGCCCGAGCCCAGGTCGATGAACCGATACCGCTCGTAGTCGATGTCGAGCGCCCCCAGGACCTCGAACAGGAACTTTGGGTGTGTCGGATGATAGATACGACCGTGACGCGCATTGTCGCTGTCGATCGTCAGCCTGTCGAGGCTGACGATGCCGCACGTCCGGACCTTGTGGCGCCAGTCGAACACCCGGCAGCGTGTTTCACCGACGATGGTCCGCAGGACGTGCGCGAGCATCGTCGACCCGACACCAATACCCGCGATGGCCATGAGCCTCCTCCGTCATGAGTGGCTCTACACGCTCAGAATGGGCGAACTGCAGCGATCGAAAAATGGGCGAAAGCGAGACGGCCGGTGGTCGGCCGTCGGTCAGCGGTCCGCTAGGCAGGGCCGACGGACGAGGAATCCTGCGAGGCGATGGACAACGCCGAGTCGCGGTGCTCGAGATCTCTCCAGCGGGCGCGCGGGGCCGGTGACGCCTGGGTGAGCGCGCGCCGGCTGTCGTCGACGCGCTCGGCGTCGGCGGGCCGCCACGGCTCCAGGAACGCCGCGTCAGCCGCCGCGACATCCGACGACGCGTCCTTGACCTCGACGACACCGTCGAGAAAGTACTCGTCGTTCTCGAAGCAGAACACGCCCGGCAGCTCGGGATCCACGAAGTCGACGGCTACGTACAGGAGCAAGACGAGCGTCAGCACGGGCGACTGTCGCGATCGGCTCACCGCGCCTCCGACGGCTGCCCGGCGCGCCGAGGAGCGGCTCACGGCTCGCACCGGGATGTGGGGCTCGCTGGGCGACGGAGCGCTCTCTCAGGCTGCACGATACGAACCTGCCAGCCCGTATCTCCGACTCGAATCCGGTAAACCACGTAAAATCGTGCGGCGGCATCCCCGATGAACAGGTCTTGGGCTATCGTGGAAATCGATGACTGAGTGGCGAATCCGGCGAGTCGGGTCGTGTGCGCTCACGCTCCTGCTGGGGGCATGCGCACTCGCAAACACGCCCCAGCAAGACCTGGCTTACGCGCGGTGGGAGAAGTGCAGCACGTTGGGCGGGTCGCTGGAGCGGATCGATCTGAGCGGCCGGATCACGTTCCGGTTCACGAGCCCCGCGGGCCGGCAAGAGATCCTGCAATGCCTCGACGAAGCCGGCCGCGCGGGGCCGCCGCTGCCCGCGCCCGTGGGCGTGGGGTTGCCGGGAGGACCGTAACGCTAGGGAGTCGGCTCGAACTCGTAGCTGCCGCCGTCGGCCGCCAGCGACAGGTACAGATGCCCGCCCTTCACGGCATAGGACCGAATGAACGGCCACTGCCGCACGAGCTGATCGTGCATCGATCCGGGCGGACACACGACGCGGGTAATATCGAGCGGGCCGAAGTGAAGCTGATTGGGGCCGTTCAAGATCCACTCCCCCCGGCCACGGTTACAGTCGAACCGTACTTTCACGTTGCCGTTGTTGGCGAAGGCGACCGTGTACTTGGTCTTGTCGTCGGGCGTCAGAACCGCGCCGTTCCCGCCCTGGAACTTCACGAGCTGCCACGAGAGGCCGCCGATGCCGGCGAGGCGGACCGGCGGTGTCGACGAACAGCCCACCAGCGTGCCAACCGCAATCAGCCAGACGAGAAATCGTTTCACGGGGACCTCCATGGAGAGCCGAAAATCGGGTCTCTTCCAGGGTCACACGAGGGCGACGCGGCGCCAAAGAATCAATCCGTGCTCGGCCGCCCTCATTTCGGCTTTGAAAAACGAGCCATTGAAGCGAGCGGTGGGCTAGACTGCCCTCGTGCTCGTCTCGTATCGGATCAGAGCGACAGGCCAGGTGCGCGGCTACGCGATCGCATTGCCCGCGGGCGCCGATCCTCATCTCGTGCCGACCAGCGCCGTGATCAAGTGCCTCGCCGACGAGTCGGGCGTGGCCCCCGAGGAGATCGAGCTGCTCGACCTGTGGACCGAGCAGTAGAGCGTCGCCGGCCCGCGGCCGCCTCGTAGCGGTATCACCTTAAGGTAATCACCCTCGATTCCGCCCAACGTCGTAGAATCCCGAACACGGAGGAATGCATGCCCAAGGTCCTGGTGATCCACGGTGCCGGTATGAATATGCGCGGCAAGGTTCAGCTCGACATCTTCGGTCCGATGACGCTGCCCGAATACGACGAGCGCATCCGTGGCTATGCCAAGGAGCTCGGCGTGGAAGTCGAGATCTTCCATTCCAATCTCGAGGGCGAGATCGTCAACCGGCTCTATACGGCCAACGATCAGGGGTTCGATGCCGCGATCTTCAATCCCGCAGCGTTCGGCACCGGCTACCCGGCCCTCGTCGCGGCCCTCTCGCAGGTCAAGTTTCCGACCACCGAGGTACACATCTCCAACCCGATCCGCCGCGGCCCCGCCTCCCAGACCGCCGCGGTCAGCCAGAGCGTCGTCGCCGGCTTCGGAATCGCAGGCTATGCGCTTGCCTTGCGGGGGATCCGCGACATGCTGGCGGCGAAGAAGTAGACGCGCCTGCGCGCGCTACATGCTCGCGGCTCTTGTCCTGGCGATGTTGCCGGCTACTCGACGATTGCTTGATAGACGAGCGCGCGTACGAGCTGGGCGTAATGCCGCCCGAGCGGCGACTGCATCATCGAAACGACCACCATCTGCTCTTTAGGATCGGCCCACCAGTAGGTCGCGAACGCGCCAGGCCAGAAGTAGTCACCTGTCGAACCCGCCATCGGTGCACCGCCGCGGTCCTCGCGCACCGCGAGCCCGAGTCCCCAGGTATAGCCCGCGCCAGCGTAATAGGCGGGTCCGCGCGCGATGCCAGCCAGCTGGTCCGACGTCATCAACTCGACCGTCTTCGGTGCCAGCACACGTGCGCCGTCGAGGACGCCACGGTTCAGGAGCATCTGGGCGAAGCGCGCGTAATCCCTCGCGGTGGAGACGGCGCAGCCTCCGCCACAATCGAACTTCCGAGGCACTGTGGCGTCGGGCACCTTGTAATCGGCGCCCGTGTCGGGGTGCTTCCCCAGTGGCTGGGCGAGGCGCATGCGCTTCTCGGCAGAGACCACGAACGCGGTGTCGGTCATGTTGAGCGGCCGGTAGATGCGTTCGGCGAAAACCTCCTGTAACGGCTTACCCGCAACAACCTCGACGACGCGTCCGAGGACGTCGGTCGACAGACTGTACTCCCACTGCGTACCAGGCTGATAGAGCAGCGGCGCCTTCGCGAGCTTGTCGATGAACTCGTCCATCGTCAAGGTCAGCGAGGCTTCGTTGGACGACTCGGGATACAGCTTGTAGATCTCGCTCGTGCCGCGGTTGCCGTAAGTCAATCCCGACGTGTGACGCATCAGATCCTGGATTGTCATCTCACGCGCGACGGGGGCGCGTTCGAGGCCGACCGTCTGCCCCTTGAACGCGGGGATGTACTTCGAAACCGGATCCGCAAGCAACAGCCGGCCTTCCTCGTACAGCGAGAGGGCGGCGACCGTGACCATTGGCTTCGTCATCGACGCGAGTCGGAAGATGGCATCGGGCGTCATGGGCGCGCGAGCCGCGGGATCACGGAACCCGGCAGCCTGCACGAACGCAACGCGCCCCCGGCGCGCAATCAGGACGACGGCGCCGGGAATCTGGCCCTTCTCCACGTCCGCGCGCAGCGCCTGACCAAGGCGCTCCAAGCGCTCGGAGGACAATCCCACCTCTCCCGGCTTCGCCGTCGGCAAGTCGGCCGCAAAGGCTGGGGTGGCAAGCAAGAGCGATAGCAACAGAACGAGAGCGTGGATGATCCTCATGACGCGCGCTTCCTCGGCAGGACCTTGAGCGCGTCTTCAGCGGCCTCGAGCGTGCGGGCCACATCGGCCTCGGTGTGCACGAGCGAGAGGTACATCTTCTGCGTGTTCTTGACCACACCGCGCTTGATGAGCTCCGTGGTGAAGGCGCGCGCGAGGGCCCCGTCGGCCTTCTGGAGCGATCGGTAGTCGGTCACTGGCTCCGCCGTGAAGAGAACGTCGAAGACCACCGGCTCGCCCACCACCTGCGCGGGTAGCCCCGAGCGCTGGACCAGCTCCGTGAGGCCGGCCATCAGTCGTCGCCCCGTGCCGTGCAGGGTGTCGTAGGCGCCGGGCTTGCGCAGCTCGGCCAAGGTGGCGAGCCCCGCTGCCGCAGCGATGGGATTGCCGTTGAGCGTGCCGGACTGCGAGATGAACTCGCCCTTGCCGTCCCGCTGAGGGTCGAAGGGGCGCATCAGCTCCTCGGAGGCGCAGACCGCGGCGAGCGGGAAACCTCCGCCGACGATCTTGCCCACGCACGCGATGTCGGGGACGACGCCGTAGTACTGCTGGGCGCCGCCGTAGGCAAGGCGGAAGCCGGTGACGACCTCGTCGAAAACGAGCAGGACGCCGTACCGTCGCGTGATCTCACGGAGCCCGGCGAGGAAGCCCGGCTGGGGCGGGATGAGCCGCTGGAACGGTTCGATGATGACGGCCGCGAGCTCATCAGCGTGCGTCGCGACGATCCCCTCGACGGTGGCCAGGTCGTTGTACGGAGCGACGAGCACCTCGGCCTCGAGCGCATGGGGGATGCCCGAGGAATCCGGCACGGGAGCCGGAAAGGCCTTGGGCGAGCGCGGCGTCGCGCTCATCATCGAGTAATCGTGAGCGCCGTGGTAGCCGCCCTCGAATTTTAAGATTTTGTCGCGGCCCCGCGCGGTGCGGGCCACGCGCAGGGCGAAGAAGGTCGCCTCCGAGCCCGTCGAGGTGAAGCGCACCTGCTCGGCGCAGGGCACGGCTCGGCAGATCTCCTCGGCCAGCTCGATGATCGGCTCGTTGACCATGAAGTAGGTGCTGCCGTCCTCGATCTGCGAGCGGACCGCCGCCACTACCGCGGGGTGGGCGTGGCCCAAGACGAGAGGGCCGGAGGCCAGCACGTAGTCGATGTACTCGCGCCCGCTCACGTCGTAGATCTTCGAGCCCTGCCCGCGCTTGACCACGAAGGCGGCCTCGTCGGCGTAGCGGGAGGTGCCCAGGACGCCGCCGGGCAGTCGCCGGCGCGCGCGCTCGAGCAGTGTGGTTTCCTCGGCGGATCGTGGGCGGTTCGTCTGGGCCATGGGAGACCTCGCGTGGTTGAAGGAGCGATGAGCTAGCGTCGCACCACTATCAGCCGGGCTCGCCGGAGTGTCAACCCATGCTAGGGTGCCGATTGCGGAGGAGCGCGGTCAACACGGTTTGATGCGAGGAGGAGCGAGCAATGGCAGATCCGACTAGGCCGCTGTGGCAATGGAGCGCCTGCGAGCTTGCCGAGGCGATCGCGGCGCGCAAGGTGACCGCCGTCGAGGCCGTCGGCGCCGCGGTGACTCGCATGCGCGCCACCAATGGCAAGATCAACGCCGTCGTGAACGATCTCGGCGACGCCGCGCTGCGCGAGGCCGAGGCGCACGACAAGGCGATGAGCACCGGCGGCCCGATCGGACCGCTGCATGGCGTGCCGGTCACGATCAAGGAGAACGTGGATCAGAAAGGGTGCGCGACGCCCAACGGCGTCGTCGCCTTCAAGAACGTGATCGCGCCCGACGATGCGCCCGTGGTGCGAAACCTCCGCCGCGCTGGAGCCATCATCATCGGCCGCACCAACACGCCGGAGTTCTCTTTCCGCGGGACCACGGTGAACGAGCTGCACGGCCGCACCTTCAATCCCTGGAATACCACCGCTTCGGCCGGCGGCTCCTCGGGCGGCGCGGCAGCGGGCGTGATGATGGGCTACGGTCCGATCGCGCACGGCAACGACATCGGCGGCTCGCTCCGCTTCCCCGCCTACGCCTGCGGCGCGGCCACGGTGAAGCCGGGGCTCGGCCGAGTGCCGGCCTACAATCCGTCAGCCGCCGTCGAGCGCGGGATGCTGGCGCAGGTGATGTCCGTGCAGGGCGTGATCTGCCGCGAGGTCCGCGACGTGCGCCTGGCCATGCGCTCGCTCATCGGCTACGACCCGCGCGATCCATGGCAGGTGCCCATGCCGTTCGACGGGACGCCCGAGCCGAGACCCATCAAGGTCGCCTTCACGCGAAACACCTTCGACTTCCCCCTGCACCCGGCGGTCGCTAAGGCGCTCGACACCGCGCGCGCCGCGCTGGCCGGCGCCGGCTACGAGGTACGCGAGGTCGAGCCGCCGCTCCTCAAGGAGGCCGCGGTCACGGGCGCGCGCTGTCTCTTCGGCGAGGCCAAGGCGCTGATGGACGCGGACGTGCGCAAGTACGGCTCGAAGACCGTCGTCGCGATCTTCGACGAGTACTACCAGTACTTTCAGCCGTTCGAGGGTATTGAGTACCTCAAGGCGATCGCCGACCGCAACCGCTTCATCCGCGCCTGGACCACGTTCCTCGCCGACTATCCGCTGGTCCTCACCCCGTTCCTGCCCGCACCAATCTTTACCTGGAACCGCGACGAGCAGGGCGCCGAGGGCGTGCGCGAAGTGCTGGGCAGCGCGCTCTACAGCTACGCGATGAACTTCATGGGCCTGCCCGCCGCCATCGTGCCGGCGAACGAAAACGGGGGCCAGCCGGTCGGCGTCCAGATCGTCGGCCGTCGCTTCCGAGAGGACATGATCCTCGATGCCGCGGAAGCGGTGGAGCGAGCAGTCGGCGTGATGGCCGAGCGCCTCTGGCGGCAGCTCAGGCCGTAAAAGCCAAAGGCGCCGGCGGCTCAGCCGGCCTTGTACTTCTTCAGCGCGTCCGGGGTCAGCATCAGGCCGTGGCCCGGGCGCTCGGGCACTCGGAACCAGCCGTTCTCGCACTTCGGGAGATCGACGAAGAGATCGTCGGGTGCCCAGTTCATGTACTCGACCAGAAACGCGTTGGGCAGAGCGGCGGCGACCTGCAGCGAGATCTCGTGCACGACGTGCGGCGAGACCGTCAGGCCGTGGGCGGCGGCGAGGTGGCCGATCTTCAGCGTCTCGCTGAACCCGTTGGCCCGGCA
>Ga0075424_100006467_pt1 | contig 11289 bp, 4 predicted proteins | sample SoiMethybrSBSTD3_FD_75301 | JGI IMG/M metagenome (GOLD analysis project Ga0075424, IMG submission 75301) | Bulk soil microbial communities from a Populus tree surrounding site in Tennessee, USA - Soil MetaG P. TD hybrid SBSTD3 | ecosystem: Environmental > Terrestrial > Soil > Tree plantation...
CCGACGTTCCAGGGATTACGCGCGAGCAGCGCGCCGGTTTCAGGATCGACCGCCGTCACGATCGACGGCGCCGAAGCCGCACGCGACGAGCCCAGCACCCATTCGACATAGGCCGTAACCGACAGACGCCGGACCTCCTCCGACGTGTTCCGGATCGTGAGTCGCGAAACCTTGATCGGGTCGTCGAGCGGCACGAACTGCAGGAGTTCGAGCGAGACGCCATTCGCCGAATGCTCGAACCGGCTGTATCCCTGGCCGTGCGTCGCGAAATACGGCGCCGTCTCGTTGCGAACCGGCAGCGCGGTCGGGCCCCACAGCTGGCCCGTGTCTTCGTCCCGCACGTAGATGGCTTCACCGGTCCGATCGGCGACCGGATCGTTCGACCAGGGCGTGATCTGGTTGTCGCGGCTGTTCTCCGACCAGGTGTATCCGCTGCCCTCGACCGCGGCCTGGAATCCGAAGCTGCGATTGGCGACCACATTGATCCAGGGCGCGGGCGTCGACCTACCGGCATCGAATGTCGTCACGTACTCACGGCCATCCCGCGCGAATCCCCCGAGTCCATTGAAGTACTCGAGCTGAGGCAGCGACGCAGCCGGCTGCTGTTGCGGTTTCGTCGAAGGCGGACGCGGCGGAGGCGGGGCGCCGCCGGCGTAAGGTTCCCTGACGTGATCGAGCTGTTCCGCCACGGTGCCGCGGCCCGCGACAAGCACGACCCTCGCGACCGAGAGGAGCCGGGCCCGCGTTTCCTGCGAAATGAGGTCCGCCCGCAGCACGAATACGGAGCCGCGCGTGGCATCCGCGCCAATCCGCGGACGCGACTGGCTGGAGCGGACCTGGGTCTCGAGGGCGACCTGCAGGTCCTGGATGTACGAAGCGGCGCGTTCGTTCAGGACCACGAGATCGACGGCGAGCAATTTCATGCGCCAGTACTCGTGTGCGGCGAGCAGCTGGCGCACGATGCCGATCTCTTCGATGTCGTGGATTCGCACCAGGACGATCGGCAGGTCTCCGGATATGCCGTGCGCCCACAACTCCGCCGGCCCGCCGCCACCGCGGCGAATGGTCTCCGACGACGGCCGCAGCGACGAATCGGCGTAAACGAGGTGCCCCGCGAGGCGCTGGTACAGGCTGGCGTCCTCCGCCCCGACCCCGAGATATCCCAGCTGCACCTGCGCCTGGGTCCAGGCAAGCGTCGCGGCCCGGTCGTAGGCCGTCGTGTCCCGGTGCTTGTCGACGAGGTCCAGCACGCCTTCACGCGAGGATGCGACCATCGTCCAGAATGCGATGTGCACCGTCCGGCCTGCCGGAATGCGCACGCGCCGGCGCAGCGCGAATATCGGGTCGAGCACCGTGCCGACGGTATTGGACAGCGGCCGGCCGTCCATGACTGCGACCGGCATGCGGATGGAGCGGCCCCGGCCGAGGAATCGCGCGCGGTCGGTTTCGACCTGCGGCCCGGCGATTTCCTCGCCTTCGAGCACCGCAAGGTGCGCCGCCCAGATTTCCGGCTCGCTCCCTGAGCGCCGTCGCCGCGTCGCGAGGATGGCGCCGGTCTTCGCGTCGAATTCGGTCTGCACGAACAGCTTCGAGAATGCCGCGTGCGCGGCATCGGCGCCCGGCGGCGCGAGCACCAGCTCGGCATAGGAGGTGAACTCGATCTCGCGATCCCGGCCGCCCGAATTCGTGACCGACACCCGCCGAACCTCCGCATCGTATTCCGGCGACACGAGGATCTCGAGCGTCGTGGTCATCGTGCCATCGCGCCGGACGAACTCGGCGCGGTCCTCAGTGAAGGTGACCCGATAGCTCTCCGGCTCGACTCCGCTCGGTTGGAAAGTCGCCGACCATACGTCGCCGCTTTGCGCATCGCGCAGGAATATGTACGTGCCCCAGTCGTCGCGCGTGGGATCCTCGCGCCAGCGCGTAACGGCGAGGTCCCCCCAACGGCTGTAACCCGAGCCCGCGGCCGTCAGAACTACCGCATACCGGTAATTCGAAAGCAGGTGCGTCTCCGGCGCGGCACCGTGCGGCGAGCGGACACGCCGCACGGCGGGAGTCTCCACCCCGTGCACGGCGGCCGTCGTCCTGACTTCGTCCACCCGCGGATGCGCGACCGCGACGTTGCGTGGCGTGCGCTCCTGCAGAAGCAGCTCGGTGGCACGCACCATCGGCTCGACGTGAAAGCGCGCCCGCATCGCACCGTCGAGAAGCGCATTGGCGATTGCCACGATCGTCATGCCCTGGTGGTGTGCCATGTGGGCGCGTACGACGGCGACTTCTTCGCCTTCCGGCAGGCGGGCGCGCGTGAAGTCGAGAGCCTCGTAGAAACCGTATCGTCCGCGCCCGCCGATCGCCTCGAGACGCGAGAAATTTGCGGCGGCCGCATGCGGATCGACCATGGCGGCAAGTGCCGTCGCATAGGGTGCGACGACGGCATTCCCGCCGAGGCCGCGCTTGAGGCCGAGCCCCGGGACCCCGAAGTTCGAGTACTGATAGGTGAACTCCAGGTCGCGGACGTTGTAGGCGGATTCCGAGATTCCCCATGGCACGCCGAGCTCGGCGCCGTAGCGGACCTGCCTGCGCACGACGAGGCGGTTGGTCCGCTCGAGCAGGCTGCCGGAGGGCGCGCGCATGACGAGCGACGGCATCAGGTACTCGAACATCGAGCCGGACCAGGAGATCAGTGCGACGCCGCGGCCGAGCGGCGTGACGGCGCGCCCGAGTCGGAACCAGTGCCTTGAAGGGAGATCGCCCTTGGCGATCGCGATGAAGCTCGCGAGCCGCGCTTCGGATGCAAGCAGGTCGTAGCAGCCGGAGTCGAGCCGGTCCTCGGAAGCACGGTAACCGATGGACAGCAGCTTGAGCTCGGGCTCAAAGAGGAACCCGAATTCCATCGCGTCCGTCATGTCGCGCGCGCGGGTTGCCAGCTCCGCGAGGCGCCGATGGAGCTCATGCGACGCTTCCTCACTCTGGGAGAAATCGCGAAGGTGGCTCTCCACCGCGCGCAGCGCCGCTTCCGCCCAGAACTGCATTTCTGCGCCCCCGTCGTCGCCGCGCTCCCCGGCGAGTGCGCGCGCGACGTCGACCAGCGTCACGGCGAGCGGCCTGATGTGCAGGAGTCGCGCGGCCGCTGGCACGGCTCCCTGTTCATCCAGGCGCAGTGCGGCGGCCAGCGCCGCGAGTGCGTCATTCACCTGGCTGCGCGTGATCGTCTGGGTCCGGCGATCGTCGGACAGCGCCAGCGCGGCTTCCCGGCAAAGGTCCAGGCTGTCTTCGATCCCGGCGAGCACCGTGCGGACCGCCACGGGACCGCGCATCCACTCGCCGCACGAGTTGGCGAGTGCGATCAGGTGTCCGGCCAGGTTGCCGCTGTCCACGGATGAAACGTACTGCGGCTCCAGCGGGCGCAGGTCGCCCGTGTCGTACCAATTGAAGAAATGGCCCCGGTACTGCTTCAGCCCCCGCATCGTCGTCAGCGTTGCTTCAAGCCGTTCGACCGTGTCGATCAACCCGGCCCAGCCGAAATCGCACGCACTGGCCGCGGAAAGCAGGTAGACGCCGACGTTGGTCGGCGAGGTCCGGGACGCGACGATCGCCTTCGGATCCTCCTGGAAGTTGTCTGGCGGAAGCATGTGATGCGCCGCGGTCACGAACGTCTCGAAATAGCGCCAGGTACGCCGCGCGACCAGGCGCAGGGCGCGCGCATCTTCGGGCGTCACGGTGACGCGGCCCGCGACTGGCGGCGACCGGCTGACCCACCGCGCGACGGCGGGCGACGCGAGCCAGGCCAGCACGAACGGCAGTGCGACCGGCCACGCAGCGTGGCCCGACCACCCGACCGCGACCGCCGCAGCCACCGAGATAACGACGGCCGAAAGCATGTGCCGGTAGCTGCCGAGAATGCCGGGAAGCTGCCGCGTCGTGAGCTGCGCGGCCGTCACCCAGTCGAGCAGGTGCCGGCGGCTGACGACCAGGCGATACAGCGTGCGACCGATCGCATCGACCATCAGCCATGCCTGGTGCGGCAGGAAAACGCACGTCAACACGAGCCGCGAGACGGCCAGCCTGAAATCCTCTCCGAGCGCGCGAAAATGGCTGCTCGTGGTGATGCGATCGTGGTGCGGCACCGCGGCGGCGAGCACGGGCAAGATCATGGGCAACGCGATCGTCGACACGATGAAGCACGTCCAGATGAGCGCCCCATGCAGGTGTAACGTCCAACCTGCGACGAGCGCGGCGGCGCCCATGGTCGGCGAGAGCGACCGCCGCAGGTTATCCAGCATCTTCCAGCGGCCGATCGACGGCAGTTGCCGGCCGAGGATCCACGGCAACAGTTGCCAGTCCCCGCGTACCCAGCGGTGCAGGCGAGCCGCAGCCGTGTCATAGCGCGACGAAAATTCCTCGACGACCTCGATGTCCGATACGAGGCCTGCGCGCGCAAAGGTGCCTTCGAAGAGGTCGTGACTCAGCAGGGTGCCTTCGCGCACCCGGCCATGGAGCGAAGACTGGAAGACGTCGACGTCGTAGATACCCTTGCCCGTGAAGGAGCCTTCGCCGAACAGGTCCTGGTACACGTCGGACGCGGCCGCGGCGTAGGGATCGATGCCGCCGAGGCCGGAAAAGACGCGCTGGTAGAGCGATCCTTCGGAGCCGATCGGCAACGAGGGCGTCACTCGCGGCTGCAGGATCCCGTATCCCTCGACCACGCGGCGACTGGCAGGATCGAATCGCGCCCGGTTGAGCGGGTGAGCCAGCTTGCCAATCAGGCGGCGCGCGGCATCGCGCGGCAGGCGCGTATCGGCGTCGAGCGTGATGACGTAACGGACGCCGGCCGGCGGGACGGACGTCAACCCTTCGCCGGCAAGGAAAGTCGTGTCGGTTGCACCGCGCAGAAGGCGATTCAACTCCTCGAGCTTGCCGCGCTTGCGCTCCCACCCGATCCAGCGCTGCTGGTCCTCGCTCCAGACGCGCCGGCGATGGAACAGCAGGAACCGGTCACCGGCGCCCGCCGGCCCGTATTTCCGGTTCAGGCGCGCAATGCCCGTGACCGCCGCTTCGAGCAGCTCACGGTCACCTTCGACCTCCTGCGCAGGCGCATCTGTCCAATCGGACAGCAGTGCAAAATGGATCTCGCGGTCCGGATCGCCGAGGTGGAGGATTTCCAGGTTCTCGACCTGCTCCTCGATCGACTCGTGCGTGGTCAGCAAGGTCGGCACGACCACGATCGTGCGCAGCTGCGGAGGAACGCCGTCGCGCAGCGCGAGGCCCGGCAGTATCGTCGCGCCGTATCCGCGCGTCACGGCGCTGTTGACGAGCGCAAGCGCTGCGTCGATCGCCGGAATCAGGCCGAGGGCCGCGAAGGCTCCGATCCAGGCACGGCCAGTGCCAGTGCCCGCCAGCATGACGAGCGGCAGGGCGAGAATGAATGCGGCGATGACGAAGACCGCGCCGACGTAGCCGCCGAGGCCCATTGCGGCGCCCAGCCGCTCACGCCAGGTATGGAGTGGCGCCCGGAATCCGATCCTCGCCTCGAACTCGCGGCGCCCGCCGGCGATCAGCCAATACCCGGGATCCCGTGTTCGTTGGCCAGGATCGTCATCCGCAGGCGCCTCGCTTGCGGCCGCAAGCGCCGCGTCCACGATCGCTAGCTCCGAAAGCTTCGTACCGCGCGCCAGCTCCTCGATCGCATTGCGGTAGGCATTGCGCGTCGGAAAATCCATCTCGGCGAATCGGCTGCCGCGACGCAGCGAGTCATCGATCAGGCTGACGCTCTCGACCAGCGCCGCCCAGTCCACCTCGGAGATCAGGCGCATGCTGGTGATGACGTTGCGCACCGTCACGTTCGTCGCACCCTGCCGCTGATGCTCCTCCTGCACGATCTGGTCGACCGTGGCGCCCTGTCTCGCCAGCCGGCCCTCCAGCCATTCCAGGGCCGGTGTCACCTTCGGATCCTGGTCGCGCAGCCGTTGCACGAGTTGCACGGCAAACGACACGGATAGCGGCGACCGGTCGTACCGCCGCAGCATTGCGGCGATCTGCTCCTGGCTCGCGGCCGCTCCCAGCAGGCGGTCCGCGAGCCTGTCCGCTTCGCGGCGCGCGATACGGCTGGCGACGATCCGCCGCGACGCGCGGCGAAGGTTCTCCACCAGCACGATTCTGAGCGTGATCGCTATTGCCCAGAGTTCGCCGATCGCCAGCGGCTGGACCTGCTGGTACGCACGCACGAAGCGTCGCAGCATGCCCGGATCGAAGCGGCTGTCCGTATGCGCCACGAAGGCCCATGCCACCCCGAACACCCGTGGGAATCCGGCGAATGGCCCGGCGGAGAGCTTCGGTAGCTGCCGGTAGTAACCGGCCGGCAGGTCGTTGCGGATCTCGCGGATCTGCTGTTCGACGAGGGGAAAATTGTCGAACAGCCATTCCGCGGACGCCGTGAGGGTGCGACCCTTGGTGACCGCCCGCGCGATGGCCCGATTGGAGGCGAGCAGAACCGACGCGTTTTCCTCCAGACGGGCCGCGAGCGATCGCCCGCGTGCCCGGCCCACGGTGACGGCCTGCGCCTCTGCAAGGCTCTTCGCGTGCTGTTCCAGTCTCTCGGCGCTGAAGAGCTCCTCGCGGATGGGCTCTTCGCTATTCCACGGCGCAGCCCGCGACCCGAAGCGCTGGTTGAACGCCGTGCGGAGTGACATGATCCTTTGAGTATACGGGCAGGCCATGGCGACCGAACTGCTGTTCCGCGACGACGCCTACATGAAAACAGCCACCGCGCGGGTCCTCGCCGTGCGCGACGGCAAGGTCGAGCTCGACCGCACGATCTTCTATCCGCTCGGCGGCGGCCAGCCGGGCGACACGGGCTTCCTGATCCGCGACAACGGCGAACGCATCGCGGTCGCCGACACGCGCAAGGGCGACTCGCCCGGCGCCGTCGCGCACGTCCTCGCCCAGGGCGCCGCGTTGCCCGAGGCCGGCGAGGCCGTCGGGCTCGAGATCGACTGGGACCGCCGCTACGCGCTCATGCGCCTGCACACGGCGCTGCACGTGATGTCCTGTGTGGTCGTCGCGCCGGTGACGGGCGGCAACATCGCGCCGGACAAGGCGCGGCTCGACTTCGACATCGACATGACGCTGCTCGACGCCGGCAAGATCGCGGAAGGCACGAACGCGCTGATCGGGCGCGCCGTTGCGACCGAAAGCGTCTGGATAACCGACGAGGAGCTCGACGCGCGGCCGGAGCTCATCAAGACGATGAGCGTGCAGCCGCCGCGCGGCCAGGGGCGCATCCGCCTGCTGCGGATTCCCGGGATAGACCTGCAGCCCTGCGGCGGCACCCACGTCGCCAACATCGCCGAGATCGGCGGCATCCAGGTCGTCCGCATCCGGAACGAGGGCAAGCGCAACAAGCGTGTGGAAATCACGCTCACCGGCTAGACTACGCGCCTTTTTTCGCCCCGGGAGACGGCCATGCGAGGGATCGTGATGCTGACGGGACTGGTGTCGGGTTTGGTCGCTGCAAGCGCGGCGACGGCGGCCGACTGGTCCGGCAAGGGTACGCTCGGCGGCGTGCTCGCGCGCGGCAACACCGACACCGAGACGTTCAACGCGAACCTCGACGTCGCAACCACGGTCGACCGCTGGACGCACAAGTTCGGCGCCTCGATCCTGCACACGGTCAACGACGACGTGACTTCCGCGGACCGCTGGGAAGTGCGCGCCGAAACGAACTACGCGCTCACGGACCGCAGCTATCTCTTCGGCACGCTGCGCTACGAAGACGACGCCTTCACGGATTTTTCCTACCAGGCGACGCTCGCGGGCGGCTACGGCTACAAGTTCATCATGACCGACGCCACGAAGCTCGAAGGGCAGCTCGGCGTCGGCTATCGCAAGGCGGAGCTAAAGCTCACCGGCGAGTCGCAGGACGAGGCGATCCTGCGCGGCGCGATGAACTACGAGCACCACCTCACGGGAACGACGCTCGTCTACGACCGGTTCCTCGTCGAGGCGGGCGACAAGAACACCTACCTGCAGAACGCGTTGGGCATCGAGGTGAAGATCAACGAGACCTTCGCGCTCGGGCTCGACTACCAGGTCCGGCACAACACCGACGTGCTGCCCGGCACCGAGGAGACGGACCAGGTCCTCACCGCCAACCTGGTCTACGGCTTCAAGTAGCAGATGAAGGGGCCCGTCCCCTTTAAGGCTCAGTCGACGACGACGCCGTTGTGCGCGAGCAGTCGCGCGAGCGGCGCCAGCTCCTGGCGGTAGTTGCGCCACAGGTCGAGCGAGTCGCGATAGATGGGCCGGCGCACCTGCGCCGCGCTCGCCGTCGATGTCGGCGCCGGATTCTCGTGGAAGCGCAGGCACTCCTCGCGCCATTCGAGGCCGCAGTGCGCGAGCAGCCGGCGCGTCGCGCCCTCCTGGTCCTCGACGATCGCCTCGTAATCGAGGTCGAGGAAGCGCCCCGGCAGCAGCGCGCGCCAGTAATTCATCAACCGCTGGTAGGCGAGGTAGTAGCTGCCGAGGTCGCCGAGGTTGTATGAGAACGGGTAGCGCGTCCGGAACAGCGTCTTGAACATCGCATAGCAGGACGCCATCGGGTGGCGCCGCAGGTGCACGATCCGTGCGCGCGGCAGCGCCTTCGCGATGAGGCCGAGGTAGCGGTAGTTGAGCGGCGTGCGATCGACGACGAACGCACGCGTGTGGCCGTAGCCCTGGATCGCGGTCCAGTACGACTTCCCGAGCGCCGCGGGGTCGACGCGAGCCGCCGCCTTGATGAGGTCGTCCGGGCTCGCCGCGGGACCCGCCGTTCGCGCGACCGCAAGCTGGAGGTCGTTGACCTCGCCCACCGATGCAACCTGCTCGTGCCGGACCAGGATGCGCTCGACGAGGGACGCGCCACTCCTCGGCAGGCCCACGATGAAGATCGGTCCATCGACGTCGTGGCCCGCGCCCGCGGAATCGAACCAGTCGCGGTCGAAGCAGCGAATGATCGTGGCGGCCGACTGCTCGTCGGACTCGACGCGGTAGGAAAGCGCCTTGCGGCGCGCCGCCGCGCCCATCGCAAGCGCCTCGAACGATTCCGCGTATTCGCCGAGGTCCTCGAGCTCCTTCGCAAGAGCGTAGTAGAGCGCGACCGGCGCCGCTCCCGGCGAGCGTCCCGCGAGCGCGATCTTGAGCGCCGCGACGTGGTTGCGCTCCGGCGTCTGGCGGCGGAGCGCCGCGCGGTTGTACCAGGCGTCCGCGTCGTCCGGCGCGCGCGTGATGAGCTCGTCGAGGAGCGCCTCCGCCTCGTCCATGCGGCCGATCGCGATCAGCGCGCTCGCCTTGGTGTGAGCAGCGGGCGCGTCGTAGGGCTTCAGCGTCGCGACGCGGATCGCGCAGGTCGCCGCCTGCGCGTGCTGGTTGAGGTGCGTGTGGAATTCCGCAAGGCGGCGCCAGGTGCCGCTGTCCGCGCCCGCGGCGCTTTCGATCGCCGTGAGCTCGGCCCGCGCGCCCGCGATGTCGCCCGCGTGCATGCGCGCCTCGACCTCTGCGAAGCGCGCGACGCTGCTCGTCGGGTCGAGCGCCAGCGCGCGGCGCGCCGTGTCGAGCATCCCGCGATAGTCGCCGGACATCTGGTGAATGCGCGCGGCGAGGAGCCAGCCCTCGACGCGCTCCGGTTCGCGCATCAAGAGCGCGTCGCAGAGCGTCCGCGCCTCGTCGATCTGGCGCCGCTGCAGCAATCCGTCGATGCGGCGGATCTCGGCCGCCGCATTGGCTCCGTCCCTGGAATCCGTCACGCCAGCCGAATCCTCATCGTCCGCCGCAGCAGTATGAGGCTCGTGGCGGCCTGCAGCCACACGCTCGCGACGGACAGGTACCAGACGTGGTGTATGCGATGCCAGGGCGTCGTCGAGAGCCAGATCGCGGGGATCATGAATGTGAGGATACGCGACGACGTCGAGCCGAGCGCCGGCCAGGTATGGCCGAGGCCCTGGAAGATGCCCGAGCAGGTGAAAATGAGGCCGGACGCGATGAAGTTGAACGAGATGATACGGAGGAAATGCGAGGCGACCTCGATCACCGCCGGGTCCTTCGTGAAGCCCTGCGCCAGCCACTCCGGCTTCGTCTGGCAGAGGAGCGTCAGCACCGCCATCAGCGCGATGCTGACCTTCGCCGCGGCGCTGAAGGTCTCGCGCACGCGGCCGTACTGGTGCGCCCCGTAGTTCTGCCCCGCGATCGGGCCGGTCGCGAAGGCGATCGCCATCGCCGGCAGGAAGATCGACTGCATGAGGCGTGTGCCCAGCCCAAATCCCGCCTGCGCCGCCGCGCCGAAGTCGCGGATGACCCAGTAGATCACGGCCATGTAAAGGAACATGAAGCCGAACTCGCCGCCCGCCGGCGCGCCGATGTTGATCATGCGGCCCCACACGGGAAGCCGCGGCTCCCAGGTCGCGGGCCGGATGTGGATGTACTTCTCGAGCTTGCGGAAGTAGCCCGCGAGCATCGCCGAGCCGACCGCGACGGCGATGGAGCTCGCGAGCCCCGCGCCCGCGACGCCCATCGGGTGCCCGGTGATCCAGCCCGCGATCAAAATCGGCGCGAGGACCGCGTTCAGGAGCACGGTCACAACCTGCACGATCATCGTCGGCTGCACGACGCCGGTGCCGCGCAGGCCCGACATCATCACGATGTTGACGTACTGGAGCGCGAGCCCCGGCAGGAACCACCGCAGGTACGTGGCGCCGGCCTCGATCGTGTCCGGGTCCGCGCCGACGGTCTTCATGTAGGCGTTCGTCAGCAGGTAGCCGCCGACCAGCGTACCGGCCGTGCAGACGAGCGCGAGCGAGAGCGACTGGTTGAAGACGAGGTCGGCGTCCTCGGGATCCTTGCGCCCGACCGCCTGCGACACGAGCGCCATGGTGCCGACGCCGAGCGTCTGGGTCAGCGCCATGACGACGAACATCGCGATTCCCGCCGCGCCGACGCCCGCGAGCGCGGCATCGCCGAGCTGCGCGACGAAGTAGAGGTCAATCAGGAGATAGAGCGTCTGCGCGAGCATGCCGGCCGCGATCGGCGCCGCCATGGCGATGAGATGCCCGGGAATCGGGCCCTGGGTCAGGTCGCGCATGAAGAGGCGTAAGATGGTACATGACGGCCGGTACGGGCCGCCGTATTGACCAGAACCAGGGGGAACTTCGATGAATCGCATGCACGCGGCCGCTCTGGCGGCGGCCGGACTCCTTGCGCTCGCCGGTTGCCAGAAAGCCACGGACTCCGCCGCATTCGAGAAGCAGGCGAAGGAAG
>Ga0075424_100006468_pt1 | contig 11288 bp, 12 predicted proteins | sample SoiMethybrSBSTD3_FD_75301 | JGI IMG/M metagenome (GOLD analysis project Ga0075424, IMG submission 75301) | Bulk soil microbial communities from a Populus tree surrounding site in Tennessee, USA - Soil MetaG P. TD hybrid SBSTD3 | ecosystem: Environmental > Terrestrial > Soil > Tree plantation...
CGCTCGACGCGAGCGGCGCGGTGGTCACCGAGGCGCGACGGTTGCCCGTGACGCTGGACACGTTAGCCGCCTTCCTCGCACCCCTCGCGGGGCAGGTCACGGTCGCCGTGGACGCAACCCTCTACTGGGCGTGGCTCGCTAAGCGCCTCGAGACGGCGGGGCACGCCGTGCGCGTCGCTCACGCGCATCAGGTGAAGCTGATCTGGCAGGCCCGCTGTCAGACCCACGCAATCGACGCGCGGAAATTCGCCGAGCTGCTCCGGGCCAACCTGCTGCCCGTCGATCACCGACTGGCGCAACGCGCCGATGGTCGTCGCCGCCTCAAAGCAATCTCCGCTGCTCATGGTCGGTGAGTTCGGCCTCGGCAGTATCCCCACGGATGTCGCGCAATTCTCGCCCTACCGCTCGCCTGGCCACAACGAGCGAGCCAGAGGCGCAGGCCGCGCACGAAACGCCGAACGTGGGGGCGATCGCTAGCACGTCTCCCCAGCCAAGGGATGAGGCATTGGCCTTGATTGCCGAGAGCAAAAGGCCGCCCACGGCACTCCACCCCGCAAAGCGCGGAAGCGACATCTGATCAAACCGACGACGGCCCTCGGTCAGTACGAGGAGCCCGGAGAAAGTGACCCCGGCAATGAAGCCGAATACACCGAAGACGAGAGGGATCGGGACGTCGGTATTGACGCCAAACACCCAACGGGGAACGACGACCACAGCAAACAAGGCTGCTGCCCAACAAGTCAGGGACGCGGGATTCAAGTGCGCTCGTTGCCGGTCTGACGGGCCCGTGGCGCGAGCCGAGCCGCGCGTCACGATCGTCGCGCTCGCGACGCCTAACGTGTGTTGCACTGCCATTCCAGACGGGTCAGGAGACAAGCCGGGAACCGGCTTCACGCGAAGAACAGCGCGACCAGCAGGCCGCGTCGGGATGGGTCATTCGCGAAGGACCACGGCGCGGAGACTACGAAGTCGTTCGTCAGTAATGCGGCTGTAGTATCGCTGCTGCCCGCGTTCTCGACCTGCTTACTTCGGCCACAGCCAACCGAACGTCGCACCCGTCACGAGCGCATACACGAGGCCGTCCACCGAATACGTGAGCGTGAATCGGGTGCTCCTCCCCCACCAGATCCAGTTCTGCCAGTGCGCGACCACATAGCAGCAGAACGTCACCGTGCCGCTCACGCGGAATACTTCGAGAAACGGCGCGCCGAGCCCGCGGGTGCGTCCCGTGACGTAGGCGGCGAGCACGGCGATGAACAGTGAATACACGAACCATTGGCCCATCGTCTTGCCGAAGGGGAGCTCGCCGCTCGGGCGGATGGTCATGATCCCCACGGGGCCAGCCTTCATTTTTTCGACGAAGGCCGGCGCCTCCATTTCCTTCGTGGTGCTGCCGTATGGGAAGCGGTATTCGCCCGGCTGCACGTTCAGGCCGCGCAGCGTTTCCATGACTTTGTCCTCGCCCGGAACGGCCGTCATGTCGCCACTGTGCCAGCCCGGAATCATGTGAGTGATCGCGAGCGTGATGAACACGAACACCGCCGAGACGAGGATCGGCAGCCACAACGCGGAAAGCCCGACCATGTCCACCTCCAGAAATTGGGGAGGAACAACGGAGAGACTGCGCCTAACGGAGACTGACATTGCGCATCGTTCGAAAGGCAGTCGCGTACATCACACGGAACGGTCGTGTCCTTTTCTTCCGCGCGAGGGAGGCACCAACACTGGGCGCGGAGCTCCCAGGTGGCACGCTGGTCGAGAATGAGGATCCGGTGGATGGCGTGCTTCGGGAGGCTCGAGAGGAGACCGGATTCACTGAGTTCGGTGTCCCACGGCGACTCGGCATAGTCCACTACGAGCCCAACGATGAGAAGGGCGAGATCCATGAGCGGCACTTCTTCGAGCTCCCGCTCCTTGTGGACGCACCGGCCACATGGGACCGGATCGTCGAGGAAGGAAACGGCGTGTTCACGTTCTCGTTCTTCTGGGTAGACCGCGCGACCGTTCCCAAGAGAATATATCCTGGTCACGATGTTTTCCTCGGACAGGTGTTGTCCCTGACCTGACGAGGCGACTGCGAAGTCGTTAGGCGACAGGACGTCGCGCGCCGGGGCCAAGACAACCAACGTCGGACCGCACTTCCCCACTAAACGCCCGATGCCTGGCCGGCATCACACCGATCAGTCTCGAACGGTGAAGATGGTCAATGACTAAACGAATGTTGAGCTTGGCCGTCGCTGTGACCCTTTGGGCAGCGACGCCGGCAATGGCCCACCCCGGGTCGGCTATCGTGGTCGATCGGCTCGGTCAGATCTGGTTTCTTGATACGGGGGATGGGCTCTGGAAGATCGACACCCATGGCGCCCTGATTCACGTCGGTGGGAATCGCTTCCATTGGATGGCGCTCGATCAGGGCAACCTGTTCAGTAGAACGCCTCTGCCTCGCGACGTCACGCGCATCGGCACCAGCCCGACGCTACTCATCGCCAGCGACTATCCGATCGCGATGGGACAGGACGGCAATCTGTACTATCCGTCGGTGGGTCCGGGCGGGCGAGTGCAGATCATGCGTCAACTGCCGTCGGGGGCGACGTCGGTGGTCGCGACCCTTCCGGCGACGGCGGCGGACGGTGAACCGCTCAAGTGGCTGAACGGGCTCACCAGCGGGGCCGATGGCGCACTGTATTTCACGGAGAATAACTCGATTCGCCGAGTCAGCATGCAGGGTCAGATCACGACGGTGGCGACGAACCTTCGTGTTGCTGGTTGCGTATCGATTCCAGGCAACGCGCCGAGCGACAGCCTGTTTTTGCGCGGCTTGAGCGTCGATGCGGCCGGGGTGATGTACGTTGCCGCCAGCGGCTGCGGGAGCGTGCTGAGGATTTCGCCGGATGGCCGGGTCACGAAACTGGTTCAGCTCGAGTCGCCCTGGTCGCCGACGGCCGTCGCCCTCTTCGGCACCGACGTGTATGTCCTCGAGTACCTGCATACCGAGGTCGAGGATCGTCGCGCCTGGGTGCCCCGCGTCAGAAAAATTTCGGCGGACGGGAATTCGGTCATCGTCGCTAAGGTCGAGCGAAAATAGCCAGAGGAGGTTACAAGACGTTAGGCAGCAGCCACTCCGGGTGGACCGAGAGTATCGGATGATTTCCGTATTCATCGTGTTCCGTCACCTGGCGCTGCACGACTTCTTGCACGCGTATCGCATCGAAGAGCTGCTTCTTCGCCCCGACTGGCCAGCCAGCCCCGATGAGCCCGAGCAGCCGGGGAGATAGGTAGCGAGTTGGCGTAGAGGATGAACTACGACCTTCGTGCCGGCGTCGGAGGCAGTGGCTTTCGTCCCGGTGCTGGGACAGCGACAGGCCTTACTGGTGGAACAGGGAGTGGCTTTGAAATGTGCCGATGACTGGACCGATACAAGGCTGCCTCTTGCACGAGCGTCAGTAGCTCGGCATAGGCTGGCTCATTCTCCGGGACGCCCCACAGATGACACCACAAGGCCATCTGATTGATGACAGTGTCGTACTCCACGAGCTCCGACGCCATCCCTTGCGCAATGAGATTTCTGAGGCGAGCGACCATCGCGTCGCCGAGGCATTTTTTGAATGCCCCGACATAGCTCGCGAACTTGGTGCCCGTCGCATAGCCAGCCTTGTCGACGCATTCGCTCTTGAGTTGAGCGTCCATCGTCGAGCTGGAAAGCAAACTCTGTAGGCGAGCGATCTTCGCGTTGCGCGACCGTGCCAGCGCCAGCATCTCGGCGTCGGTGGCCGTGGGCTTGATGGCCAGCATCACGCACGTGTTGTTGAACGTCTCGGCAATGGAACAATGCGTCAGCTCGTGCAGGAGTGACCCCATTCGGAACTTCTTGCCGAGGTACTGCTCGGTTGCGTGGTTCAGCACGTACTTCTGGGTCGCGCCATTCGCCGTGTTGTACATGAGGCCCGGCCTGTTGATCCGCTTGTCCAGCTGCCGGGTGTTTGCCACGGCCGTGCATTCCTTTATCACGGCCTTGAGGACCTTGGGAAGCGTGTCGCGATCGGCCAGCTTGCGGAGCTCATCGATGTCTCGGTCCACTGCGGCCGCAGCCTCGTTCGCATTCGAGAGGACGTTGGCGTTCGCGTTGATCAGGTCGATGAGCTCCTGAGTGCCCTCAGCGCGCTTGTAGTCCGGATCTCGATGGATCTTCAGAACGAGCTCCTGCGCCGTCTCAAGATGCTCGAACTTCCTGACGGGATTCGGCTCTTGATAGTACGCCGCGAGCGGGGCGAGCACGACTTCTTCCTTGGCGATCTGCTTCATCAGGGTGTCCACGCCGGCAGTGCGCTTGCTGTCAGCACGCTGCTGCTTGTACGTGTTGCACGCCTGGAACAGCGCGCGGAGCTGGGCGAGCAGCTTTACATAGTCGCGCGGTTTGACTCTGTCCAAGGCGTTGTACTGCGCCAGGGCTTTGTCGATGACGGCGATCTTGTCGCGCAGCCCCGGGGCCGTGGTGGCGGTCTTGAACTCCTTCTCCTCCATCAGACACTGAACGGCGCGCGCACCAGAATGCCTGGAGGGAATCGCGCCGTCATACAGGGGGCGGTCCGGAGCGCGGCCGCTGTCGTACATCGCGACGGCGAACGCTCCAGCGATCCGCGCTTCGCGCTCGAGCAGCGGATCATCGAGCCGAATGCTTCCGAATTCGCTTGGCACGCGACCGCATCGCTGCTGGATGACGTGGGCAATCTCGTGCCCGAGAACGCGCCATCCCTCGCGCGAGAACGGGTCATACTCACCCGGCGCGAAGTGGACCTCGTCTCCTCGCGCGAAGGCGCGCGCGCCGAGAGCGGCGGCGTGGGCTGACGCGGGATGTACGCGAATGGTGTCGAGGTCGGCCCCGAAGAGTTCCTCGAGTCGGCGGCGAACCGCAGCGGGGAGGGCAATGGGATCGCATGTCAGGGGTGCGATCTGGGTCATGTTCACTGAGTCGCGTGTAAAGGAAGGCGTACACCATGGCACAAGGTACGGCGACGCGCCAGTCGCAATGCGTCGGACACAGTCTGGCGGGTTCTCCATGACGGGAGTAAGGTCACCCATGCTCCGGTCACCGGGTTTCCTCTGTCTGCTCGGCCTCGGCCTGCTCGCCCGATCACCCGCTCCGAGTCGCGGCGCGCCTAACGTCGTGCCGGCATGTGATTCGCTCGTCAAGACGCGCGCGACCGATCCGTTGCGCTATCGCCAGCGCGGCGATCGGTGCGAGGGCGTCTACGGCAAGGAAGTCGGTGGAAGCTCGAACCTCCTCGTCGCCTCGCTGGTGGAGAGCTTCGAGGCCATCGACGACACGTCGGCGCTTCCGCTCCGCGTCGAGTGGACGCCGCCGGACGGTGAGGCCGTCGCGTTGCGCGCGTATTCGATCAAGCCGGGACTGTACTACAGAATGGAGACAGCGCGGCCGATCGCGGCAAGTCCGTACGTTTGGCCGGCAGACGTACTTCAGGCGCTCCGAATCGGCAACGGCGACATCGGTGTCGTCGGGACGGCCTCGCCGATGATGGGCGGTGTGCGCCGCGAGGTGCTCGTGCCGCTCCGTATCGGTCATCGCAAGGCGCCCGCTCACTCCGCGCGGTATCGCGTCACCATCTGGCCTGGCAAGGAGTTGAGCGAAGTGTTCGTCACGCTCGCTACCGCGGGTGCCGACGGAAAGCCGGTGACGTACCTCCAGCGCGACGAGGACCTCGCGTACGGCTTCTATCCCGCCGAGCGTGCGGTCGATATTCGGCTCAAGCCTCTCACGGCGCGAGGTATCTATTACGTGCTCATCGCGGCGACGCTCAAGGGAGGCGGATCGGCCACGTCAGAGTTTCTGCTGTTCCATCCCGGGCCTCCACCCGCGTCGGGCAACCAGTGACGCCGCCGGACAATCGAGCGGACGCAACGCCGGCACCGTCGCCGCCGAATCGTTGGCTTCCGGCGGCGATATTCGCCGCGACCCTCATCATCGCGAGCGTGCTGCTGTTCACGCATGTCCCGTCGACGACCGTCGAATTCGGCGGGACGTTCACGGGACTCGGTTTCGTCTCGGGCGTCGAGCAGCCTCTCAACCGGCCGCTCAGTGTAACGGCGCTCGGCGTTGCCGGACTGAAAGAAGCGCAGTTACCCGATGAGGTCGCGCTGCAGGACGGCGGCATGCGCGCCATTCGCATCGCCGTCGACAGTGCGAAGGACGGAAAACGTGGGAGCATTGTCGTCGACCGGATCGCCGTTCCGGCGGGAACGCACGTGTGGCTGTCGAGCACAGACATCCCTCGCCAGTATCGCGTCTCGTTTCGCTCGACGACTCCAGTTCCCATCGCTGTGCACCTGGACGTGATGGGGACCATCGCGACTGCGCCAGCCGACGCGCAGTCGACGACAACCACGATGCGAGCCCCACGGCCTGTGCAGCTCACCGGGACGACGAGCTCATTGGACCTCGACCTGACGCTGGCGCCAGGGCCGGCACCACGATGGCAGCAGATCGAAGCGCGCGACCTTCAGGTTTACCGCGTCGAGAACGACCAGGACGCGGACCGCCCTCTCGTGCGACCGATGTCCACGATTCTCACCGGCTCGATCTTCTTCGAGTCGACAGGAGGCAACGAGCGCAAGCTTCGGCCGGGCGAGCTGCTGCGATTCGGAGGCGCGAGCGGCACGATCCTCACGCTCGACCTGCGCGACGACGCGATCGCCGCGACGTTTCAGGGTGATGTCCGGGACGTGCGCACCGGCGTCGGCGACCATCCCCGCTCGATCATGCCGACGCTCCTCGACTGGCTGCGCCAGCGTCAGGGGCTCTCGCTGTTGTGGGGCACGGCGCTCTATCTCTTCGGCGTCATCACGACGTTTCGTCGCTGGTGGCGGAAGCCGGAATGAGTTTCCCGATGCGTCAGCGGCTTCGCGTGATGTGCACCGTCATGCTCGCGGCGACCAGCGGCGCGATGCCGCTCGCCTCGCAGGGTTCACAGAGCGAATCGAGCGAGGTGGAGCAGATTGTCGTGATGATCCGCTGCACGCTCGATGGAAAGGAAAGCATCGGCGCAGGGATCATCTTCGGGGCGGGGAACGATCGGCTGTACGTGGTCACCGCGAATCACGTGGTTCGGCTTGGCGCCACCGACGCCACGAACATTCGTGTCGAGCTGCGGTCGCTGCCCGGTGAGCCCGTGCCGGCGACACTGACGACCACGTTCGACGCCAGGCGCGACGTGGCCGTCCTGAGCATCGTCGGCGTGAAGGCGGCCGGCATCGACGTCGCCCGGATCCCGTTCGATCGGCTGGGCGCTCCGTCGTCGCTGGCGCGCGGCGACGGCGTTTACGCGTTAGGGTATCCGCAGGGAAGACCGTGGGGCACGAACGTCGCGCCCGCGCCGATCTCGTCGACGAGCGACAGCCTGCTCACGTTCGAGACGACGCTGGTCAGTCCGGGACATTCCGGCGGCCCATTGCTCAACCAGCGGCGCGAGATCGTCGGCCTGCTGCTGAACGTGCAGCCTCCGGAGGCAACGGCGCGCAACATCGAGCAAGTCGCCGCGATGCTGCGCGAGTGGCGTTTCCCGGTGGCGCTTCGCGGCCGGTTTGCGCTCGCCGACCCGGAGCTCGTGAGCGCGGGCGGCGGATTCACGTGTGCACTGCGGCGCGATGGCACCGCCTTCTGCTGGGGCAGCAACGATCACGGGGAGCTCGGCAACGGTGCTCGTGGCAACGGCAGCCTAACGCCTGTTGCCGTCTCGACCGACCAGAAGTTCGCGAGCGTGAGCGCCGGCTGGTCATACGCCTGTGCGCTCACCACGTCGGGTGCCCCGTACTGTTGGGGCAACGCGCAGCCCGACGACGCGGGTCCCGTTCCCGGTGATCCGACGGAGCGTCGCGTGCCCATCGCGATCGGCGGCGACCTCACGCTGTCGTCGCTGAGCGCCGGGTTCCAGCACGCGTGCGGCGTCAGCACTGCAGGCGCCGCGTACTGCTGGGGCGAGAACGATGATGGACAACTCGGGAACGGATCGAAGGCCGCGAGCCTAACGCCGGTTCGCGTGGCGACCGACGTGCGTTTCCGGTCCGTGAGTGCGGGGCTCAGCCACAGCTGCGGCCTCGCGACCGACGGACGAGCGTATTGCTGGGGCTACGGTCGCCTGGGGGCGCTTGGGGCCGGAGACAGCACGTCGCAGAATCGGCCGGTCGCCGTCGCGGGCGGATTGCGTTTCTCGACGCTCAGTGCCGGCAACCTGTACACATGCGGGATCACTACTGCCGGCGCAGCGTATTGCTGGGGCGACAACGAGCGAGGAGAGCTCGGGGACGGAAGCACGAAGATCTCCCTCGTGCCGCGAGCCGTGGCTGGCGGTCATCGATTTCGCACCATCAGCGCCAAGCGAGGCACGGGTCGCAACGTCACCTGCGGCCTCACCGACAATGGGGCGGCTCTGTGCTGGGGATGGGAATCCGAGGCACTCGGCCAGCAGGCCATCGACGACGAGACTCGACCGGGTATGGTGGTGGGCGGTCACGCGTTCGGAGCGATCAGCGTCGGCTTCAGTCACGTCTGCGGCGTCGTCGGGAACGGAGGAATCTATTGCTGGGGCGACGGCAGGTACGGGCAGTTGGGCAATGGCGCGACCGAGCCGCACATCACGCCGGGGCTCGTGTCCATCCCGCGTTGACGCCTAACGTGACGTCATGTCATGACGAGGCGACCTGATAGAATACGTCGGTCCGGATGAGGGCCGGGTTTGTGTTCCAGTCGTCCTGCCAGTGCCCGTAGATCTCCCAGCTCGGGCCGGCCAATCGGAATCCCTGTGACTTGCACCAGGCCTGGATGGCATCATGAGTGGCGCCGAGCATGTGGTATGGCCCGAGGTGCGTCGCGAAGGCAGCGGGGCCACTGGGCGTAGCCGATCGAATCACGCCGTCACGCTCGGCGAATTGCCCTTCGAGCTCCGCGCCGACCTCGAGAAGAATGTCGGCGTTCCAGTAGATGGCGACATGGCGGCCGCCCTTGGCCTGCTGCGCCTTCAGCGCCTGCCACACGATGCCGCAGCACTCGGGAACCAGTTTCGAGAGCTCGGAGCGAGTGGCGTGTCGGCGGATGACCGCGACGGGGACGCTGGGGAGGTCCTGGAGTCGAATCGACGGTGAGGTCACGGGTGTCACCACGGGGGGGGCGTTACACGTGAGGCGTCGTTGCCATGCGTCACGCCGTCCCGAGCAGCTCGATAGAAGTAAGGTTGTCAGGCACCCGGGCTTCGACCCACCGGCTCTTCGGCGCCGGGGCGCGCATCGGTTGTCGCTCGCTCGCGCAATCTCGTGGCGATCGCCCGGTTGCGTTCGGCTGTGCGAGCGTCTCCGCGCATCTCGAGATACTGGGCGAGCAACGCTCGGTGGCGGAGGGAGATCGTGCCCGGATTGCGCATCATGGCGTCGCCTTGGGCTCGAGCAATCCCTAACGAAGCGGCAAGACTCGCCGCGTCGAATCCGAGCGCATGGATGGCCATCTGGACTAGCTCGTCTGGCGTCGCCGCAGCCGGTGGCGGGAAGGTCGCCTCGACGGCGTCGAACGCGCGAACCCGTTCCGATTCTCTCTGCGCTGCTGGCGATCGCGTGATCCGCGCCGCGGTCTCCGGCGGCCTTTGGCGGTCGTCGTGATGACTCACCGTTTCACCTCTGTTCGGCACTCTGAGTAATGCGCAATGCGGGGCGCGTGCGCCAGTGCTGCGGGGCGGCGGCGCGCGTATTTGGGGAAGTGCTACGACTGCGAAACCGCGTCCAGCCGCGGTTCCAGATGACGTTAGGCACGAATTGGGAGCATCGTGTTCTCGAGGTTATGGTTCCGCCGGCCCTTTGACAGCTTCGGCGAGGCGCCCTTATCATCCCCACGAGCGCTCTTGCTCGCGATCCTTCCGTCACCGCGGCCGATCGGCCTGCGAAGGCTGTCGAGCTAGTTGTGGTCGCCCGCGGCGCCGCCTGCACGACAAGAGAAGCGCGGTGAACAGCCGGAGGTCTACGGTGAACACGACTGCCAAAGCGCTGGTCGCAATACTGGCCGTTGCCGGTGCGGCCCGGGCGCAGGCCCCGGCAGAGAGTCAGGCGCGCGGCGTGACGGTCGGAGTCGAGCTCGATGTACTGCCGTACATCCTGAGCGGCTACTACGGCTCGGTGTGGGTCGGCCGGTCACCGTGGCGGGCCCGGGCCGTCGTGTCACGGAGCACGTTGCCGAGCTTCCTCGTGCAGGACGGTTTCGAAGACCACCGAATCGACGTGATCGCGGCGCTCGTCGACCACTTCTTCCAGCCGGGCTTTCGGGGCTTTTGGCTCGGCGGCGGTGCGGAATACTGGGACAACGATGTTCGGAGCAAGACGGACGGGCGGTCGGCAAGTTGGGACAACGTGGCTGCGACGCTAGGTGGCGGCTACGTGTGGAAGTTCCGCGGGAACTTCTACCTGAACCCCTGGGGCGCCGGCCACCTGATCGTGGGCGGCGACACGAAAGTTCCGGTGGGCTCCCAGACCTACGAACCAAAGCGGTTGACAGGCGAGGTGTCGCTCAAGGTGGGATGGCACTTTTAGGGCGTCGCTCCGCCGAACCAGCGCTCGCGCCGGCTCGAACCAAAGCGTTCCTTCTCGGCGCACAGGGACGCGGACGGTTGCTGAAAGCTGCTGACAGGGGAAGGCTGAGAAAAGAAATCGACATCGACCCTACCGACGCGTCCTCCGCCGAATTCGACGTAACAGGAACCTGCTCCCGCGTTGAGCTCCGGTTGCCCACGGCCTCCCAGCGACGCGATCAGCGACGACGCAACGGCACGAGCCGCTCCCTCCGCGAACACTTCAGCCTTCGGAATTCCCGTCTTCGCGATGTCGCCGATTGCGTAGACACCCGGGAAGCGTGTCTCGAGCGTCCTCGGATTCACCAGTACCCAGTCGTTCTCGGTCAGCCCGGCCGCCTCGACGACTTTCGGAGCGCGGTGCTTCGGAACTCCCAGAAACAGATGTGGGGAGCAGCTCGCGGAGTCGCTCCGCCCCGGCCAGGGAGTAGAACTCGTTGCCGGCTTCGGCGGCGTCTCGACGGTGTCGCCTAACGACCCGGACAGCAGGGTGGTGAGCTCGAGCCCACCGAACCCTGCGCCGAGTACGAGGATACGCTTCTTCATCGCGGTGTCTCGGGCGACCACGTGCGCAACGTCGCCGTGTCCTCGGCGAAGACGGTGGTGAAGAAGCCGTCGATCATCGCGAGCTCGTCGGCCTCGCTCATCCCCGGCAGCGCCGGGAAGTCT
>Ga0075424_100006469_pt1 | contig 11286 bp, 4 predicted proteins | sample SoiMethybrSBSTD3_FD_75301 | JGI IMG/M metagenome (GOLD analysis project Ga0075424, IMG submission 75301) | Bulk soil microbial communities from a Populus tree surrounding site in Tennessee, USA - Soil MetaG P. TD hybrid SBSTD3 | ecosystem: Environmental > Terrestrial > Soil > Tree plantation...
GTAATCGGCGTGCCCCGGGCAGTCCACGTGCGCGTAATGCCGGTTCGGCGTCGAATACTCCACGTGGCTCGTCGCGATCGTCAGAATCTTCGTCGGATCGCGCCGGCCCTGGCTCTCCGACGCCTTCGCCACCTGGTCGTAGGAGATGTAGGTCGTCCCCCAGCCCTTGTCGGCCGCCACCTTCGTCAACGCCGCCGTCAACGTCGTCTTGCCGTGATCCACGTGCCCGATCGTGCCGACGTTGACGTGCGGCTTCGTCCGTTCAAATTTTGCTTTGGCCATATTCCTCTGGTCCTCGGTTATCGGTATTCGGTCATCAGTGACGACGGATGACCGACGACAGATGACTGATGACGCTGCTTCCTTGCCTCACGCTCCCAGAGCTCGCGAGCGGGATTGAACCGCTGACCTCGTCCTTACCAAGGACGCGCTCTACCGACTGAGCTACGCGAGCCTTGTCCACCTTCACATCGAGATCCCTCGGTCCCTTCGGAACCTCGGGACAAGGAGCGGGCGACGGGGCTCGAACCCGCGACCCTCAGCTTGGAAGGCTGATGCTCTACCAACTGAGCTACGCCCGCGCGCTCCCCGCGCGCCCCAGTGGTGGGGGAAGGATTCGAACCTTCGTAGGCCGAAGCCGGCAGATTTACAGTCTGCTCCCTTTGACCGCTCGGGCACCCCACCCGCTTCGCCTCGTCGCGCTCCGGTCCCCCACTGACAACGCACCCCGCGTGATGAGTCGCGGGGTGAGTTGTGCGAGTTGCGATCTCCACTCCGGCAACGTGAGAGCTGACGAAGGGACTCGAACCCTTAACCTGCTGATTACAAATCAGCTGCTCTACCAGTTGAGCTACGTCAGCTGGGCAGCCCTAAAAATCACAGACTCATAGCTTAACCGGGCATGGCTTCTAGGGCAAGGGAAGCAACGGGAACGAGTTAGCCCTTGGGCTTCAATAGCTCCTGGAACGGCCCGTAGTCATGAAGGGAAGTGAACGCGAGGTCAGTGTGGATGCCGGAGGAATTTATCCCTTGCAGGATGGCGGTTTGCAGCAGGTCGACGGCGGTCTCACGGTCACCCAGCAACGCGTGAATGCGGGCTCGCTGGTAGGTGCTGCCGCCAAGCATGTACCGCTCGGGACTGGTTTTCAGCAAGCCATCGAAGCGCAGGGCCTCTGCCCGCTTTCCCTCACGAGCCGCGATGGCACCGAGGTTGCCGAGAACCTCGAACCGACCCATGACGCCGGCGAAGTTCGAGGTGACCAAACCTTCGAGCAGCCGCCCGGCCTCCTCCAACCGCCCGGCCTCGAAGTACGCCATCGCCAGGCCAAGCCCGCCATCGTCCTCCCGCCCCACCTGGGCCCGGCGCCGCTCGAACCAGGTGATGGCTCTGGTGACCGCATCTTTGGCCGCTTCCGGATACCCGTGCGTTCGCAGCTCCGCGGCCGCCAGCAACGCCACGCTCCCCGGCGTCCAGGAGTCCTGAGGCCCGAGCTGCTGAGTTTCGTCAAGGCGTTGCCGGAGCATGTCCACGCTGCCGAGGGCCGCCAGCGCGCGCACCTCGGTGACCACCGCCCCGAGCTGCCCCGGCGCGCGGCTGCGACCCGCCGTCGCTTCGTTCAGCTCCTGACGGTGTTCGCCGAGCATATGGAGCGCCGTCGTCATGTCCCACGCGTAGACGTAGGTTCCTCGAAACAGGCCGCGGTCCGGATCGACCCTGCTCAGCGCGGCGATCGCCTCGCGCGGGCGATTGAAGGCCGTCGCGCCATTGCTGAGCAGGAACTCGGCGTCGGAGCCGGGGGCCACACGGGCCAGCTCGCGCGCGGCCTCGAGGGCGGCCGGACCGTTCCCGCGAACGATGCCGGCCACCCAGGCGAGATAGCTCCGATCGACCGGAGCGAGGGGCCGGTTCGATCGCTCGAGTCGGCGCACGATGGAATCCGCGCCGAGATGCTCTCCCAGGTTGAGGCGGGCAGCCGCCGACCAGATCGCGGCCACACTGAACATCGAATCCCTCGCCGCGGCACGGTCGAAATGGTCGCGGGCCCCCGGGTAATCGAACCGGGCGAAGCGATCCAGCCCCTCGACGAACTCCTGATAGGCCGCATAGTCGGGCGGCTGACTTGCCGCGGCTCCCCAGCCGGCCAGCTTCGGGTTGAAGAGCGTCCCCAACGCGATCATCACCCGCTGGCGAACCTTCTCCACCGCGGCGAGGGGGTTGCTGATCGACCCGACCACCGGATCGAGCGACCGCAGCACCCTGCCGTCCCGGGCGTCGGCGATCTCGATCTGAAACCGAAGGCTGTCGTTCTGCCGGTAGTACGCGCCCTCCACGACCGTCCGGGCCCGCGTTGCGCGCCCCCACGCACGAATCACGTCGGCTCCGGTGGCCCGCCCGCCAGGCGTGGCGGTCGTCGCCATCACGGTCACCGACGGGACCACCTCGACGAGCCCGGTCTCGGTCAGCCCCTGCGTCACCCAATCCGCCGCCATGTGGCCCAGATTGTCGAGTGTCGAATCGCCGGTGCGGTTTTCGATGGCCGCCACGACCACCCGTCCGACCGTGAGCGCGGTCGAGCGCCGGGCGAACACGACCACGCTCCCAGCGAGCGCGATCACCCCCAGGCCAAAAACGGCGGCCCGCCAGCCGCGCCGGCTCGCGAACCTCCCCCGTTGCGGGAGACTCGACCGATGCGCGGATCCGCCGAGCGCGTCGGCAAATTCGGTGACGGTGGCGAACCGATCCTCGGGCGCGGGCGCCAGGGCCCTGGAGATCGCATGCTTCACGGCACGCGCGCCACCGGCGCCCGCCCCACGCAACGAACCGGTCGTCTCGAGTGATTCCCAGTTGTCGATGCGCCGCGCGAACGCCGTACGGGTGGGCGGCTGGTTGGTGAGCAGCTCGAACAGCACACACCCCAGGCTGTAGATGTCCGAGCGGGCGTCGACCTGGAGGCCCATGGCCTGCTCGGGGCTCATGTAGCCCGGCGAGCCGACGGCGTGCCCCGTCTGGGTGAGCGACTGGCCGCCGGCGGCGCTGATGGCGCGCGCCACGCCGAAATCGGCGACCACGGGATGACCGCCGGACAACAGGATGTTCTCGGGTTTGATGTCGCGGTGCACGATGCCGTGGGCGTGGGCGTGGGCGAGCGCGTCCGCGACGTCCACGATGATGTGCAGCGCCTCGTCCAACGGCACCGCCCCTTGTTTCAACAGCCGTTGCCGCAGCGATTCGCCTTCGATGTACGGCATGACGTAGTACAGCAGGTTGCCGACTTCGCCGGCCGCAAAAATCGGGACGATGTGGGGGTGCGTCAGCTGCGACGACATCTCCACTTCCCGGATGAACCGGTCATACAGCAGGCGCGTGGACAGGTCCGGCTCCAGCACCTTGATCGCCACGGAACGCCGTGGGTGCTGCTCGGTCGCCAGGTACACGCGCGCCATGCCCCCGGCGCCGATTTGACGTTCTACCTGGTAGCGGGGAGCGAGATTCTCGCGCAGCAGATCGATTACGTCGGCCATCACGTCCAAATTAGCGGCAAAACAGGCCTCGCGCCGAGGCATCTGGCCGTTTTCCCCGGCGCAGCTACTATGGAAGATTCCATGGCCATTCCTCGCAGCGCCCCGCTCGCCCGGCTGGCGGCGTACTACGCGGTTCTCAGCGGCGCGGTGTGGGCGCTCGTCACTCTTTTCCCGTCAGTCCCGGAGCTGCTGGGGCAGTTCCGAATGGGGTCGGCGATCGCTGGCCGGGCGCGCGATCTCGCGAACGTGCCCCTGAGCGAGGACTTTTCGCAGGCCCAGTGGGCGCTGATCACCTTCCTCTCGATGCTGGCGTCACTCACGTTGGTATTGCCGGTCGCGTACGTCTACATGGTGACGAAACAGCGGCGCGGCTACGACCAGTCGGTGGTGCAGACGGTGATCATCCTGCCGATGGTCGTGGCCGGCACCCTCGTGCTGGTTCAGAACAGCATCTCGCTCGCGTTCGCGCTTGGCGCCGTGCTCGCGGCCGTGCGATTCCGCAACACCCTGAAGGACACGAAGGACGCCGTCTACATCTTTCTCGCCTTGGCCGTTGGCGTAGCGGCAGGCGTCTTCTCGCCCGTCGTGGGGGCAGTCAGCTCCGTTGCTTTCAACCTCGTCGTGCTCTGGCTGTGGCGTTTCAACATCGGGAACATCTATGTCGATCAGCAGGGCCGCGTCGCGGCACTGCGTCCCGGTGAAGCCCTGCTCGGCCCGGGTGGGAAAACCGGGGAGTTCATGGCCGTCGGCGACCCCAAGTTGTTGGAAGCCCTGACGCCGGACGAGCTCGACCAGGTCGCCGATCGTGCGGCGCGGCTTCAGGCGTACATCGCCGCGCGGTCAGATGACACGAAGAAGAAGCGTTTCAGCGCCATCGTACTGATCCACACGACCGACCCCAAGGCGGCTCAGATGTCGGTCGACGGCGTGCTCGAAGAACAAACGAAGCGCTGGCGGCTCGCAGAGATCCTGCCGGGTGGGAAGGGAACCACCACCCTCGAATACATGGTGCGGTTGAACGACGAGGTGGAGGCCGGGGCGTTGCTGGATGAGCTCAAACGCCGGGGCGCTCCGAGCGTCATTGCGGCGGAATTCCGCTCGCTGCGGGGGCTCAAACGCAGCGAGGAGTGAGCTGGCGGCGCGCCGCCCTGGCCGGACTCCTCTCGATCACCGCGGGATTGCCGCTCCGGCTCCCCGGTCAAACCACCGAAGCGGTGACCAACCGCACGACGCTCGCCGCGGGTGAGCGGTACAGTGCCGGATGGTTCCACCGGCTGCTCCTCGGATCGCACTACCGCCGGCTGTGGGCAGCCCCGATTTCGGTCGAGGTGCTGAGCCTTACGACGTACGCGGGCGGCCTCGCCCCTGAGCGGTGCGGCGGTGGATTGCAGACGCATTCCCTCCGCCTGCTCGGCGCCGACGGGCGCGCGTACGTCTTCCGGTCGGTCGACAAGGACGCGGCGCTGTCGCTGCCGTCCGATCTCCGCCACACGTTCCCCGCCGATGTGTTGCAGGACCAGATCAGCGCCTCGCATCCCGGCGCCCCGCTGGTGGTAGCGCCGTTGCTCCAGGCCGCCGGCGTGCTGCACGCCACCCCCCGGCTGGTTGTGTTGCCGGAAGATCCGCGCCTGGCGTCGTTCGCATGCGTGCAGCCGGGGATCCTGGGCATGCTGGAAGAGCAACCCAGGGGCGGCACCGAGGAGGATCAGGGATTTGCCGGCGCGGCAGAGGTGATCGGCACCCCGAAGCTGTTCGATCACCTGGAAAACCGATCGACGCATCGGGTGGACCGTGAGGCGTTCCTGAAGGCGCGCTTACTGGACGTGTATGTCGGGGACTGGGATCGCCATCGAGACCAGTGGCGCTGGGCTCGCTACGACTCGATCGGGTCCCACTGGTGGAAGCCGATTCCGCGCGACCGCGACCAGGCGTTTGTGCGATTCGACGGGGGTCTCCTGTGGCTCGCCCGGTCCTACTTCCCCAAGATCGTCGTATTCGACAACGGCTACTCGAATCTCTACGGCCTGACGCTCAGCGGCGAAACGCTCGATCGCCGCCTGCTCTCCGAGGTCAAGCGGCCGGCCTGGGATTCGATCGCCGCCGACCTGCAGCGCCGTCTGACCGACGCGGTCATCGATTCAGCAGTGCACCAGCTCCCGCCCGAGTATTACCGCGTCGACGGTGCAGCGCTCACGCGGGCCCTGCGCCGGCGCCGGGACCGCCTGCCGCAGGTTGCCCGGCACTTCTACCGTCAGCTCGCCGGCACGGTGGACGTCCACGCGACGGACGCGGCCGACCTGGCCGAGGTGGAACGGCTCGACGGCGGCCGCCTCACGCTGCGGCTGACCTCGCGCGCGACGCCGGACGCAGGAGCGTATTACCAGCGCACGTTCCTGCGACGCGAGACGAGCGAGATCCGGCTGTACCTGCACGGCGGCGACGACCGGCTCGCCGTACACGGCACGGCCGGGGGTCCGACCCTCCGCGTAATCGGCGGTGGTGGCACGGACGAGCTGATCGATTCAGCGCGCGGCGGCGCGACCCGTTTCTACGACGAGCGCGGCGGCAACCGCCTGGAGACGGGACCGGGGACATCGGTAGACACGCGGCCGTACGAGGCGGCGCCGGTCGACACCTACACGCTGGGACGGCCGCGCGATTGGGGAGCCCGCGCGGTGCCGATCGCGTGGCTCAGTGCCGAGCCCGATCTCGGCCTCTTCGTGGGCGGCGGGTTCGTGCGCACCGGGTACGGGTTCCGCCATCTCCCCTACCACACGCGCCTTTTACTCCGCGCCGGCTACGCCACCGGCGCGGCCAGCTATCGAGCGGAGCTGCTCGAGGAAGTGCGAGCCTTTCCCGGTCCGGCGACGACGACCCTGCATCTCCGCGCATCGGGGATCGAGGTCGTGCGGTTCTACGGCTTCGGCAACGAATCGCCCGGCACCGGTTCCACCCGGTTCCACAAGGTGCCCCAGGAGCAGTACCTCATCGCTCCAACGATCACGTGGCCGCTGTCCACCCGCAGCCGAGTGTCGATCGGCTTGGTCGCGAAGGACGCCGAATCTACCCCGGATACGACGCGCTTGATCGGTCTCGTGCGGCCCTACGGGATCGGGTCGTTCCAACAAGTCGGGGTGACGGGCGGCCTGCGGGTCGACACACGCGATCTCCTCGCCTGGGCGACCCACGGTGTGCTGTTCACCATCTCGGGCAGCGCCTACCCCGCTGCGCTCGACGTGCAGCGTGCGTTCGGCGCGGTCACGGCCCAGGCCGCGACCTATCTGACCGTCCCGCACGGACCGACCCTGGCCCTGCGCGTCGCGGGGTCGCGCGTGTTCGGGCCGTTCCCGTTTCACGAGGCCGCATTTGTCGGCGGGGGGACGACCGTGCGGGGCTACGCGGAGCACCGCTTTGCGGGGGACGCGGCGCTGATGGGCAGCGCGGAGCTGCGCGTGTCGCTGGCGCGGTTCACCGCGCTCTTGCCGACCGAATTCGGCGTGTTCGGGCTGGCCGATGCGGGACGCGTGTTCCTGTCCGGGGAGACCTCGACGGTGTGGCACGGCGCCGCCGGCGGCGGGCTCTGGTTCGCCTTCCTCAACCGCGTCAACACACTGACCGTCGCGCTGGCGCGCTCGCCCGAGCACACGGGCCTCTACGTGCGCGCCGGGTTCGCGTACTAGCCCGATGCACGTGCCCTGGCAGCGCGTCGCCGTGCTCGGACTCCTCTGGATCGCTGCGTGGGGTCCGGGACGGCTCCCCGCGCAGGCCATCGCAGCGACGTCCGGTACCAAGACGCTCGCCGCGGGTGAACGGTATCGTGCCGGGTGGCTGCACCGGCTGCTCCTCGGAGCGCACTACCGCGACCTCTGGGCGACCCCGCTGACCGTCGCCGTGCTCGACCTGGCGACCTATGCGGGCGGAGTGACGCCCACAGCGTGCGCGGGGCGGCGTCAGACCAAATCCATCCGGCTGCGCGGCGCCGACGGACACGAATACGTGTTTCGGTCGGTGGATAAGGATCCCACGCTGGCTCTCCCGCCGGATTTGCGTCGCTCGTTCGCGCGCGATCTGGTGCAGGATCAAATCAGCTCCGGACACCCGGGCGCGCCGCTCGTCGTGGCACCCCTGCTCGAAGCGACCGGCGTCCTCCACGCGACGCCGACCCTCTACGTGCTCCCCGACGATCCACGCCTCGCCTCATTCACGTGCGTGCAGGCCGGAATGCTCGGCATGATCGAGCTGCGCCCGGCCGCAGGGTCGGACGACGAGCCGGGATTCGCGGGCGCCGCCGATATCGCGAGCACGCAGAAACTGTTCAACCGGCTGGAGCACAGCTCCACCGATCGCATCGACGCCCGGGCCTTCCTGGCCGCGCGGCTGCTCGACGTCTACATCGGCGACTGGGACCGCCATCAGGATCAGTGGCGCTGGGCCCGCTTCGACGAGGGTGGGCTGCACTGGTGGCGACCGATTCCACGCGATCGCGACCAGGCCTTTGCCCGGCTCGACGGGCTGCTGCTGGTCCTGGCGGGTGTGTATTACCCGCAGCTCATCGGGTTCGATGACGAGTACCCGAGTCTGTACCGGCTCACGTTGACCGGAGAGGTGCTGGACCGCCGGCTGCTGGTGGGGCTCGAGCGCTCCGTCTGGGACTCCACGGCCGCTGCGCTCCAGGCGCAGCTCACCGATTCGGTGATCGATCGCGCCGTTGCACGGTTGCCGATGGAATACCGGGCAGGCAGTGGCGCTCACCTCGCGAGAGCGCTGCGGCGGCGGCGCGACCATCTGCCGGACGCGGCCCGGCACTTCTACCAGGTGCTCGCGGGCTATGTGGACGTCCACGCCACCGACGATGCCGATACCGCCGACATCGACCGGCAACCCCGTGGGACCGTTCTCCGTTTGACCGCGCGCGGTGCCCCCTATTTCTCCCGCACGTTCGATCCACGCGACACGAAAGAGATCCGGCTCTACCTCCACGCCGGCAACGACCGCGTGGTGGTGCGGGGATCGGCTGACGGTCCTCTGGTGCGCGTCATCGGCGGAGGAGACGACGACGGGTTCGTGGACTCCTCCTCGGGCGGCGGGGGGGTGGGGGTGCGCTTCTACGACGACCGCGGCGTGAATACGTTTGTGCGGAGCGGCCATACGTCTGTCGATACGCGGCCCTACGAAGCACCTCCACCGGACACGGCTACTCTGGGCCGGCCTACCGATTGGGGCGCACACATGATGCCGCTCACGTGGTTTTCCATGGGCTCGGACATCGGGCTGTTCGTGGGCGCCGGAGCGCTGCGCATCGGGTATGGGTTCCGCCACTATCCCTATCATACGCGAACCATGTTCCGCGCCGGATACACGACCGGCGCGGCCAGTTACCGGGCGGAGCTGCTCGAGGAGATTCGGGATTTTCCCGGCCGCGCGACGACGACCCTCCACGTGCGCGCCTCGGGGATCGAGGTGCTGCGGTTCTATGGGTTCGGTAACGAAACACCCGACACCGGGTCCATCAGGTTCCACAAAGTGCTCCAGGAGCAGTACTCGATCACCCCGACCGTCACCTGGACCGTATCGACGGCCAGTCGATTCTCCCTCGGCGTGGTTTTGAAGGACGCGGAATCCACGCCGGATTCGACGCGCCTGATCGGCATCGTCCGACCCTACGGGATCGGGTCGTTTCAGCAGTTCGGGTTCACGGGTGGACTGCAGGTGGACACGCGCGATCGCCTCGCCTGGCCTACGCGCGGACTGCTGTTCGCCATCTCGGGCAGCGCCTACGCCGCCGCGCTCGACGTGGGGCGCGCGTTCGGCAACGTCACGGCGCAGGCCGCGACGTACCTGACCGTGCCGCACGGGCCCACCCTCGCGCTGCGCGTCGCCGGCACGCGCGTGTTCGGCCCCTACCCCTTCCACGAGGCGGCGTTCGTCGGCGGCGCGACGACGGTGCGCGGCTACGCGGAGCTGCGGTTTGCTGGGGATGCGGCGCTGTTCGGCAACGTGGAGCTGCGCACGCCGCTGGGGCGGTTTTACGCGCTGTTGCCGATCGAATTCGGCGTCTTCGGGCTCGCCGATGCGGGGCGTGTGTACCTGTCGGGCCAGACGTCGGACGTCTGGCATGGGGCCGCCGGGGGCGGACTCTGGTTCGCGTTCCTCAATCGCATGAGCACCCTAACGGTCGCCGTTGCCCGCTCACCCGAGCGCACGGGCTTCCACGTGCGCGCCGGGTTCGCGTACTAGCGCCATGCCGGCGACGCCGTTCCTCGAATGGCGTGGGGAAGTCCCCAGCCTCGATCTCCTGAACCGGATGGTCGTCGAACCACTCCCCTTGGGGCTGCGCTCGGACTCCATCGAGCAGACGTTCCACCGCGATGTGTATCTCGATGCTTCGGACTGGACGCTGCGGCGCCGCGGCGTGACGTGCCGATTCCGCGTGCGGCTCGACGACCGGCGCCTGCTGACGGTGCGAAGTCTGGGTCGTACGGAAGATGCCGCCATGATCGTCGTCCCCCAGACCTTCGAAGCGGAGGTCGCGGAGCTGACGGGCGTCGAGGCCGTCGCCGGGGGGTCGGAGCCCGCCCGGCGACTCCGGGCGCTGATCGAGCCGTCCCGGATCGTTCCCCGGCTCGAGTTCGAGACGGAACGCCGGATTCGGCGCACTCGGCCGGGATGGATCGTCCGCGCGCAGTACGAGCTGTTGTACGACGTCGTGACGGTCCGGAGCCAGCATCTGTCGCAGACCCTGCAGGAAGTGACGCTGCGACGTCTGCGCGCCGGCCGGCCGGACTTCAACGCGGTGGTGGAAGCGCTCCGCAGCGCGTACGGCCTGCGCCCACTGCTGGTGGGCAAGCTCGAGCGCGCGGAGAAACTGGCGCAGCAGCTCGAGGCAGATACCGTCGCGCGAGCCACGCAGGGTCAACGCGAGATCGCGCTGATTGCCCTCGAAGAGTCTACGATCGCGCTGCGCGTTGACCGCGGAACGTTGTCGCTGCCCGCCGCGAGCGGCAGTGGCGAGGACGGCTGTCGTCACCTGCTGCGCGCCAGCTTCGGGAGCGGCGACGGGCAGCTGCGCTTCCTGGGGTTGGCCCCGACCCTCGGAGACGCGCCGCCGCTCGAGGTATGGCTGGCCCGCCGAGTGAGCCAGACCGGCGCGACCACCGGTGGCTGTCGTTGGCTGCCGCTCGACGATGTGCTGGCCCGCGTCGGCTCGCCCGCGCTCCGAGAGCCCCGCACGCTCGCCGCGCTTGCCATGGCGGCGCGCGCCGATGTGTTCCCCGAGCGGCGGCCGACGGCAGCCCCGGAGCCACGACAGGACCTCGTGGAGTCCACGCAGGCGACCCCGCTGGTACCGGACGTCACGCAACCGGCACCGGACCAGCTGCTCAACGAAGAATTGTCCACGCTCGCCTTCAATGAGCGCGTGCTCGAGCTGGCGGAGGATCCGCGTGTGCCGCTGCTGGCCCGCGTGCGGTTTCTTTCGATCCTCAGCGCTAACCTGGACGAGTTCTTCATGGTGCGGATGGGGACGCTGGCCCGGGCGGTTGCCGCCGGGTACACCAAGCGCAGCGACGACGGGTTGACGCCCCGTGGACAAATGGAAGCGATCGCGTTGCGACTCCGTCCGCTACTCGAGCGGCAGGCGCGCTGCTGGACGGAGTCCGCGCTGCCGGCGCTGGTCCGGGAGGGGATCAGCGTGCTGCGGTGGCCCGACCTGAACGACGCGCAGCGGGACGCGATGCGCCGGTATTTCGCGGATCGCGTCTTCGC
>Ga0075424_100006470_pt1 | contig 11286 bp, 10 predicted proteins | sample SoiMethybrSBSTD3_FD_75301 | JGI IMG/M metagenome (GOLD analysis project Ga0075424, IMG submission 75301) | Bulk soil microbial communities from a Populus tree surrounding site in Tennessee, USA - Soil MetaG P. TD hybrid SBSTD3 | ecosystem: Environmental > Terrestrial > Soil > Tree plantation...
GCCGCCGTCACGATCGCGGTGCCGACCGTTCCCTGGCTCGGGCCGACGACCGCGTGCGAGCTTTCGTGCAGCAGCATCTCGAGCGCGCGCATGCCCTGGTAGCCGCTGTCGCGGCTGGACATCGTGGTGATGACGCCGCCAGACAAGCCGTTCATCGTGTACGCGCCCAACGGGCCGCCGTGCGGCGCGATATAGACGCGAACCCGTTCGGGCCATGGCGTCCGATACACCGCTTCATGCGCTCGCACGAGCGCCTCTCCGGCGTCACGGAGCATCGCGGCCGCATAGCCGATGAAGAACCGATTCGCCTGGTCGTCGGCGGTCCACCAATACCGGCGGTAGACGGGCGCGGCACGCAAGAGCGCTTCTTTGAGTGGCGCGTCGAACGCCGGTTCGACCGCGTCGTCGGCGACCTGCGTGAGGGTATCGCTCGTGATGATCATCGGCCTGGCGAAGGTCATGTCGCCGCGTCCACCGGCAGTGCGATAGGCGCCGACCGCCTCGTTCCAGGCCACCAGATCTTCTGGTGACAGCATGGGCAGCGCGCGTGGCGTCACGCGCATCGCGTCCACGATCAGAGTCTGATGCAGACTGACCCAGAAGCTGCTGTGCAGCTCCCACGGCCGGACCTGCACGACCTCCGCGGCATTGACGGCCCATGCGTAGCCGAGGAGACCCACGAGCGCCAGTGCGCGCACGGCAGGATGGTAACACCCGCCGAGCGTCTGTTGCCCCGCGCGATCGAACCTGAAACGCTCGTCTATAGTGTTCGCATTCTGTTGAACCTGAAAAGGACCATTCGATGGCCAGGAAGCGTTCTCGTCACAAGGCGCCTACAAGAACCCGCTCGGGGCGCTCCGTGAAATCGACCCCGAAGGCGGGTGGCGCGGGACCGGTCACGTTGGCGCAGGCGCGCGCGCTGGCGAAGGTGTCGGCGCCGGTCGAACGAGGCGCCAGGCAGGCCCTTGCGGCGGTGTCCGCGGCGACGGTCGGTTTCGAGCGGCGCAAGCTCGAAGTGAAACAGGGTCTTGAACGCCGCAAGCGCATCAAGGAGTACGAGACCACGCTCGCGATCATGAAGAAGCGCGGCGTCAAGGGTCTTGCGCGCCGAGCCGTCAAGAGCGGCCGCGCGCCCAAGGCCGCTGCCAGGCCGCTCCAGGTGCTCGCCGAGGGTGATTCGTGGTTTGACTACCCCGTGCCGTTGTTCGGCGGCGGCATCATTCCGCGTCTTGAAAACGCGTTGGGTGTGCCGATCTTGAACCTCGCCGAGGCCGGCGACCAGGCGCGCTACATGCTGGGCGTTAGAGAGCGCAAGATCCTGATCGAGCAGTTGACGAACGGCTGTCCGGCGGGCGGGCCGTGGGACGCGATGCTCTTCTCCGGCGGCGGCAACGACATCGTCGACAACCCGATGGTGCTGTGGATTAGGGACTTCGATGCGACGCGGCCGCCAGCCGCGCTGATTCATCAGCCGCGGCTCGACGCGGCGCTGGCGCTGGTCCGCGCGGGCTACGAAGACCTGATCGCTCTGCGCGACAGCTTGAGCCCGCAGACCCATTTGTTTTTTCACGCCTATGACTTCGTCATCCCCGACGGCCGCGGCGTCTGTTTTCATGGCCCGTGGCTCAAGCCGACGTACGACATGCGTGGCTTCCCGACACAGGCATCCGCAGATGCCGTCACCAGGATTCTGCTCCAACAGTTCGCCGCGATAATCCAGTCGCTCGAGTCGTCACATCCGAACGTGACGTTCGTCAACGGCCAGGGCACGCTGGCGCCGCATGCCAGCTCGTGGCACAACGAGCTGCACCCGTCGAAGGACGGCTTCAAGGCCTTTGCGACGCTGTTCCATCGGGCGTTGAAGACCGCGTTCCCGACACGGGTGTTGTAGCATGCGGCTCATTGTGAGGCGTTATGGCGAAAGACCGGGACCAGTACCGTCTGTGGCAGCACGAGGTCAAGCCTCCGAAGAAGTCTGAGCAAACCATCATCGCCAAGGTGTCCGCCGACGCGGCAGCGGTCACGCCGATGCCGGCGGCGATGATGTCGACGGGCGGCCGCGCCGTCCACCGGGCCGGCGTGACGCACGAGTCGGGTCTGGCTCGCCTGGTCGACAACGGGCACGTCGCGAGCATCGAGAACGTGTTCGACGAGGACACGGGCGACGTCGACCGCGCACCCTCCATGTTCGCCTCCGTCAGCAGCAGCGACCGGGGCGCTCGACGCCGGTCGCCGCGCCTCGTGGAGCTCAAGGTCAGCAAAGGCACGAGCGCCTCGCGGCTTGCGGCGCACGTGGCCCGCTTGAAAGAAGTCGAGTACGCGTTCGTGCCGCCGGTGCGGCGGCTGTTCGCCCGGCGGAAGAAGGCCGGCGCCGATCCGCTCGCCTCGCGGCAATGGGGGCATGGTGCGATTCGCCTCGGTCACGCGAGAGCCGCCGCCGGATTCAAGAATGCGACCAATATCACGGTCGCGGTCATCGACAGCGGCATCGACGCGCGCCATCCCGACTTGAAGCAGGTGATCGCCGAGTACAAGAATTTCCTGCGCGGGTCGGACAAGGATTTCGTCGGGCACGGCACGCACGTCTCGGGCATCATCGCCGCGACCGCTGACAACGGCCTGGGCATCTCGGGCGTGTGCGGCGGGCGGATTCTCGCCTTGAAGGTGCTGCCGCGCGATGGCCAGGAGTTCGACGCGCCGGCCTACTATCGCGCGCTGCGCTACGTGATCGGCAAGGCACAAGTGTTGAACCTCAGCCTCGGCGGCGAGAAAGATCCAGCGGAAATCGACGTGCTTCAGGACGTGATCGCTGCCGGCGTGGTAGTGATTGCCGCGATGGGCAACGAGCACGACGAGGGCAATCCAACCGAGTACCCGGCGGCCATTCGTGAGGTCTGCGCTGTCGGCGCCACCGACGAGCTCGACAAGCGCGCCGGCTTTTCCAATACCGGCCGTCACATCGATCTCATGGCGCCCGGCGTCGCGATCCTCTCGACGACACCAACCTATCCATACGACGACGGCGAGATGGAATACGACTCGTGGGACGGCACGTCGATGGCGACGCCGTACGTCGCCGGCGTTGCCGCGCTCGTGCTGGCGAAGTGGCCCGACCTGACGCCCGCGCAAGTCATCAGGAAACTGACGTCGTCCGCCGACCGCGTCGCCGGCGCGAAGAAAGGGAGCACGTCGTACGGCGCGGGCCGGCTCAATTGCGAGAAGGCGCTGGGCTGAGCGGCGGTAGAATGGAAGCGGAGGCGACGTGACGTCGCCGAATCCTCAGGCGGCCGTGAAACTGATCGTCAAAGTCGACCCCAAGCGTTCGAAAGACCCGGCGAAGCACGTGAGCAAGGTGCTGCGCCACGCCGGAGAAGGCGGCCACGTCGAAGAAGTGTTTCCCGGATTGCGCAGCGGCTCCAGCGCGGGATTGGTTGCGGTCACGCTGCCGGACGCGAAGTCGCGGCGGGCGACGCTGAAGGCGCTGCGCGAAGACGACGCGATCTCCTACGTGGATACGCCGAAGGCGCGGCGGCCTCTCTAACCTGCAGACCGTTCCGGAATGATGGTTTCGCCGCGCGCCAGCATGGCGACCAGCGCCGCGATCTTCTTCGCCCGCCCGGCTGGCGTTTTCATATTGTTGGTCCGAAACGCCAGTGCGAACAGATTCTGACGACCGAGGGTGCGGAAGGTCTTGCGGGCTCTCGGGTTGGCCTCGATGGCGACGCGCAGATCCGCCGGAATCGTCGCGCGGCTCGCGCTGCGGATCGGCGCATAGGCCGCGTCCCAGCGGCCGTCGGCCTTGGCGGCATCCACCTGTCGCTGGCCGTGCGGCGTCATCCGGCCGGCCGCGATCAGGCGCGCCACGTGATCGCGATTGATCTGGCTCCAGATGCTTCGCGGCCGCCGGGGTGTATAGCGCTGCAGAAACGACTGCTCGTCGAACGACTTGCGAATGCCGTCGATCCATCCCCAGCACAAGACCACGTCGAGCGCCTGCGCAAGTGTCACCGTCGGCAGGCCCGAACCTTTTTTGGGGATCTTGAGCCAGATCTCGGTCTCGCGGGCGTGGTTCGCCTTCATCCATGCCGCGAACGCCGCCTCTGTGCGAAAGCTCTTGATCTTCCTGAGATCGGGAACCACGGGCGCCATGGATTCTCCCCGCTTCGCGCCGACGTTCTTTCTGACGCCACACGGCGCCGACCGCGAGGCGCTCGCGCCGACGGAGCGACGCCCGGGCGCACGCCGCAATTCTCAGGATACCCGACGCGACGCCAGCAGGTCGTGTCTTGCTGGCCCTGTAGCCGTCCCGGACGGCGTCGGCGAGCGCCGCTCGAAAGGTATATTCGAATTCGGTTATACTAGCCCGCCGATTCTCAACGGTGCCTTGATGCGCGGCAAAACCTCTTTCACTCCCGGCACACCGTTGCCCGATCACTGGTTTCATATCCTGCTCGCGCTTGCCGACGACAAGCGGCACGGGCTGGGGATCCTGCAGGAAGTCACCGAACAGACCGGCGGCCACATTCAGGTCTGGCCGGGCATGCTCTATCTGGCGCTCAAGCGCATGACGGACGAGGGCCTCGTCGCTGAAACCGAGGCACCGGCCGACTTTGTGACCGGCGGCGGCCGGCCCCGTTTCTATCGCATCACACCGCTCGGTGTTCGCGCATGCAAGGCCGAGGCGGATCGTCACGCGCGACTGGTGAACGCCGCTCGCGCCAAGCGCATCCTCAGGAAGGACCCCTGACGGTCGCCATCCCATGCGCGCCACCCGGCTCCTCTATCGCCTTCTGCTGTTCCTCTGGCCGTCACGCGTGCGCCGCGAGCACGGGCACGAACTCGAGGCGCTGTTCATGAGCTGTCTCCAGACTGCTCGGCGTCGGCATGGCGCACTCGGGTACGTGCGTGCGTGGCTCAGGGGATTGACCGACGTGCTCGTCTCCGCGCCAGGCGCGCATCGGGAGGAATGGCGGACACCCCGGCGAGGGACGAACACACTGGTCATCGGATTGTCAGACGCACTCCGTGACGCGCGATTTGCGATACGAACCTGGACCCGCCAGCGCAGCTTCACGCTCACCGTGCTGGCGACGCTCGTCGTCTGTCTCGGCGGCAACACCGTGATCTTCAGCATCGTGCGCTCGGTGCTTCTCAAGCCCCTGCCGCTCGCCGGCGCCGACCGGCTCGTGCTCGTGTCGAACCTGTATCCCAAGTTCGGGTTCGCCAGCGCCGGACCAGGCATCGTCGCCACTTCCGTGCCGGACTACTTCGACCGGCGTCGCGAGATTCGGTCCTTCGCCGAGCAGGCTCTGTACCGGCGCGCCAGCCTGACACTGGGCGTGCCGGACGGCGTCGAGCGCGTCAACGCCCTCCGCGCGACGCCGTCGTTCTACCGGCTGCTCGGCGCGACGGCGTACGCCGGACGGGTGATCGTCGAAGAGGACGGCGAGCTGGGAAACGCCGCACGCATCGTGCTGTCGTACACGTTCTGGCAACGACGGTACGGCGGCGACCCCGCGATCGTCGGACGTGACATTCGTCTGGACGGGACGCCTTATCGCGTCGTCGGAATCCTCGCGCGCGAGTTCGCGTACCTCTGGGACGACATCGATCTGTGGCTGCCGGCGGCGTTCAACGCCGATCAGCAGTCGGACGCTTCGCGCCACAGCAACAACTGGGTCATGATCGCGCGGCTCGCGCCGGGTGCATCCGTTGAACAGGCACAACGGGAGATCGACGCGTTGAATGCCCGGAACGACGAGCGCCTTCCGCAGTTCAGAACGCTGATCCGAGACGGCAGTTATCGGACGTCCGTGGTCCTGCTGCAGAAAGAAGTGGTGCGTGACGTACGCGCGACGCTTTATCTGCTGTGGGCCGGTGCCCTGTTCGTGCTCCTGGTCGGCGGCGTCAACCTCGTCAATCTATTCCTCATGCGATCGGCCGGCCGCTGGCGCGAGCTCGCCACGCGTCATGCCATCGGCGCCAGCGTAGCGCGCGTCGGCCGCCAGGTGCTGACGGAAACCACGCTGCTGTCCGTCTGTGGCGGCGCGTTGGGAGTGGCCGGTGGGTGGTGGTTGCTGCGCCTGCTCACGAGCCTCGACCTCGAGGTGCTCCCACGACGCCATGAAATCGGGCTCGACTGGCAGGCGGCTGGCGCGATGATGGCGCTCGCGGCGGCCGTCGGCATCATCACCGGTGCGATCCCGCTGGTGAAACTCTCCCGGGCCAATCTCAACGACGTCATGCGCGACGCGGGTCGGAGTGGCACCGCCGGGATCGCCGCCGGCAGATTGCGCCGCCTGCTCGCCACCGCTCAGGTCGCGCTCGCCTTCGTGCTCCTCATCGGCGCCGGACTGCTCCTCGCGAGCTTCCGCGCCGTGCTCGCCATCGATCCCGGATTCGAGCCAGTCGGCGTGTTGACGGCGTCAATCACTCTGCCGGCGTCCGCGTACCGCGACGGAGCGGCGCTCACGCAGGCCAGCGGGCGTTTGCTCCAGCGCACCCGCGCACTACCAGGCGTCAGTGCCGCCGGATTGACGACGGCGATCCCGTTCAGCGGCAACTACAGCAGCAGCGTCGTCCTGACCGAAGAGAGCGAGCTCAAACAGGGCGAATCGGTCGTGGCGCCGCATATGATCACGGCGAGCGAAGGCTATTTTGAGGCGATGCACATTCCGCTCGTGCGCGGGCGGTATTTCGACAGCCGCGATGCCTCTACCGCACCACCCGTGGTCATCGTCGACGAGCGGCTCGCCCGGCGCTTCTGGCCCGGCCGCGACGCCATCGGGCGCCGGCTCTCCAGGCCCAGCGAGCCGCGCGGCATTCTCGATCTGCTGACGCGAGGTCCCGACACCCGCTACCTGACCGTCGTCGGCGTCGTCGCAAACGTGCAGCTGACCGGGCTGACGCCGAAGGATCCGATCGTCGGCGCGTTCTACCTTCCGTATGCGCAGCAGCCGGCGCGATCGATCATGCTGGCCGTCAGGAGCGCTCGGGATCCCGACACGCTGGTGAGGGCGCTGCGGTCCACGCTCGCGTCGATCGATCGGGAGCTACCGCTGTTCGACGTGCGGACGATGGAGCAGCGGCTGGACCGAACGCTGGTGCCGCGGCGGCTGCCGATGATCATTGGGATGGCGTTCGGGCTGGTCGCGCTGTTTCTCGCGTCGATCGGCGTATACGGCTTGCTCGCCTGCCAAGTGACCGAACGCCGCCGGGAGATCGGCATCCGGATGGCGCTCGGCAGCTCCGCCGCGGACGTCTTCGGGCTGGTGATGCGGGACGGCGCACGCATTACCGGCTTCGGCGTCCTCGCCGGGCTCGTTGGCACATTTGGCCTGACGCGGCTGATGACGGGACTGCTGTACGGAGTGAAGGCGACGGATCCTGTCGTCATCGGCGCCGTCGCATTCCTGCTTGCGACGGTGGCATTCGTCGCGACGTGGCTGCCGGCGCGTCGCGCCGCCCGGGTGAACCCTGCAGCGGCGCTGAACGAATAGGCGCCAGTCAGATCCTCAATGCGACCGTGGGCTCGACGCGAGTCGCGCGGACTCGTACGAACCCCTGGGCCGGGTGCGATGATTGGTCATGACCTCCATCGCGATCCTCGGCGGCACCGGCCAGCAGGGCCGCGGCCTCGCTCAGCGCTTTGCGGCCGCCGGCATCCACGTCACTGTCGGATCGCGCGATCCGCAGCGCGCGCGTGACACGGTCGCGTCCTGGGGCCACCATCGCGAGCTCGTCAAGGTCGCGGACAACATCGCCGCCATCGATCAAAGCGATTTGACAGTGTTGGCGATCCCGTTTTCATCCGTCGACGCGATCCTGGCGGAGCTGCACGATCACTTCAAGAACGGGTCAATCGTCGTTGACGTGACGGTACCCGTCACGTTCACTGGAGGAAAAATGGCCATGGTCGAGGTGGCTGAAGGATCGGCCACCGAGCATATCCGCGCACGCCTGCCCGGCCACGTGCAGCTGGCAGCCGCCTTCAAGACGGTTCCCGCGCATCTTCTCGGGTCGTCGGGCGAGTCGCTCGATTGCGACGAGTTCATCTGCGCCGATTCTGACGAGGCGCGGGCGCGGGCGACGGCGCTGATCCAAAAGCTACCTGGACTGCGACCGGTCGATGTCGGGCCGCTGTCACGTGCGCGTTTCATCGAACATCTGACCGCGCTGGCGATCGCGATCAACCGCAGACACAAGATTCACGATGCCAGGTTCCGTGTCGTCGGACTAACATCAACCGAGGTGTTCCGATGACGACGATTCCCGCATCCCACGCTGATCTCCTGACCAAGCCGGCGTTCGCGAATCTCGCGACGCTGAATCCCGACGGCAGCCCGCAGGTCACGCCGGTCTGGGTCGACTTCGACGGCAGCCATGTGATCGTCAACACCGCGCGCGGCCGCGTCAAAGCGAAGAACCTCGCCCGCGAACCGCGCGTCGCCTTGTCGATTGCCGATCCCGAGAACCCTTATCGATATCTGGGGCTTCAGGGCCGCGTCGTCGAGATGACGGAGAAAGGCGGTGACGCGCACATCGACAAGATGGCGAAGAAATACCTCGGGAAGGACAACTACCCGTTCCGCAAGCCGGGCGAGGTGCGGATCATCGTCAAGATCGCGCCGGACAAGGTCCACACGAACCTTTAGTGATCCTCAGTGGATCTGCACGTCTTCGCCGTTCACGGCATTCCCGAGGTGACGCGCGACGCCGATGTCGCCGGGCTGATCGGTGACGCCGTCGGCCGCGAGGGCCTGGTCGTCCACGGCGGCGATGTCTTCGTCGTCGCTCAGAAAATCGTATCGAAAGCGGAAGGTGCCATCGTTAGGCTCGACGAGGTCGCGCCGTCGCCGATGGCGGCGCAGTGGGCGAACGAGCACGGCAAGGAAGCCCGGATCGTCGAGGTGATCTTCCGCGAGTCGCGTCGCATAGTCCGGATGGATCGCGACATTCTGATCACCGAAACGCATCACGGGTTCGTCTGCGCAAACGCCGGCGTCGACGCGTCGAACGTGCCGCCCGGGTTCGTCACCGTGCTGCCCCCCGATCCAGATGCGTCCGCCGAGCGCCTGCGCGTCGCGCTCAGCGCCGCATTCGGTTGCCCGGTGGCGGTCATCGTGTCGGACACCTTCGGGCGGCCCTGGCGTGAAGGAGTCGTGAACGTCGCGCTCGGCGTGGCCGGACTGCAGCCGCTCCTCGACTACCGCGGTTCGGCGGACTCGTTCGGCCGCAGGCTCAATTCGACGGTGGTCGCGTTGGCCGACGAAGTGGCCAGCGCCGCGGAAATCGTCACCCGAAAGGCCGCCGGCACGCCGGTCGCGATCGTGCGCGGCGCGGCCGAATGGACCGGTACCGGCACCGGCCAACTTCTGGTGCGAGACGCACAGCGCGATCTGTTCCGCTGAGCATCGACATGGGCCTCGTGACACCGTGGAAACTGATCGTTCACCGGGTCGGCTCGGTCCTCGTGACGGCGGCGATCTTCGCGCTCATTCTGCGCCGGGTGCCGTTCGCCGCGGTGGAAGCCGCGCTTCGCGACGCGAACCTGCCGTGGTTCCTCGCGTTGATGATTGCGAACACGGCCTTCTACTTTGCGTGGGACACCGTGGTCCTGGCAGTCGTGGTTCGATGGTTTCACGGCGCTGTACCGTATCGCGAGCTGCTACCGGTCCGCGCGGTGTCCTACGTCGTGGGCTTCTTCAACACCAACCTGGGACGAGGCGCGCTGGCCGCGTATCTGACGCGGCGGCTGCATGCGCCGTTCCTGGAACTGGGCAGCACCGTCCTGTTCCTCGTGCTGACCGAGTACACTCAGCTCGTGCTGTGGGCCATGCTCGGTTTGCTCGGACTGCGGGCAGAGATCTCGCGGAGTCTGCTCGCCGTCGCCGCGGGTGTCGCGATGCTCTGGCTGTTCGTCCGATGGCTGCTCGCGCCACGTGCGTGGTCGATCGCGCGCACCTTCCGTCTCGCCACGCCGCGGCAGTACGCCACGATCGTCCTGCTGCGTGCGCCGATGTTCTTCGTGTCGCTCGTCCTGCACTACCAGGCGGCTCACGCGTTCGGCTTCCACATTCCGTTCGGCCACCTGCTGACGTTCCTGCCGGTGATCTTCATGGTCGCTGCGCTGCCGGTGACCGTGGCCCACCTAGGCAGCACCCAGGCGGCGTGGATCTTCTTCTTCAGCCAGTACGCCCCGGCGCCGCAGCTGCTGGCGTTCAGCCTCGCCGCCCATCTCGTGTTCGCGTTCACGCGCGCGGCACTCGGCGTACTCTGGCTTCCGGCGGCCTATGGCGATCTGCTGCCACGATCGGCCCTGCGTGTAAACAGCGTGTAAACATTCGCGGCGCCGGACCAACTGTCATCGCCCACACGTCATAATCGCGCCTCCTCGAGAGGAACCTTGTGACGACGACAGCGACTGCCAATGGCTTGCGCCTGCCACGTGGGCGGACGACGACTTGGAGCGGCACACTCGTGTTCGGATGTGCCATCGCATTGGGAACGGTGTACGTCGTCACCCATCTCATCCGCGACTTGCAGGAAGTGCACAACCCGACGATCCTGCCCTTCCTGCTCCTGGGTCTCGCCTTGTTCGTCGCGCTTGGCTTCGAATTCGTCAACGGTTTTCACGACACGGCCAACGCGGTGGCGACCGTGATCTATACCCACTCGCTGGATCCACAGATCGCCGTTGTGTGGTCGGGCGCCTGGAACTTCGCCGGCGTCCTCTTCTCCTCCGGCGTGGTGGCCTTCGGCATCGTTTCGCTGTTGCCGGTCGATCTGATTCTGCAGGTCGGGACCGCGTCCGGCTTCGCGATGGTGTTCGCGCTGCTGGTCGCCGCCATCATCTGGAATCTGGGTACGTGGTACCTCGGCCTGCCGTCGTCGAGCTCGCACACGCTGATCGGCTCGATCATCGGCGTGGGTATCGCGAACCAGTTGATCGCGCCGACCACCGGAACGAGCGGCGTCGACTGGGCACAGGCCGTCGGCGTCGGCAAGTCGCTCCTGCTGTCGCCGCTGGTCGGTTTTGTATGTGCGGCCTCGCTGCTGATGCTGGCGAGATTCGCCATCCCCCGCCGCGAGCTCTACGTGAGTCCAGTGGGCACGGCGCCGCCGCCGCTGTGGATTCGACTGCTGCTCATCTTGACGTGCACCGGTGTCAGCTTCGCCCATGGGTCCAACGACGGCCAGAAAGGGATGGGCCTGATCATGCTGATCCTGATCGGCACCGTTCCAACCGCCTATGCGTTGAATCGAGCGGTTCCGCCGACGCATGTC
>Ga0075424_100006471_pt1 | contig 11286 bp, 9 predicted proteins | sample SoiMethybrSBSTD3_FD_75301 | JGI IMG/M metagenome (GOLD analysis project Ga0075424, IMG submission 75301) | Bulk soil microbial communities from a Populus tree surrounding site in Tennessee, USA - Soil MetaG P. TD hybrid SBSTD3 | ecosystem: Environmental > Terrestrial > Soil > Tree plantation...
GCCCGCCGGATGGGCAAGGAGACGGTGGTGGTCAAGGAGTCCCCGGGCTTCATCACCTCGCGCATCAACGCCATGATCGGAAACGAGGCCTTCCTCATCCTCCAGGAGGGCGTGGCCACCGCCGCGGACATCGACAAGGCGGTGAAGCTGGGCCTGAACCATCCCATGGGGCCCTTCGAGATGGCGGACCTGGTCGGCCTCGACACGCGCCTGGCGGTGCTGGAGTTCCTGCACAAGAGCCTGGGCGAGAAGTACCGGCCCGCTCCCCTGCTCGTCGAGCACGTCAAGGCCGGCCGCCTGGGGCGGAAGGTGGGGCGCGGCGTCTACGACTACGGCGAGAAATCGTGAGCGGGGCCGGGTCCGGCTACCGCAACCTGACGCTGGAGACGGCCGGCGGCATCGCCACCCTCACCGTGAGCCGGCCCGAGGCGCGCAACGCCCTGGACACCGCCACCGTGCAGGAGTTCCACCAGGCCCTGCGCGAGGTGAGGTCGCAGCGGTGCGCGGTCCTCGTCATCACGGGCGCGGGCGACAAGGCCTTCGTCTCGGGCGCGGACATCCGGGCCATACGCGAGCGGCGGCGGGACGACGCGCTGGCCTCCATCAACTCCGGCCTCATGTCCGCGGTGGAGGCCCACGACGCCGTCACCATCGCGGCGGTCAACGGCTTTGCCCTGGGCGGCGGCTGCGAGCTGGCCCTGGCCTGCGACCTCCGCCTGGCCTCGGAGAACGCGGTCTTCGGCCTGCCCGAGCCGGCGCTGGGGATCATCCCCGGCGCCGGGGGCACGCAGCGGCTGCCGCGCGTCGTGGGCCTGGGGCGCGCGAAGGAGATGATCCTGACGGGAGCGCGCTGGGACGCGCGCCGGGCCCTCGAGGTTGGCCTGGTGTGCGAGGTGGTGCCGCAGGCCCGGCTCATGGAGGCGGCGCGGGCCCTGGCCGGCCGCGTGCTGGAGCTGGGACCGCTGGCGGTGCGCCTGGCCAAGCGGGCCCTCAACGCCTCGGCCGAGATGCCGCTCTCGGCGGGCCTCCTCTACGAGTCGGCCCTGCAGGCGGTGACCTTCGAGTCCGCGGACAAGCTGGAAGGGACGACCGCGTTCCTGGAGAAACGGAAGGCCCGGTTCACGGGGGAATAGCCATGCGGAACTTCGGCGGCCTCATGCTGCTGGTCGGGATCGTCGGCTTCCTCTACTGCTCGTCGCAGCTCTCGAAGACGGGCGAGGTGCCCGAGGGCAAGAGCATCTCGGAGTCGCTCGAGTACGACGCCGGACGGTGGGAGGTGGGCCGGTACGTCTGCGCCGGCATCGGCGCCTTCGGCCTGCTGATGACGATGTTCCCGAAGGGGCGCTAGCCGATCACCAGACGTAGTCCCTGGCCAGCGCGCGCTTGTCGTGGCCGTCCAGGATGTGCACGACGCGCACCTTCTTGAGGGTGACGGGCGAGAGCTGGCCGATGGGGATGTACAGGATGCGGCGCCCCCAGCGGTCGGCCACCGTCTTCATGAACGAGCGCGGCGGCCGCGCGGCCACGTACACCACCATCTTCTCGAGCGAGTAATCGAGGGCGGCCAGGAGCAGCGTCTCCGCCTTCGACAGCGCGGACGCGTAATCCGGGTCGCTCCAGACGTCGGTCATGCGGCGCGGGGGGAAGGACAGCATGAACCCGCCGTACTCGGCCCGCATGATCCCCGGGCCCACCACCGCGTCCGTGGGGTCCGTGGCGTAGAAGGCCATGTCGCTCTCCTGCGCGTGCTCGCCCAGCCAGGTCATGCGGTAGGGATAGCGCTCCTCCCGGTCCTCGTCGAAGACCACCACCACCGAGCCCACCTCGCCCGGGGCCTTGCCCATCTCGCGCACGTAGAGCTGGGGCCGCTCGGGCGAGAGGTGCCAGTTGCGGATGGTCTCGCGCATGTCCACGCCGTCCAGGAGCGACGTGGTGAAGGGCTCCACGCGCGAGCGCTCCTCGGACAGGATCGACTTGCCCTTCTTCTTGAGGTAGCCGCCGTAACCCTCGACCACGATGTCCTCGGGCGGGTACGAGCACAGGCCCCGCCCGTCGAAGGCCTCCAGCCACTCGCCGGGCCGCGCCTCCTTCTTGCGGCCCTTGAGGCCGCGCGGCTTCATGCGCAGCTTCGGCCGGTGCAGGCGCCGGCGCAGGAGGATCCGCCGCATCCCCTCCCAGATGGACTCGCCCGAGATGCGGGCGGTGGGGATCTCGGCCGGCCCGAGCTGGGGCGGGAAGGCCGAGCCCAGCTCCCAGAGCTCCCAGCCGAGGTTGTCGTCGGCCACGCCGCGCGCGGCCACGGTCAGGTCGTGCAGGTCGGCCAGGAGCTGCCCGGAGGAGAGGGCCAGGTTGCGGGCGTAGCGGCCGAAGGCCCGCCGCTGCCACACCTGCAGCCGCTCGCCCGTCGCGTCCCGGTAGCGGCGCTCGGCCTCGGCGAACAGCCGCAGCAGCACGCGCTGGCGGTCGAGGGGCGCCTCGGCCGGCCCGACGCGGCGGGCCACGCGGTCCACCGCGGCGGGGAGCGCGCGTGTCTCCGCGACGCCCGCCCCGCCCACCACCCGGAACGGGCCGTGCGCGCGGGTGACACGGTGCGGTGCGGCCTCCGGCTCGGACGGCAGGCCCGCGCGGCGGCGCTCGTAGACGGCCTGGAGGAACGGCATCTCCGTGAGGACCTCGGCCAGGCTCTCCGGGTGCAGGTGCATGACGGACACGCCCTCGCGCCGAGGGACCGAGAGCGGTTGCGCCTGCGGCCCCTCCAGCGCCGCCAGGACGGCGTCGAGCATGGGCAGGCCGAGGACGGCCAGCACCTCGCCCGCCGTCTCCGCGAGGAGCTCGTCCAGGCCGTGGGCGATCCCGGCCGCCCGCCTCCTGTCGTGGAAGTCCAGCCTGGGCGGGCGGGCCCGGCAGGCCTCCACGTATCGGCCGAGGCCGACCCGCGTGGCGGCGTAGGGATCCGGGTAGGGCTCCCGGTAGGAGGGCTCGCGGTCCAGGTCGGGCTCGACCAGGGCGCGGCGCGCGCCGACCTCGGCCGCCGTGCGCAGGGCCTCCACCACCGGGTCCGTCACCTCGACGGGCAGGTAGACCCGTTCGGCTTTCAACGGATAGATCAGGACCGAGAGGCGCGGCAGCCGGTCCACCGCGCGCAGGAACGGCTGCTCGAGCGTGCGCGGCAGGTCCACGGCCACCGCGGCCGGCCGCCGATCCAGGATCTCGCGGCGCACGGCCCAGGCGAACTCCATCCGGTAGTGCACCACCGGGAAGACGCGCAGGCGATCGCGCTGTATGGCGAAGTCCATGGCCGGGCGGCGGGCGGTCACCCGCAGATTATCGGCTACGGGCGGGTTGCAAACGCCGCCGCTCCGTAGTAATCTACGTGACGCAATAGTTGCCGTTGTCTGGCGTACCGGATGAGGGCGGCCATGGTGGCCGCCTTTTTCTCGTTGGCGCGCAGGTGACGTGGCACTAGGCAAAGGCCAAGGAGGCCTGCACGCAAATGATCGAAGGTACTGTCAAGTGGTTCAACGAGTCCAAGGGCTTCGGTTTCCTCTCCCGTGAGGGTGGTCCGGACGTTTTCGTCCACCATTCCGAGATCCGGGCCGAGGGCTTCCGCACCCTGAACGAGGGCGACAAGGTCCGTTTCGAGGTCGTCGACAGCCCGAAGGGGCCGCGCGCCGCGAACGTCACCGTCGTCTAAGGATTCCGACGAGCCGTGAAGACGCCGGGACCGCAAGGTCCCGGCGTTTTTCTTTGGGCCCCCGGCGTCCGCTCTAGTAGATCCCGCCGCGCGACGACGTCAGTACTCCCACCTCCGCGCTGAGCGTGTACGCGATCCCGCCGTGGCCGGTCCAGGTCTTGAGGTCGAACCACCCGGTGGGATCGATCCGGTACACCTCGACGTTCAGGAAGGTCAGGGGCACGCCGGGCTGGCAGACCTGCGGCGGCCCCGGGGTGCGCAGGAAGTAGACGTACGGCGTGGGATGGTCGGGGGTAGCGAAGACCTCGGCCTTCCCCTGCTCGGGATCGACGTGCACGGCCGTCTCGCGGTCCGCGGCGATGGCCAGGCCCGCGGCCGTCCAGCCGTCGTGGACGAGCCGGGCCAGGAACGTGACGGTGCGGCCCATGCGGTCGCGCTCGATCAGGTGCTGGTCGGTGATGATCCCGGCCTGGGTGGGGATGGTCAGGAAGTCCTTGTCCAGGGTCAGGTCCTTGTGGAACGGGTCGGCCAGCGCCTCCTCCGACGTCAGGCTGCTGTTGGTCATGGCGGAATAGAGGAACTCGCCCAGGACGGCCATGCCCGCGCTGGTGCCGCCGATGGGCACCTTCTTCACGTTGGCCAGGTAGTTGATGGCGTCCTCCACCGGCGTGCCCTTCCAGAGGTTCACGTAGTCCGACTGGTCGCCGCCGGCGATGAACAGCGCCTCGGCGTTCTTGATGTGCTCGATGACGAAGGGCTGGTAGGCGCCGTTGTGGTTCTTGAAGACGAAGGTCTCCACCGAGTCGCAGGCGCACAGGCCGAGGATGTAGGGGTTGTAGGCGTCGGTCCCCGAGGCCCGGATCACCACGAAGTCGCCGCCGCCCGAAGCGGCGCCCATGCGCACGAAGTTGTAGTCCACGTCCGTACCCCCACCCTGCATGACCAGGAGCGGCGTGGTGGCGGTGGTAACGTCGGCCGGGTTCCCCACGACGTAGTGCTTGTATCCGGGCTCGGCGGATGCGGCGGCCGCGCAGCACAGGCCGAGGGCGGCCGCCGGGACGAGGCGCTTCAAGCCATGGACCATGGTCTCCTCCTGGGTTCGACGGATCTTAACCCTTCTGGTGCTGGCGGCGAGCGAATGGTTCGCGATAAGCTCGCGCTCTCGTGGAGGAGCCCACCCCATGACCTCGATCCGAGCCAGAGCCGCCTGCCTGGCGGCGGCGCTCGTCCTCTCGCCCGCGGTCCACGCGCAGCAGAAGCGGCTCACCATCGAGGACATCTACGACCCCGAAAAGAAGGTCGACTTCACGGGCAACCCGCCCGCCAAGCTGACCTGGCTCGACGACACGCACTACCTCTGGCCCAAGGCGGACGCCAAGGGCAAGACGACCGCGCTGCTGAAGGTGGAGGCGGCCACGGGAAAGACGGAGCCCCTCTTCGACGCCGCGCGCATGGAGGCGGCCCTGGCCCGGCTGCCGGGGATGAAGGCCGAGGACGCGCGCGACCTCGCCCGCCAGGACAGCTACGCGACGAACCCGGCGCGCACGGCGGTGGTGGTCGCGGCGGCCGACGAGCTGTACCGCTACGACTTCGGCGCCGAGGCGGCGGTGCGCCTGACCTCGGCCGCGGGCACCGAGGAGGAGCCGGCCTGGAGCCCCGACGGTCGCACGGTGTCGTTCGTCCGCGGCGGGAACCTCTTCGTGGTCGGGGCCGACGGCCGAGGCGAGCGTGCGTTGACCTCGGACGGCGGGCCGGATGTCCTCAACGGGAAGCTGGACTGGGTCTACCAGGAGGAGGTGTACGGCCGCGGGAAGTTCCGCGCCCACTGGTGGAGCCCCGACTCGCGCTCCCTCGCCTTTCTGCGCCTCGACGAGACGAACGTCCCCCGCTACACGCTGGTGGACGACGTCGTCACCCCCATCAAGGTCGAGGTGACCAACTACCCGCGGGCCGGGGACCCGAACCCGGCGGCCCGCCTGGGCGTCGTCCGCGCGGAGGGGGGACCGGTCGTCTGGATGGACGCCGGCCGCTACCCCGCGGACCTGCTCATCGTGGACGTCGTGTGGAGCGTGGACGGCGCGCGCGTCCTCGCGCAGGTCCAGGACCGCGAGCAGACGTGGCTGGAGCTGGTGGCCGTCTCCCCCGCCGACGGCACGACGAGCACCCTCCTCCGGGAGCAGGGCAAGGCCTGGGTGGACCGCGTCGAGGGCGTGCAGTGGCTGAAGGACGGCTCGTTCCTCTGGCCTAGCGAGCGCAGCGGCTGGCAGCACCTCTACCGCTACAAGCCGGACGGTACGCTGGTGGGCGCGCTCACCTCGGGACCGTGGGAGGTGCGCACCGTACACGGCGTGGATGAGAAGGGCGGCTGGGTCTATTACTCCGGCACCGAGCGCCGGCACGTCGGCGGCGACGTGTTCCGCATGCGCCTGGACGGCTCGGGACGCACGCGGCTGTCCACCGCGCCGGGGACGCACACCGCCGTGTTCAACCCGTCGCTCACCGCGTACATCGATACCTGGAGCGACGCGCAGACGCCCCCGCAGGTCAGGCTGCACCGGGCGGACGGGACCGTATCCCGCGTCATCCACGAGGGCAAGGTTCCGGCACTGGGCGAGTACCGCCTGTCCCGCTGGGAGTTCCTCCAGGTGAAGACGCGCGACGGGTTCCCCATGGAGGCCATGATCCTCAAGCCGCCGGACTTCGATCCCGCGCGGCGCTACCCCGTGTACCAGTACACGTACGGCGGGCCCCACGCGCCGCAGGTCAAGGACGCCTGGGGCGGCACGAGCGGGATGTTCCACCAGATCCTGGCCCAGCAGGGCGTGATCGTCTGGGTGTGCGACAACCGGACGGCCAGCGGCAAGGGAGCGGAGTCGGTGTGGCCCGCGTACCAGCGGTTCGGGCCACTGGAGCTGCAGGACATCGAGGACGGCCTGGCCTGGCTGAAGGCGCAGCCCTGGGTGGACGGGAGCCGCATCGGGATCCACGGGTGGAGCTACGGCGGGTTCATGACCACCTTCGCGCTCACGCACAGCAAGAGCTTCGCGATGGGGATCGCCGGCGCCCCGGTGACCGACTGGCGGCACTACGACTCGATCTATACCGAGCGCTACATGCGCACGCCCGAGCACAACGCCGCGGGCTACGCGGCCACCTCGCCCCTGGCCGCGGCCAAGGACCTGCACGGCAAGCTGCTGCTCATCTACGGAGCCATCGACGACAACGTCCACCCCCAGAACTCGATGCTCTTCGCCCAGGAGCTGCAGAAGGCGGGCAAGCCCTTCCGGATGATGGTTTACCCGAAGGGCCGCCACGGCATCACCGACCCGGCCCAGGTCGAGCACCTGCGCGCGATGATGCTGGATTTCGTGCAGGAGACGTTGCTCGCGCCGCCCGCGCGCTGACCGGTCGTCCCCGTTACGGTTTTTGACATTCTCTCCGGTGGAACGGGACTTGCTCCTCCTACCCTGGGACACAGCCGTCCCCACTATAGCGGTGCGTATAAGGAGGCTGATTATCATGAAGTTACGAACGACATTCCTGGCCTTGGCAATGGCTGCCAGTGCAACCTTTGCCATGGCCGATCATCTGAAGGGCGTGGTGGTTCGCCTGGAGCCGGGGAAGCTGATGGTCGTGCGGGGCCCGGACATGAAGGAGATCACCTACGCCTTCGGGCCCAGCCTCACGATCCCCACTGATGTCGCGATCGGCCGCACGGTCGAGTTCGACAGCGAGCGGGGCACCGGAGACAGCTGGGTCATCACGAGAGTGACCACGGTCACGAACCCCGACGGCAGCATGGAGCGGACCACCGAGCGTACGATGGCCCCCGCCGGCGAGCCGATGTACACCACGGTCGCGGGCGAGGTCGTCCGTTACGAGCCCGGCCGCACCATCGTGCTGCGCAACCATGACCGCAAGGTCGTGACCTACACCCTGACGCCGGACATCGTGGTTCCCTCTGACGTCTCCGTCGGCCGCAACGTGACGCTGTTCACCGAGGCCGGCACCGGCGGCACCACCCTGGTCAAGCGCGTCACCACGACCAGCATGACCCCCGAGGGCGACGTGAAGCGCACCACCACCGAGACCCGCACCCACCCGTCGGGCGCCATGACGACGAGCACGACCACGACGATCGACGGCGTCGTCCAGTCGTACGTGGCCGGCAAGTCCATCACCCTGACCCGTCCGGACAACACCACCGTGACCTACGTCATCAACGACCGCTCGCAGCTCCCGACCGACCTGGTCGTGGGCAAGCGCGTCTACATCCGGACGGTGCCCGTGACGGGCAGCGACGACCTGGCCGTTGAGCGGGTCACCTACACCACGAAGACCAAGACCAAGAGCACGACCAAGGACGGGAAGACGAAGACCGAGACGGAGACCGAGACCGAGCACCATCACTGAGGTCGGCGTCTGATTCGTCTCTGGCCCCGGGGTTCGCCCCGGGGCCTTTTTTCTGTTCAAATCACGCCATGGACGACGCGCAGGTCGAGAGGGCGCCCGCCCCGGCGAGCGCGGCCTCTCCCGCCTCGGGCACGCTCTCCGCGGAGCGGCTGAAGGACCTCCATCGCGACCTGCTGCTTCCCCGCCTGGTCGAGGAGAAGATGCTCGTCCTCCTGCGGCAGGGCAAGCTCTCGAAGTGGTTCTCCGGGATGGGCCAGGAGGCGATCGCGGTGGGCGTGGCCCGGGCCCTGCGCCCCGACGACTGGATCCTCCCCATGCACCGCAACCTGGGCGTCTTCACGGTGCGCGGCCTGGACCTGGTCACGCTCTTCCGCCAGCTCTTCGGGAAGGACGGCGGGTTCACGAAGGGCCGCGACCGCTCGTTCCACTTCGGCGTGCTCGAGAAGAAGATCGTGGGCATGATCAGCCACCTCGGCGCGATGCTGCCGGTGGCGGACGGGCTGGCCCTGGCCGCGCAGCTCAAGGGCACCCGCCAGGTGGCGGCCACCTTCACCGGAGACGGCGCCACGAGCGAGGGCGATTTCCACGAGGCGGTGAACCTGGCCGCGGTGTGGCGGCTGCCCGTGCTGTTCGTGATCGAGAACAACCAGTACGGGCTGTCCACGCCGGTCTCGGAGCAGTACGCGTGCCGCGAGCTGGCGGACAAGGGCCTCGGCTACGGGGTCCCCGGGGTGGTGGTCGACGGCAACGATCTGCTCGCCGTGCTGCGCTCCGTGGAGCGCGCGGCGGACCGGGCGCGGCGGGGCGACGGGCCGACGCTCCTCGAGTTCAAGACCTTCCGCATGCGCGGGCACGAGGAGGCCTCGGGGACCGCCTACGTGCCCAAGCCGCTCCTGGAGGAGTGGGGCGGCAAGGACCCCGTGGGCCGCTTCGAGGCGACGCTCCTCGAGGGCCGGGTCATGTCCGAGGCGGAGATGCAGGCCATGCGGTCGGCGCTGAAGTCGCTGGTCGACGAGGCGGTCGACGAGGCGCTGGCCACGAGCGTGCCCGTCTCGACAGCGGAGCGTGAGCTGGCCGACGTGTTCGCCTCCCCGCCGCAGTCCCCGCCCTCGGCCACGGAGCCCGACCCGGCCGCCGCCCCGGAGCTGCGCTACGTGGACGCGGTAAGCGACGGCCTCCGGCTGGTCATGCGCGGCGATCCGCGCGTCGTCCTGCTGGGCCAGGACATCGCGGAGTACGGCGGCGTCTTCAAGGTCACGGAGGGCTTTGTCGAGGAGTTTGGCAAGCAGCGGGTCCGCAACACGCCCATCATCGAGTCGGGCGCGGTAGGCGCGGCGCTGGGCCTGGCCCTGGACGGCTTCCGGCCCATGGTCGAGATGCAGTTCGGGGACTTCATCACCTGCGGCTTCAACCAGGTGGTGAACAACCTGGCCAAGACGCATTACCGCTGGGGGGCTCCCGTCCCGGTGGTCCTGCGCGTCCCGGTGGGCGGCGGCATGGGCGCGGGCCCGTTCCACTCCCAGAACGTCGAGGCGTGGTTCACTCACGTGGCCGGCCTGAAGGTGGTGGCCCCGGCCACTCCCTACGACGCGAAGGGCCTGCTGGTGTCGGCGTTCGAAGACGGCAACCCGGTCTTGTACCTCGAGCACAAGTTTCTATACCGATCAGCAAGGGGACGCGTCCCCGCCCCGTTGTACGCGGTGCCCATCGGCCGCGCCCGCATCGCCCGTCCCGGGCGCGACGCCACCGTCGTGACCTACGGCGTGGGCCTGCAGTGGGCCCTGGAAGCGGCCGAGGCCCTGGCCGCGGAGGGCCGCGAGGTCGAGGTGGTGGACCTGCGTTCGCTCATCCCGTGGGACCAGGAGGCCGTCCTGGGCTCGGTCCGCCGCACCGGCCGCGCGCTCGTCCTGCACGAGGCGCCGCTCAGCGGCGGCTTCGGCGCCGAGGTCGCGGCGGTGATCAGCCGCGAGGCCTTCGAGTGGCTGGACGCGCCGGTCGCCCGCCTGGGCGGCCTCGACATCCCCATCCCGTTCAGCAAGGCCCTCGAGGAGGTCTTCATGCCGAGGGCCCGCCTGCTCGCTGGCCTGCGCGAGCTGCTGGCGTACTGAGGTCGTTCCTTCGCGGTGCGGCTGCCGGGCTCAACTGGTTCCGGAACGAGCTTGTTGAGGCGTTATTCGACCTAGGCGTCCGCGGGGTAGATCGGGTTTCCGAAAGGCCTACTTGTTCCGGAACAAGTAGGTTACATAACACCGGCCCGCCGCTTGATCAGGGCTTGGGCAGATAGCGGACGGCCTCTTCGCCCAGGGTCTGCAGCACCGAGCTGCGCAGGGCGGCGGTCAGCTCCTGCTTGTTGCCCGCCCCGTCGGCCAGCTTGATCGCGAAGCGCGCCACGTTGATGCCGTCTCGGGCCGTGTACCTCTCGTCGGCGTCGTGGGCCTTCTGCAGGAAGTCCGTCACGTAGTCGAGGATGCGGCCCTCGGCGAAGGGCAGGTTCTCCTCGAGGATGCGGCGCTCCTCGTCGCGCTCCGGGAAATCGATCGTGATCTGCGGCTGCAGGCGCGAGTGGATGTACTCCGGCAGCTCGAAGGTGGAGGCGTCGTCGTTCATCGTGGCCACCAGGCGGAAGTCCGGGTCGGCCTTGACCTTCACGCCGGCGACGATGGACTCGACGTAGCGGCGCGTGTCGAGGAGCGGCGCCAGCGAGGCCCAGCTCTTCTCGCTCATCCGGTTGCCCTCGTCGAGGATGCACACCCCGCCGCGGATCATGGCCGTGACGAGCGGCGAGGCCACGTACCGAAGCTGGCCTTCTCCGGAGATGACGGGCGTGACCAGCAGGTCCTCGGGCCGGGTGTCCATGGTGGCCTGGTAGATATACGCGTCGCGGCCCATCTCCTTGGCGGCGGCGTAGGCCAGGGTCGTCTTCCCCACCCCGGGCTTGCCCAGGAGGCGCGGGTTCATGGGCAGGTCCCGCTCCTCGACCACCAGCCAGGCGGCCAGGAGCTCGCGCATCAGCTCCTTCTGGCCTACCCAGCGCACGGGCAGCTCGTCGGGATGGGCGAGGTGCAGCGTGACGCCCTCGATGGCGATGGTGCGGTCGCTGGCCATGGGCGCAGTGTATCCCGCACGCCCGCGGGGCGCGAGGCGTCGCGCTAGAGCATTATCTTCCCTAGGTAGCGCCC
>Ga0075424_100006473_pt1 | contig 11282 bp, 13 predicted proteins | sample SoiMethybrSBSTD3_FD_75301 | JGI IMG/M metagenome (GOLD analysis project Ga0075424, IMG submission 75301) | Bulk soil microbial communities from a Populus tree surrounding site in Tennessee, USA - Soil MetaG P. TD hybrid SBSTD3 | ecosystem: Environmental > Terrestrial > Soil > Tree plantation...
CCTGGCCGGCTGCGCCCGTTCCGAGGATGCGAACCTGCTTCCCGCCGACGTCAACGGCAGCCGCATCGCCGAGCAGGTGCGGCCCGATCGCAGCGACGAGGAGCCCGCGCTCGGCGCGTGGCGCGACACCATCCAGGACACCCAGCGCGCGCTCGAATTCGGCCCGCAGGGCGCGCCGCCCTTGTTCAGCTTCGCCTGCGACGAGCGCCGTGGCCTCATCCTGCAGCGCCACGGGCTCCAGCCGACCGGCGACCTGCCGGTCATGATGGTCTCGGTCGGCAGCGAGACCCGCCGGCTCGCGGTCACCGGCGGCGACGGCCCGGAGCCGATGCTGCGCGCGGCGCTGAGCCCGAGCGACCAGCTCGCCGACAATTTCTCGCGGGCGGCGGGGCCGATCGTGATCCGGATCGGCGAATCCCCGCCTCTGATCCTGCCGCCGAGCCCGATGATCGGCACCTATGTCGGCCAGTGCGAGCATGGGGACGTGGCCGTCAGCGGGGCTGCGCCGACGAGCAACGCGGCGGCGCCGGCCAATATGGTGGGTGCCGGCGACTGACATGCGTGCAGCGCGGCGTTTCCGCCTCCCGTTCTGCATCCTCCTGCTGGCCGCGGCCGGCGGCTGCGTGCCGCGCGCGGCCGCGCCCCCGCCGCAGCCGGCGCCGCCTCCGCAGCCGGCGCCGCCCGCACCGCCGGCTCCCGCCCCCACTCCGGCGCCGGCCGCCTGGCAGGACGGCCCGCTGGCGTCGGGCGACTGGTCCTATTCGTCCGTTGGCGCGGCGTCGCAGGCGAGCTTCGGCGCCCCGGGCGTCCCGCTCTTCGCTTTGCGCTGCGATGGCGGAGGCCGGATCCAGATCGTGCGCCCCGGCGCCGCCGGCAGCCCGATCACCATCGACACCGGCCTCGGCGTGCGCACGCTCCCGGCCGCGGACGGGCCGGAGGCGGCCGCGCTTGCGGCCCCGGATCCCCTGTTCGACCAGATCGCGTTCAGCCGCGGCCGCTTCCTGGTCCGCTCGGCGGGCGGCGATCTCGTCCTGCCGAGCTGGCCCGAACCGGCGCGGCTCATCGAGGATTGCCGCGGGCAATAAAAAAGCGCCCAAAAGGGGGCGCGCGAAGCATGGAATCCTAGCGCCAAAATATTTGAGATCAAGACTTGATCGGCGATTCCGCGCGAATCATATTGATCGTGCCATCAACCAGCGAAAGGAGGTGATCCGATGTCTCATGGTTCAGCAGAGGGGTCGGTCAAGTCCGTTCGGGAGCTGAAAGCCTAGGCTTTTCATAGACTTCCGGGCAGTCGGCTTCCGGCCGCTGACCATGTGAAAAGGCCGCCGGGGAACCTCCACGGCGGCCTTTCGCTTTTCCCGCGAGGAGAGCGCGATGACCGGAACGAACGAGCGAGAGACGGACGGCGGCGAGGGCCATCCCTTGCCCGACAGCGCCGAGGCACGCGAGGACGAAATCCCCGAGCATCTGGTCCGCGAAAAGGGCCATGGCGACGACGCGCACGCGCCTGCTTCCGCCTCCGCGGAGCGGACCGCGCCCGACGGCAAACCTTATGAGGTCGGCCCGGACGGAAGCTAGGCCTCTCCTCCATGGAACTGTTCGCGCCTTCGCGTGTCTGTTACGCTGCGGATACGATTTTCTGAACGGAGTGATCCATGGCCAAGAAATCCACGAGCGGATCCAAGAGCGGCACCAGCAGCGCCTCCGCCGACAGAATCCCCGATGCCCTGCGTGAGGCCGGCCGCCGCGCCGCCGATCTCGCCCGCAATCCGGTCGCGCGCAGCCTGCTCGCCGCCGGCCTCGTCACCGCCGCGGCGGCGCTCGCCGCCAACAAGACGGTGCGCGAGAGCGCCAAGAAGAGCGTGCGTCAGGCTCAGAATGCGGCCGAGGCCGCAGCCGATGCGGCCGCCGAGAGCGCCAACCGGATCGGCGCCGCGATGATCGACGCCGCCACCGAGGCGGTCCGCCGGATGATGGGCGACATCGAGGCGGCCCCCGCCGCAGCCGCCGCCGCACCCGCCGCGGCCCCCAGCGCCAAGTCGGCGGGGAAGGCTTCATCGGGGAAGAAGGCGAAGAAGCCCGCCAAGGCCAAGTCCGCGGCCAAGCCGGCCTCGAAACCCGCGGCGGAAGCCTCCGCGGCCAAGCCGGCGGCGAAATCCGCGGCTCGGGCGCCCGGCGCCAGGAGCGGCGGCACCGCCAAGCCGAAGGCGGCGAAGAAGCCCGCCGGCGGGAAAGCGCGCGGCAAGAGCTGAGGCACGGCTTTCGGTTATAAGAAAGGGGCCGCTCCCGCGAGCGGCCCCTTCTTCGTTCAGGCTGAAGCCCGATCTATTGGCAGCGGCGGGCCTGCTGGCTGCGCTGGACCTCGCGGCCGACCAAGGCGCCGGCGACCGCGCCGACAATCGTGCCGGTCGCGTGGTTACGGCCGCCATCAAGGGCGCGGCCGACAAGGGCGCCGGCGGCGCCGCCGACGATCAGGCCGGTGGTGCCGTTGCCGCGACGGCAATGATAGCGTCCGCGGCTGTCGCGCCAGACCGGACCGACATAATTGCCGTTGCTGTCGTAATAACGGCTCTGCGCTTGGGCAGGGCTGTCGATCGGCACGACGAACGTGGCCGGAACGGCCATGGCCGTCGCCGAGACGGCGAGAATGAGTTTACGCATCTGACTTCTCCCTTTTGCGCGGAAAACCCATATGGACAACGCCCCCCGAGCGGGGACGGTTTCATTAACCTGAAACAACGGTTCCGTCACCGTGGGGCAAGGCCTCTCTGGACGCCGCAGCCGGCCCTCCCTAGAGCCGTCCCGCATTCTTCTGGAAAGCGCAGGACTTGGCGAACGTTACCGTAATCGGCGGCCAGTGGGGCGACGAAGGCAAGGGCAAAATCGTCGACTGGCTGGCCAGCCGCGCCGATCTCGTGGTCCGTTTCCAGGGCGGCCACAATGCCGGCCATACCCTCGTCGTCGGCAACCAGACCTACAAATTGTCGCTGCTCCCCTCGGGGATCGTCCGCGGCACCTTGTCGGTGATCGGCAACGGCGTCGTGCTCGATCCCTGGGCGCTGAAGGACGAGATCGACCGCCTGCGCGAGCAGGGCGTCGAGATCAATCCCGACAATTTCCAGATCGCCGACACCTGCCCGCTCATCCTCCCCTTCCACCGCGATCTGGATGCGCTGCGGGAGGACGCCTCGGGCAAGGGGAAGATCGGGACGACGCGGCGCGGGATCGGCCCCGCCTACGAGGACAAGGTCGGCCGCCGCGCGATCCGCGTCTGCGACCTCGCCCATCTCGCCGATCTCGGCCCCCAGCTCGACCGCATCTGCGCCCATCATGACGCGCTGCGCGCGGGCTTCGGCCGGAAGGCCATCGACCGCGCCCGCCTGGTGCGCGACCTCCGCGAGATCGCCGACTCAGTTCTCCAGTTCGCGCGGCCGGTGTGGAAGACCCTCAATGAGGCGCGGCGGCGCGGGCGCCGCATCCTCTTCGAAGGCGCACAGGGCGTGCTGCTGGACGTCGATCACGGCACCTATCCGTTCGTCACTTCGTCCAACACGGTCGCAGGCACCGCCGCCGCCGGCACCGGGCTCGGCCCCTCCGCAGCGGGCTTCGTGCTCGGCATCGTCAAGGCCTATACGACCCGGGTCGGCTCAGGGCCCTTCCCGACCGAGCTCGAGGACGAGATCGGCCAGCGGCTCGGCGAGCGCGGCCGCGAGTTCGGCACGGTGACCGGGCGCAAGCGCCGCTGCGGCTGGTTCGATGCCGTCCTCGTCCGCCAGTCCATGGCGGTGTCGGGGGTGACCGGGATCGCGCTCACCAAGCTCGACGTGCTCGACGGGCTCGAAGAGATCCGGATCTGCACCGGCTACACATTGCGCGGCGAGACGCTCGATCATCTCCCCGCCCATGCCGCCGACCAGGAAGCGGCCGTGCCGGTCTATGAGGCTATGCCGGGCTGGGCGGAATCGACCGCGGGCGCGCGCAGCTGGCGCCAGCTGCCGGCGCAGGCGATCAAATATATCCGCCGCATCGAGGAATTGATCGAGTGTCCGGTGGCTTTGGTCTCGACCAGCCCCGAGCGCGAGGACACGATCCTGGTCCGCGATCCCTTCGCGCATTGATGCCGCAACGGCCGCGAGCACGTTATCAGCCATCGTCATTGCGAGCGTAGCGAAGCAATCCACGTCGGCGGGGACGCCCTCTGGATTGCCGCGCCCTTCGGGCTCGCAATGACGAAGGCGGGTCCCACGTCTCGGCAGGCCCTAAGCGGTCGGCCGCTCCTCAAACCCTTGGGGTGCCTCGTCGCTATCCTCCGCGCTCTCGACACGCTCGACACGCGCCGCGGGCGGCCCCTCACGGCAGCGCGCGATCATCGCCTCGACCTGCTCCGCCTCCCCGTGGACGAGCATTTCGACGCTGCCGTCGCGCCGGTTGCGCACCCAGCCACGGAGGCCGAGCGACCGCGCCGTCGTCACGCTCCAGCCACGGAAGAAGACGCCCTGGACCCGGCCATGGATGCGCAGGCGGCGTGTCACGGACATCGGTCGCTCAGGTGGTCGCGATGTCGGGCGCGTCCTCGGCCTTCATGCCGATCACGTTGTAGCCGGCATCGACATGGTGGATCTCGCCGGTGACCCCGGCCGACAGGCTGGAGAGGAGGTAGAGCGCCGCACCGCCGACATCCTCGATGGTGACGTTGCGGCGCAGCGGGCTGTTATATTCGTTCCACTTCATGATGTAGCGGAAGTCGCCGATCCCGCTTGCCGCCAGCGTCTTGATCGGCCCGGCCGAGATGGCGTTGATCCGGATATTTTCCGGGCCCAGATCCATCGCCAGATATTTGACCGAGGTCTCGAGCGCGGCCTTGGCGACGCCCATCACGTTATAATGCGGGATCACCTTCTCGGCCCCGTAATAGGACAGGGTGAGGATCGAGCCGCCGTCCGGCATCATCGCGCGCGCCCGCTGGGTGACCGCGACGAAGCTGTAGGCCGAGATGTTCATGGTCAGCAGGAAATTGTCGAGGCTGGTATCGACATATTGGCCGCGCAGCTCGTTCTTGTCGGAGAAGCCGATGGCGTGGACGAGGAAGTCGATCGTCTCCCAGCGCTCTTTCAGCGTGGCGAAGGCGCGGTCGAGATTGGCCATGTCGGAAACGTCGCAATCGATCAGGAAGGCGGCGCCCAATTGCTCGGCGAGCGGCCGCACGCGCTTCTCCATCGTCTCGCCCTGATAGGAGAAAGCGAGCTCGGCGCCCTGGTCGCTGAGCGCCTTGGCGATCCCCCAGGCGAGCGAGCGATCGTTGGCGAGGCCCATGATCAGCCCCCTCTTGCCCTCCATCAAGCCGGTCATTTTTTCTCCTTTTCGGCGTTGGCGACGGCCACTTCCTCGGCCTGCACCGCCTTTTCGATCGCCTTGTGCTCGGCTTCGGCGGCGGCCTCCTCGTGCACGACGGCCTCGACATCCTCCGCCGTCGGCGTCGGCGTCTCGGCGAGCGCCGCGTTGAGCTCCGCGCCGATTACCAGACCGAGGCCGATTATGAAGAAGAAAAACAGCGATATGATCACCCCGGCGAGGCTGCCGTAGGTGAGATCGTAGCTGACCAGGCTGGAGAGAATGACCGGCAGCAAGGCGGTCGTGGTCACCCACCAGAGCGCGACGAAGGCGGCGCCCGGCCATTTGCGGCAGGTCGATACGCGGTAGCGCTTGGGGGTTAACACGTAGAAGAGCAGATAGAGCGAGCCGAACAGGACCAGAGCCGGAGCGGCGCGGAGCAGGGTCAGCAGGCCGACCAGATCGCCCGCACCCGGGATCCGCTCGACCAGGAATTGCTGCACGCCCGAGAGCAGGATCGAGACGCTGAACGCGACCATCGCCAGCACGACCGCGGCGATGATCATGCCGATAGAGCCGAGCCGATATTCCCAGAAAGGCCGGCTGAAGGTCACGCCATAGGCGCGGCGGATGATGTCGCGGATCGTCTCGATGAACCCGCCCGTCGTCCACAGGCCGACCACGGCGCCGAGCCAGAGCAGGCTGCCCGAGCGCGCCTCGATCACGTCGTGGATCGGCCGGCGCAGCACATCGGCAACGCTGGGCGGCATGGTCTGGAGCAGGGCGTTGACCGCATCCATCCCTTCCGCGGTCTGGCCGAACAGCCGCGCGATCGCGGCGGCGACGATGACGAAAGGAAAGATTGAGAACAACGCCAGGTAGGCGAGGTTGCCCGCATGGATGAAGCCGTCCGAATAGACGCCGATCGAAACCCTCTTGATCACCTCCCAGGTCCGCGTGCGCGAGGTCCGCTCCCGGAACGTCCCGAAATGCGCCTTGGCGCTGGCGAGCCGCTTGCGCCTTGCTTCCGGGGATTCGGGTGAGATTTCACGCATCGAGAGCCTGTGCCGGCTAAACGCCGAGGCTCGCCCGCGGGTTCGTCTTGCCCCGCTTGCTCCAGCCCTCGAGGAAGCTTGCGAGCTCGGCATCGTCGGGCACGTCGACCGCCAGAGTGACGAGCTGGTCGCCGCGCTGGCCGTTCTTTCCGGTGAAGCCCTTGCCCTTGAGGCGCAGCACCTTGCCCGAGCTCGATCCCTTGGGGACGCTCAGCATCACCGCGCCGTCCACGGTCGGCACGCGCACCTTGCCGCCGAGCACGGCCTCGTCGATCGAGACCGGCAGGTCGAGGCGGATATTGTCGCCCTCGCGCCGGAAGAAGCGGTGCGGCTTGATGTTGATCGTCACCAGGGCGTCGCCATTGCCCGCGGGCCCCGGCTGGCCCTGGCCGGCGAGCCTGATCCTGGTGCCGTCCTCGACCCCGGGCGGGAGCTTGATGTCGAGCGTCTTGCCGCTGCCGAGCGTCACCCTCTGGCCGCTGAGCCGGGCGGCATCCTCGAACGGCACGTCGAGCCGGTAGGCGACGTCGGCGCCCTTTTGCGGCGGCGCCGAGCGCCGGCCGAAGCCGCTGAACGGCCCGCCGCCGCCTCCCCGCCGGCCCATGCCGCTGAACAGCCCTTCGAACAGGTCGGATATGTCCGCCGCCTCGCCGCCGCCGGTGAATTCGAACGGCTCGCCATTGGGCCCGCGAAAGCCGCCGCCCCGCCCCGCCCCTGCGCCCGGGCCGCCGCCGAAGCCGAACGGCATCTTGGGATTGCCTTCCTCATCGATCTCGCCGCGATCGTACTGGGCGCGCTTATCCTTGTCGGTGAGGATGTCGTAGGCCTGGGTGACCTTCGAGAAGCGCTCGGTCGCCTTCGGATTGTCCTTGTTCTTGTCGGGATGCAGCTCCTTGGCGAGCTTGCGATAGGCCTTCTTGATCTCGGCCTCGCTCGCGCCGCGCGGGACGTTCAGCTGAGAATAGAGATCGGCCATCCCTGGAGCACCCATGTTTCACGCAGCAACGGGCGTGAAATGGGCCATGTTCCGGAGGGGTGCAAGGGGATTGGCCGCCAGCGCGGCGGCGAGTAGGGAAGCGGCGATGGCCGCAGACCCGCATCTTCTCTTCGAGCAATGGTTCGCCGAGGCCCGCGCCGGCGAGCCGCACGACGCCGAGGCGATGGCGCTCGCCACCGCGACCGCCGACGGCCGGCCGTCGGTGCGGATGGTGCTGCTCAAGGGCCATGACGAGCGCGGCTTCGTCTTCTACACCAACAGCCATAGCCGCAAGGGCGAGGAGCTGGCCGCCAATGCCCGCGCCGCCCTGCTCTTCCACTGGAAGAGCCTGCGCCGCCAGGTCCGCATCGAAGGCGCGGTCACCCCGGTGAACCCGGTCGAGGCCGACACCTATTTCGCCACCCGCGCGCGCGATTCCCAGCTCGGCGCCTGGGCTTCGGACCAGTCGAAGCCGCTGGTCAGCCGCGAAGCGTTCGAGAGCCGCTACGCGCAGCTCGTCGAATCCTACCGGGGCAGGGACGTGCCGCGTCCGCCCCACTGGCTCGGCTATCGGGTGGCCTCGGAGCGGATCGAATTCTGGACCGACCGCCCGCACCGCCTGCACGAGCGCCGCCTGTTCACCCGCGCCGGCCCGGGCTGGATCGAGGGCCTGCTCTACCCATGACCCCCGAGCCGAATGCTTTCGCGGAGCGCGCTTCGCTGACCACGCGGGCGGCGCTGGCGAGCGTCGCCTCGGCCCTCTTCCTGCTCATCCTCAAAACCTATGCCGCTCTGGCGACCGGCTCGGTGGCGATGCTCGGCTCGCTCGCCGATACGGGGCTCGACCTGATCGCCTCGCTTGTCACCCTGTTCGGCGTCCGCGTCGCGGCCATGCCCGCCGACCGCGAGCACCGTTTCGGCCACGGCAAGGCCGAGGCGCTGGCGGCGCTGGCGCAGATCGTGCTCATCTCGATCTCGGCGATCGGGATCGGCTGGCGCGCGGTCGACCGCCTCCTCCATGGCGAGCGCACCGCCCATGCCGATTACGGCATCGCGGTCTCGGTCGCCGCGATCCTTGTCACCCTGGCGCTGGTCGCCTATCAACGCTCGGTCATCCGCCGCACCGGCTCGGTCGCGATCCGCACCGACAACGTCCATTACCAAAGCGACCTCCTGCTCAACCTCTCGGTGATCGCGGCGCTGGCGCTCGATCAATATGCGGGCTTCGCCGGCGCCGATCCCCTGTTCGGGCTCGGCATCGCGCTCTGGCTGATCTGGGGCGCCTGGCAGGCGTCGAGCCACGCGCTCGACCAGCTCATGGACCGCGAATGGCCCGAGGAGAAACGGATGCGCTTCCTCGCCATCGCCTCCAGCCGGCCGGAAGCGAAGGGCATTCACGACCTCAGGACCCGCAGCAGCGGCGTCCATGATTTCGCCCAATTCCACATCTACGTCGATCCCGAGATGAGCGTTCAGGCCGCGCACGACGTCGCCGAGGCGATCGAGGCCGATCTCGAGCGCGAGTTTCCGGGCTGCGAGGTGCTGATTCATCTCGATCCCGAAGGCCATGTCGACAATCCCGGCAACGTCCTGCTCGAAACCGACGAGACCAAGGAAACAATACCCGAATGACCGAGCTCCGCTTCGCCCAGATCGACGCCTTCGCCGACCGGCCCTTCACCGGCAATTCGGCCGCGGTGATGCCGCTCGACTCCTGGCTGCCCGACGAGACGCTCCAGGCGATCGCGATGGAGAACAATCTCAGCGAGACCGCCTTCACGATCCCGGGCGAGGACGAAGGCGTCGATTACGAGCTGCGCTGGTTCACGCCGACGGTGGAGGTAGTGCTTTGCGGCCACGCCACGCTCGCCAGCGGCCATGTCCTGATCGGCGAACGCGACCGCGTTCGCTTCCGCACCCGGCACGCCGGGATGCTGGAAGTGGCTCGGGATGGCGACGGCTATGCGATGTCGCTGCCGGCCTGGAAGCCGGATCCCAAGCCGCTGCCCGATGTCCTCGCCGCCCTGGGCTGCGAGGCGCGCGAGACCCTGTGGCACCACGGGCGCTACGCCCTCATCGTGGTCGACAGCGAAGCGGACGTCCTCGCCGTAAAGCCCGATTTCCGCGCGCTCGCCGCGATCGGCGACATCCTCACCATCGTCACCGCGCCGGGCTCGGGCACCGACATGACGAGCCGCGTGTTCGCGGCCGGGGCCGGCATCGACGAGGATCCGGTCACCGGTTCGGCCCATTGCGTCAGCGTGCCTTATTGGGCCGAGCGGCTCGGCAAGAGCGCGCTCACCGCATGGCAGGCGAGCGAGCGCGGCGGCCACCTCACCGGCCGGCTCGAAGGCGACCGCGTCATCCTCGGCGGCCGATGCGTCACCATCATCGACGGGGTGATGCGTATCTAGTCCATTGTGGGCGATTACGGATCGAAGGTTGCTTGACCCGGCGGCAAGGCCGTCGCTCTGCTGCCCGTTAGAAAGGGGCCTGCGTGTCGGACGATGTGGAATTCTCGTCGATCCCAAGGCGGCATCCTTGAGGAGCAGGCAATATTGCTGTCCGCGCACATTAGGCGCCGCCATGACTTACGGGCTGGGATCCGGGAGCGTCGCACCATGCGTGTAGAACGGTGCAGCCGTTCCGATCCCGAATGTTGCGCGGTTGACGAGACGGGAGAGGCGCGATCGATCGCGCGCGGGAATCCTTCGATCCAGATCGCGCTGGCCACGTTCAACAGTGCGCTGTTTCTCCGAGAACTGCTTGACTCGCTGCTCGGTCAGACCTTCCCCGACTTTACGATCCTGGTGTCGGATGACGGATCGACCGACGGGACCCAGGCGCTCATCGCCGAATATCAGGAGGGCCATCCTGGCCGGATCGAAACGCTGCCGGGCGCGCCGCCCGGCGGTCCGATGCAGAATTTTTCGCGGATCGTGGGAGCGGCGTCAGCGGACTATCTCTTCTTCTGCGATCACGACGATGTCTGGCTGCCGGACAAGGTGGCGGTCACGCTCCGGCAAATGCAAGCGCTCGAGGCGCTGCATGGACGGACGATGCCGCTTCTGGTCCATACCGACCTGATCGTCGTCGGCCCGAATCTCGCGGTCCGGTCGCCATCCATGGCCAAGGATCGCTCTGCGGTCTCGGAGATGAACGGTCTGGGAGCATTGCTCGTCAACAACAGTGTGACGGGTTGCACCACGATGGTGAATCGTGCGCTGTACCGGCGGGCGTGGCCCGTGCCGGAAGCAGCGTCCATGCACGATTCCTGGCTGGCATTGGTCGCGGCAGCAGTGGGACGTCTGCATTATATCAACAGGCCGACCATCCTCTACCGGCAGCATGGCGGCAATTTTCTTGGCGCGCCCCCTCGGGGAGGGATGTGGTTCATTCGGCGGGTTCTGCAGGCGCTCTTCCAGAGCAAGCAGGGACTCAGGCTGGAACGTCTGTCGGAGCAGGCCGAAGCATTACTCCTCCGCTACGCAGCGGATATGTCACCCGCACAGCGAGAGGCGACGGCGGCGCTCGCCAATCTGTGGTCGGTGAACCGCTGGAATCGCTTTCGCCTGTTGCGACGCGCGGGGGTGCGGCGGTGGGGACCGGTTCGCACCATAGCCTTCTATATCGCGGTGACGAAGCATCGACCCCGCCGCCGTGCGGCTCTGCTCGAAGCTGCGCAGACCCATGATTGAAGTCCAGCCGCTCACGCCGGCCGGCATTTTCGAAATCCGGCCCCGCGAGTCACTTCAACGCGCCCGGAGAATCGTTCGCCGCAAATATCGCCGCCGCGGATTCCCTTGGCGCGACTTTCGGTAAAGAATCGAGCCGGTTGCGGGGAGGTGACCGGCCCATGCTCAACATCCTGATCGTCGAGGACGAACCCTTGTTCGCCGAGACGCTCAGACATCTGG
>Ga0075424_100006476_pt1 | contig 11279 bp, 11 predicted proteins | sample SoiMethybrSBSTD3_FD_75301 | JGI IMG/M metagenome (GOLD analysis project Ga0075424, IMG submission 75301) | Bulk soil microbial communities from a Populus tree surrounding site in Tennessee, USA - Soil MetaG P. TD hybrid SBSTD3 | ecosystem: Environmental > Terrestrial > Soil > Tree plantation...
GCGTGATGCGGTAGCGGGTGAACCCGCTGAAGTCGTGCCCGCTGGTGGGAATGGGGAAGGTCCCGCTCTTCACCCCCACGATCGGGGTGCCCGGATGCACGTGGCCCTCGTGCAGGAAGTCGATGTTCCAGGTGAAGGCGCTGGCCGGGAGCGTCCCGTCGTCGGGGTCGGTTCCGTCGCCACTGAAGGAGATCACGTCGCCGGCCCGGAAGGTCCCGCCATCCTGGGACGAGAGGATGGTCGCTGTCGGCGGGCTGCCGACGGTGATGGTGAGCGGCTGCGAGACCGTGGTGTTGACGCCGTCGGCCACCGACAGCCGGGCGGTGTAGACGCCGGCCTGGTCGTAGGTGTGAGAGGGGTTGGCCGAGGTCGACGACGTGTTGTCGCCGAAGGTCCAGGAGTAGTCCAGCGCCTGCCCCTCGGGGTCGCTCGACCCGGCACTCGAGAAGTTCACCGTCAACGGCCGAGGCCCGGCGTCCGGGTTGGCCGAGGCGACCGCCACCGGCGGCTGGTTCGACTGCACATAGCGGATACGGCGGATCTTGCTCACCCCGAAGGTGCCGCCGACGTCAGAGTAGCCGAGGTCGACGTAGTAGAGCGCCCCGTCGGGACCCTCGGTGAGGTAGACGATGTCCCCGTAGGGCCCGTCGACCGTCCCGTCGGCCGGCTCGAAGTTGAACACTCCGTTGACGTTGCCGTTGGCGTCGAAGGTCAGCCGCCTGATCCAGTTCTGGGTGTAGTCGGCGAAGAAGTAGCTCCCCTGGTAGCTGCTGGGGAACTGGGTGCCGTGGTAGACGAACCCGCCGGTGATCGCGGCGTCGCGGCCGTTGTGGGCGTACGCGTACAGCGCCGGGGTGTAGGAGGGGTTGCCGCAGGTCCCGAGCTCACAGTTGGGCCACCCGTAGTTCGCCCCCCTGGCGCCGAGATCGACCTCCTCCTGCGCCGTCCGGTAGTCGTTGCCACCCACGTCGCCGACGTACAGCTTGCCGGAGGGGGCGTCGTAGTAGGCGCGGAAGGGGTTGCGCAGGCCGAGCGCCCAGATGGAGTCGACGTTGGGCCCCGCTCCGTCATAGAAGGGGTTGTCGGTGGGGACGGTGCCATCCTTGTTGATGCGGTGGATCTTCCCGCGCGGGCTGCTCAGGCTCTGGGCCGATGGCGCGTCGAAATGCTCGCCGGTGGTGAAGTAGAGCTTGCCGTCGTTGCCGAAGTTCAGCGCTCCCCCGTGGTGTTCGTCGCTGGCGTCCAGCGGGTCCTGGTAGAGCACGACCTCGCTGCCGGCGACGGTCCCGGTGTTCGTGGCGTTCGCGGTGAACCGCGACAGCCGGTCGCGGTTGGGAGTGGCCGCCGTGTAGAACAGGTAATAGAAGTGGTTGGTGGCGAAATCGGGGTCGAGAACGACGTCGAAGAGCCCCTGCTGCACACCGAACGACCCCACGTTGGTGAGCTGGAGGAACGGCGTGGGATCGGGCTGGGTGTAGGGCGGCGGGAGGATCTTGATCGTGCCCTGGAGCTCCACGACCAGCATGCGCCCCGTCCGGCAGGAACTCGATGTTGGTAGGCAGGTTGAACCCGGTGGCGAGGACCTCGTTCTGGAAGCGGTTGGTGTTGTTGACGGTGACCGGGATGGGGGCGGACAGGCCGGTGTTGCCGGCCGCGTCGCGGGCCCTTGCCGTCAGGGTGTGGGTGCCGCTGAGCAGCGTGCGTGTATCCCAGGAGAGGCCATAGGGCGCGGTCGTGTCCTCGAGGCCGCTGTCCACGTTGTCGACCAGGAACTGCACCCCGGCCACGCCCACGTCGTCGGTGGCGTTGGCCGTCACCGTGACGATGTCGCTCACCTCGGCGTTGGCCTGCGGTGCGGTGATCGACACGCTCGGCGCGGTGGTGTCGCCGCCGGTCGAGCTGGCCTTGAAGGCCACCAGCCGCAGCACCCAGGCGTTGCTGTTCTGGGTGGCGGTGGCCACGTACGAGCCGGCGACGGTGACGTTCCGGTCCATGGTCATGTTGCCGAAGGCGGTGGACCGGGTGGTGAAGTCAGCCCCCGGCTGGGTCACCTTGCCGCGAGAAGCCCCCGCGCCGAACAGCAGATCGCTGGCGTTGGTTGTCGCGACCGTGCCGGTGGTCATCGCGCTGGCGGTCCCGGTCGCCGCCTTGGTCACGTCCAGGGGATCGGCCTTGTCGATCCCCGAGTACTCGTTGATATACAGCAGGCCGAACGAGCTGATGGCAGTCGCGAAGGTGGCCGTCACCGTGTTGGCGCCGCCGGCCACGTTCTTGGCGTAGAACACCTGGCTGCTCCAACCGCTCCCCCAGGTGGTCCTGGCAAGCGGGCTGGCGTAGGTGTTGCCGCGGCTGTCGGACACCGAGACCGCGCCCGTGTTGCTCCACATGACCGAGACCACGATCAGGTTCCCGGCTGTGTTGGCCTTGGTGAAGGCCAGGCTGTTGGTGGTGCCCGAGGTGACCTGCTTGGAGCGCTCCTGGACGAAGGCCGGCGTGGCGACGGCGGCGCCCGCCGGCTCCACCAGATTCGGGCCGATGAGCGCGGCCACCACCAGCAAGACCCAGACGCCTCGCCGCAGTGGGCGACGGTACCGTGGACCAAGCGCCATGCGCGAAATCGACATGCTGCCCCCCGATGATGCGAGTGCTCCGAGTACCAGACGCCATGTGCCCGCTCTCAGGCCGGCAGGTTCTGGTAAGGAGCCGGTCGGGTGCTTGCATAGCTGGAATTCGTCCGGGAACTGACGACCTCCGTAGAGCGAGCTACGGAACGGCGGGGATACTCGTGCACGACGGCCCCGCCGAGGGCCAGGGAATCACCTGGAGAACTCAGGTGTCGGTGGGGACGAGCCTTGATCGGCAGTGAGGCGAGGTTGCCGTCCTCGGCGCCGGCCTCCACCATCGCTGTCGTGGAGGAGTTCGGGGTGCAGGCGCTCAGGCACGTCCTTTGGATCGGTGGGCCGCCTGGCACCGGTAAGACCACCGTCGCCACCCGGATCGCCCGCCGGCACGGGTTGCGCTGGTACGGCGCCGACACCCGCACCTGGGCCCACCGCGACCGCGCCCTCGGTTCCGGGAACCCGGCAGCGCGTCGCTGGGAGACGATGACGCCACAGCAGCGGTGGGTGCAGTCAACGCCGACCCAGATGCTGGAGATGTCCCTGCACGCCGAGCGCGGCCCGATGGTCCTCGACGACCTCCGCGCCCTCCCGGACTCGCCGCTGGTGGTCGCCGAGGGCTCCACACTCCCAGCGCGGGCCGTCTCCAGCGGCCTCGCCGACCCCTCCCGCGCCGTCTGGTTGCTCCCCACCGACGACTTCCAGCGGACGCTGCTTGGCGCTCGGGGCACGCCGCCCGGCCCGACGGCGCTGTATCTGCTGCTCCGGGACAGGATCGCCCGTGAGGCGAGCCAGCATGGCGTGCCGAGGTTGCTCTTGGACGGCTCGCTGGACCTGGAGGCGACGGTCACCGCGGTCGAGGAGCGGTTCGCGGCGGCGCTCGCCGCGGGGCCGTGCGCCGAGGGCCGTGGCGAGCGGCGGGCACTGCTGCGGGAGGCGAACGAGGCCATCGTGGCGCAGGTGCGTGGGTACTATGCGCGGCCGTGGGCAGAGGGGGATGCGGCGTCGGTCGTGCGGGGGTTCTGTTGCGAGTGCGGGAGCACCGCATGCCAGGCCAGCGTCCACGTCCCTGTCGCCACCGTCCTGGCTGGAGCGGTCCTGGCGCCTGGCCACCGCTGACAACTACCCAGCGGGTGACACCATCCCTAGGCTGGTGCTCTCGTTCCTGTTGGGATGGCATGCATCTCCCCACGATTCTGTGCCCCGGCCTTCGATCTAGCGGACACGGGTGTAATCGCTCCGAGGTTGTTGACCGTCATACTGTTGTGCTGGTTGAACACGCCACCCCGGGGGGGCATCTGTGCCACTGGCGAACCGCAAGTGCGTCGGTCCAGAGGGCGAGCGACGACAGCCCATCACGGCCGGCAAGCTGGTCGCCCTGTGTGACAGTGTTCACGGTGATCGCCGCATCTACCGCGCCGATGCTCGTCGTCACCTACGCGCTGGTTGGGGACCGGATGCGGCAGCCGCTGGACGAGCTCAGGCCGGGCCGCGGTTCAACTTCGCCGCCGTCATGATCGTGCCGCTGGTGGTGATCGGCGTCGCCCTGGCTGGCAAGGGGCTCGGGGCGCTGCGGTGACCGCGTCGGTGTGGGCCTTGCCGCGCCGGGCCGACCTGCCCAGGGATCTGGCCGCCGGCTTCACGGTCGCACTGGTCTCGGTAGCCGAGGGCATGGCTTAGGCTCTGGTGGCGGGCGTCGATCCAGTTTGTGGCCTCTATGCGGGCTCGGTCACGGTGCTGGTCGGCTCGCTGTTCGCCTCGTCGACGCTGTTGGTCGTCACCGCGACCAATGCCCTGGCCCTGGTTACGGCGGAAAAGATCGGCGTCCTCGGTGACGGGGTGGATCCGGCCGTGGCCATGTTCACCCTCACGCTGCTGGTCGGAGTGGTCATGGCGGTGCTTGGATCGCTGCGGCTGGGGTCACTGGTGCGCTTCATATCCGCCGAGGTCCAGGCCGGCCTGGTCGCCGCGGTGGCCATCCTGATCGTGCTTGGTCAGCACGACGAGCTTGTCGGCTACGCCAGCAAGAGCAGCGGCGGGAAGGTGGTCAAGGCGGCCGACATCAGCGCGCATGTCACGAGCTGGCATGGAACGACCACGGCGGTCGGGCTCGGTTGCATCGTGACCCTGGTCCTGGTCAAGCGCAGCCGCTGGCGGGCCTACGCCGACATTGTCGCCCTGGTCGTCGGCACTCTGGCCGTGTCGGGGCTGGGCCTGCGCGGGGTCGACACCGTCGGCGATGTGGCCAGGATCCCGACCGGACTGGCCGCCATCCTGACCCCGCACCTGCCCGACGTCTCGCTCCTGCCCAAGCTGATCCCCGCGGCGATCGCCGCCGCCATTGTGGGGCTGTCGGAGGCGGCGACGGTCGGCGCCGCCTACCGAACCCCGACCGGACCCGCTCGGACATGTCGCGGGATTTCTTGGCCTAGGGGCTGGCCAACGTCGCCGGTGGACTGTTCCACGCCCTGCCGTCGGGCGGGTCGCTGTCTCGGACCGGCGTCAACGTGTCCTCGGGGGCCGTTCCCGATGGGCCGGCGTCGCCTCTGGTGTGCTCCTGGTCATTATCGTCGCCGTCGCCGGTCAGGTGGCCGAACTGATCCCATTGACCACGCTGGCCGCCATCTTGATGGTGATCGGCGTGGAGGCCCTGGTCAGAGAGGTCCGTCACCTGGCCAGGGCACGCTGGGTGTCGGTCCCCCATTTGTGCACAGCGGTCGTCACCGTCGTTGTCGGCGTGGTCGCCGCACTGACCGCGGCCATCATCACCGGGGTCGCCCTGTCGTTGTTGCTGTACATGTTCACCGTGGCCGACGAGGCCAGGATCGTCGCCTGGATTCGACGGCCCAACGGGAGCTGGCAGGAGGCCACGCCACCAGCCGAGCTGCCCTCGGGGAAGGTCACCGTGCTGGCGTTGACCGGCGGCGCCTATTTCGCCTCCGCCTACCGGGCCGAGCAGACCTTCCCTGCCCACGACCGCACCATCGGGGCGGCCGTGGTCCTGCAGCTCCGCGATCGCGCGGTCTACTCGCTGACCAGCCTGGAAGGACTCACCACCCTGGTCCACAGCCTGCACAGACACGGCAACCGCGTGTACCTGGCCGACATCGACCCGTCCCAGTGCGTCGCCCTGTCCCGTAGCGGGTTGCTGGCCCTGCTCGGCCCTGACGCGGTGGTGTGGCGCGACCCCGTCATCGGCGCGGCGGCAGCCGAGGCCATCCGCCGCGCGGGGGTGTGGTTGGCCGGCCACCGCCCCGAACCTTCGCGAGGTTCCCCTCCAAAGGAGCATCTGTGAGACGGCCCGGTGGTTCGGTGATGATCCGGCCCGTGCCGGTGGCAGTGGGCGTGACCCTGGAATGACTGACCCCTGGTGGTATCCAGGGGGGAATGACCTCGCGCTCCTCCCAGTGGTCACTTCGGGCTCGTCCCGCATCATGGAAAGGGATGATCAGGCCAGAATCGGGCGCCAAGGCAAAGCAGGCCCGAGCGGGAAGGAAGTTGAGCGGCCGAAGGCGGCCGCCAGACCCTCCGCCTCCGTCCGGTGCCTCCCCGGGGCGCCTCTTCCTTCAGGCGAACCACCTCATCCGATGAGGCCCATGGAGCGCGTTGGGGCATGGTCGACCGGCGAGAACAGGGAGGCGCCAGAGCGTCGCTTCGACCGACCGCGGCTGGGCGTGGGGTGTCGGCCGGTGGCTACCGGTAGCTGTAGCGCCACAGCGGCCGGCCGGTCACCGCGTCCAGCACGACCACCACCTCGCGGCTGCCGACCGGGCCGCAGTAGCCAAGCCCGGCCGGCACGCCCGCCACCGCCACCACCCACGCCCGCCGGCGGTGCAGCGCCGGTGGCCAGGTGACCCGCAGCAGCCGCGCGCGGGTGGTGATCGAGTCGACGTCGCTGCCGACCACCGCTCGGGCCAGCGCCTGGGCGCGTCCAGACCGCAGGTCGCCGGGTCGGGCGGTGGCCGGGTCCAGCCGCAGCCCGCCGATCGGCGGGTGCAGCCGTGGACCGTCTCTGGCCCCGGCCGGGCGGCTGGTGATGTGGTCAGGGTCACAGGAGCCGCCGGTGTCCAGCGGCGAGGCCGCCGGCAGGGTGGTTGGTGGTGGGGCGGTGAGCCGGCCGGCCAGCGCCAGCCCGACCAGGACGGCGGCGACCAGGAGCGCCAGCCGCCATCCCCGCATGGCCACCACCACCACTGAACCATCACCATATGGGCCCGATGGCCCGACACCCCTCGACCACCTTAATCCTCGGTTGGTCTTTCGGGCGACGGTAGGATCAGCCGGAGAGCCTGAACCCACCCACCTGGTGCGAGAAGCATGCCGCCGCACAACGAGCTTGGCCCAGCGTGTTCGGTGAGAGGCCAACCAACACCCTGACCCAACATAGGAGCCCCCGCTACCGGCTCCCTGGGCGGTGGGAGAACGAGTCTGGCGCCGTCCAACCCGAGGACCGTAACGCTCCCGGGACGGACGCCGGAGACACTGCCCGTAACCGACCAGGCCCATGCCGATGCCCAAGAGCCGGAGCCCTTAGATGCGTCGAGGACCGTGACCCTGACTCCTGCGACCCGACTCGCCCGACCACGCTGGTGGCCGGGTGTGGCGGCGTGGGCGTTGTGGGCGCTGACCATGCTCGGCCTCCCCGTGATCGCCTGGCTGGATCAGCTGTCGCGCCAGGCTGGCCGGCCCGAACTGGCCCAGCTCACCCTCGGCGCGTTCGTTGGCCCTGGGCTTTCGCTGGTGAGCGCGACCACGGTCGGGGCGGTGCTGGCCAGCCGCCGGCCCCGCCACCCGGTCGGCTGGCTGCTGCTGGTCCTGGGGTTGTCGCTGGCCTGGGGCGGCGTGGTCCCGGCCTATGCCGCCTACGGGCTGCTGGCCCGCCCCGGCGCCCTCCCCGCCGCCCACGCCGTGGCCCGGTCCTGGCCGGTCACCGTCGTCACCGCCCAGGCCGCGCTCAGCTTGTGCTGCTGCTCACTCCCACCAGGTCGCTGCCCTCGCGCCGCTGGCGCTGGTGGGCCAGGGTGACCGCGGCCACAGCGGCCATCTTGCTGGTGGCGCTGGCGGTGGCCAGGGGGCCGCTGGACCCCCGGTATCAGGTGCTCGGTGGGCCGTTCGACTTTCGCGGTCAGGGCGGGGTGCTGCTGGTGGTCAACCAGCTGGCCCTGGCCTTCACCACCCTGGCCGTGGTGGTCGGGGCCGCTTCGCTGGTGGTGCGGTTCCGCCGCGCCGGTGGAGTGGAGCGTCAGCAGCTGCGCTGGGTGGCCTGGGTGGCCTGGGCGGCCGGGCTGGCCGTGCTGGGGGCGGTGGTTGCCCTGGTCGGTTTGGCGGTGGGGGCCACGGCCGTGGTCACCTGGACGATCAGTACCTGTCTCGCGGTCCTGCCGGTGGCGCTCGGAGCGGCCATCCTGCGCTACCGGCTCTATGACCTGGACCACATCATCAGCCGCACCCTGACCTACGGGCTGCTGACCCTGCTGCTGGGTGGCGGCTACGCCGTGGTCGTCCTGGGGCTCGGTCAGCTGCTTGGCCGGGACTCCAGCTTGGTCGTGGCCGGAGCAACCCTGGCCGTGGCCGGCCTGTTCCAGCCGGCCCGCCGCCGCATCCAGCAGGTGGTCGACCGCCGCTTCAACCGCCGCCGCCACGACGCCGCCCAGGTCATCGAGGGGTTCGCGGTCCGCCTCCGGGACCAGTTGGACCTCCACGCCCTCCACACCGAACTGCTGGCCGTGGTCGACCAGACCATGCAGCCGACCCAGGCATCGCTGTGGCTGCGGCAGGGACCATCCAACAGGCTCGCCGCTGCCGTGGGTCCAGGAACGCACCACCAAGAGCAGGCGACCTGAATGGCAGACGCTTCCACTTCTTGGCCGACGTCGCATCGGAACCGCGACCTTCCGATTACGAGTCGGATGATCAAGGCGCATCCGACGCCGAATCGGATGGCAGGATGCCCGACAGATCCCAGACCCGCGGACTGTCGGGGACCAGCCGGAGGAGCACCCCTGGCCGGGAGCGCCGTTCGGCGGCGAAGCGCTCACCGTCGGCCGGCCCGAGGTAGCGACCGGCAATGGCGGCCCGCACCGAGCTGACGTCGCCCTCCACCAACTCGGCCTCCCCTCGCACCTCCACGCCGCGGAACGGCCGGACGGTCTCGAAGATGACCAGCACGCAGTGTGGGTCCCGGGCCAGGTGGCGTAGCTTCACGTCGCCCTTGGCGATCACGACCTCGAAGGCGGCATCGGTCCAGCGAACCACACCGGCACCGTGTGCGCGCCGCCGTCCTGACGGTAGGTCGTCAATACTGCGGGAGCGGGCGCTTCCAACAGCGACCGCATCGGTTCGACCCAAGCTCGGCTCACCCTTGGGAGCCTAGTGGAACGCAACCACAGAGATGGAAAGGACTGCCATCGCCAGCGACGCTCGATCAAGTTTCTCTTGCCTGATATCCGCTGACCTGTGTGTTTGGCGCGCCACGAGGGATTCGGACCGCCAACCGCCAGGCTGATGGACTGCCACGCGGACTGCCAAGACAGCCGGCTCATACCTGGAGCTCACCCAGCCGATGATGGCAACAGCGTCCAGAACCACCCGTGCCCCCTGCCGTGGCCGTCTCCTCCGCCAGCCGCCACCCCTGTCGGGTCCGGGTCAGCGCCCAGCACCGACCTGCCTCGCCGGCGATCACGACCTCCACCGTCGTCCCCACCGCTGCCGGCACGCCAGCAAGGCGCGCGGCAGCGCATACACGAAGGTGGCCAGCACCGGCGAGGTCGCCCAGCCCTCGCCGCTCCCGGTCCCGAGCAGGAGGTGAGCACGGGCGCTACTGCGGCACCACGGCGAAGGCGCGGACTGGGAAGGTGGTGAAGCCGGCGATCGGCGGGGGGACGGCGGTGAAGCGGGCGCCAGTGGGCGGTAGCTGCTCCAGGCCGGAGAGGTGCTCCACGACCGGGATACCGACGGCCAGCAGCGTGGAGTGGGCGGGCCGTTCCCCGCCCTCCACCGGGTCGTCGATGTTGATGGAGTCGATGCCGACCAGGCGGGCGCCGTGGTCGACCAGCCAGCTGGCGCCCTCGGCGGTCAGGTAGGGCGCGGGGTCGCTGTAGGTGGGTGTGCCGAAGAAGCGGTCCCAGCCGGTATGCAGAAGCACCGCGCAGCCGGTGACGTCCAGCGCGGCCACGGCGCCCACGCCGATGCCGCGGCTGCCGCTGCCGGTCACGCGGACGACCACCGCGGGCAGGTCGGCCAGCGCGTCCAGAGGCAGCCCGGCCAGGTCGGCACCCTCTGGGTAGCGGTGGTAGGGGCTGTCCAGGTAGGTACCGGTGTTGCCGACGATCGAGATCCGGCCGATCTCGAACTCGGTGCCGGGTGCGTAGTGGGCGCGGGACTCCTCGCGGGTCAGGTGCTGGATGATCTCCGGCCCTGGCAACCCCGGGTAGGTGACCATGCCGGCGGTGACGACGTGGCTCAGCTCCACCATCCGCCCCCGCCTGCCGGTCGTAGCGGGCTCGGGCCGGCCGCGTAGGCCCTTGTGGGGCTCCTGGAGGATGCGCACGGCGCTGAGCCTGACCTGGTCGGTCATGAGCAGCCCAAGCTGGCGGACGAACCCGGCGGCGAGCTCGGACTCGCTGACGTTGGGGCCGCGGATGTCCAAGCGGAACCCCTGGGCCTGCAGGCCGCCGCCGTTGAGAAACGTCACCTCGGCGTCGAATTCGGCGCGGTAATCAGTCATGCTTGAAGCATCCGCCGGCTCGTGGCGTGGTTGCAAAGGCTGTCGGCCGCCGAGGGCTGCGGTACGTTGGCGCCATGGACAGCCAACCGCGGCCCTCGGTCGCGGCGCAGCGGGCCTGGCGCCGGGATGATCAAGCGACGCGACGCGGAATCCTCAGCGCTGGCTGAACGACCTTGGAGGTTCAGGACAGGCGGCGTTCAAGCTCGCTTGGATACTCAGGGAAGTAGCGAGAGATGTCGCTGAGTGAGAACTGCCGCAGGATCGACGTGGCCGGCTCGCGCTCAAGGAGGAAGCGGAAGGACTCCCGCACGACTCGCCCAAGGTCGCCCTCGCGGAGCTCAAGCGTCTCACCGAGCCGCTCGGGCACCGTCACCTGGTGGGTTGTCGCACCCTGGCCTTCGCGGACCTCGACTCGGAACACTCGGGGCGCCACTGGGGTGATGCTGATGTCGGCCATGTCGGGACCTCGCAAGATGGTTCCCTGGGTCTATCCGCGGCTGGCCCGCAGGAGCAGTCGACGGGCGCGGGAACGCTCAGCGCTTCTCCGTTGTGTCGCATGACCGGTATGGGACGGAATCGTGGCAACAAATCCTACGGCAACCATCTCACGGCACCGGCCCTGCCGCCGGCGTCGCTGAGAAGTCGAGCCAACCAACCGGAATGCTTGCGCCACGTCCCCTGTATTGAAGCGGAGCGGAATGACAACCTGCCCTCGTTGACCTGACGTGTGGTGCGGATTGGGCGGAGCGCTGACAGCCAGCTCGGACGGATGGGTAGGGGCATCGGAAGGCCTAGAGAACGCCGGCGTGATGCCTTAGACGGCGCGGGGTCGCCATGGCTCGTGCTCGTGCGTGAGCCAGACCAGCTCGGGCTCGAGCGCACGCACCCGCAGCTGGCCTTCGGTGTGCGGCTCGTCGAGCTCGCCGAACCAAACC
>Ga0075424_100006478_pt1 | contig 11279 bp, 8 predicted proteins | sample SoiMethybrSBSTD3_FD_75301 | JGI IMG/M metagenome (GOLD analysis project Ga0075424, IMG submission 75301) | Bulk soil microbial communities from a Populus tree surrounding site in Tennessee, USA - Soil MetaG P. TD hybrid SBSTD3 | ecosystem: Environmental > Terrestrial > Soil > Tree plantation...
CAGATTGCGGTGACCACCGACATCATCGTAGGTTTTCCCGGCGAAACGGAAGCCGAATTCGAACAAACGCTGTCGCTGCTCGACGAAGTAAAGTACGAAGGCGTGTTTTCGTTCAAGTATTCGCCGCGCCCCAATACACCTGCGACAGCGATGCCCGATGCGATTTCGGAACAAGAGAAGAGCCGCCGGCTGGGCATGCTGCTCGAAAGGCAGCGCGCCATACAGGTAGAGGCTCTCGGCAAGCTCCAGGGCGAGCTCCTTGAAGTCCATGTGGACGGCAAATCGAAGAAAGAAAACCAGTGGTACGGACATACGTCCTGTAACCGCGTGGCGAATTTCAGTTCGAGGGCAACCGATATCCTTGGCCATTACGTTCCCGTCCGCGTCGCGGGCTGCACCCCCAATAGTCTGCTCGGCGAACACGCGGCGTCCTTCTAGGCCCCTTCCGGCTGCAGCTTGTCATCACAGGAAGCTTCTGAAATTGCGTATTGTGGTGACGCCTGCGCAATGATACAAACTGGACAGGAGGACGCGATGGAACTCGAAATGAAGATTCGCGGTTTGATGATGGACCCGGTGACCAATATGCCCATCGTGGTCCTCAAGGACGTGCAGGGGAATGCGGTGTTACCGATCTGGGTGGGCGTATATGAGGCGAACGCCATTGCTCTGGAGATTGAGAAGGTGCAGACCCCGCGGCCGATGACGCACGACCTGCTCAAGAATGTGTTTCTCGGCTTCGACGTGCGGGTGGACAAGATTGTGGTGAACGATTTGAAGGACGACACGTTTTATGCGCTGATCTGTGTGGAGCGCGACGGGGAGATGTTGACGATTGACTCGCGGCCAAGCGACGCATTGGCGCTGGCGCTGCGGATGGATTGCCCGATTTTTGTGGACGAGCAGGTGCTAAAGAACTCCAAGGTTTCCAGCGCTCTAACCGAGCGCACCACCAACGAACAACTGCGCAACTGGCTGGAAGGTCTTTCCGACGAGGACATGGGCCGCTACAAGATGTGAAGCCTGGCAGTTCGGCATCGATCTAGCAGAAACGGGGCGCCAAAGGTACCGGCGCCCCTTTCTTTTTCAGCGGCGAGGGCATGGTCAGGCGCTGGCACTTTTAGCGGCGGGCAGGGACTTTACTTCGATTCTGCGGGGAAGAGCGGCAGACGAAATTGGCGCGGCGATTTCCAGCATGCCGTTGCGGTATTCGGCGGTGACTTTGTCAGCGTCAACACCTTCGGGAAGCTCGATAGTGCGCTGGAAGGAGCCGTAGGTGATCTCTCTGTGAATGTAGTCTGAATCTTTGGTTTCGCGTGAGCTGGAACGCTCTCCGCTGATGCTCAGAGTGTTTCCCTGGACCTGGATGTTTACAACCTTGGGATCAACGCCAGGCAGCGAAACCTGACACTGGAACCGTTTACCGTCCTTGTCGATGCGGGTCTCGACGGCGGGAATAAACCCTTCCGCGAGATTTTGCTCTTCCTGCGGCGAACGCCAGTTCAAGAAGCGATTGAAGACCTCATCGAAGTCTCTGCGGATATCGAACAGATCGTGGGCCCGGGGAGAACGGGAAACTAAAGCTCTCATAGGAATCTCCTGACAATTTAAAATTCAGTCGGACAGGTGGGACTTGCAGGGGCGGGCGCCAAAAGACATCACGAGCCAACCACAGATTCTTTCATAGATAGATGTGGTGTTTGAGTCAAGAGCAGTTCACGTTTTTCACAGAAATATTTTGCTGACGCTGATGTCTCGCTTCGGGCAAAGTCTACGGGATGCCAGCCCTGCAGCACTGGTCGCACGCTGCCGCAGTGCGCAGCACCGGTGCTTTAGGGTTCAACGTGGGTCGACTTGCGGGTAGATGAAACTGCGAAGGTGGCGCACTTTGCGGCCGAAATACATTGTGTTGAGAGCCTTCCAAGGAAGGATGAGGAAGTAGATCGTAGCGGAATAGAGAACCCAGGAAGTGGGAAGGATCAGCGCGGCAAGGCAAGCAATGAGGCCGATCGCCGCAACGCCGAGAGCGTCCACGATGGAAGAGATCGTAAGCAGGCGCTCAATCCCATTGAGCACGAGGGAATCCCGCTGACGCCAGGCGTTCCAGTAGAGCGCGGCGACCAGGAAGAAAATCGACGCGAAGCCGAGAGCGTAGAGCACCATCATGCCGTTAATCTGAACTGCCGCCGCGAAGCGGGGAGAGATCTCTTCCGCGCGGACGAGGGGGGCAAAAAGTGTTCCGTACAGAAATTTCAAAGGGTAAACGCAGAAAAGAACGATGCTGAGCAGGGCGGCGTTCAGTAGAACCGTCCACCGATCGCTGAGGCCGTAGCGCCGGAAGAAAACGTAGTGCGAATACCACACATTGACGAGCATCAAGAAGCAGATGGCGGAAGCGGTAAACGCGGGCGTCGGAGAGCGGAGATCGCTGAAGCTCCGTGGAATGGCGAGCGAGACGACGAGGAGCACGAGTGCAATGCCGAGGACGACGTCGCTGAAGACATCGAGGCGAGTGATAGCCTCGCCCCGGAGGCGAAAGTTGTCGTCTGGATGTGGATTCGGGGAACGCATGGGGAGGATCGGAAGCCAGAACCAAACGGCCGTCTATATTATGGAACCGGGACAGAACCTGGGCGGGGCTTGGCAACCGGAGTGTCCACATTCAAAACCGAGGTGACGAAGTCGCTCAGAGTCATACCGAGATGACCGACGACGCGCTGTTTTAGGGTTGTGTAGTCCTGCGTGCCACTGAAAATGTCCGCCATCAGCTGGCGGAAAATGGTACTGCGGCGCATGAACTGGACCATGCGTGTGGTGACGGCGGTGCCAAGAAAAGTGCCGCGATAGAAGCGCCGTACAATTCGTGCGGCGAACTCCAGTTCGCTCGAGAACGCTGCGCGCACCCAGTCGGTGTACATCTGCGGGTTGCCTTCGGCGATGGCTTTGCCCAGGAGTTCGCCAGAGCGCATCGCGTAGAAGAGGCCTTCGCCGGTGAGCGGATCGACGAAAGCGGCGGCGTCCCCCACAAGCGCCCAGTTCTTGCCAACCACGGTGCGCTGCGAAAGCGTCGGCACCTGCGGCGAGGGCAGGACGTGGCTGTAAAAGCGGGCACCCTCCATGTTGAATTTCTGCTTGCCGATGAAAACTTGAAGATGTTGACGCAATTCGGACTGATTGTGCGAAGCCATGCTGCCGCAAATGCCAACCGATAAATGATCGCAGCGAGGGAAAGACCATATGTAGCCGTCAAAGTGCGGGAGAAACTTGATGATGATGGAGTCTTCGGCCTGCGGAATGAAATAACCCTGCGTGATTTCGAGTTCGTCCTTCTTAAGCGGGCGCGTTTCGGGAAAAAGTTGATTGCGCGCGCCGGCGGCAAGAACGAGGAAGTCGGCCGTATACCATTCGCCGTCTACGCAGTAGCGCGGTTTCTCGGCGGAGGTGTCTACGGAAACGATGTGCGAGCGGCGAACTTCGCAGCCGGCTTCGCGCGCGCGGTCGAGGAGAAGACCATTCAGAACGGTTCGGGAATAGATAACGATCGGGTGCGGCATGTCGAGTGTAGCATGCTGCTCGTTGCTGGCGATGAGCTCGATGGAGTGAATCAGCTTTTTGGGATAGGTGTTGTCAAGCAGAAACGGAAAGCGCTGAATCGCTTTGTGCGTCAGGCCGCCGCCACAGGGCTTTTCCCAGGCCAGATGCTCGTCGAAGATTTTTACGGAGTGGCCGGCGCGCGCGAGTTCTGCGCCGCACATGGAGCCGGACGGACCACCACCGACGATTGCGATTTCTGCCATGATTTTTCTCGCTGACCTGAAACGGCGCGCACGTACTGCCAGGTGTAGGTGAGCGGCCGCGATGCTTTCCCCGAAGCTTTACCGAGCACGTAGAGCTTCGCTGCCGTGACGCCGTCCCACCTCAGTGTTCGTAAAACAAACCCTGAAACCTAGGCGACGGGGAAAATCGCAAGAGAGAAAGCAGCGAGGAGTATAGCACCGAAGATTGCAGCGGAGGCAGGGGACTGTGTCCTGAAGCGAACGAGGTCGCACGCGAGGCGCTGGAGTGCCGTGAAGACGACGAAGTAAGCGAGAAGGAGGAACAGTAGGATAGCTCCCGAATGAAGATATTGAATCCCGAGAAACAAGGCGACGTAAATGCCGGAGCGCAGAGCGAACGCTTTGGCGAGGCGTCGCAGATCGCCCGAAGACGCAGGGGGGCCGAGAAGGATTTCTTCGGCGAAGTGCCAGGGAAGCAAAAGGAGAAGGAGCAGAGGAAAGCGGAGCCAGCGGGCGGGAGTGAACCAGGCTTCATAAAAGGTGAGTTCGAACCAGCCAGCGAAAAGGAGCACCAGAACTAAAGCCGATGCGCAGGTGGAGGTGAGGGAAGAGGGCAAAAGTGACTTTAGCGCGGACAGGGCTCTGTAGTAGACAGCGAGAACGACGAGACCGGTAAGAAAGAGAAAGACGGCGAGGTAATCTCCATTGAACAGGCGAGCGAAGTGGACTGGGACAATACGCGAGGCGAGGAGCAGCGCGACGGCGAGCGCTACGGTGGTCGCGATTAGCAAGGCTTTCGCAAATGACGGCGTGAATGTCGGGTTGGCCGGCGCAGATTTTGGCGAAGTGTTCATCTCCCGAAGGAAAGGCGGCACAAGAATGGCAAGACCGACGATGCCGAGGATGCAGCCGAGTGCGGGCATATTGGCGGGGAAGGGGGCGTCGGGATGGGTGCCAAGAAGCTGCGAAGTCCAAGCGCAGAGTGCTGAAAAAGTCTTGCGGGAAAAAAGGATGCTGACGTGAGTCGTGTGCGGGATCATCTCGTATTTGCTGGTAGATAGAGGCGCAGGTGTAGTGGCGGGAGGTGATAAGGATGGGCGGACGAGTTCCTGCGCGAGCGATCTGATGGGGCCAGGCTCCCACTGGCCAGTAAGAATGAGCGAATGTTGCGGAAGTACAGGAACGTCGTGGAAGGGAACCATTTCCGGGGAAAAGCCGGGCACCACGCGCATGGGCGCCGGTGAAAGCGCAATGACTCCTGCGACGGGAAATTGCGATGCAGTGCGGATGGCGATGGCTCCGCCGAGAGAGTGGCCGGCAAGAATGGTGCGTTCCGGGACGATAGCTTTGCGAGCGCCCAGGTCGCGCACGAGTGCGAGAGCGCAGGAGTCGTCGCGATCTGCGGAGTAAGGGCCTGGCGTACGGCCATGCCCGGGCAAGTCGGGCACGAAAACTCGCAGGCCTTGGTTAGCGAACCCTTGGGCGTTGAAGGACATGACCCTTTTGTTGGCGGCGAGGCCGTGGAAAAGAATGACCGAGCCAACGGGAGAGCCAGAGCGCGGTTCGTAAATGTCCGTTGCCACTTGGCAGCCGCCGGCAGTGGCGAGCACGGTGTGCACTTCGTAAGACTCGCGATGAGCCAGGAAGTAGCCAAGCGCACAGAGCAGGATGCCAACTGTTGCTTCGAGGAGAGTGCGGCCGCTCATCGCGCAAGTTGCAGCTGCAGCGAAATCGCCGAAAAAGTTGGTTTGACAAGTGCGTGATAAAATCTGGAAGCGAGGGAAGTAGCGGGCGAAGTGCGGTTGGAACTGGAGTCACGTTGAGCGGGCGAATTTTGAGTTTGCACGAAGCGATTCTCCGATTTGGACGGGAGAAACGCAATGGCCGCCGGGTGGTGTTCGCCAACGGCTGCTTCGATCTGCTGCATCCGGGACACGTTGAAACTCTGGAGAAGGCCCGCGCTTTGGGCGACGTGTTGATCGTGGGCGTGAACAGCGACCGCAGCGTACGCGAGATGAAGGGATCTGGCCGCCCGATTGTGCCGGAGCAAGAACGAGCGGAAGTGCTGGCGGCGCTGCAGTGCGTCGACGCCGTAGTAATTTTTGATGAGCCTACCCCGCGGGGGATTATCACAGCGTTGTTACCGGATGTCTTGGTGAAAGGCGGCGACTGGGCGAGCGATCAGATCATCGGGCGCGAAGAAGTAGAAGCCGCGGGCGGTCAAGTGGTTTCAGTGCCGGTGGTCGCAGGTCATTCCACTTCGGCTATGGTGGAAAAGATTCGAAAGCTGGACGGTTCTAACGGCGACAATTCCTAATTCATTCAAATGATTCTACCGGTTGTACGCGAGCGACTTGAGACATTGGTGCGCCAGCCCGCGCTGGAAGATGTGTTGTCTACACTGCGCGGCGGTGCGAAAACGGCGGGGTGTGCCGGCCTGACGGAGCTGGCGAAAGCGATCACGGTTGCCCACGTCGCGCACGAATTGCGCCGACCAGCATTTCTCTTGGTTGAGTCCAATAAAAAAGCGGAAGCGATTGCGGAGACCTTGCGGTTCTGGTTTTCGGTATTTCCCGGCGCGATGGGTGGTGTAGCCGTGCTGCCAGCGTTTGACACAATGCCGTGGGAATCGCGAGCTCCACACGCCGACATTTTGGAGCGGCGAGCGGCGACGCTCTATCGGCTGGCGACGGGAGAAGTGTCGCTGGTGATCGCGCCGGTGGCTGCGGCACTTTGGCGATATCGCGAGGCATCGGAGTACGCGGACCTGACGCACGTGCTAGAGAAAGACAAGGACGTGCCGCTGCAAGACTTCCTCGCGCATTTGGGCGCGACCGGATACGCGCGGACTGAAATGGTCGAGTTGCCGGGGCAGTTTGCCGTACGCGGTGGAATCGTGGACATTTTTTCGCCGGAAGCGCCGCGGCCCGTGCGGGTGGAATTGCTGGGTGACACCGTGGAATCCGTTCGCGAGTTCGACCCCCGGACCCAGCGCTCGATCGCGCCGGTGAACCGAACGGTGGTGCTCCCGCTGACGGAATGGCAGATTGCGCGCGAAACGGGCGCGGATGCTTGGCCACTGCCGACCTATTGGGGACCGGCGGGCGCGATTGGCGTGCGCAGCTTGTTCGAATTGTCGGCGAGTTCGTTGGAGCCCGTGATTTTTGAGAACGAGCCAGCGGCGGTGCAGACATGCGTTGTCGATGTCCTGCGCGACGCAACTGAGTCGTACGAAAAACTGGGCGCAGCGAATTCACCGGACGGGGCGACATTTTTCTGGAGCGAAGAAGAGTTTGATTTGGCGCTCCAACTCGCGACGCGCGTTGATTTGGAAGAGTTGGGGCTGGCTGCTGATGACGCGAAGCGACTCCATCTGGCGTCCAGGCCAAGCACACGGTTTCACGGCGACGTGGTGGCATGTGTTGGTGATGTGAAGTCGCAGCTGGCCGCGGGCGGCACGGTTTTTCTGACGGCGGCGAGCACCGGTGAACTGGAACGGTTTGCGGACATTTGCCGCGAATACGAAGTTCCGTACGTGCTGGGCGAATCGGAAAGCGCTGCGGCGGGATTTATTGCGGAAAGCGCCAACGAATCGGCGGGCCTGGTGCTGGTACGTGCGCCGTTCGGCGAAGGCACGACGTTTCCTGATGCGAAGCTGACGATTTACGGGAACGCGGATCTGTTTGACGTTGCGCCGCAAGTCGAGCGACCGACGCGTAAGATTCGCACTTCGGGGTTTTTCAGTGACTTCGCGGACCTGAAGCCGGGCGACTTTGTGGTCCACGTCGACCACGGGATCGGACAGTTCGAGGGATTGCGCGGGATCGAGTCTGACGGTCGGCGTGGGGAATTCATGCTGCTGCGTTATGCGGAAGAGGCGCGGTTGTACGTCCCGCTGGAGCGCATGGATTTGGTGCAGAGCTACCGCGCGGTGGAAGGAGCGCCGCCGGCGCTGGACAAACTCGGCGGAACGGGCTGGAACACACGCAAGGCGAAAGTCCGCAAATCGCTGGAAGACATGGCTGAGCAGTTGTTGGCGTTGTATGCGGCTCGCGAGACGGCGCAGGGATTTGCGTTTTCTACGGATGGGAACTGGCAGCGGGAATTCGAGGATGCCTTCGAATTTGAGGAGACGCACGACCAGAATCTTGCAATCGCCGACATCAAGAAGGACCTGGAAAAAGCCACGCCGATGGACAGGTTGTTGTGCGGCGATGTCGGCTACGGAAAAACCGAAGTGGCCATGCGAGCCACGTTTAAGGTGATTGGCGACGGGAAGCAGGTTGCCGTATTGGCTCCGACAACGGTGCTTGCCTTCCAACACTACGAAACGTTTAAGAAAAGATTTGCGGCGTTTCCCGCGAAGATCGAAATGCTAAGCCGGTTCCGGACAGCCGCCGAGCAGAAAAAGGTGCTGGGCGAGCTGGAAGCTGGAAAAGTGGATGTAGTAATCGGGACCCACCGGCTGCTTTCGAAGGACGTCCAATTTCAGGACTTGGGTCTGCTGGTCATTGACGAAGAGCAGCGGTTCGGCGTGGCGCACAAGGAACGCTTGAAAGAGATGCGCAAAAACGTCGACGCGCTTTCACTTTCGGCGACGCCGATTCCTCGCACGCTGCACATGTCGTTGGTGGGCTTGCGCGACATGTCCATTATCGAAACTCCTCCGCGCGATCGGCTGGCGATTCAGACCTCGGTGTCATCATTCAGCGAAGAATTAGTGCGTAAAGCGATCGAGACCGAGATGGAGCGCGACGGCCAGGTGTACTTTATCCACAATCGCGTCGAGTCAATCTATTCGCTGGCTTCATTAGTGTCGAAGCTGGTGCCGAAGGCTCGTGTGGTGGTCGGCCATGGCCAGATGGGCGAAAAAGAACTCGAAGCGGTGATGCTGAAGTTTATCCGCGATGAAGCGGATGTGCTGGTGGCAACCACGATTGTCGAGAACGGTTTGGACATCCCCAAGGCGAACACCATCCTGATCAATCGCGCGGACCGCCTCGGATTGTCAGAACTGTATCAGTTGCGCGGCCGCGTGGGTCGTTCGAATCAGCGTGCCTATGCCTATCTGCTGGTGCCACCGCAGACCGTGCTTTCGGAAGTGGCGCGCAAGCGACTTTCGGCCATGAAGGAATTCAGCGAATTGGGTGCCGGTTTCCGCATCGCGGCGCTGGACCTGGAACTGCGCGGCGCAGGAAACATGCTCGGTCGGCAACAGCACGGCCACATTGAAGCGGTCGGCTTCGACACTTATACGCAAATGCTGGAACGGGCCGTCTCCAAGCTCAAAGGCGAAGAGGCCGCGCCGGAGCTGCGCACCACATTGAATCTGGGCCTCGATGTGCGCATTCCGCAGCATTACATTCCCAGCGAAAACTTGCGGTTGCGGACTTACAAGCGTATTTCGTCCATCAAGACGGACGAGGAAAAGGCCGACGTAGCGAAGGAACTCGAAGACCGTTTCGGCTCGCTGCCATCGTCGGTGACCAACCTTTTGGAGTACGCCGCCCTCAAATCTATCTGCGAACGGCTGCGCATTTCGACCGTCGAACGGCAGGGGAACCGTTTGGCGGTCCGATTCCATCCTGAAACTCCACTGGATCCGGCCACACTGGTCAACGTGGTGCGGTCACGCGACGGAATCCGGCTCGACCCTTCGGGCGTCCTGTGGATGGAACTGCAACGCGGCGGCGAGCCGGCCCTAGGATCGCTCAGAAACGTATTGCTCGGGCTTCAAGGGCAGGGCTAAACTGAATGCAGAGAGAGGCAATTGAATGAGTAACTCGGCCTTAAGACGAGAGCGGAAAATGGCTCTTTGCGGCGTTCTGTTCGTCGTCCTGCTGGCGACGCCACTGGCTGCGCAAGATCCTAAACAACAGCCGACGCCGCCCCCCGCTCCAACTCTGGAGCAACCGAAAATGGCGCCAGAAACGGAGCAGCCGGCCAAAGAGAAAGAGGCGAAGCCGAAGCCTGCGACGCCGGCGGTCAAGCCGAATCCCAGCAGCGGCGCCGTGGTGGAAGAGATCATCGCTCGCGTGAACAACGAGATCATTACGCGCACGGAATACGAAAAGTCCATGGCGCAGACGGAAGAAGAGACGCGACAGGACTGCCAGGGGAAGTGCACGCCGGAACAGCTGCAAAACGAGCTGGAAGCGCGCAAAAAGAACGCTCTCCGCGACTTGATTGACCAGTCGCTGTTGGCACAGCGCGGCAAGGACCTGGGCATCAGCGTCGAGACCGATGTGATCAAGCAACTGGACCAGGTCCGTATTCAGAACAAGCTGAAGGACATGGATGAGCTGGAAAAGGCAGTTTCCAGTCAGGGCCTGAATTGGGAAGACTTCAAGAACAACATCCGCAATCGCATCCTGACGCAAAAGGTCGTGAGCCAGGAAGTTGGCTCACACATTTCCATCGGCGAGAGTGATGCGCGGAAATACTATGATGCGCACAAGACCGAATTTGTGCGGCCGGAACAGGTAGCGCTCCGCGAAATTATTGTGAGCACCGAAGGCAAGAAAGACACCGAACTGCGCGACCTGCGAAAAAAGGCGGAAACGGCTCTGCAGCGCGTGAAGGACGGCGAAGACTTCGGCGAAATTGCCAAGCGTCTTTCTGATGGAACGACGAAAGAGCAGGGCGGCTACATCGGAATGTTCAAGCGCGGCGAGCTGGCCAAGCAACTGGAAGAAGTTGTGTTCAAGATGAAGCGCAACGAATTGACCGATGTAACCGAAACCAAGCAGGGTTTTCTGATTTTTCAGGTTCTCGAACACTATGACGAAGGCGAGCAAGGTTTCGACAAGGTCAAGAACGAAATCATGGACCGACTCTACAACGAGAAGCTGGAGCCCGCCGTGCGCGAATACCTGAAAACTCTGCGGGAGCAGAGCTACGTGGTGATCAAGCCGGGCTACGCCGAACTGGCGGGTGGCGGCAACTCTGAAATTCAGGAAGTGAACGCCACGCCGGAAGCTACCAAGGCCAAGAAGGGCCGCAAAAAGTTTCTTCTTTTCGGCAAGCGCTCCGGCGCTGCCTCCGGCCAATGAAAAAAGCGTTTGTCTCTGAACTGACGAGCGAACAGACGATTACAAGCTTCTTCCTAGTAAGCGCCAAAGAACTGCGCAACACCAAGGAAGGTAAGCCGTACCTCCGGCTCGAGTTGTGCGATCGCTCCGGCGCAGTTGAAGCGCGCATGTGGACGAAGTTCGAAGCCGTTGCTCAGGAAGTCGCACGCGAGGATATCGTCAAGGTCGAAGCTCGCGTCGAGTTGTATCGCGACCGCACGCAGCTTGCGCTTTTGCAGCTTCGCAAGGCGAAGCCGGAAGAGATTGACCTTGCGGATTATCTACCGCACACCAAGCAAGACGTGGAGAAAATGTGGGCGGAGCTGCTGGCGCACGGGCAGTCCATCCGGAATCCCTGGCTGCAGAAGCTGGTGCTGGCGATCCTATGCGATCCGGCCGTCGCGCCGGGGTACAAGCGAGCACCGGCGGCAAA
>Ga0075424_100006481_pt1 | contig 11278 bp, 9 predicted proteins | sample SoiMethybrSBSTD3_FD_75301 | JGI IMG/M metagenome (GOLD analysis project Ga0075424, IMG submission 75301) | Bulk soil microbial communities from a Populus tree surrounding site in Tennessee, USA - Soil MetaG P. TD hybrid SBSTD3 | ecosystem: Environmental > Terrestrial > Soil > Tree plantation...
GGTTGTTTCTGGCGGAAGCCGACGCCCGGCGGTCAGCGGGGCAGAACGTAGGGGTTGAGTATGCCGGCCGGGTCGAACGCGGCCCGGAGCCGGGCGAAGAGGGCGCGTTCGGCGTCCGAGCGCACCAGCGGCAGCCAGCGGGCCTTGAGCGCGCCGATGCCGTGCTCGGCGGAGATCGAGCCGCCGAGGGACGCCACGAACGAGAAGACCGCATCCTCGTGGCGGCCGTCCGCGCCCGCCGGGCCCGCTTCGCGTGCCGAGGCCGCTACCCCCGCCCCGGGCACCACGTTCACGTGCAGGTTGCCGTCCGCCACATGGCCGTAGATGATCACTCGTGCCCCCGGGTCCGCCTCCGCGACGACCCCCTCCACCTCGGAGGCCAGCCGCACCCATCGCGCCGCGGGCACCGAAACGTCCAGCTTCAGCGGCACCCCCACGAACCCGGCCGCCTCCGGGTGGCGCTCCCGGCACGCCCACAGCCGGGCCCGCTCGGCCGCGCCGGTGCCGACCGCGGCCGGCCGGTCGCCGGCCAGTTCGGCCAGCTCTTCCGCCGCGCCGGGCCCGGCCGCCTCCAGCAGCAGGTAGGCCGGCGTCGGCGGGCGCAAGGGCAGCGTCAGGCCGGCGTGCTCGACCAGCAGGTCCAGGCCCGCCTGGGTGAAGAACTCCGCCGACAGCAGGCCGCGGACCTCCCGCACCGCCCGCCGCGCCAGCGCGTGCACCTCGCCCGGGCCGTCCGCGCCGACGATCACCGTCACCGGGTCCGCCAGCCGCGGCACCAGCTGGAGCTGGGCCGCCGTGACCACCGCGAGCGTGCCCTCGGATCCGGCGAGCAGGGACGGGTAGTCGTAGCCGGTGTTGTCCTTGACCAGCCCGGACATGTGCGACAGCACGGTGCCGTCGGAGAGCGCCGCCTCGATGCCGCGCAGTTGGGCCCGCATCGGGCCGTACCGCAGCACCCGCAGCCCGCCCGCGTTGGTGGCGACCGCCCCGCCCACCGTGGCGCTGTGCCGGCTGGCGATGAACACCCCCAGGTCCAGGCCGGGATCGGCGTCGGCGACCTGCTGCAAGCTCACCCCAGCGCCCGCGCTGACCTGCCCGGCGTCAAGATCGACCGGGCCGAGGCGGTCCAGCCGGGCCAGGCTGAGCACCACCTCGCCGTGGAGCGGGACGCCGCCGCCCGCCAGGCCGGTGTTCCCGCCCTGCGGGACGACCGCTACCCCGGCGTCCGCGCACAGCGCGAGCAGCGCCGCCACCTGCTCGGTGCCGCTCGGCCGCAGCACGGCCGGCGTCCTGCCCGCGAACCCGCCGGTCCAGTCAACGGCGTAGCCGGCCGCCGCATCCCCGGTCAGCACGTGCGCCGCGCCCACCACGGCCGCGAACTGCCGCAGCAGACTGGCCGGTGGATCACCGGACATCGCATCACCCCTATCGGTGGTGGCTGGCCTGTTGGCGGCGGCTGGCGCGTGGCCGCGCCGATCCATTGTCGCCGAGGGACAACCACGGGCGGACTCATCTGTGGGGACGCACGCTTGCCCGGCCTGTTGTCCGATGGGAGCCTGGCCCCGACAGGCGGAGTGGCCCTGAAGTCCCTGGTCCGGGAGGAAACGTGGCCGAGGCAAGCGGTGGTGAGTTCTGGCGTGACCTGAAGCCGATCGAGCATGCGTTCAAGCCGGGCGCGCTGCCGGAGGCCTACATCTCCCAGGCGGCGACCGACGACGAGCGCTACTACGCCCCGCTGTCGGACACGGTGGGCACCCGGCCGCTGTGGATCTCCCCGGGGCAGAACCGGTGGTGCGACGTCCTCATGTGCCGCGGGGCGGGCATGGTGAACCGCCACTACCACCCGCAGCAGGTCTTCGCGTACACGATCTCCGGCAAGTGGGGCTACCTGGAACACGACTGGGTGGCGACCGCCGGCGACTGGATCTATGAGGCGCCCGGCGAGGCGCACACGCTCGTGGCGTACGAGTCCCCGGAGCCGATGCGGGTGACCTTCAACGTCACCGGGCCGCTGATCTGGCTGGACGAGAACGGCCAGCCGGAGGGCCACTTCGACGTGTTCGACTACATCGAGCTGTGCAAGAACCACTACGAGAAGGTCGGGATCGGCGCCGACTACATCGACCGCCTGTTCCGCTGACCTCGGGGCTGCGCGGACGGTCATCGATCGCGGACCAGCCACGAAGTCCCGGTTATCGGCCTAGCATGTGGCCTCGTGCGGCTAAGGGGCGGGGCCACGGCGCTGGTCATCGCGTTCGCTTCGGGTGTCACGCTGGCGGCATGCGGCGCGTCGCCGAGCGCACCCGGCGCGGGGGCGGCCGTCGCCGGGGCGGCGAGCTCGGCGGTGGCACGCGCCGGGATGTCCAGCTCCCCGGCGCCGAGCCCAAGTCCGAGCCCGAGTCCGTCGCCGGTGCCAGTCCGGCTGCCGGCCGCCGGCAACCCCGACGGCCACGCGGTTGTGCCGCCCGCCGGGCGGCCGGTCAGCACCAGCCACCCGGACCACGTCATCGGCGACGGCACGCCCGCCAGCTGCACCTCACCGGCCGTCGTCGCGGCCGTGGCCGCGGGCGGCGTGATCACCTTCAATTGCGGCCCGCGCCCGGTGACGATCACGATGGAGGCCACGGCGGAGGTCCGCAACACCAGCAGGCGGGTCGTCCTCGACGGCGGCGGGATGGTGGCGCTCAGCGGCGGCGGCGCGCGGCGGATCCTGTACATGAACACCTGCGACCCGGCGCTGGGGACCGCCAGCTCGGACTGCTTCAACCAGCAGTGGCCGCGCCTGATCGTGCAGAACATGACCTTCAAGGAAGGCAACTCCACCGCCCAGCAGACCAACGACGACTTCGGCGGCCCCAGCGGCGGGGGCGCCATCTTCGATCTCGGCGGCCAGCTCAAGGTCGTCGACTCGCGGTTCATCGGCAACCGCTGCTTCCCGACCGGCCCCGACCTCGGCGGCGCCGCGATCCGGGCGCTGTCCCAGTGGGAGAACCGCCCGGTGTACATCACCAGCGATACCTTCCGCAGCGGCGCCTGCTCCAACGGCGGCGCACTGAGCAGCATCGGCGTGTCCTGGGTGGTGCTCAACAGCGTCATGACCCGCAACCAGGCGATCGGCTCCGGCGCCAACCCGGCCCGGTCCGGCACCCCCGGCGGCGGCAGCGGCGGCGCCATCTACACCGACGGCGACCAGTACACCGTGACGATCGCCGGCACGGTCATCGCCCACAACCAGGCCCGGGAAGGGGGCGGCGCCATCTTCTTCGTCAGCAACAACCGGACCGGGACCCTGACCATCGAGGACTCCGTGCTCCCCGACGACCCCAGCGCCGGTTTCGAGACCGCCGGCTTCCCCGGCATCTTCTACATCGGCCAGGGCCGCCCGGTGGTAACCTCCTCGACCCTCGGCTGAGGGCTGAGGGCTGAGGCAGAGGGCTGGGGGCTGAAGGCTGGGGGCTGAAGGCTGGGGCTGGAGAGCTGGGGCTGAAGAGCCGGGCTGAAGGCTGAAGGGAGCTGAAGGCTGAAGGCGCCGCGCTCGACGTCAGCCCGTGCAGGCGCGCATGGCGCGGGCGAACGCCTCGCCGCGGTCCCGGTAGTCGCGGAACCGGCCGAAGCTCGGCGCGGCCGGCGAGAGCAGCACCACCCCGTCCGGCCGCGCCCAGCGGTAGCCGCGCCCGACCGCCGACGCCAGGTCGCCGCACGCGGTGACCTCCACCTTGCCGGGGGCTTCCGCTTCGATCGCGGCCTGGATCCGGGGGCCGCTGTCCGGCACCGCCAGCACCAGGGTGGGGGCGTCACGGTCGGCGAGCCCGGCGGCCAGCGGCCGGTAGTCGATGCCCCGGTCGTGCCCGCCGGCGATGAGGGCGACACGGCGGCCGGGGAAGGCGTCCATCGCCGCCAGCGTCGGCAGCACGTTGGTGGACAGGCTGTCGTCCACGAACACCACCCCGCCGACCTCGCCGATGACCTCGAGCCGGCTCGGCAGCGGGGCGAAGCCCGCGGCGGCGGCGGCCAGCTCGGCCTCGTCGTCCGCCTGCGGCACCCCGAGCGCGCGCAGGCAGGCGCGGGCGATGAGGGCGTTGCGCCGGTTGTGCACGCCCAGCAGGCCGAGCGGGGCCATCCAGCCGGCGCCGGGATCGTCGTCGGCGCCGACCCACTCCACCCGCGGCCCAAGCAGGGCCGCCCGCTCCCGCAGCGGGCCGCTGTCCCCGTTCGCGACGGTCAGGTCGGCCCCGGGCTGGGAGCAGGCCGACAGCTTGTCCCGGTAGTAGGTCTCCACGTCGCCGTGCCAGTCCAGGTGGTCCGGGTGCAGCGAGGTCACCGCGACCACCGGCGGCGAGCAGGGCAGGTCGGTCGCCTGGTAACTGGATGTCTCGATCACCCAGTAGTCGTAGTCGTGCTCCTGCGCCGCCGGGTCCCACGGCGGCCGGCCGATGTTCCCCCCCACCAGGCAGCGGTAGCCCCACCGGTTCAGCAGATGCCCCGCGACAGCCGCCACGCTGCTCTTGCCCTTGGTGCCGGTGATGCAGATCACCCGGTCGCGGTCCGCCTCGGCCAGCCACAGGCCCAGGCCGCCGGCGACGGGGATGCCGCGCCCGGCCAGCTCGGCCACCTCGGGGCGGTAGCGGCTGATGCCCGGGCTCTTGACCACCACCTCGCAGGCGGCCAGCGCGTCCAGCCCGCCGCCGGCGGTGGCCAGGACCGGGCGGCCGCCGGGACCTTCGGCCGGCGGCCTGTCGTCCACCAGCACCGGTTCCGCGCCGAGCGCGGCGAGCTTGCGCAGGTTCGCCTGACCCTCCACGCCCAGGCCCCACACCCCGGCGCGGGCGCCGCGCAGGTCAGACCAGGAGATCGTCGGCCGCATACGCATCCGGGATCCAGTGCTCGCCAACCGGGCGGAGCAGCGCTTCGATGGTGGGCTGGTCGGTCGGGGGGAACTCGGCGGCGAGCGCCTGCAGGAGCGCGGTGCCCGCCCGGTCCGGCCGCCTGGCCGCCAGCACCGCCGCCGCCCGGCACTCGCCGACCTCGCCCACGCACTCGAACGGCTTGCTCGCCGCCGAGGTCCCGAGCAGTGCCCGGAACCGGTCGGCGAGCGAGGGATCGGCCAGCGGCTCGGCGCCGCCGAAGATCTGCCGCAGGTCGCCGGCGGGCAGGAACGGGGCCAGGATCAGGTCGATGAAGCAGCACTTGTCGCAGCGGCCGCACCAGTGGTCCAGGCGTGCCGCCGGGTCGATGTGGAAGGCCCGGTTGCAGCTGCGGAACGTGGCGTGGTACTGGGTCAGCTCCGCGAACTTCCGCGCCACCCACAGCTCGGTGAACGGGCGGAGCGCGGAGAAGTAGGCGGGCCGGCCGCCGAGCGCGCCGGCCAGCACGTCCCGGAAGCCGGCCTCGAACTCCATGCTCTTGGAGTACTGGTGGTTGATGGGCCGCCCGCCCGCCCGCAGGGTGGCGACCGACGCCGACCATTCGTTGGACATCACCACGGCGTCCCGGCCGTCGAGCAGGGCGGCCATGACCGCGATCGCGGACAGGATCCCGGTGACCGGCACGTGCCCGTTCAGGAAGCCGAGCTCGGCCGACCGGAGCAGCTGCGGGTCGATCTCCCGGCCGGCCCGGACGACCGGCAGCCCGGTGACCGCGGCCGGGCGCTCGATGGCGGCGAACCGGTCGCCCGGCCTGCTCATGACGAACAGCGCCGCGTCGCCCCGCCCGCGCATCAGCTCCACGGTCACGATCGAGTCGATGCCGCCGCCGAACGGGATGAGCATGGCGTGCGGGGCGCTGGGACCCACGTGCCCGCCGGCCGGCTCACCGATGACCCCGCCCGTGAACTGCAGCGCGGACAGGTCCAGGTCGTTGCGGTAGGCGAACTCGCCCAGGCCGTCGAGGTAGAAGCCGCGCAGGAACCCGAGCTCGGCCGCGGTGACCGGGACCCGGCCCAGGTCGATGACGGGCGGCGCCGCCGTCTTGTAGTAGGACACCCCGGCCAGCAGGCAGATCAGCCGGGCCGCCTGCGCCACCCCGGGGTCGTCCCAGTTCCCGCCCGGCCCGAACGTGATCTTCTCCGTGAAATCCCGTCCGCCGAGAGAGTACCGGCAGGTCAGCAGCCCACGCTCAGGATCAAGGTCAAAGCCTTCGTAGCAAAACGGAGGGGCGGGGCTCATCGCTGCTCCCGCGGCTCGAGCCTGGCCGCCAGCGCGAACCGCCCGCAGGGGCGTTCCGCGCGGTGGCTGAAGAACAGGCCCGGGCCGGGCCCGGTGGGCGTCGCCGCCACGTGGATCTGGCCGTCCGGCACGCCGGCCGCGCGCAGGACGTGCCGGTTGGCGGCCGGGAGGTCGAACAGCCACTGACCTGGCCCGCCGCCCGGGACCGGGCGCAGCAGGGCCTGCACCTGCTGGCCGGAGGCGTCCGGCGCCGCGGCCCTCACCTCCTCGCCGAAGGCGTCCCGCGCCGCGGCCGCCACCCCTTCGCCGAAGGCGTCCCGCGCCGCGGCCGCCACCTCCTCACCCACCCGATAGGAGCCCGCCGCGACCGAGGGGCCGATGCCGGCGATGACGTCCTCCGGGTGGGCGCCAAGCGAGCACATCGCGGCCAGCGCCGCCTGCGCCGCCCGCGCGACCGTGCCCCGCCAGCCGGCGTGCACGCACGCGAGCACGTGGGCGGCGGCGTCGTACAGGACGATGGGCACGCAATCGGCCACCAGGATCGCCAGCACGATGCCCGGCGTGGCGGTGACCAGGGCGTCGGCCGGCCCGGCCGCGTCGTCCGCGGCCAGCGTGCCGCGGCCCCGGTCGGCCGCGGACACCACCTCGGCGCGGCTGCCGTGAACCTGGGCGGCGAAGACGAAGTCGGCCGGGTCGGCGCCGAGGGCGGCCGCGGCCCGGCGCCGGTTCTCCCGCACGTTCGCCGCCTCGTCGCCGACCGCGAAGCTGAGGTTGAGCGTGGCATAACCGCCGGCCGACACCCCGCCGTGGCGGGTGGTGACGATGGCCTCGACCGGCAGCGGGTCGAGGGCCGGCCAGGTCAGGACGGGCAGGCCCGCCCGCTGGCGGAGCCCGGTGCCGGCGCTCGCGACTGGTGCTGTCATCGTCTGGATCCTAGTGCCGCCGCCCGCGCTGGCGGGCCGTCCGCGGCCCGGAGGCCCGCTGCCGCGCTGGCAACGCGGGGCTAATGAGCGCGGGCGTTCGGCGAAGAAGGCCCGATCCGTCGGCCGAGCGCCGGGCGCCCGCGGGCCTCACGCGCGTAACATGGCCTACTGGATACAGCCTATTGAATACAGTCGTGATTTCGGTCACGATCGGTCTTACACCGGCAGGTACTGGAGCAGCGCAGGCCAGAACGGAAGGTTGCCGTCCATGCTTTTCGCCGCGTCGGATTTCACCCAGCACCTCAACCCGCTGAGCTCGACCCTGGCCAGCACCCTGGTGGCGCTGATCCCGCTGGCGTTATTGCTGGTGCTGCTGGCCGTCTTCCGGATGACGGCCTGGCTGGTGGTGACCATCGGGGCCATCGTCACCATCGTGATGGCCATCACCATCTGGCATGCCCCGGCCGGGCCGACGTTCGAAGCCTGGTTATTGGGGGCGGCGACCGGCATCTGGTCGATCGACTGGATCGTCTTCTGGGGGGTGGTGATCTACAACGTCCTGCACGAGACCGGCGCCTTCGAGGGGCTCAAGCGCTGGCTGGTGACCCAGGCGTCGGCCGACGTACGGGTGCAGGCCATCCTGCTCGCCTGGGCGCTGGGCGCGTTACTCGAAGGGCTGGTGGGGTTCGGCTACCCCTGGGCGGTGATCGCGCCCATCCTGGTCGGCCTGGGCGTGGTGGAGATCGACGCGATCCGGGTCGCCGCCATCGGCAACAACGCGCCGGTCTCCTACGGCGCCCTGGGCACCCCGATCATCGGGCTCGCCGCCGTCACCGGGGCACCGTTGCTTTCCCTGTCCGCCTCGGTGGGCCGGATCGTGGCGATCGTCGCGCTGCTCCCGCCGTGGATCCTCATCTATCTCGTCTCCGGCCGGCGCGGCCTGCGGGGCATCTGGCCGCTGCCGGTGGTGGGCTCCCTGGCCTACGTCGCCGGCCAGTACCCGACCTCCCAGTGGCTCGGGCCCTACCTGCCCGACGTCATCGGCGCGCTGGTCTGTTTCGGCGCACTGCTGTTGCTGCTGAAGTACTGGAAACCCGCCGAGACCCTCGGCTACGGCGGCGTTCCGGTCAGCACGCAAGCCTCGCTCGCAGGCGCCGTGGCCGGTGCGGGGTCCGTGGGTGCAGGATCAGCGGGCACGGTGACCACCGGCACCGGGCCGGGGGAGCCGGCCGGCGCTGGCGGGGGACCAGGCGACGGCGGTGGGCCCGCGGGCGACGCGCCAGCGGGCGACGGGCCGGCGGGCGACAGGCCGGCGGGCGGGACGCCGGAGCGCGGTGGGATACAGGCCCCGGCCGGGAACGGGTCTGCCAATCCGGCGGGCACGCTGCGCGAGGCGGTCCCCGGGCTTGTCTCGTTTGGCATCCTGGTCGTGATCGTGGTGGCGGCCACCGGCCCGTGGTCACACCTCGGCGACTACACGTTCATCAAGCCGGAGGTCGACGCGATCAGCTCGATCTCGCACCAGCCGGTCGCGATCGTATGGAAGTTCGCGCCCGCCGTCGCCGGCACCTGGATCCTGGTCTCGCTGCTGGCCGTCCTGGTCTGGCTGAGGGTCGGCTGGGGGCAGTTCAAGGCCGCGGTGAAGCGCAGCGCGACGCAGATGTGGGGGGCGCTGCTGGTCGCGCCGATCATCTTCGGGCTGGCCCAGGTGTTCAACTACTCCGGCATGGCCAGCACGCTGGCCTACGGGTTCTCCCGGGTCGGCACCTGGTTCATCCTGCTGGCCCCGCTGCTCGGCTGGATCGGGGTGGCGCTGACGGGGAGCAACACCTCCACGAACGCGCTGTTCGGCGGGTTCCAGTACGCGATCGGCGGCATCTTGCGCATGCCGCTGCTGCTGCTGCCCTCGCTCAACTCCACCGGCGCCGAGGTCGGCAAGCCGATCGCCCCGCAGACGACCAGCGTCGGCGTGTCCACCAGCAGCTACGTGCGCCGGGAGGGCGAGGTCATCCGGCACAACTTCGGCTGGACGCTGGTGCTGCTCGGCTGGCTCATCCTGATCGGCCTGTTCTACTACTACGTCCTGCCGCAAGCGATGCGGCTGTGACCTAGGCGGTGGGTCCCGGCGGCGGCCAGGCCTGCCGCCCGGATATTGCGGTCGGCCGCCGGCCCCCGGTTGCCGGGCCGTCAGTTGGAGAAGTCCTGGGTCAGCCACACCGTGCCGTGGCGGTCCCGGAAGATGGCGATCCCGATGTGGTGGAACGCCGAGCTGAGGATGTTCTTGCGGTGACCGTCATCCGGCGGCCGCTCGTTGAGCATGGCCGAGGTGAGTTCCTTGGCCATCCGGGCGATCGCGTCCGGTGAGTCGTCCACCCGGCCGCCCTCCCCGACGTTCTCGCCCGCGGTGCTCCAGTCCACGCCGGCGTCCGTCTCGCGGTCGCCGAGCGGGGGCTCGCCCGGGCACTGATGGGAGAGCCCGCACCCGTCGGCCATGGCCGAGTTGTGGCGGTCCGCACTGGTGGTCAGCCCGGCCGTGACGGTGTAGCCCGGCAGGCCCGCCTGGGCCCGTGCGTCGTTGATCTGCTGAAGGACCTGGTCCACCGCCGACCCCGGCCCGGCGCCGGCCGGCGTGCTGGCGGCCGGCGTGCGGTCCGACGGCCGAGCCGCCGACGTGGTGGGATCCCGCGGCGCCGCGGTCGTCGACGGCGGGCGCTCGGTGGAGGGGGAGCCCACGGTGGCGGGGGGCAGGGGCCCGGCGGCCTGGGTGTCTGGGTTTGCCTCCGGTACCGCAGTGGGACAGGCCGCCGGGGAGGCAGAACCGCTGGGGCAGTCGAGCACGGTCGTTGTCATTGGCCCGGCGGCCAGCAGGATCTTGGCCGCGGCCGTGGTGGTCGCGAAGGCGAGGGTGGCGACCACGGCGCCGGTGACGATCACGCCCAGCACCGCCCACCCGCGGCCACGGCTGCGGACCGCCTGGTGGCGACCGGCTCTCCGGGCTGTCATGACGCCCCTAACCCGCCGCCCGGGCACGCCGGCCATGGCCCCTCGGCGGCCAGTTCCTGGCCTGGGCCGAGGTGCCCGGCACCCCGGGAAGCCCCGCTCTCAGCACACATCCGTCGGTCATCATGCCATGATCACTGGCTTTTTGCTGGCGGAGCGGAAAATGTATCGGCAGGCAGGAGCCTTGTGGGACTCGCCTGCAGGGAAATGGCCGTTGGCAAGTGGAAAAAAGACCGATTCCTGAAGGCAGCCGCCGGACCAGCTTGCCGCGCGCCGCCGCAGCGGGTGGGGCCAGTGTTCGGTCAGGCCGACCGGTACCGATCTGGCAGCTGGTAATGGCTAAATCACGGAAAGTTGATAAAGACGCGGGCTACCAGGGAGAACATGCGCTGATGGCCGGCTGTGATTCCCGCGGAATGGCGCGGTCCCGGTTCTCCACTTCGGATAAGCGGGCAAAAAAATGCAGCCCCACCCAGGCCCAGGCAACAAGAAGGCCGACCCGGCGGGTCCGGGTGCTCATCGCCCACGCGAACACCTTGCCCAGTGGGGGGATCGGGGCGCGGGTCCTGGTGGCGAGCAGCTGAAGGACGATTCCGGCCAGCAGGACCGCCAGGTAGCCGAGCACCGTGACGTCGTGGCTGTTCACCGTTCCACCAGGAACCAGCCGAGGCCGAGCCAGGCCGCCAGCACGACCGAACGGCCCGCCCAGGTGCTCAGCACGGGGTCGGTCAGCGTGCTGATCGTGGGGTGGGCGTAGGAGCTGGTGGCCAGGTTCGGCTGCTCCAGCAGAGACCAGAGTTCCCACAGGCAGGCCGCAACGAACACCGCGCCCCACAGCGCCAGGCCGACGGCGGGCGGCCGGGGCGGGGCCGGCCGGGTGTGGCGGGGGCCCCGCCATCCGACCGCCACGACCGCCGCGCCAAGGCCGGCCACCGCCACGGTGGCCGGCCAGGAGTAACGGCTGAACGAGCCGACCACCACGGCGTACAGGACGCCACCGGCCAGCCCGGCCGCGAGGAGCGCCGGCCGACGCATGCGGGCCCTGGCCGACGGCCCGCCTGCGATCGGCGCCGGTGCCGCGCCCGTCGCGGCGCTGGCTTCCGCGGGACTGACTACGGCTGGGCTGGTCTGGCGCGAGCGGCGGCCGGCGTCCCAGGCCAGGCCCGCCCCGGCCAGAATGATCAGCAGCCC
>Ga0075424_100006482_pt1 | contig 11275 bp, 13 predicted proteins | sample SoiMethybrSBSTD3_FD_75301 | JGI IMG/M metagenome (GOLD analysis project Ga0075424, IMG submission 75301) | Bulk soil microbial communities from a Populus tree surrounding site in Tennessee, USA - Soil MetaG P. TD hybrid SBSTD3 | ecosystem: Environmental > Terrestrial > Soil > Tree plantation...
GCTCCGCGCGGTGAGCAGGATTACCGGCACGTCGCTCACGTCGCGCAAGCGCTCCAGCGTCTCGAATCCGTCGAGGTCGGGCATCGAGAGATCGAGGACGACGACGTCGATGGGGTTCTCGTGGAAGACGCGGAGCGCTGCGCGCCCGTCCTGAGCCGTCTCCACGAGGTAACCGGCCCCCGACAGGAGCTCGTGAAGGAGCAGGCGGATATCGTCGTCGTCGTCGACGACAAGGACCCGCCGCGGGGGAGGCGCCGTCGCCATTCGGGCTCAGTATGGGGGACTCCTCAGCCGATGGAAAGGCCATGAAGGCCCTGGTGGCATCGGTTTCGGCCGCCTTCGCGCTCCTGCTCCTCCCCGGGTCGGCGGCGCACGCGTTGCGCCTCCCCGCCGCGCCGCATTGCCCGGTCTTCCCGGCGAACAACGCGTGGAACCAACGCGTCGACAAGCTTCCGGTCGCCTCCGCCTCCGCCCAGCTGATCGCCTCGATCGGGCTCGACGCCCCGGTCCACGCCGATTTCGGCTCCGGCACGTGGGACGGGGGTCCGATCGGGATCCCGTTCGACGTGGTGTCGCGAACGACGCCCCGCCATCGCGTCTCGTTCGAGTACGCCGACGAGTCCGACCGCATCCGCTACCCGATCCCGCGGCACGTCCACATCGAGGGAGGCGCGCACGCGTCGGGCGACCGGCACGCGATCCTGGTGGACAAGAGCACGTGCCGGCTGTACGAGCTGTACGACCTGCGCCACGCGAGCCACGGCTGGACGGCCGGCTCGGGTGCGACCTGGAGCCTTCGCTCGAATCACCTCCGGCATGCGGGCTGGACGTCCGCCGATGCCGCCGGGCTGCCGATCTTCGCCGGCCTCGCCCGCTGGGACGAGGTTTCGCGCGGCGTGATCGACCACGCGCTCCGCTTCACGGCGCAGCGCACGCGCCGCGCCTATGTCTATCCGGCCCGCCACTACGCCTCCAACTCGAGCGATCCGTCGCTGCCGCCGATGGGGCTGCGCGTGAGGCTGAAGGCGAGCGTGGGCATCGCCTCGTTCCCGCGGCAGGCACGTGTGGTGCTACGGGCGCTGCAGCGCTACGGGATGATCCTCGCCGACAACGGCTCGCCCTGGTACGTCTCGGGCGCGCCGAACCGCCACTGGTCGAACGACCAGCTCCACTCGCTCGGCCGGCTCACAGGCGCCGACTTCGAGGTCGTCGACACGTCCTCACTGCCGGAACCGGGGAAGTAGCTAGCGCGCGGCCCAGTCGGCCCGCGGGTCGGGCAGCGGCGTCAGCACGGGCTCGACGCGGTCGCGCAGGTGCTCGAAGGCCGGCGGCAGGATCAGCTTCTCGCCGAGGTGTGCGGGCTCCTCGTCCGCGGCGAAGCCGGGGCCGAGCGTCGCGATCTCGAAGAGGACACCGGCCGGCTCGCGGAAGTAGATCGAGCGGAACCAGAAGCGGTCGATGATCTGCGTCGGGTTGCCGCCCGCCTCCTGGACGAGGTCGCGCCAGGCCTGGTGGTCATCCATCGTCGAAGCCCACGCGACGTGGTGAACCGTGCCGGCGCCGCCGACCCCGGCCACGTAGGGCGCCTCGGCGTACTCGATCCAGCCCTCGCGCGTCTCGGCGCGCGTGTCCCAGCGGCCCGCCTCCTTTTGCTCGAAACCGAGCTTGGTGAGGAACTCGTCGTCCGGTCGCCCGTACGCGCGGACTCCCTCGAAGCCCTGTAGCGCGACCTCCCGCGGGATCTCGGGATGCTGCGCGAGGAGCGGCTCGTCCGTGACCTGCGAGACGACGAGCTCGTGTGCAAGGCCTTCGGGATTCTCGAAGCGAAGCGACTCACCGTCGGCCTCGACCTCGTGGCCCTCCGTGCTCAGCCGCTCGGCCCAGAACTCGAGCGCGTCGGCAGAGCCAACCCGCCAGACGACGGTGTGCACCATCCCGTCGCCGGCCTGGCCGGGCCGCGCGTTCGGATACTCGAAGAAGGTGATGTCGGAGCCCGCGTGCCCCTCCTCGTCGGCGTAGAAGAGGTGGTAGACCGTCGGATCGTCCTGGTTCACGGTCTTCTTCACGAGCCGGAGGCCGAGGACGCGGGTATAGAAATCGACGTTCCGCGGCGCGTCGGCGGTGATGCACGTCACGTGGTGAATGCCGTCGAACCTCATGTCGCGTCGAGCAGCTCCTTCGCCGCCTCCAGGTCGGACTCGTGCACGAGGATCTCCTGAGCCCCCGCCGCGATGAAATCCTCGAGCGGCGAGTCGATGGCGTCCGTGTCGCGATGCGCGCACTCGATTCCGGCCGACCGGAGCAGCCCGCACGCGACTTCGGCCTCGGACTGGCTGGACACGACCTTCACCACGACTGCGTCGGCGGCTCCCACGCCGGGAAGCCTACTCACGGGCGTTCTTCATCCGGGTTGGATGACGACCGACCGCCCGGCGGCCGGTTGAGTAGCGGTGATGGCAAAGGTCGTCGGCCTCGTGGCGCTGTTTACAGCCGGTCTGCTGCTCGCGGGCGCGCTGGCATCCACCGGCGTGGCGGATGTCACGTCCACGGTGACGCTCCCGGTCACGACGACCGTCGAGGAGACGACGACGGCTCCCGCGACGACCGTGGCCACGACCGTAGAGCAGACGACGACGCTCGCCCCGACGACCCCCACCACCACGAGCTCCAGCTCGTCGAGCTCGACGCCGACGTGGGTGTGGGTCCTCCTCGGGATCCTTGCCGCCGGCATCATCGGCCTGCTGGTCGTCCTCTTCACCGGCAACCGCGGCGGCCCGGCTCGCCCGCCCGGAGACCCAGGTCCGCCCGGAGGCCCCGGCCCGCCCTGATGTGAGGCAACGCGCCGCCGTTAGCCGAGGTCCGGCACGGGTTCCAGGACCTCGTTCCAGATCGAGCCTTGAACGGCGTGCTCCGCGCACTGTCTCCACGCGTTCATGAAGTCCGTGTCGGAGAAGCGGGCATCTCGCTGGGCGACGTAGGTCGCGAGGTCCGGGTAATCGCAGGTGAGCGTGATGTCGTTCTCTTTGCCGCTGATCGGGGCCCAGGCCGTCCACTCCGCCCAACCATGGTCTCGACACACCGCGTTCATGGCCTCGATGCCTTCGATGCCCTCCTTCGCCTGGCCGTATGCAATCTCCCACCGAATGACTGCCCGAACCATTCACCCACCTCCACGTCGCGTGCGCGATTCTGGACGCCCTCGAACGGCCGCGTCAAGGGGCTGAGCGCGCTCGTCCTCAGTCTCGGCTGAACAGCCGGCGTAACCAGATCACGACGGGCGGCGCGAACGCCAAAAGGACCCCGAGGCTCAACCAGGGATCACCGGTTCCGTGTCCCGTCAGCCACAAGCTAGCCCCGACGGCGATCATCGCGAAGACACCGAGGTAGTAGATACCGAGGAGCGCATTTCGGCTCATTCTCACTGGGGCACGACCGTACCGAGGTCGAACGGCCCCATAGTCGGGAAGCGCTCCTCGCCTTCGAGCAGGTGGCGCAGGAAGAGCGCGACGCCGATATCGCCCGTGAACAGCGAGTAGCGGCCGCGGCCGACCGCCGCACGCTCCCTCTCGACCTGGCCGATCGCGTGCAGCCCGAACGCGCGTGCCCTGTCGAGCCAGAGCCCGTCGTCCGTCCGCCGGTGGAGAACGAGGAAGGCGTACGCGTTGCCGGCCGTGCCGTGGCAAAGGCTCGGGCCCTTCGCGAGCGGTCCGGCACGCCAGGTCAGCTCGCCGCCGGCGAGGGCGAGCTCGAGGTCGAGCAGGTCGCCGAGCGTCGCGATCATCCCGGGTGCTCCGTGGCACCACTGCACGCGGATCTCGTCGGGTCGGGATTCCTCCCGCGGCAGCCAGTTGGCGAGCCCGTCCTCGCGCAGGACGTACGGCGACAGGTCGGCAAGCGTGGGCACATCCCCGCGATTGACGAGCGCACGCATGTTCCCGGCGTAACCGTGCGCCGGGCCGAGATAGCGGGTGGGCGGCCCGAGGAAGTGCTGCGTCCAGAGGCCGTCGTCGTCGCGAGCGGCGATCACCCGCTCGGCCACGGCCCGCCATGCCTCATCCCAACGCGGCTCGCCGGTCCAGGTGAGCATCGCCTCGGCGACGAGCAGCGACCCCGGCGTCCCGGCCATGACCTCGTTCGTCTCGGACTCATGAGCGGCGACGACCAGCTCGTGGATGCGGTCGGCGACACCTACGTCACCGGTCAGGCGGAACGCGACGAGGGCGACCCCGAGCTCCCCGAACGAGTAGCTCGTCTCCCGGGTTTGCCCCTGCCGGAGAGGCTCGGTACGACGGCGCTCGACGAACGAGAGGGCTTCGTCTCCCCAGCCGGTCGAGCCAAGCTCGTGGAGGGCCCAAATGATCCCCGCGCCGCCGAGGTAAATGCTCGAGGCGCCGTCGTCCTCGCCGTCGAGCGGATGCCATGGCCATCGTTCGCCGTCGAAGGCCGCCTCCGCGTCGGCGACGATCGCCCGGATCGCCTCCTCGACGCGCGCCTCGTCCCACTCGGTCGCGACAAGCGGCTCGTGCTCGCTCGCGCGCCAGAGCTCAGCCAACGCCGGCAAGCAGGAACGCGCGCGACTCGCGGAGCATCTCGCGGGCGATCACGAGCCGCTGGATCTCCTGTGTCCCCTCGTAGATCTGCGTGATCTTCGCATCGCGCATGAAGCGCTCGACCGGGTACTCCTTGATGTAGCCGTAGCCGCCGAGGATTTGCACCGCGTCGGTCGTCACCGCCATGGCGACGTCCCCGCACTTGAGCTTCGCCATCGCCGAGGCCTTCGTGAGCTCCGCGTCGTCGGCGCCGTCGTCGACCATGCGCCCGAAGCGGTAAAGGAGGCCGCGCGCCGCCTCGCACTCGGTTTCCATGTCGGCGAGCTTCGCCTGGATCAGTTGGTGCTGACCGATCGGCTTGCCCATCGTCTCGCGCGTCTTCGCGTACTCGAGCGCGTAGTCGGTCGCGCCCTGCGCGATGCCGAGCGCCTGCGCGGCCACGCCGGGACGGGAGCGGTCGAGGATGCGCATCGCAATCCGGAAGCCCTCGCCCTCCTCACCCAGCAGGTTCGCGGCGGGAATGCGGCAGGAGTCGAACGTCAGCTCGCCGGTCGTCGAGCCCGAGATGCCCATCTTCGGCTCGAGCCGTGCCACCGCGAAACCGGGTGCGTCTGACTCGACCACGAACGCCGAGATCCCGCTGTGTCCCGCGTCCGGATCGGTTTTCGCGAAGACGGTGTAGAGGTTCGCAACGCCCGCATTGGTGATGAAGCGCTTCGAGCCGTCGAGGACGTACTCGTCGCCCTCGCGCCGCGCTGTCGTCCGCATCGCGGCCGAGTCCGAGCCCGAGCCCGACTCCGTGAGCGCGTACGCCGGCAGCCACTCGCCCGAGGCAAACTTCGGCAGGTAGCGCTCCTTCTGCTCGTCGCTGCCCCCGAGCTTGAGGCCGAGCGAGCCGAGCTCTTGCACCGCGAGGATCAGGGCTGAGGTCGCGCAGACCTTGCCCACCTCCTCGATCGCGATCAGCGAGAGGAGCGTGCCGGTGCCGAGGCCGCCGTACTCCTCGGCAAAGAAAAGGCCGAAGATGTCGTTCTCGCGAAACAGCTCGACGACGTCCCACGGGAACTCGTGCGAAATGTCGATCTCGGCCGCCCGCGGCGCGATCCGCTCGCGTGCGAGCTGCCTGACGAGGTCGCGCAGCTCCCGCTGCTCGTCGCTCAGGACGTCCCAGGGCACGCGCGTGAGTCTATTCCGGCTTGTGGCAGACGGCCTCGACGTTGTTGCCGTCGGGGTCGAGCACGAACGCGCCGTAGTAGTTCTCGTGGTACCAGCGCAGGCCCGGCGGGCCGTTGTCCGTGCCGCCGGCGGCGAGACCTGCGGCGTGGAACGCGTCGACGGTCGCCCTGTCCTCGCACGTGAACGCGAGGTGCATTCCGGTCGTGTAGGGCTCGCGCTGATGGAGCCAGAAGACGGGCTGCCCCTGGTCGCCGAACCCGGCCACGCCGTGGTCCGGCCACTCGGCGAGGACGGTCCAGCCGAGCGGTGCCAGGGCTTGCTCGTAGAAGGCGCGGCTGCGCTCGTAGTCGCGCACGTTGGGACCGACATGGTCGAACACGCGAACAGCCTCCTCTGTAGCGGGACGATCCGGCGAGCCTACGGGGAGGGATCGACCCCCCGCGGGACGCCGAATCGGGCGAGGAAGTCCTGCGCGCTCTCCGTGTCCAGCCTGAGGTCGACGTTCGTCGACGCGCACGCGGTGTCGCCCGAGATGGTGATCGCGGCAATCGTGTCGGTCGTACCGATGAAGTTCGGCCCGCCGGAGTCGCCGTAGCACGTGCCGCCCGCGCCGACCGACGCATTCTGCGTCAGCCGCAGCCAGTTGTTCGTGAGCGCGTTGAAGAACGACGTGGAGTTCCACCGGTAGCCGTCGAAGAAGTACGTGGGCTTGCCGCCGCCCACCTCCCTGTTGCCGTCGCCGTACCCCACGGCGGTGAACGGCGAGGACTGCCCGAGGGTCTTGTCGGCCTTCAGCCGGTCGAAGAGCCCGACGGGCGGCAACGTCGCCGGAGCGATCCCCGCGGGAGCGCTGTCGAGCAGGATCACGGCGATGTCGTTTCCGTTCTGCGCCGGCTTCCCGTTGTACGCCGGGTTCTGCTCCATGGTCCCGTGGATGTACGGACCTTCCGCGCTGTTCGTGTTGAACGTGACCCTCACGTCGGTCGTGTGAAGGTCGTTCAGCAGGAAGTCGGTGCAGTGCGACGCCGTAAGGAAGACCTGTGGAGCGACGAGTGTGCCGCTGCACACCTCCTGCAGCGTGTCCGGTTGCGACGGATCGTCGAACGCCATCATGGCGCCCACGTTCGGATGCGCTTCTTCGTCGCGCTGGCCGTTGGTGATCGCGAGCGCGGAACCGGCGGCGACCAGCGTGGCCACGGCTGCCGCAACCGCGACGATCAGTGTCTTCGACAAGAGAAGCCCCCTTCTCGCGTTTTTTTGCCTCGGCGATCGTAGGCGAGGCTTGACTCCGCGCGGGCGACCGTCGTAGAGTCACTTAATGTCTCTGAACCTCCAGTTCAGTTGACTGAATCGGCCGTGGCGGCGCCCGTCGAGACGAGCGGCCGCCTCGAGGTCGGCGAGCAGCTGCGCGCGATCCGGCTGCTGCGACGGCTGACCCTGCGGGAGGTCGCCGAGGCGGCCGGAGTCAGCGAGAGCTTCGTCAGCCAACTCGAGCGCGGGCGCTCGAGTGCGAGCGTCGCGACGCTGCAGCGGCTGGCGGCAGCGGTGGGAATCGAGATCTCCGACCTCTTCGCCGGGCAGCGCCAGTCCGGGCCACGCGTCCTGCGACACGAGGAGCGTCAGCTGCTCGAATGGGGTCACCTCGGCCGGAAGGCGCTGCTCACACCGAAGCCTCTTCATTCGCTCGAGGTCGTGGCCGCCGCGTTCGATTCCGGCGGCTCGACGGGGGACGAGCCGTACACGCACGGCGATTCCGAGGAGTTGCTGCTCGTCCTCGCGGGTCGTGTCCACCTGCAGCTCGGCAGCGAGCTGCTCGATCTCTCGACCGGCGACAGCGTCAACTACCGGAGCTCGACGCCGCACCGCGTGAGCAACCCGGGCGACGAGGCCGCCGAGGTTCTATTCGTGATCAGTCCGCCCAGCTACTAACGCCAACGCCTAAAGGAGGCGTCAATGGAGGGTGAACCGTTCGACCGCCGGCTCTCACGGGCCGACATGCTCCGCCTCGCGGGGCTCGCGGCCGGAGTTGGAGTCGTAGCCGGGCCGGCTGCCGCCGCCGACGCCGCAGTCGCGCACGTGACGAAGGAGAGCGGCCGGCTCCAGGTGATGGACTGGGTCGGCTACGTGAACGACTTGCCACATCACGCGACGTACGCGGCCTACCTGAAGAAGTACCCGCACAACAAGCCGCAGTTCACGCACATGGCGAACGAGTCGGACGCGCTGGGGAAGTTCCACGCGGGCGCCCATCCCGACCTCTTCCGTCCCTATGTCGGCTGGGTCAAGTACTTCGCGAAGAGCGGCCTCGTTCAGCCCTGGAACCCGAAGCTCATCTCGAACTTCAAGCACCTCAACCCCTTCATGGTCAAAGCGGGGCAGTACAAGGGGAAGCAGTACGGCATCCCGGACGACTGGGGCTTCGACGCGATCCTCTACCGCAAGGACAAAGTGCACCCGAAGGCCCGCTCGTGGGGCCTGCTCTTCGACGAGCGCTACAAGGGCAAGATCGCCTGGTACGACGACATCGGGATGATCACGGTGGCCGGGCTCTACCTCAAGGCGAAGAACCCCTGGAACCAGACCTCCGCGGAGCTCGACCGCTCCGTGAACTTCCTGAAGAAGAAGATCAAGCTCACGAAGCTGATCTGGGCGTACGAGAGCGATCTCTGGCAGGCCTTCCGCGGGGGTGACGTCTGGATCGCGTATGCCTGGCCGAATGACTGGGTGACGATGAAGAAGAAGTTCCCGGTCGTCTACATGCACCCGCGGGAGAAGCCGGTTTCGTGGGTCGGCATGTTCATGCTGCTGAAGGGGACGCCGCGCCCCCACCTCGCGCACGCGTACGTCAACGCTTGGAGTTCGAAGCACTCCGGCAAGTGGCTGGAGGACAACTACGGCTACGGGCACGCGAACACCCAGGCCCGGCCCAGCTCGAGCCAGCTGCTCAAGGCACTCCAACTCGCGAACCCGAAGGCGGTGACGCTTCCGAACGCGTACTTCGACCGTGACATCCCACAGCGAGCGCTCTACGCGCACCTGTGGGAGCAGGTGAAGGCGTCGGGCTGACATTGGACAGCACGGCCGGAAGGGCGGTGCCGCCCGCACGTCGGCGGCGCCGCCTTCGCCGGGGCCTCGCCACCCCGGCACTCCTCGGCCTGCCGGTGTCGTGGCTCGTTCTCTTCTTCGTCGTACCGATCGCGATCGTCGGCGCCTATAGCGTCGACGTCTACGTCCTCTTCCCAGGGCCTCACCACTTCACCTTCACGCCCTGGCGCACGTTCTTCTCGCAGGGCGACTACTTCCCGCTCTTCGTCAAGTCCATCGAGATGTCCCTGTCCGTCTCGGCGGTGGTCGTCGCCCTCGCCTACCCCCTCGCCTACTTCCTCGCCCTGAGCGGGACGCGGAGGAAGTACGTGCTCCTGCTCATCCTGGTCGTACCGTTCCTGACGAGCTACCTCCTGCGCGTCCTCGCCTGGAAGGTGATCCTGGGTAGCCAAGGGGTTGTCAACACGTTCCTGTTCTCGACGGGGCTGCGGGCAGAGGGACACCCGCTCTCGTTCCTCCTCTACAGCCGCTTCGCGGTGATGCTCGTGCTGGCCTACGTCTGGTTGCCCTTCGTGGCGCTGCCGATCTTCGTCACCCTCGAGAGCATCGACCGGCGCCTGCTCGAGGCGGCGAGCGACCTCTACGCGAGCCGGCTGCAGGCCTTTCTCCGCATCACGCTGCCACTCAGCCTGCCGGGAGTCGTCGCCGCGTTCCTCTTCGTCTTCATCCCGACGGTCGGTGAGTTCGTCACGCCATCGCTGGTCGGCGGCACGAGTGGCTACATGTACGGGAACCAGATCGTCGACCTCTTCCAGACCGGGTTCCCGGACTGGGAGACAGGCGCAGTGCTCTCGCTCTTCCTGCTCGCGGTCATCCTGGCGCTCACTCTCGTCTTCGTGCGCTTCCTCCGGGCCGGCGAGGCACGTACCGCCTGATGGACGTCGCGCTCTCCCCCAACGGACGACGCCTCATGCGCGTCTTCTTCGCGCTCGTGATCTTGTTCCTCTACGCGCCGATCGCGATCCTCCTCGTCTTCTCGTTCAACAAGTCGGTCGTGCCTTCGTTCCCGCTCAGCGGCTTCACGCTCCGCTGGTACCGCGAGTTCATCCACAACGGAGGCATGCGGTCGGCCCTCGAGGCGAGCGCGATCGTGGCCGCTCTGTCGAGCGTCGTGGCCGTCACGCTAGGGGTCCTCGCCTCCGTCGCGCTCGCGCGGCGCGGTTTCCTCGGGAAGAGCCTCGTGACGGCTCTTCTGCTGAGCCCGCTCGTGATTCCGTTCGTCGTGCTCGGGATCGCGATGTTGCTGCTCTTCCACGTGCTCGGCGTCTCGCCCTCGCTCCTGACGGTGGGAGCCGGCCACATCGTGATCAGCCTCCCGTACACGATCCTCGTCCTCCTGCCACGCCTCGAGCAACTCGACGCTTCGCTCGCGGAGGCGGCCTATGACCTCGGGGCCGGCCCGCTCCGCACCTTCCGCTGGGTGACGTTCCCGTTGATCCTGCCCGCAATCGTCTCGGCCTTCCTGATCGCGTTCACGACCTCCTTCGACGAGTACGCGGTCGCCTCGTTTCTGGTCGGGACGCGCGAGACGTTTCCGATCTTCCTGTACGGGGCGCTGCGCTTCCCGAGCCAGCTGCCGCAGGTGATCGCGGTGGCGGTCGTCATCCTCTGCGTATCGCTCGTCGTCATCATCGGCGCCGAGGTCTGGCGGCGCCGGGCCGAAGCCAGGATCGAAGCGGCCTGATCCCCGGCAGCCGACTACGCTCGGCGCCGTGATCCTCCGCAACGGGACGATCCGGACCCTGGACCCGTCGCTGCCCGCGGTCTCCTCGCTCTGGATCGCGGGCGACCGGATCGCCGGCGGCGTCGGGGTGCACGAGACCGCGCTGCCGAGCCCGGAGACGGTCGACCTCGGCGGCCGCTGCGTCCTGCCCGGCTTCACCGACTCGCACGTCCACTTCCCCACCTGGGCGCTGTCGCAGGGCGACGTGCGCCTACACGACTGCGCGTCGCTTGCGGAGGCGCTCGACAGGGTACGCGCCGCGCCGCCGACCGGGAGCTGGCTGCGCGGCCAGGGCTGGCGCGACGCCGACTGGCCCGACGGCCCGCCCACGCGGCAGGCGCTCGACGAGATCGTGAGCGACCGCCCGGCGATGCTGATCTCCAAGGACTACCACGCGCTCTGGCTCAACTCGGCCGCGCTCGCGCTCGCGGGCGGCGACCTCGAGGTCGAGGGCGGCGTCGTCGTCCGGGACGAGTCCGGCGAGCCGACAGGTGTCCTCTACGAGGAGGCGGCATGGCGCTTCAAGGCGCGCTTCGTCCAGGTGTCGGCCGAGGAGTACGTCGAGGCGATGCGCGACGGCGTGCGGGTCGCCGCCAGGCGCGGCGTCACAGCGCTGCACGACAAGGACGGCTGGCTAGGCGCGATCGGCCTCTGGCAACGGCTCGAGCAGCAGGGCGGCCTGCCGCTCCGGGTCTGGCAGTCGACACCGGCGGAGCGCGTC
>Ga0075424_100006483_pt1 | contig 11275 bp, 8 predicted proteins | sample SoiMethybrSBSTD3_FD_75301 | JGI IMG/M metagenome (GOLD analysis project Ga0075424, IMG submission 75301) | Bulk soil microbial communities from a Populus tree surrounding site in Tennessee, USA - Soil MetaG P. TD hybrid SBSTD3 | ecosystem: Environmental > Terrestrial > Soil > Tree plantation...
GACCGGGACTGCCCCCGAGGCGGCCGTTCCCGGCTACGACCTGGCCGGGAAGACCGGTACCGCGCAAAAGCCCGAGCACGGCGTCTATTCGCAGACGAAGTACGTCTCTTCCTTCATCGGGTTCGCGCCCGCGCGCGACGCAAAGCTGCTGGTGGCGGTGATCGTGGACGAGCCCGGCGGCGGCGTCTACGCCGGCGGCCAGGTGGCCGCGCCCGCTTTCGAGCGGATCGCCAGCTACGCGCTCCCGTACCTCGGCATCGCGCCCCAATAGCAGCGGCCGACACTTATTCACTGAGCAAGGTGGGCCGAAGGCAGAAGTTCAGATGGTCCAGGGGTCCCCGTAAAATCGTGCCCCGATGACCCTGCGCGACCTGCTCGTCGATGGCGGCATCGATCTGCCCGTGCCGGCCGGCGACGTTGAGATCGAGGCGCTTGCCTACCGCAGCCAGGGCGTCACCGAGGCGGCGCTCTTTTTCTGCGTGCCCGGCTTCACCACCGACGGGCACGACTTCGCGCAGGACGCGGTCGAGCGGGGTGCGGCCGCGCTCGTGTGCGAGCGGCCGCTCGACCTCGACGTGCCCGAGGTCGTCGTGCCGGACGTGCGGGCGGCGATGGCCCCGCTGGCGGCCGCCTTCTACGCGCACCCCACGCGCGAGCTGCGCGTGGTCGGCGTGACGGGCACCAACGGGAAGACCACCACCGCGTTCCTCGTTCGCCACCTGCTCGAGCAGGCCGGGATCCAGACGGGGCTGCTCGGCACGATCTGGTCGGTGGTCGGCGGCCGCCAGGAGGAAGTCGTGCGGACCACGCCGGAGGCGGTCGATCTCCAGCGCACCTTCCGGGAGATGCTCGATGCGGGCGATCAGGCCTGCGTGATCGAGGTCTCCTCACACGCGCTCGATCTGCACCGCGCCGACGCGATCGAGTTCGACTGCGCGGTGTTCACGAACCTGACGCAGGACCACCTCGACTTCCACGGCACACTCGAGGACTACTTCGGCGCCAAGCGCCGGCTGTTCGTGCCGCCGGCGAGCGCGCCTCCGCGCGTGCCGATCGTGAACGTCGATGACGAATGGGGGGCACGCATCGCGGAGGAGCTGGGCGAAGCGGGCCACGGCGAGCTCGTGACGTTCTCGATCGAGCGGGACGCCGACGTGCGCGCACGCGACATCTCCTCGAGTGCGTCCGGCGCCCGCTTCACGTGCGTGGCCGGCGCCGAGCGAGCCGACGTGCAGCTCCCGCTCCCCGGGCCATTCAACGTGTGCAATGCGCTCGGAGCACTCGCAGCAGCACGCGCGCTCGGCGTGGACTTCGCCGCCGCGGCCGCCTCGCTCGCCTCGGCGCCGAGCGTGCCGGGGCGCTTCGAGCCGGTCGACGAGGGTCAGAGATTCAGCGTGCTCGTGGACTACGCGCACACGCCCGATTCGATCGAGAACGTGCTTGCCGCGGCCCGCGAGCTGCTTGCAGGGGGAGGGCGCCTCGTGTGCGTCTTCGGAGCGGGTGGTGACCGCGATCGCGACAAGCGACCGCTGATGGGCGAGGCGGCGCGGCGCCTGGCGGACCACGTGATCGTGACCTCGGACAACCCGCGCTCCGAGGACCCCGACGCGATCATCGCGGCGATCGTCGAAGGCGCGCACGCCGCCGAGCAGGCGGGCGCGCGCTCGAAGCTCGAGGTGGAGCCCGACCGGCGCGCGGCGATCGAGCTTGCCGTGGCGCTTGCGCGCGACGGCGACATCGTGCTGATCGCGGGCAAGGGGCACGAGCAGGGTCAGGAGTTCGAGCACGGCCGCAAGGTGCCTTTCGACGACCGGGAGGTGGCGCGCGAGGCGCTTCGCGCGCTCGCGCGCCGCGCGGCGTGATCGAGCTCACGCCGACGGAGATCGCGGAAGCCTGCCGCGCCCGCTTGACCTCGGGCGACCCCGAGTCGAGTCCCGGCGACCGCCCGCGCCGGGCCGTGATCGACTCCCGCACGGTGGAGCGCGGCGACCTCTTCTTCGGCCTGGCGGGCCAGCAAGCGGAGGGCGGGGAGTTCGCCGCCGATGCGATCGAGGCCGGCGCCTGGGGCGTGGTGGTGACGCCCGAGCAGGCGGAGTCGGTGCCGCGCGCGGGCGCGCGCGTCCTGGCCGCGGCCGACCCGCTCGCCGCGCTCGGCGGGCTTGCCTCCCGATGGCTCGTGGCGCTGCGGGCCGCCGGTTGCCGGGTGGTGGGGATCACCGGATCCACGGGAAAGACCTCGACAAAGGACATCCTGGTGTCGCTGCTCGGGCCCGTCACCGGTGGCCGCGCGCACGCCAATCGCGAGAACTGGAACACCGAGATCGGCCTCCCGCTTACGGTTCTCGAGGCCGAGGAGGGGACCGCGGTGATGGTGCTGGAGATGGCGATGCGCGGCATGGGGCAGATTCGCGAGCTCGCCCGGATCGCGCGCCCCGAGGTGGGCGTGATCACGAACGTCGGGCCCGTCCACCTCGAGCTGGTGGGCACGCTCGAGCGGGTTGCCGAGGCGAAGGCCGAGCTGATCGCCGAGCTGGCGGGTGGCGCCGCGTGCGTGGTCCCGGCAGCTGAAGAGTCGCTCCGTCCACACCTCCGAACCGACGTGCGGACCATCACTTTCGCCCCCTGGCAGGCAGACGCGGCCGCCGAGGACGCGCTCGCGCACGCTGCCGCGGTTGCGGCGGCGAGCGCCGATGTGCAGGCCCTGGCGGTCGAGCCGATTGCGGCCGGGCTCCGGGTTCAGGTGGCGGCGGGCGCCGAGCGGGCAACGCTCGATTTCGCCTTCAGCCAGGCTCACAACGTCACCAATGCGCTCGCCGCGGTGGGCGCCGCGCGGGCGCTCGGGATCCCGCTCGACGCGCTCGTGGAGGGCGCCGGCAGAGTCTCGTTCTCGAGTCTTCGCGGCGAGCAGCTCGAGCTTCCTGGTGGCGTTCTCATCATCAACGACTGCTACAACGCCAATCCCGTGTCGATGCGCGCCGCACTGGAACACCTGGCGCAGGTCGCGGCGCGCCGCGGCGCACCGCGTACGGTTGCCGTGCTCGGCGACATGCGCGAGCTGGGGCCGGATGCCGAGCGCTACCACGAGGAGGTCGGGCGCCAGGCGGCCCGGCTGGCGGGCGTGCTGGTGGCGGTCGGCGAGTACGGGGACGCCTACGCGCGCGGCTACGGGGACGCCGGGGCAGTGCTGCGGGCGGGGGAGGCGGCCGAGGCAGCGGACCTGGTCCGGGACGTCGTGCACGACGGCGACGTTGTGCTGATCAAGGCCTCGCGCGCGGTCGGCCTCGAGGTGGTCGCGAACGCGCTGAATGCGGAGAACGCCGCGTAATGGGCGAGATCCTGATCGCGGGCCTGGCCTCGCTTCTGATCTCGATCTTTCTCGGCCCCAAGTACATCCAGTTCCTTCGGAGCCGTGAGTTCGGCCAGCAGATCCGCGAGGAGGGGCCGGCGGAGCACCATCTGAAGGCCGGCACCCCGACGATGGGCGGCCTCGTGATCTTCACGGCGATCGGGATCCCGTACCTGATCCTGTCGAACCGGGATGCCGCCAGCCTGGCTGTGTTCGGGACCGCGCTCGCATCGGCCGGGATCGGGTTCGTGGACGACTGGCTGAAGATCGTGAAGGCGCGCTCGCTGGGGCTGTCGGCACGCACCAAGCTTGCATGCCAGCTCGTGATCGCGATCGGCCTCTGGGCGGTCGCCACCAAGGTGGTGGGGCTGAGCGACGAGCTCAGCTTCCGCATCTTCGACGGCCAGGTCGACATCGGCGGCTTCTACGTGGTGCTGATCTTCCTCGTGCTGGCAGGCGCGACCAACGGCGTGAACCTCACCGACGGGCTCGACGGCCTCGCCGCGGGCTGCGGCGCGATCGTGCTCCTCACCTACACGGCGATCGCGTTCATCACGGGCGGCCAGGACGGCCTGTCGATCACCGAGCAGGACGGGCTCTCGCTGCTCGGCGCCTGTCTCGTGGGGGCGAGCATCGGCTTCTTGTGGTTCAACTCGTTCCCGGCCGCCATCTTCATGGGCGACACGGGCTCACTGGGCCTGGGCGGCGCCATCGCGGGCATGGCGGTGATGACGAAGTCCGAGGTGCTGCTTATCGTGATCGGGGGCATCTTCGTGATCGAGGCGCTCTCGGTCGCGGCGCAGGTCTTCACCTTCCGCGTGTTTCGCCGGCGGATTCTCCTGATGGCGCCGATCCACCACCACTTCGAGTTGCTCGGCTGGTCCGAGACGAAGATCATCGTGCGGTTCTGGATCACGGCCGCGATCGCGAGCGCGATCGGATTCACGCTCTATCAGCAGAGCATCGGCGCATAGCGGTCACAGCACGGGGCGCCGGCCCGCCCTTCCCGCCGCCCCTTATCTCGTCGTAGGGCTTGCCCGTTCGGGCGTGGCGGCCGCGCTCGCCCTGGCGGAGGCGGCGCCCGGCGCCCGCATCTTGGCGTGCGACGCCGACTCACCACCGGAAGCAGCGGCCGCGCGGGAAGGGCTTGCGGGCGCGGGTGTCGAAATCCACCTGGATAACGATGGAACGCAGCTTTTGGCCGGATCAGAAGCGCCGCGGACGCTCGTCAAGAGCCCCGGCGTGCCCGTCGACGCACCCGTCGTGGCGGAAGCACGGCGTCGCGGAATTCCTGTCTTCGGCGAGCTCGAGCTCGGCTGGCGGATGCTGCCGAACCGGTTCGTCGCGGTGACCGGGACCAACGGCAAGACCACGACGGCCGAGCTGCTCGGCGAGATCTACCGCAGGGGCGAACGGCCCGTGGCCGTGGCGGGCAACGTCGGCACTCCGCTCACGTCCCTGGTGGGACGTCTCGATCCGGAGGCGACGGTCGTATGCGAGGTGTCCAGCTTCCAGCTCGAGGACAGCTCGTGCTTCGCGCCGGAGGTGGCCCTGTTCTTGAACTTCTCCGCCGACCACCTCGACCGCCACCGGTCGATCGACGCCTACCTGGCCGCGAAGCTGCGGGTGTTCGCGAACCAGCGCCAGTCCGACGTGGCGGTTCTGAACGCAGCCGAGCAGGCGCTGGCGGGCGCGGACCTCGGGTGCGCGCGGCCTGTCTGGTTCGGGGAGGACCCCGGCTGCGACCTGCGTCTTGACGACGAGCTGCTCCACTGGCGCGGCGAAGCGCTGATGGGCGTGAGCGAGGTGAAGCTGCGCGGCGCCCACAACCTCCAGGACGCGATGGGAGCGGCGGCCGCGGCGCTCGCGGACGGCGTCGATCCGGGAGCGGTGCGCGAGGGCCTGCGCGAGTTCGGGGGCCTGCCGCATCGCATGGAGCTGGTGCGCGAGCGCGGCGGTGTTGCGTATGTGAACGACTCGAAGGCCACCAATGTCGCGGCCGCAGTGGCGGCGCTCGACTCGTTCGCGGGCGGCGTGCACGCGATTCTCGGCGGCTCGCTCAAGGGCGGCGACTTCGTCGGCCTGGCGCGCGCCGTTCGGGAGCGGTGCGAGCGGTGCTACCTGATCGGGGAGGCCGCGCCGCGCCTTAGCCAGGACCTCGCGAACACGCGCGTGGAGCTGCTGCGGTCCGGTGACCTCGAGCAAGCGGTGACGGAAGCGTCCCGGCGCGCCCGGCCCGGACAGACGGTGCTGCTCGCTCCCGCCTGCGCCAGCTTCGACCAGTTCGACGACTACGCGGCGCGCGGCGAGCGGTTTCGGGAGCTTGTCGAGGCGCTGCCGGAGCCGCAATGAAGCTGAGCCTCCCCAGCTGGTCGCGCCCAAAGCCGACGCCCATGACGTTCGAGCACTCGATGCTCCGCACTGCCACCCTCTGCCTGATCGCGTTCGGTGCGGTGATGGTCTATAGCGCCAGCTCCGGCACCTCGCTGCTGAACGGCGGTGGCGACAGCTCGATGTACCTGAAGCGCTACCTGATGTCGGCCGCGGTCGGGCTGATCGCCCTCGGCTACTTCTCGCGCAACGGGGTCGCGGCGGCGAAGCGCTACACGCCCGTGCTCTTGGTGGTCTCGATCGCGGGGCTGCTGCTGGTGCTGGTGCCCGGCTTCGGCGTGCAGGCGAACGGCGCACGGCGGTGGCTCGGGGCGGGACCGCTGCAGATCCAGCCGTCCGAGATCGCGAAGCTCGCGCTTGTGCTCTACTCGGCCGGGCTCATCGCCGCGAAGCCGAAGCGGATCCGCTCCCTGAAGGGTGTGCGGCCGCTGCTCCTGGTGGCGGCCACGATGGCGCTCCTGATCATCGTCGAGCCGGACCTCGGGACCGCGATCGTGATCTCGTTGACGCTCGGCGCCCTGCTGGTGGTGAGCGGCGTGAAGCTCCGGCACCTCGGCACGCTGTTCGGAAGCCTGATCCTGTGCGTGCTGCTGCTCGCGCTGCTCGAGCCGTATCGCCGCGCACGGCTGACCGCGTTCCTCGACCCCTGGGCCGACGCCCACGGGAGCGGCTTCCAATCGGTGCAGGCGATGATCGCAATCGGCTCCGGTGGGCCGTTCGGGGTCGGGCTCGGCCAGAGCGTGCAGAAGCTCTTCTACCTACCCGAGGCCCACACCGACATGATCCTGGCGGTGATCGGAGAGGAGCTCGGGTTCGTCGGGATCGCGGGCGTCCTGTTCCTGTACGGGATGATCGCCTACGCGGGTCTGCGCGCCGCGCGCATGGCGCGCGACCTCTACTCGAAGCTGCTGGCCGCGGGCATCACATCCGTGATCCTGATCCAGGCGACGGTGAACTTCTTTGCGGTGCTGGGCGTGCTGCCGCTCACGGGCGTGCCACTCCCCTTCATCTCCTACGGGAACAGCAATCTGGTCGTGCTGCTTGCCGGGATGGGAATCTTGATCAATGTCGCACAGCGTCCCGCCGCCAAGGCAAAGCTCCGTCTCGTCAATGAAGACAGGAAGAAAGATGCCGACAGTCGTGATCGCGGCCGGCGGGACCGCCGGACACGTGGTGCCGGCGCTGGCGGTCGCCGACGAGCTGCGGGATAGGGGCGCGCGGGTCATCTGGGCGGGCACGCGCGGGCGTGCCGAGGCGGACCTCGTGCCGCAGGCCGGCTACGAGATCGAGTACTTCACCGTGAGCGGAGTCGATCGGCGCAACCCGCTGCGCGCGGGCGCGGCCGCGCTGCGGGCGGCGCGCTCCGTGCCCACTGCAGTGAGCTTCCTGCGGCGCATCGGAGCGGACGCCGTGCTCGCGGGCGGCGGCTACGTGGCCGGGCCGGTCGGGCTGGCGGCGTCAGCCGCCCGGATACCACTGGTGCTGACCGAGGCCGACAGCCGTCTCGGCCTCGCGAACCGGCTGCTGGCACCCTACGCACGGCGGGTGTGCCTCGCGTTCCCGATCGCGGGGCGCGAGGGCGACAAGTACTTGCTCACCGGGCGGCCCGTGCCCCGGGCGGTCGGTCGGGTGGACGGCCTCCAGGCGCGCGCCCGTCTGGGGGTCGATGCGGATGCTCAGTGCCTGCTCGTCTTCGGCGGGAGCCTTGGCGCGCGGAGCCTGAATCTCGCCGCCGTGGAGGCGTTCGGCGACGCCGAGGGTCCCTGGGTGGTCCACGTCTCGGGCAGGCGGGACTTCGAGCAGGTCCGGGCTGCACTGCGCGAACGGGGCGAGCCGGCGCGCTACCGCCTGTTCGAGTACCTCGACACGCTTGCCGATCCGCTCGCCGCCGCTGATCTCGTGCTGGCGCGGGCGGGTGGCTCGATCGCGGAGATCACCGCTGCCGGAAAGCCGGCCGTGCTGGTTCCCTATCCACACGCGACCGCCGACCACCAGACCTCGAACGCCCGCTGGATGGCGGATGCCGGGGCCGCGATCGTGATCCCGGATGACGAGCTCACCGCCGGCCGGCTGCGACGGGAAGCGGTCGGCCTGCTCGCCGACCCCTCGCGGCTCGAGCGGATGCGCGCGGCGGCGCGGGCGCTCGGGCGGCTTGACGCGGCCGCACGGGTGGCGGGCGAAGTGCTCGCCGCCGGCGGCACGGCCGACGAGCGACCGTGGCAGGGACGGCGCCTCCACTTCGTCGGCATCGGCGGCGCGGGCATGAGCGGCCTCGCGCTGGTGGCGGCCCGGCTGGGCGCCGAGGTGAGCGGCTGCGATCGTGCTGCCTCTCCATACATGCGAGAGCTGCGCGAGGCAGGGATCGAGCCCCTCATCGGTCACGACCCCGCCCACGCCGAGCCCGGCGTCGAGCTGGTCGCGTCCACCGCGGTGCCCGACGACGAGCCCGAGCTGGTAGCGGCGCGCGAGCGCGGCGCGACCGTCTCGCGGCGCGCCGGGCTCCTCGCCGAGATCGCGGCACTGCGCCGAGTGGTAGCGGTCGCGGGCGCGCACGGGAAGACGACCACCACCACGATGGTTGCCGCCGCGCTCGAAGCATGCGGGCTCGACCCCGGGTTCCTGGTCGGGGCGGAGCTGCGCTCCGACGACGGTGCGCGCAGCGCGAATGCGCGCTGGGGCGGGGGAGAGTGGATCGTGGTCGAGGCGGACGAGTCCGACCGGTCCTTCCTCGCGCTCGCGCCGGAGGTCGCGATCGTGACGAGCGTCGAGCTCGACCACCACACGACCTACTCGTCCGAGCTCGAGCTTCAGCAAGCGTTCGACACGTTTCTCCGCCGCCTGCCGGAGGGGGGGACCGCGGTCGTCTGGGCGCAGGCGCCAATCAGCGTGCCGCCTGGACGGACGGCGGTCACCTACGGCCTGGAAGCAGCCGCGACGCTCTCGGCGCGCGACATCACGCCGGCCGGCGCGGGCGTGCGCTTCGAGCTGCTGCGCGACGGCGCTCGCGTCACCGACGTCGAGCTGCCCGTCCCGGGCGAGCACAACGTGCTCAACGCGCTTGCGGCGCTCGGCGCCGCGGAGGCCGCCGGCTGCACACTCGAGGAGGCGGCCCGCGCGCTCGCCCGGTTCCGGCCGGCGGCGCGGAGATTCGAGCCGATCGGCATGCGCGACGGCGCACGCGTGTTCGACGACTATGCGCATCACCCGACCGAGGTCGAGGCCACGTTGCGGGCGGCGCGATCGCTCGCCCCGACCCGGTTGATCGCGGCCTTCCAGCCCCATCTCTACTCGCGCACCCTGCACCTGCATCGCGAGTTCGGCCGGGCCCTGGCACTTGCGGACGTGGTCGTGGTGCTCGATGTGTACGCGGCCCGTGAGCGACCCGAGGGCGAGCTCGCGGGTGTGACCGGCAAGCTCGTCGCCGACGCGACCGCCGACCGGGCCGGCGGCCGGCCCGTGTGGTGGCTGCCCGGCATCGACGACGCGCGCGCGATGCTGGCCCACCATCTCGGCGAGGGCGACCTGCTGGTGACGCTCGGGGCAGGCGACGTCGACCGGCTCGCGCGTGAGCTGGTGGCGGGCGAATGAGCGCCGCGCCGGAATCCCCGGCGGGCGTTGAGCGCGACTACCCGCTCGCGCGGCTCACCACGATTCGCACCGGCGGCGCGGCCGACCATTTCGCCCGCGCCGAGACCCTGGACCGTCTGGAGCGCCTGCTGAAGTGGGCGGAGGAGGCGACGCTCGACGTAGGAGTCGTGGGGTCGGGATCGAACCTCTTGGTGGCTGACGCGGGGGTTCGTGGGCTTGTCGTGAAGCTGGACGGAGAACTGGCACGGATCGAGCACGAAGAAGGCCACCTGGTATGCGGGGGCGGCGCCCGCCTGCCGCAGGCCTCGGCCCGGGCGGCCTCGCTCGGGCTGTCCGGGCTCGAGTTCGGGGTGAACATCCCCGGCACCGTGGGCGGCGCGGTGAAGATGAACGCAAACGCCTACGGCGGCGAGCTCGGGCGCGTGCTCGAATGGGTCGACGTCTCGACGCCGGCGGGCACCGACCGGCGGCGGCCGGAGCAGCTCGGCTTCTCCTACCGCCATTCGAACCTGGGCCCGCGCGAGGTGGTCGCGCGTGCGGGGTTCGTGCTGGACCGCGCCGACCCGCAGGCCGTGAAGGCGGTGCTCGCCGACATGCGGGCCCGCCGGCGCGAGGCCCAGCCGTCCGGCATCAAGACCTTCGGCTCGACCTTCAAGAACCCGGATGACTCGCGCGCAGAAGGTCGCAGCGCGGGGCAGCTCTTGGAGGCGGCGGGATGCAAGGGCCTGCAAGTCGGGCACGCCCGCTTCAGCCCCAAGCACGCGAACTTCATCGAGAACGTGGGTGGCCGCGCGAGCACCGCTGACGTGCTCGCGCTGATCGCGGAGGGCCGCCGGCGTGTACGGGAACGCTTCGGGATCGATCTCGAGCCCGAGGTGCAGCTGCTCGGCGAGGCGCGGTTCGAATGACACTCGCGCGGCGCCCCGTGTTCGCCGTGGGCGCGGTGGCCCTGGCGGTCCTCCTGTGGTTCGGGTGGGGCTGGTTCCGCGACTCGTCGCTCGTGAAGGTTCGCCACGTCGAGATCACCGGAGTGAGCAACAGTCCGGACGCGGTCGCGATCAAGCGCGAGTTGAAGCAGGCGGCACTCGGGATGACCACCCTCGACGTGAATACCGCCAAGCTCGATCACGCGGTCTCCGGCTATCCGATCGTCCGCGCCGTGTCGGCCTCCGGCAATTTCCCCAGCAAGATCGAGGTCACCGTGCACGAGTACGAGCCGGTCGCGGCCCTCATGGCGCCCGACGGCCAATCCGTGCCGGTCGCCTTCGACGGGACGCGCCTGCCTCGCCTCGCCAAGGACAAGCTCCAGCTTCCCGCGGTAGCCGTCTCGGCGCTGCCGCAGCACGACGGCTTCGAGAGCACCCGCGTCCGGACCCTGGTCGGTGTGCTGGCGGGCGCGCCCGCCACGCTTCGACCGCACCTCGACCGCGCCTATCTCGCGCCCGGCGGCCAGGGCATCCTGGTGGCGATGCGCAGCGGCCCGACGCTCGAGCTTGGCACCAGCTCCCGGCTCGCGGCGAAGTGGGCCTCAGCCACGCGCGTGCTGGCCGCGCCGAGCTCCACTGGGGCAAGCGAGATCGACGTGCGCCTGCCCGAACGACCCGCCGCACGCGGGTTCGCGAGCGTACAAAACCCTCAAGGTTGAGCTGAGGGTCGCGGCTCTCGACCAGCGGTCGAGACTCGGCCGGGCTCGCGGCTGCAATCGTGCATGCAGATTGCAGAGACGCGGAAATTCGCCTAAGGTGCCGAATCTACGAGCGAGGAGGGGGTTTGGAAGGACTTCTGAAAGCCTCCACCTACGCTTGAGACTTCCATGGAAAGCTCCGGATATCTCGCTGTCATAAAGGTCGTCGGGATCGGCGGCGGCGGTACCAATGCGGTCAACCGCATGGTCGACGCCGGGCTCAAGGGCGTCGAGTTCATCGCCGTCAACACCGACAACCAGCAGCT
>Ga0075424_100006487_pt1 | contig 11271 bp, 11 predicted proteins | sample SoiMethybrSBSTD3_FD_75301 | JGI IMG/M metagenome (GOLD analysis project Ga0075424, IMG submission 75301) | Bulk soil microbial communities from a Populus tree surrounding site in Tennessee, USA - Soil MetaG P. TD hybrid SBSTD3 | ecosystem: Environmental > Terrestrial > Soil > Tree plantation...
GGGGCGCGCAGCAGCTTGCCCTCCGCATCGTAAATGGTGACGTGCTGCTCGCTTAACGCCACGATGGCCATGACCGGGGGCCCACTCACGGGGCGGGAAAAATCATCTGACTCTCTCCCCTCGCGGCTCTTCGCCTGGGCGGATGCGCTGAGCGCCAATACCATGAGCGCCAGCAGGGTGATACGCGTGGACACGGCACCTACTCGTTTGACGAACTGTTGCATTTGGCCTTGCCGATCGAGCTAAGAAAATACAGGCGTCCCGCGCGCCATTTCATTAGCGAACCTAAATTAAAGAGCCTTGAGCGTCGCCGGGTTCCCACGCGTCGTGGTTAGCACCAACACCATCCCGGAGGATTGCGCCGCAAGGACGGCAACGCTCGAGAAAATGTCGGCCATACAAGTCGCATAGCTGCCCCACGCCAATGTGTACCCTTGTTGCACCATCTCTCCTCCATTTGGTCCTCTCGTTGGCAATGCCTGGGACCTCGTGCGGTTTCCGCAACCCTTGACCATCAGGAGCTACGGCGCTGAGGCAGGCTCGGTTGCGGTGCGGCGCTGAAATGGCGCGACTGAGCGCGCGTCGGCCGCTCGCAGCCGGGTCGTATCGCCGACAACACCGTCGACCTTGTTGTCCGATCCCTTCCAAGCCAGTGCTGCCGGCCTCGTTTAGGAGCGCCCGAAACTCATGATTGCTGCGCCTGCCGGGCTGCGGTCCGGCATGGGCCCGGATGAGATCGGCGGGTTGCCCAACGTCCTGCCCTCTCCCGCCCCCAGTTAGCTTGGTGGGAGCCAATTTGCGCGCGGTCATTCTTGTCCCTCGAGCAAGACCCTCCGCAACTCCTGTTGTGCTCGGGAGGGTTATTACCAATGATCAAGCTCAAGCATCTAACCCATGATGCTTCGGACGGTTCCATCCGGCCGTTCCTGGACGGTCGAGGGTGGTGATTCCGGACAAGGACCACTGCGCCTGCGCTTGACCGCATGATCCCTTCCATTCGAGCGAACGATTGCCTCGGCCGAAGAGCGACCCCATCGCGCCTGGTCAACACCGGTGACGGCGCACGATGCATCTTGCGTTGGAGAACGCGTAGCTTGACGCTGCGCGTGAAAGTGCTGATCGTTCCGCGGGGTTGTAGGGACTAGCACATGCAACGTCAGCCTGAGATTGCGATTATCGGCGCCGGCATCGGGGGCCTCGCGCTTGCCGGTCTCCTGTCCCGGCAGGGCGTCCATGTCAGGGTCTTCGAGCAGGCGCCGGCGTTCGAGCGCATTGGCGCCGGCATCCAGATGAGCCCCAATGCCATGCACGTGCTGCGGGCCTTGGGGCTTGAGCCTCTCTTGCGCCAGCTCGCCTTCGAGCCGCCCGCCTGGATCCACCGCGTCTGGGACACGGGTGAGCACCTCGCCGACCTCAGCTTCGGCGCCGAGGCCGAACGGCGCTATGGCGCACCCTACCTGTTGATGCACCGCGGTGACCTGCACGCCGCCATTCTCTCCGCCGTCCCGCTCGACGTTATCCAGTTCAACAAAAAGCTCGTCGATCTCGCCCGGCGTGGCTCCGGGGTCGAGTTGCGCTTTGGCGATGGCAGCCGGGCGACGGCCGATGGCGTCGTCGGCGCCGATGGCGTCCACTCCAAAGTGCGCGAAATCCTGCTCGGCCCCGAGCGCCCCATCTTTACGGGACGCGTGGCGCACCGGACGGTATTTCCGGCCGCGTTGCTCGGTGAATTTGCCGTCGACACCTGCACCAAATGGTGGGGGCCGGACCGGCACATTGTGGTCTACCCGGTCAATCCCCGCCGCGACGAAATCTATTTCGTCACCAGCGTGCCGGATCCGGACTGGGACGTGGAGTCCTGGTCGGCGCGCGGCGAGATGGCCGAGGTGCAAAGCGCGCTCGCCGGTTTCCATCCCGACGTGCAGCGCCTGCTCGCGGCCTGCCCGCAGGTGCATAAATGGGCCCTCTTCGAGCGCGATCCGTTGCCACGCTGGAGCGAGGGCCCGGTCGTGCTGCTGGGCGATGCCTGCCACCCCATGACGCCCTACATGGCGCAGGGCGCCGCCAATGCACTCGAGGATGCTGCGGTGCTGTCGCGCTGTCTCGCCGGGGCGGGGGACCCGGCGCTCAGCTTTGCGCGCTACGAAGCGACCCGGCTTGAACGCACCGCGCGCATTCAGCTGACCTCGCGGCAGAATACCTGGGGCAAGACCGCCGGCGACCCCAGCTGGGTCTACGGCTACAACGCCTGGGCAACGCCGATCGCGCAAGCGCCGGCGCTTCCCGCCTGAGGCGGCTCAGCCGAGCGGGCTCAAAAGCCAGGCGGCGATCGCCAACAGGGCCGCCGCCGTGGCCCACATGGCCCAGCGGCTCCAACGGTCGTGGTGGGCCTGGGCCGCCGCCAACCGCTCGATGGTCTCGTCGTCGAGCCGCAAGCCAGCCTGCGCCGCCTCGGCTAGCGCCTGGGCGACCCTCTCACCCCGCTCGAGCAGGCGGGGGACCTCGGCCACCACCTTGCCCAGGAGCTCGGCGCCTTCGCCGGCTTCCTTGAGGCGGCTCGCCACGCCGTAATTGGTTTCCACCCACTCCCTGGCAATGGGCTCGGCGGCGTTCCAGATATTGAGCTCCGGGTCGAGCGAGCGCGCCACACCCTCCACCACCACCATGGTCTTCTGCAGCAGCAACAGCTCGGGGCGCGTCTTCATTTCGAACACTTCCGTGTAGGCGAAGAGCTGGCCCAACAGATCGGCGATTGAGATCTCGGCGGCGGTGCGCCCGTGGATCGGCTCGCCGATCGCCCGCATGGCCTGGGCGAAAAGCTCGACGGGCTGGTGTGGCGGCACATAGCCCGCCTCGAAATGCACGGTGGCCGTGCGGCGATAGTCGCGTGTGATGAGGCCATGCAGGATCTCAGCCAGAAAGCGACGCTCTTTGGGCCCGAGCCGCCCCATGATGCCGAAGTCGACGGCCACAACTTGCCCCGCGGCATCGACGAGCAGGTTGCCCTGGTGCATGTCGGCGTGGAAGAAGCCATCGCGCATGGCATGGCGCAGAAAGGACCGCAATAGCGTCAGGCCGAGCCCTCCAAGCTCGAAGCCGGCCGCGCGCAGGGCGGCATGATCGGCGATCGGCACCCCATCGACCCACTCCGTCGTCAATACGCGTTTTGAGGTGCGGCGCCAGTCGACCCCGGGGACCCGGAAGCCGCCGTCGGGGAGGAGCTGATCGCCCTTGATGTTGTCGGCCATCTCCGAGATGGCGGCGGCTTCGAGCCGCAGGTCCATCTCGATTTCAACCGAGTGGGCGAGCGTCTCGATCACGGCAACCGGCCGCAACCGGCGCGAGGGCGGATGGAAACGTTCGATCTGTCTGGCAGCGAAGCGATAGCTGGCAAGATCACGCCGAAAGCGGCGCTCGATGCCCGGCCGCAGGATCTTGACGGCGACGTTGCGGCGGCCCTCGGCGTCGATCACCACCGCCTTGTGCACCTGGGCAATCGAGGCTGCGGCGACGGGCGGGCCGAACTCGGCGAAGTGGTCCTCGACATTGCCGCCCAGCGCCTCGGCCACGGCCCGGCGCGCTTCGCCCATGGCGAAGGGCGGCAACTTGTCCTGCAAATGGCGCAGATCCTCGGCGAGCTCGCTGCCGATCAGGTCGGCGCGGGTGGCCAAGAACTGGCCGAGCTTGATGTAGCTGGGGCCAAGACGTGTCAGCGCATCGGCAACTCGGGTTTCCCTGGCCTGGCCCCAGCTGAGTGGCCAGGTGATGAGGCGGATCGGCAGCGTCGCCGCACGTGCCAGCCGCAACCCGAAGGGCACCGGCGCGCCCTTAGGGATAAAGCGTACCCCGTGCTGGGCCAGCACCACGCCGGCGCGGGCGAGCCGGAAGATATTGCCAAGAGCCGTGGCCATCGCAATCGGGCTACCTTGCTGGGTGCCGGGGGCGCCAGTGGCAGCGACATTGCCTCACGTGGGCCGTGGGTCAAGCGGGGCAGCGGCCTATAGTTGCGCAAGGCTTGCTGCCTTAACCCCCTAGAGGCGCCAACCCGAGTGGATGGCAGCGATTCCCCCCGTCAGGTTGCGGAAGCTGACGCGGCCAAACCCTGCAGTGCCGATCATCTCCGCAAAGCGGCGTTGATCCGGGAATTTGCGGATGCTCTCAACCAGGTAGCGATAGGGCTCCGCCGCGCCGGCGGCCAGGGCGCCTAGGCGTGGGATGACCTCGAAAGAATGGAAGTCATAGAGCCGGTCCAGCATGGGGACGTCGCAGCAGGAGAACTCGAGGCATAAGAAGCGCCCACCGGTTTTAAGCACCCGCCGCGCCTCGGACAGCGCCTTGTCAATGCGGCTAACGTTGCGAATGCCGAAGGCGATGGTAAAGGCGTCAAAACGCTGATCGGCAAACGGCAGCGCCTCGGCATTGCCGATCGCGAGGGCAGCGCGGCCAGCCAATCCGGCCTGCTGCAGGCGGCCGCGCCCGACCTCAAGCATGGCCGGATTGATGTCGCACAGCACCGCCCGGCAGCCCGGCCCGCCGTCGCTCAAGGCCTTGAGCGCGATGTCGCCGGTCCCGGCCGCCACGTCGATGAGGGAAAAGGCTCGGCCCGAGCGGGGCGGGTTCAGCCAGGTAATGAGGTCATCCTTCCAGAGCCGATGCAGGCCACCGGACATCAAGTCGTTCATGAGGTCGTAGCGGCCGGCGACCGTGGAAAAGACGTCGTTGACAAGGCCTTGCCGCGTTTCGGCTGCAACCTTGCGGAAGCCAAAGGCGGCGATCTCCGGATCCTTGCCGGCAGCAGGGTCTCTACGGGTGCTACGCATGGACTTGGGGTCAAACCCTAGCTGAGGTTCGGCCAGCTGGCCAGGCTTTCGAGCGCTGGCCCTCTTGCCCCAACATTGCTATGAGCCGAGGCGATGAGATGACGGCGCTATGATCGACCACGGGCAAAAGATCCATTCGCGGCTGGCGCGCTGGTCGGGGCGGCTGGCGCTGTTCTTCGCCTCCCTGACGCTGGCGGGCGTTTTGTTGCATCGGCTGACCTCGTTCCCGACGCCGGTCGCCATCAATGTGTTCGCGCTCAGCGCCGTCGGGCTGGCGTTCGCCGCCCTGCTCGGCCTGCTGTCCCTGATCGGCATTTGGCGCAAGGGCTATGCGGGGGCCAGCACGGCCTTTCTCGGCATTGTCCTGCCGCTCCTGTTTCTGGGCTGGCCGCTCACCTTCGTGCCGGCGCTTTTCAAGCTGCCGCCCATCAACGACATTACGACCGACTGGACCTCGGCGCCGCGCTTCGAGGCGCTGGCGAACCTACGCGCCGCCGGCGCCAAGCCCACCGCCTACCCCGGCGAGCCCGTTGCCACCATGCAGCAGGCAGGCTATCCCGACTTGCGCAGCATCGCGCTCGACCGCTCGACGGAGGAGACGTTCGAGCTCGTCGAGGAAGCCGTGCGCAAGCTGAAGTGGAGGGTGGCCGCCTCCGAGGCGCCGACGCCGAAGGTCGGTCGCCCCGGCACCATCGAGGCCACCGACCAAACGCTGCTCTTGGGGTTCCCGGACGATATCGTCATCCGCGTGAGCGGCACCAATCAACGCTCGCGCATCGATGTGCGCTCCGCCTCGCGCTATGGCGAATTCGACTTTGGCCAGAACGCCGCCCGCATCCGCCGCTTCTACGGGGAAGTGCAGGCGCAGGTCGACGCCACCCTGCCGACGACGGTGGCGGGACGCCGGCGCCTGCGCACCACCCGTGGCGCGGCTATGATGAAGAAGCTGAAAGAACGCGAGTCTTCGAAAGCGGCGCCTCGTACGCCACGAGACCGCGCTCCTTCAAGTGCTCAACGTGAGCGAGTACCGAAAGAGACGCAGCGTTGAGAAGCTTGGGGTCGAGACCGCGGTAGACGACGGGCACGATCGCCTCCGCCGTGTCGTGACCCTGGCGAATGCAGTCGAGAATGGCGTGTTCGCGCATGCGCCGATGCAGGAGGTAGGCCTTGACGAGACGCTGCGGTTCCTCGATCTGGCCGCCGTGCCCGGGAAAGTAGGTGCGGTCGGGCCGCTGCGTCAGGAGCTCGAGAGAGCGGATGTAGGCGCCCATGTGGCCTTCGGGCGGTGCCACCACGCTCGTGTTCCAGCCCATCACGTGGTCGCCGGAGAACAGGATCTCCGTTCCCTCAAGCGCAAAGCAGAGGTGATCCGGCGCGTGTCCCGGCGTGAAAAGCGCCTGGAATGACCAGCCCTCGCCTTCGAGCCGGTCGCCATGCCTTAAGGCTACATCGGGCACAAAATCCTGTTCCACGTACTCGCCCCCCGCGGCGCTGGTGCGCCTGGCTCCGTGGCTGCGCGCCTTATGCCCATAGCCCGCGGTTTTCGCCCCCGTTGCCGCGATCAGCGCCCCCAATCCATCGACGTGATCGTGATGGGTATGGGTAATGAGGATATGGGAGAGGCGCCGCCCGCCAAGCGCGCTCAGGATCGCGGCGAGATGCGCGGGGTCATCGGGGCCGGGGTCGATCAGAGCCAGGCTATCTGTGCCGATCAGGTAGGTATTGGTACCCTTGAAGGTGAAGTGGTTGGGATTATTGGCGACAATGCGCACGACCCCCGCGGCGAGCTGGCGCGGCTCGCCATAGACGAAGGTCATTGTCGTCTTGAAGGGCAAGGCTTCGGTCATCAGCGGTTCCCCGGACAGCAATGCGGGCGACCGAGGGGCTACAGGCCAAAGCCCCCCGTTGCAAGCAATAATCGGCCGCCGCCCAGGCTATCGGACGTCGGTCCAGCTTTCCGAGAAGGCGAGTGCCGACGTGCTGAAGGGCCGCCCCTCACGCTCGCGCTTCCAAGAGCGGCCCTGGGCCTCGACACCGTTGTGGGAAAGGCGGGTGCCGAGGGCCGGCACCAGTACCGTGCACACGCCATAGGGTCGGTTCGGCACCGCCTTGGGCGCAGTATGGATCAGCAAGGGATCGCCGAGATCGAACCAGGTGAGGCTCAACTCTTCGCCGCGGGCGACAATTTTCTCGGTCCAGAAGTCGCGTGCATCACCGGCTTTGCTGAACTCGGCATCGACCACGGGAATGCTGGTGTCCTTGAGCTCGGCATTGAGCATGCCCTGCACGGTCGTTTGCAGCCAACGCGCCATGGCGATGTTGTCGGCATAGATGCGCCAGCGCTGCTCGGTGAGCTCGCTTTTGACGTAGAGCACGTGCCCGGGCCCTGCGGGCGAAAAGATGATGCGCCAGAAGCTGGCGTTGCTGGTGTAATCGTCGCTGTCGAGCGGGCTCAACCGGATGAAGGGGTTCTCGCCGGTCAGGATCACTTTGTTGGGGTCGGCGGTGCTCATGGCTTTAGGTCTCCTCCCTGGGCTTTATGATGGTGGTGAGCATGGCACTGGCGCCGTGCCCGGGCAACGGCCAAGGCCGCAAGCGCCAGGCTCAGCGGCGATGATAGACCGGCTGCAAGCCGTAGACGGGCGTGGGGATGCCGACGGCGCGCGCCTTGATCTGCAGTGCGAGTTGCAAGGAATAGAATCGGGATTGCTGCAGGTTCCCGCCATGAAACCAGAGCGCCTCCTGCTGCGTGGGCCGCCACATGTTGCGAAGTTCGCCCTCCCAAGGGCCGGGGTCCTTGGGGGTGTCGGAGCCGAGCCCCCAGCACTTGCCGACGGTGTCGGCGACTTCGGGGCCGATCAGGTGCGCGGTCCATTCGTTCATGGAGCCAAAGCCCGTGGCATAGACGATAAGATCGGCAGGGAGCTCGCTGCCGTCGCTCAAATGCGCGCTGGTCGGCGTGATGCGCTCTACTTCGACAAGGCTTTTGAGCTTGATGCGGCCGTCGGCGATCAGCTCGCTGGCGCCAACGTCGATGTAGTAACCCGAGCCCCGCCGCGCATAGATGCAGTGGATGCCCGTGCCGTCGACGCCGAAGTGGAAAGCGAAGCCCGCCTTCTCCAGCCGGCTATAAAGGTCCTTGTCGCGCTCGCGGATGTCGTCATAAAGCGCCTTTGCCCGTTCCGGCACGAGACGGTGCGGCACGGAGGCGAGGATCAGGTCGGCGATCTCGGTGGAGATACCCTTCTCGAGCGCAGCCTCCGAATAAAGCGGCGCGTGCGCCGTCTCGATCAGGGTGTCCGAGCGCACGACCACCGTTGGGGAACGCTGCACCATCGTCACGTCGGCGCCGTGCTCCCAGAGATCGGCGGCAATGTCGTGCGCGGAATTGTTCGAGCCGATCACCACGCAGCGTTTTCCCGCGTAGGCCGCCCCCGAGCTGTGGCGGCTGGAATGGTGCTGCTCGCCCTGAAAGCTGTCCCGGCCAGGGACGTTCGGCACCTCGGGGAAGCCCGACATGCCCGTCGCCAGGACCAGCTGCTTGGGTCGGAGCGTGACCGCATCACCGTTGCGATCGACGCGCACGGTCCACTCTTTGGCGGCCGCATCGTAGCTGGCATTAAGGCAGGGCGAGGAGGTCCAATAGTTGAGCTCCATCACCTTGACGTACATCTCGAGCCAGTCGCCCAGCTTGTCCTTGGGCGAGAATACCGGCCAATGCTCGGGGAAGGGCAGATAGGGCAGGTGGTCGTACCAGACTGGATCGTGCAGGCAGAGCGACTGGTAGCGGTTGCGCCAGCTGTCGCCGGGCCTCGCATTTTGCTCAAGCACGATGGTCGGCACCTCCAAGCGCCGAAGGCGCGCTGCAAGCGCGATGCCGCCTTGGCCGCCACCGATGATCACGCAGTAGGGCTGGCGCGAGGTGCCGAGCTCGGCTTCGTCTTGGCGCTTGAGCTCGAGCCAGCTCTTGCGGTTGGGATGCACGCCATGCGCGACCCCATTGACGCGGGACCGCCCGGCTTTTTCCGCATGGTCCTTGAGCGCGCTTGCCGTCGTCAAGACGGTGTAGCCCTTGCCGTCGCGCAGCCGCAGGTGGCCGCGGCCCTTGACGGCGCGGGTTTCGAAGGTGAAACGGGCCTCAATAGCGCCCTCGTTCGCGCGCGCTTCGCCCTCGATGGCAAAATTTCGAGGCTCAACGTCGGCCAGGGTCGCCGTCAGGAAGGCGGCGATGGCGGCGGGGCCTTCCATAGTTTTGATATTCCAGGTGAAGGCCACCATGTCGCGCCAGAAGCAGCGCTCGTCGAAGAGGGCCAGCGTGGCAGCGACATGGCGCGCGGCGAGCGCGCGCTCGAATTGCCATAGCCAATGGCCGATTGTTTCGGCAGGTGTCGAAGCGTGCATGGACGGTGGGGAGGTGGGATGTGAAGAGCTGGCCCGAGTGTTTCAGCCTTCTTGGCTGCGAGCAAGCCCACGCGTTTGCAGGCTGGCCACGCGCATGTCGCATGCTATCCTCGCCAGCGACAGCAGGCTTGGAGGCGCAGCTATGGAGTTCAAGGGCAAGGTCGCACTCATTACGGGTGCCGGCAATGGCATCGGTCGGGCCGCGGCCCTTGGCTTTGCCGCGCGCGGCGCTGACGTCGTGGCCGTCGATCTCGACGGGGCCGCGGCCGAACGCACCGCGGCGACGATCCAGCAGCAAGGCGGCGCGGCGCTGCCCTATCGCGCCGATGTGACCAAAGCCAGCGACGTTGCGGCCTACGTCAAGGCCGCGCTCGACGCCTACGGCAAGATCGACTGCTTTTTCAACAATGCCGGCATCGAAGGCAAGGTCGCTCCCACCGCCGAGTACGACGAGGCCGTGTTCGACCAGGTGATCGCCGTCAACGTCAAGGGCGTGTTCCTGGGCCTGCGGCACGTGCTCCCCGTGCTCCTCAAGCAAAAGGCGGGTGCCGTCGTCAACACCGCCTCCGTCGCCGGCCTCGTCGCCACGCCGGGCATGTCGGCCTATGTCGCCTCCAAGCACGCCGTGCTCGGTCTCACCAAGGCGGCGGCCGGCGAGGTGGCTCGCAGCGGCGTGCGCGTCAACGCGGTCTGTCCGGGCCCGATCGACACGCGTATGATCCATTCGCTGGAAAACCAGCTCAACCCCGGCAATCCCGCCAGCGTGGGCGACCGCTACCGGGCGAGCCTGCCGCTCGGGCGCTATGGCACCGCGGAGGAGGTCGCCAACGTGGTGATGTTTTTGTCGTCCGATCTCGCCGGCAACATCACCGGCGCGCACTATGTGATCGACGGCGGCCGCAGCGCCACCGGCGGCTCGGTGACGGCGCAAAAGCAGGATTGAGGCAGGCCTCAGCCGCGGCCGCGGTAAGGCGCCACCCCCTGCTCGGGCAGCCATAGGTTCGCCGGCAGGGTGCCGGTCTGCCAGAAGACGTCGATCGGGATGCCCCCGCGCGGATACCAGTAGCCGCCGATGCGAAAATAATGCGGCTCGAGCAGGGCGACGAGGCGCTTGCCGATCGCCAGCGTGCAGTCCTCGTGGAAGGCGCCGTGGTTGCGGAAGGAGGCGAGATAGAGCTTCAGGGACTTCGATTCCACCAGCCAGCGCTGGGGCGCGTAATCGATCACCAGATGGGCAAAGTCGGGCTGACCGGTCACCGGACAGAGCGAGGTGAATTCCGGGGCCGTGAAGCGCGCGAGATAATGGAGATCGGGGTGCGGATTGGCGACACGCTCGAGCAGCGCCGTTGCCGGCGAGAGCGGCGTCGGCGCCTTTTGGCCCAGTGCGGTTAGGCCGTCACGATCGACTGGTGCCGCCATCTCGCTGGCGGCGCCGGGGACCTCGATCAAGGTTCCGCGCGCCAGCCAATCCATCTCCACCGTGAAGAGTTTGGCCAAGTGCAGAAGATGCTCGCGCGTGATGTCGGAGCGTCCGGTCTCCCAATGGCTGACCTGCTGTTTGCTGACGCCGAGCGCGCGGCCGACCTGCGGCTGGGTCAAGCCGGCTCCCCGGCGGGCCTGCTGAATGCGTTTGCCGAGGGGGGCAAGGCCCGGGCGAAGGCTGGCGACCATCGATCCTCTCTAGGGAAGGCGCACCGTCTTGTATTACTAGACTAAGACTAGACCGACAATTCTTCTTAGACAATCGATCGCCCTTTGCTAAGCCAAGGAGCGTCCAACAGCCCCTGGGGCCCGCGCCCATGTCGCATCGACCCTACCGCTACTTCGACCTGCTGATGGTCGGCTTTGTCGTGGTGTTGCTGTGCTCCAACCTGATCGGCCCCGCCAAGATTGCCGTCGTCGACCTGCCGGGCTGGGGGCCCTTCGCCTTCGGGGCGGCCGCCATTTTCTTTCCGATTTCCTACGTGTTCGGCGACATCCTGACGGAGGTCTACGGTTATGGCCAAGCGCGCAAGGTGATCTGGGCGGGCTTTGCCGCCCTCCTGTTCGC
>Ga0075424_100006489_pt1 | contig 11270 bp, 9 predicted proteins | sample SoiMethybrSBSTD3_FD_75301 | JGI IMG/M metagenome (GOLD analysis project Ga0075424, IMG submission 75301) | Bulk soil microbial communities from a Populus tree surrounding site in Tennessee, USA - Soil MetaG P. TD hybrid SBSTD3 | ecosystem: Environmental > Terrestrial > Soil > Tree plantation...
CTTCCATAACGCGCCGGCAGGACTGACCTATCCGGGCGATCCCGGGTTTCCCAAGGGGCAGACGGGACTGAACAAGCAGTGGTGGAATCTCTCGCCGCGCGGCGGCGTCGCGTGGGACGTGCGCGGCGACGGCCGTCTCGCGCTGCGGTCGTCGTACTCCATGGGCTACGACTTCATGTCCGGCGAGTACCACAACATCAACGCGGGGGCGCCGCCATTTGGCAACCGCTCGATCATCCAGGATCCGACGGGGCTGCTGGACGACCCGTACAAAGGCGTCGGCGGCGATCCTCATCCCATCGTGACCGGACCGGACACGCCGTACGTCGCGTTTGGATCCTTCGGCACGATGGATCCCGACATCAACTCTCCGCGGGTGCAGACGTGGAATGTCACGCTGGAACAGCAGCTTGGCATGAACTGGGGCGTCAGCGTCGCGTACCTCGGAAGCCACTCCGATCGGTTGTGGGCACAGGTGGCGCTGAATCCAGGCGTCTACATGGGCCAGGGCCCCTGCACCATCAACGCCGTGTCGTATCCCGTCTGCTCCGTGCAGTCGAATCTGAACCAGCGGCGCCTGCTGTTTCAGCAGAACCCGCGCGAGGCGGCGTTCATCGGCGCCCTCGATCTCAACACCGATATCGGGTACCAGAATTACGCCGGTATGAAGCTCGCGGTCCAGCGCCGCGCCGCGGACGGTGTGAGCCTCAACGCCAACTACACGCTGTCGCAGTGCAAGGGGACGCCGCAGAATCCGCGGTTCAATCAATCGAGCGGCGGCTACCTGAAGCCCGACGATCCGTCGTTCGATGCCGGATATTGCGACCAGGATCGACGGCACCTGGCGACGGCGACGGTCGGCTACGAAGTCCCTGACGTCGGGGGCGCGGTGGTTCGCAGGCTGGCGTCGCACTGGCGCTTCTCGGGGATCCTGAACGCGCGTTCGGGGAACCGTCTGGACGTCCTGAGCGGCATCGACAACGCGTTCACCGGCATCCTGAATCAACGCCCGAACAAGGCCAGTGACGACTTCTATCAGCGCACGCTGACCAGCTGGTTCAACCGGGCCGCCTTCGCGCAGCCGGCGCCCGGCACCCTCGGCGACCTTTCGCGGAACGCCGTCGTCGGTCCGGCATACTGGAACGTCGACCTGGCGGTCTCGAAGCTGATCGCCATCGGCACCGCGCAGCGGGTCGAACTTCGTCTGGAATCGTTCAACCTGCTGAACCACTTCAACTGGGGCGACCCGGTGGTGAATTTCAATGCAGGGACGTTCGGCCGCATCACGACGCAGGCTGGCGCGCCGCGAATCCTGCAGTTCGGTTTAAAGTACGATTTCTAGGCGGACCTGAAGGTCCGCCTCTACGATCGTACCGTCTACGATCGTACCCCCTACGATCGTACCCTCTATGATCGTAGAGGCGGGTCTTCAGACCCGCCTGTTTGGAGGTGTCCGCAATGAGAGCGACAGCCGGCATCACGTTTTGTCTTCTGGTTCTGCTTGCCTCGTCACCGGCCATGGCGCATCACGCGTTTGCCGTCGAGTTCGACGCGAGCAAGTGCTCCGACATCATAGGAACGCTGACGAAAGTGGCGTACGAGAACCCGCACGCCTACGTCTTCGTGAACGGAAAGAACCCGGCGGGCGAAACGGTGGAGATGACGTTCCAGCTCTCGTCCACGTCGAATCTGAAGCGGGGCGGAGCGACATTCGCGGCGTTGAACGGAAGCGTCAATAAGGAGGTCACCGTCCGTGGGTGTCTGTCGCGAAACGGCACCGACAACCGCTACGCGGCCTCGTTCATCAAGCTGGCAGACGGCACCATTCAGCGCGTGGGACAGGATGTCGAAGGCATCTTCGGCACCAAGCTCTGGAGATGAGCATGAAGACCTGCACTGGCGTGATCCTCGTCCTGTTTTGCATCGCGCCCGTCGGGGCGTTCGCGCAGGAGAAACCGTTTGTGCAGGCGCGCGGCAGCGTCGTCCCGGTGCCGCTGCCGCCGGGTGGTCCGGCTCCTCGGATGTCCGACGGGCACGTTGACCTGTCTGGAGTCTGGTTTCCTGGGCCGACGGGGAAGGCGAATGCGTGGAGCGTCCTGCCCGAGCAACGCGCCAAGGAAGACCCCATTCCGTTCCAGCCGTGGGCGGAGGCGAAGTACAAGAGTTTCAGCAGGCTGGACCTGGAATTGGGGAGTGCCAACGTGAACTGCACGCCCGTCGGCACGCCGGGGATGTTCACGGATAACGCTTACGTTCACCAGATCGACACCAAGCCCGGACAGTTCATCCACCTGATCGAGAACAACAACAGATGGCGCGTCGTGCACACGGATGGAAGGCCGCACAAGAAGCCCGACGATCTCGAGCCGCTCTTCAACGGCGACGAAACCGCGCGCTGGGAAGGCGACACGCTCGTCATCGATTCGATCTCAATCGACGAACGCACCTGGATCAAAGATGGATGGTTCCACAGCGACCAGCTGCACGTCATCGAGCGCCTGCGACGTCCGTCGTTGAACTACCTCGAATACCAGTACACGATCGAGGATCCGAAGGTGCTCACCAAGCCGTGGACGTCAGCGTGGGCGACACTTTCTCTCGGCCATGAAGATCTCACCGAGAACTTCTGCACCAGGAACGAGAACGTCGACCAGCTCAAGAAGCTGGCGGACCAGCAAAAGGAAACGAGGCCTTAAGGCCTGGCCGATGCCGTCGTCTTCGAATTCAGCGGACCGATGCGCTGCTTCTGGTCTTCGAACTTGAGCCAGATCGACACGCGCTGTTCCTTGCTGGTGATTCTCGTCGTGTGACCTTTGCCCGTGAGGTCGTCGATGTACTCCATCGACCCCGGCGGCAGGTCCACCTTGCCTTCAGCGACCTCGAGCTGTCCGCTCCCGGAGAGATTGATGATGTACTGCCGCTGCGGACCGGGATGCCAGTCGCTGAAGCGACCGGGCTCGCCGACCCTCACTTCCACGCTTGCGATCTTCTCCATCACCGACTTGGCGTCGAGCACGATGTCTTCCACGTGTGACAGGCCATCCGTGCCGGTATAAATCCGTTTCATCACGGTCGCCTTGCCGGGTTCCTGTGCCCGGACGCTGTCCTGGTGCGAACGAGAACCCCACGCCAGCAGACATGCACTGACCATCACCCCTGCGACCAGCCATCTCATCGCGACTTTCATGCGATCCTCCTGGCGCAATACTACGGCAGCTGAAGATGAATCCAGAGTGGAGTTAGAATCCCCAAATGCGAAATCGCCTTTGGGTCCTGATGGTCGGCCTATCGAGTGTGGCGCTCTTTTCCGTTGACCCATTTGCTCAGAACCGTCCGGCGAGGACCTGGCCTGAGCCGGGTCCGGCCCGTCCGCCAGTCGCGGAGAAAGATAAGAAGCCGGCGCCGCGGCGCAGCCTGGTCGGGATGTGGGGCGCGACAGCAGGAAACAGGCAGGCCGCAAACCAGTCATCCGGCGTGCAGTTGAAGCCAAACAACGGACGGCCGGAAAATCAACTGCCGTACACGCCGTATGGCTTGCAGGTGTACAAGTCCCATAAGGGTCTCGAGGGGATCGACGCGGTCCCGCCGGCCGAGACGAACGACCCGAGGGTTCGCTGCGAGCCCTTAGGGGTGCCGCGCTACAACCATTACGACCTCGGGATCCAGATTTTTCAGGACGAGTACAAGATCGCGATGCTGTACCAGTACGACAATCGGTGGCGCGTCATCTGGACTGATGGCCGACCGCTCCCCAAATTAGTGGAGGGCGGCGTCGAAATAGACGGCGAGTACAAGGAACGGCGGTGGTTCGGGTACTCCGTCGGCAAGTGGCTGGATGATTACACGCTCGAGGTCCAGACGGTCGGGACGATGCCGGAAGACCGGGTGTGGCTCGACAACACCGGCCGCCCGATCAGCGACCAGATCCGCGTGACCGAGACCCTCCGGCGTCTGGACTATGACCATCTGGAGTGGTCAGAGACGATTGACGATCCGAAGATTTATACACGGCCGTGGCAGACGATGAAGCTGCCGCTTTCGCTGCAGGATCCCCGAGTCGATGTCATGACGAGGTACTGCTCACCCGTGGAAATCGACGCGTATAACAAGGCGTACGGATCGCCCGTGAGCGCCAAGTGACGATCGTTCCGAAAATGGAGGGCCGCACAATGAGAGTCAAGGTGGTCATAGTGTTTGCCGCGGCTGTCGGCGTTTTGATGTCGGTTCCGCTGGTCGCACACCACACGGCCTCGACGCTCTACACCGAAAAAACGGTGACGATGAAAGGGACGGTCAAGTCCTGGCTCTGGTCCAATCCCCACTGTTTGCTGACGCTTGACGTCAAAGGGGATGACGGGCAGACGGTACAGTGGCTTGCCGAAACGCAAGCGCCGAATACGGTCTATGCCGAAGGCTATCGCCCGTTTTCCTTCAAGGCCGGCGACGAAGTGACCGTGACAGTGCGGCCAGCCGCGAATGGCCGGCCGTACGGCCTGCTTACGCAGGCCGTGCTCGCCGACGGCAAAAAGCTAGGCGGTGAGGAAGGCGGGCGCGGCCGCGGCGCAGCGGCATACTAAGAACTTCCAACTCCAACTTCCAAAAAAACTCCCAACCCCCAAGAATCATCTTGGGAGTTGGGAGTTGGTGTGGGAGTTGACGACTTTCCCGCCTAGAACCCGTACTTGACGCCGAACTGCAGGATGCGCGGCGTGCCGGCCTGCGTCGTGATGCGGCCGAATGTGGCCGCCGCGAAGTTCAGGTTCGGCACGTCCCAGTTGAAGTTGTTGGTCAGGTTGAAGACCTCCACGCGCAGCTCCACGTTCTGCGTGGACGCGATCGACACGAGCCTCGAAATGGCGAGGTCGATCTTCCAGAAGCCCGGGCCGTCGATGCTGTTGCGTTGGTAGTTGCCGAACCCTCCAGGGGCGGGCTGCGCGAACGCCGCTCGATTCAGATAGTTGTTCAACGTCTTTTCGCCGTACACGTCATTCGAGATCTGATCGACGCGCTGATTCGCCTGGCCGTTGAAGGCGTTGTCGCGCCCGCTGAGGATGTTGAGCGGGGCTCCCGATCGGATGTTGAGGATGCCCGCCACCCGCCAATTGGAGGCGACTAGGCCGACGGGGCCGTTCAGATGCGGGGTCGTGTAGCCGACCGTCCCGTTGGCGATGTGCGTCCGGTTGCCGTCGCAGCGGCCGTAATCCGCATTCGGGTCGGCGGGATTCGTGAATCCGATCCCGAACTGCGCATTCGGCGCCATCTCGAGCCCCTCGCAGCGCGAGAGCGTGTAGTTGGCATTCACGCTCACGCCGTTGCCGGAGCGCCGCTGCGCCTCCAGCTTCAGGCCGCGATATTTCTGCGTGCCCACCGCCGCATGGCTGTCCAGATTGCTGATGAGCGCCGCCGACGCCGGGTTTTCACCGGACAACGACAGCACGCGCCGCTGGTTCAGGTTGTTGTTGGTCGTACAGACCGGGAATGAGACACCCTGGAGCACACACGGACCAACACCGAGGAACACGCCCGGATTGAGCGCCACCAGGCCCCACAGCCGGTCGGTGTGGCTCCCGAGATAACTGACCGCTGTTCCCCAGTTGGAGCCGATCTGCTTTTCGAGGGTGACGTTCCACGACTGCACGCGCGGCGCGTTGATGTCGGGATCCATCGACGACAGCGTTCCGCCGATCGGGTACACCGTATCGGGGCCGACGGCGATCGGGTGCGGATTGCCGCCGATGTCGCGGTACGGATCGTCGAACAGGCCCGACGGATCGCTGACGAGCGTGCGGTTCCCATACGGCGGCGCCGCCGCGAGGTTGTTGAAATACTCGCCGCCCGGGTAGTCGTACATCAACGCGTACGATGACCGGATCGCCAGACGGCCATCGCCGAGCACATCCCAGCCCACGCCGATGCGCGGCGAGAAGTTCCACCACTTCTTCTCCAGGCCGGACGTTCCCGGAGGAAAGCCGGGATCGCCCGGATAGATGAAGCCGGCCGGCGCGTTGTGGAACACGTTACTCTTGACGTTCTTCCTGAACCGATCGCGATCGAAGATCGTGTTCGCGCCGCGCGTGAGGTTCTGGCTGAAGAACGGCTCCCACCGGATCCCCGCGTTGACCGTCACGCGTCTGGCGGCGCGCCACGTGTCCTGCGCGTAGACGCCCTGGTACCACTGGTAGTAATCGACGCCGGAGAGGCCCGATTGATCGATCGTGGCGACGCGCCCGAGGAGCATGTCCGCCAGTCCCAGTCCAGACGCCTGGCCGGTGAAGGTCCACTGTCCTCCGCCGCGCGCCCAGGTCCTGAACGACACCCTGAAGTGGGCGACGCTCGCGCCCAGCCCGATCTGATGGTCGCCCTTCACCAGCGTCAGGTCGTCATTGACCTGGAACGAGTTGTTGTCGGCGATGCCGCGCGTCGACGTCGCCGCCGCGATCTGAAACCCGCCCGTGACGACGACGATCATCGAGCCCGGTACGTAGGTGGCCGCCTTGATGCCGAGAGACGGAGGATCGAAGTACGGGTCGTTGTCGCGATTGACCGCGGTGCGGTTGAACGCAAAGCGAAGCGCGTTGACCGTGTTGCTGCCGAAGATCTTCGTATCGCCGAGCGTGAGCGACTGCGCCAGGTTGTCGATCTTCGGGTTCCTCGTCGTCAGAATGTTGCCCGTCTTGCCGTAGGCCGACGGCTTCTTGTCGCGCGACGCCATGTAGCGGCCGAAGACGGAGTGGTTCGCGCCGAGCTGATAGTCGATGCGGCCGACGTACTGTCCCTCATCGCGATCGTCCGGCTGGCTGTACGTAATCTGGCCGCACGGATCGGTTGTCTTCGGCAGGAAGCCGACCATCTTCACGGCGGCAGGACTGAACCGCGCCGGATCGATGCGATTGCCGACAAACCCGGCGCCGAGGTTGACCTGGCGTCCCTGGCACGCCGCCGACGCGAACGTGGTGAAGTCACCAGCCAGCATCGCCGCCGTCGGGACGAAGGCGATCAGGTCCGGCGGCGTCTGGCGGGTCTTCGTGCCCTGATACCCGGCGAAGTAGAACAGCTTGTCGCGGACAATCGGACCACCCACGGTGCCGCCGTACTGATTGCGCTTCAGCCCATCGTCGAACCGTTTTCCATCGGGACCGATCCCGGCGAACGGACTCTTCGCGTTGAACCGCCGGTCGCGAATGAACTCGAAGAGGTTTCCGTGAAGCGTGTTCGTGCCCGACTTCGTCACGGCGTTCACCGAAGCGGCCGAGCGCATGCCGCTCTGCGCCGCGAGACCGCTCGTGGCCACGCGGAATTCCTGCAGCGCGTCGGGGAAGGGGAGCGGCAGGCTGGCGGAGTTCTGCGGATCGTTGTGCACGGCGCCGTCGAGCGTATACGCCACGCCGAACTGCAGTCCGCCGGCGACTGAAATGTTCACGCCGCCCTGAAAGTTGCGGCTGTTCGGCCGGTCGGTCTCGACCGCCGCGCCGGCGAGGATGATGAGATCGGTGACCTGTCGTCCCTGAAGCGGCAGCTCGACGATCCGCTCCTGGTCGACCACGGTGCTGATGCCGGCGCTGCGGACGTCCACGAGCGGCGCCGCGCCTTCAACGGAGATCGTCTCCTCGACATTGCCCAGGGCGAGCGCGACGTTGATCGTCGGCCGCGCATCGACCTGCAGCACGATGCCGGTCTGGACGTAGGTGCGGAACCCTTGCAGTGACACCTCCAGCCTGTAGGGACCGATCGGCAGGTTCGGCATGATCCATGTGCCGGCGGCGTCGGTGACCACGGTGCGCGTGAATCCCGTGGCGGTTTGCGTGGCGACGACGGTGACGCCCGGAAGTACGGCGGCGCTCTCGTCGGTGACGCGGCCGCTCAGTTCGGCCGTGGCCTGCGCCCACGCGAGGGAGCAGGTGAGAAGGAGAACGAACGAGCTGACGACGACGTTGCGAAGGATGATGCGCATGGTTGTGGACCGGCGGCGTTACGGTTTCCATCCGGCTGGCGTGCCGGTCGACCGCTGGGGCACCAGCTTGGTGCCATCCTGCTTGGTCACCTTGCCGAGCCACGCATACGGTTGGCCCACGAGAGGGAAACCTTCTACGGTGACCGGATCTCCGCTGTGCAGAGAGTCCTTCGTCCACCCCTCTCGCGCGAGCCATGCAGCCGGCGTGGTGTCGAACCGCCAGACGACCTGTTCTCCGTTTGCTCCTTGTGTTTCGACGAAGAGCTCGCTGTGTGGACTCCGCCATTCAAAGCGCACGACCCGGCCCTCGATCTTGACGACGTCCTTGAGGTCCTTGGAGAAGTACGCCGTGGAGTGATGTGCAAATGCCTCCACCGGCCACCCAAGCGCGACCACGATCGCCAGAGTGAACCTTGCCGCCGATAGCGTTCGCAGCGCGCGTCTCATTGGTCAGCCCTCGTGTCAGTTATTTGTCGGGTGGGTAAATAGACTTGTGGAATTGCGCCCCGAACCTGGAATCTTCCGGGTCGCAGTCGTAAGGCGTCAACTCTTCCTTTCGGACCGAGTATTCGTAGTCCCACCGGAACGGTTCCTTCAATACGAGCGGATCGACGGATACGGTCTGCATCTTCAACACGTCACCTTCACGCCAGTACGTTTCGGTCACCTTCTTCATCGCCGTTGCGGGAATGAAGCGGTTGGAGTTGAAGCCTCTCGAATCCGGCGTGAACTTGGTGGTCTCGACCACCAGGCGGGCCCCGTCGTACCGGCCGATCGAGTGACCCTCGATCGTGTAATCGTAGGCGCCCGGCTTCGAATGACCATGCCCCTCCAGCCAGATGGTCCGGACGACGTCCATCTTCTCGTAGCGAATGATCACCCGGTCCGGCTGCTGTGTGATTTGAAAGTCGTAGTCGTCGTTCATCACCGCGGGAATGGGGATCTGCACGCAGTCATAGGTTGGCGAGAGCGGGTTGTCGAACGCCTTTTCGTAACCAAGCGCCCTGTTCGTGGGCGCCATCGGCGCATTGGGCTTGCCGTTGAGAGGCCCCTTGCGGTGCCAGATTCCGGCGAGATTCGGAATCGGGGAGGAGAGCGCTACGGACTGCGCCGTCAGACGCGTCGAGACGAGGAGCAATCCCGCCGCGAGGACAACAACGAGTGCGGTCTTCATGACGGACCTCCCGCCTTCGCGCCCGCGCCGTATCGCGTGGAAGCCTCAGGCGGCTGTGAGTCTGCCCTCACCTCGTCCGCTAGTCAAGATTCATCAACAACGGAAATCAGTCGACGACCTGTCGCGGCGTCTGGACGGATCCGCTCAAGGACGAAATCGTACTCGGCAGAGTAGAACGGATTGCCGAGCCCCAGTCGTTCGGCGGCCGATGGGTCGTCGTGGCGAACGAAGGGCACGATGAGGCTTTCCTTGACCCCGAAGACGGCGTCCGACTCGAGATAGGGATCGCCCTCCACGAATACGTGGGTCGTCACCCCGTGATATCCCGGCGCGGTCACGATGAAGTGGACGTGCGCCGGGCGCATTGGGTGCCGTCCCAGCGCGGCCAGCATCGTCCCGACGGTTCCGTCGCTTGGAATCGGGTAGGAGGAGGGCTTGATGGATCGGAACCAATAGCGGCCATCTTCGCCGGTTGTAAATTGGCCGCGAAGGTTCATCACCGGTTGCCGCGCGTCCTGCACGTCATAGAAGCCGTCTGCCGACGTTTGCCAGACGTCCAGCAGCGCGCCGCCGATCCGCCCGCCCGATTCATCGACGACCTTGCCCGACATGTACAGCGGTTCTCCCTTGCCGTCGCGCGAAATCGAGTCGCCCATCTGCAGATGCGGCGCGCCCGACACATGGAACGGCCCCAGTACCGTCGATTCGGTGGCCGACGGATGGCGCCGGTGGTTGATCGCATCCACAAGCATCGTCACACCGAGAGTATCGGAGAGCAGGATGAACTCCTGCCGCGTGTCGTCGCAGATCTTCCCCGTCCGCGTGAGAAAGTCGATCGCGAACGCCCACTCGTCGAACGTCGGTTCGACCTCCTTGACGATGGCGTGAAGGTGGGTCACGACCGAGGTCATGATCTCGCGGAGGCGTTCGTCGCGGCAGTTCGCCATGCGCTCGATCACCGCCGCCGTCGACGTGGATTCATTGAAATCTCTCATAAGACCGTCGTGCGCTCCGGGCGCGAGCCGTGCCAGGCGTTATCGAGCAGGCGGCGGATGCCGTCGCGTTCCAGCGGGCGGGGATTCCAGTACGGGTTCGCCGCCGCCAGGTCCGCTGCGCATTCGAGCGCGTCGCCGGGAAGACCGAGGGCGCGAAGAGATACCGGGGCGCCGGCATCGCGTACGAGATCGAACAATCGCGAGGGAACGTCGCGCACTCCGCCGCCGAGCGCCCGTGCCACCCGGGCGATCGCCACCGGTGCAGCCGGCGCGTTATAGGCGATCGTGTGCGGCAGCAGGACGGCGTGGGTTTCAGCGTGCGGAAGATCGAACGTGCCGCCGAGGACGTGACACAGCTTGTGATGCAGCGCCATCGAGGTCGCGCCGAGCACGGTCCCGCACAACCACGCACCGTACAGCGCCTCCGATCGCGCGGACATATCGTCGAGCACCCTCGACACCCGCGGCAGCGCTGAGCCGAGCGCGCGCACGCCTTCCTCGGCGATCACGGCGACGAGCGGATTGGTGTTTTCGGCATACAGTCCCTCGATCGCGTGCGCCATCGCATTCATTCCGGACGTCACCGACTGAATCGCCGGGAGCGTTGACGTCAGCTCGACATCGTAGACGACGACTTCCGGCATGACCTTCGGATCTCGCGCCGTTTGTTTCGTGCCGCCGACAGTCTGGCCGACAATGTCAGTCATCTCCGAGCCGGCATACGTGGTGGGCAGGACAAGCTGGATGATGTCCGTCCGAAGCGCGATCGCTTTTGCGAGGCCTATCGCGGAACCGCCGCCGATGGCGACGATGCCGTCGACGTCGTGCTGCGCCGCACGTGCGACGGCTTCCTCCGTCACCGGTACCGGTGTATGCATGCGCGCCCCCGAGAATCGCGTCTGACAGCAGTCGCCGAGCAGCGCGGCGAGTTCGTCCGCGCGCGCGGCGTGTCCGGGTGTGGAGACGACCATGGCGCGCGCGATGCCGGCGAGTCGCGCTTCCTCCCGAATGCGCTTCCGCGTGCCCGCTCCGAACACAACCCGCTGGGGAACGGTGCGGTAGATCCAGGACGCTTGTTCCGGCGTGATCACGGTATCTGCACTGGCCACAGGAAGTTGCGTCTCAGGGCACGATGCGTGAGCCACCGGAC
>Ga0075424_100006494_pt1 | contig 11268 bp, 10 predicted proteins | sample SoiMethybrSBSTD3_FD_75301 | JGI IMG/M metagenome (GOLD analysis project Ga0075424, IMG submission 75301) | Bulk soil microbial communities from a Populus tree surrounding site in Tennessee, USA - Soil MetaG P. TD hybrid SBSTD3 | ecosystem: Environmental > Terrestrial > Soil > Tree plantation...
CCAGCACTGATCCTGCTCGCATTGAGACAAAAATCGATCGCGTTCTGGGGAAAATCGTAATCGTGTTTTCTGCGGGTGAAACGTTCTTCCTCGGCCGCCGCAATGAGCTTCCCGTCCTGTAGAAGTGCAGCCGATGCATCATGAAAATAACAGGAGATTCCTAAAATATTCATTTGTTTAAAACTGATTCATTGCCCGTTTCAGCGCTGAATCTTTCGGCTCGGGTTTTTCCCGCCAGCCCTGTCTCACGGACTTTTTTAACGACAGTGGATCCGCTGCCCAACGGAGAATCAGAGCGAATGGTCCAACGATAATAAAATAAATCACGGTCAAAATGAGGCGAGCCTGGAAGTCGCCAATTTTTTTTGCGACTCGCACCCACTTTGTCCGAAAATTCTTCAACAAGCCGGTCAACATTATCAAGAGACGGGATATTCACAGCACAAGCGTAGACACCTCATCGATCTTGCTTCGGACCACGCCGCTTAAAACCGGTCCGTCAGCATGTGGTCAAACAAGATTTCACTCGCTTTTTTCCAACCGCTGCAGTAGGAACAAGTTTTCGCATCAGACACCGTAGAGACGAATAAACCGGTCCAACTCATTAGCTTGCCACTACTAGAACTTTTCGTATAGAACCAAACGCCCGAGATCGAGAAAGCTATTCTCGGTCTTCGATTTGGTGTTACTGACAATAATCATTTTTATAAGATAGGCTTCCGCTCTTGCTGCATTTGCGAAGTAGTCCCATGCCCTAAATACGCCAACTCCCAACCGGGTATCCCAGGCGGCAAAACTGGCTCCTCTGGGCAACCAATCTGTCGAACGGACATACTTGCCCGAAGATTCGGTCCCACTTGCTGTGTTCGTGGTTCGAGCGCAAAGGTCATTCCAGTGGTGCTACCGTAAGGGAGCTTCAACTATTCGCTCTCCGGCACAATTTAGCAGGCTTCCATACGCGAGGACCTTAAAGAGTTAGCTTAAAGAGGGCCGAAGTACTTTCGGTGAATAAGGCACAATTCCCACGTTGCTCTAATGAAATCATAGAACCGCACCTTTGAGCCCGCGATGTCTTTCCATTGGGATAACGGAAATTCGTAGATCAGGCGGTCCGCCGATGGCATACCTCTGTCCCGGGTCATATTGATGAAGCGTGCAAGAATCTCAACGTCGAAGATCCAACGCGATTGGAATCGCTGCTCGAACAAGTCGCTCACCAACGGGGACACTCTGAACAGTTTGGCGCCGCATTGCGTGTCATAAACCCCCATTCCCAAAACTGCAGAAGCCGCGGTCGCAAAAACTCGTCCCAAATAATGTCGGCTAGACCGCCGCTGAATTGTTCTACCGAGCAGTTTAACTCGGGCACCGAACACCATCGAAAGCTCCGGCCGGCTTTCAGCGAAATCGATGAATTCCGGAATGGTGTCAAGCGGCGTCGCCAAATCCGCGTCCCAAAACCCGACATAGTCCGGCTTAAAATCGAGCGCCGCCATGATTCCCTGTCTCACCGCTTCTGCTTTGCCTTGGTTCTGTACCAGGCTCAAAACAGAGAATTTATCTGCAATGGCCATTCGCAGTGATTCCAGAAGCTGCAGTGTGTTATCTGTGCTTCCGTCGTTAACGAACAAAAATTTAATGGTATGCAACGAATATTTAAAACCGAGAAAACTAGCACAATCGAGGCGCTTCTCCTCGTTGTAACACGGGATCACAATGATGACGCTGGCCACGCTAGAAGGGGCAAAAATGCCGTGCCAAATGAATTACCGGCGATGGCCTTTTTCTACTAAATAGGCCTTCAGTGCGTCTTTCCAAGGACGTAACCGAAAGTCGTGTTGCTCGGTTACGAGCGCTGAGTTTTTTGGCCGAACCGCCGCCGCCCGAAATTCTTTGCTCGAGACGGAACGAACTGGGTTACCTAGCTCGACAAATTCGGAAATAGTTCTCGCAAACTCATACCAAGTGCAGGCACCTCCATTGGCTATGTGAAACAGACCGGTTGCTCGCCTCCGCACCAATCCCGCCAAACGATCTGCTGCATCTCGCGAATATGTAGGTGACATCGTAACGTCATCGACCACCCCGATTGGCTCGCCGGCTTTAGCTTTTTTGATAATGGTCTCGACGAAATTACCTCCTTTCCCGCGTGCGCCGGTTTTGCCGAACAGGCTTGCCGTTCTGACGATCAACCAGTGTGGAACGGCCTGGCGCGTCAGATATTCGCCAGCGAGTTTGGAAGCGCCATACACATTAATTGGGTTTGGTAGATCCGATTCCGTATACGGAGCCGCTTTCGTGCCGTCAAAAACATAATCGGTACTAATGTATACACAGACTGCGTTAGCTGCGGCGCATGCACGCGCGACGTTCAGTGCACCAATAGCATTGACGTTAAACGCATCATTGCTGTGCCCTTCGCAATCATCCACTCGTACGTAAGCCGCGCAGTTCACGACGACATCGGGGTGCAAATTCACGATCACCTGGCCAATTTGATTCTCATCGGTACAGTCGCAGTCTTGATGGCTTAATGGGACGACTTGAAATTCTCCATACTGCCGGAACACCTCAACGAGATCCGTGCCCAGTTGACCGGTGGCGCCGATGATTATAATACGCTGGGTAGACACATGGATTAGCAGTAGACAGTTGGCAGACAATTACGAGAGCGAACCGTACTGTGCAACGGAAAGGCGTAGAAAATTAGACAAAAGAGAAGTTAATAAGTAGGCCAGTTCTAAGTCGTTGCCAGAGGCCAGTTAGACCGGAATAGATGTCGTATCGAGAGACAGGCAGCGGTGGCAATCAACAACCGTTTCTGGTCGTGCCTTCTCCACTGATATTTCCCGAATCACACCGGCCCTTTTCCCCATCCGTGGTCGTACACCGCTTCGTAGTAATTTTGGTACCCACCGGAAGTTACATGAGAAACCCAGTCACGGTGGCTAACATACCACTCGACTGTTCGGTTGATTCCAGTGACAAAATCGCTCCGGGGATACCAGCCTATTTCAGCTCGAATCTTCGCGCTATCAATGGCATAACGTCGGTCATGGCCGGGCCGATCCGTAACGGAGCGAATGCGCTCGCGAAGTTGTTGCAGGTCTGTGCCGCAGAGCTCTGAAATCGCCTTACAAATCGCATAAACGACATCGAGATTCGCTCGTTCTTCGCCCGTGCCGATGTTGTAAATCGCACCGACTTGGCCCTTTTTTAGCACGTCAAGGATTGCCCTGCAGTTATCCTCAACGTAAAGCCACTCGCGAATTTGTTTTCCGTCGCCATAGACCGGCAGCTCGATATTGTTCAGCCCATTTCGAATCAGCAAAGGAATCAGTTTTTCCGGAAATTGATATGGTCCGTAATTATTAGAACTACGGGTCACTATAACTGGCAACCGATAGGTATGTCGGTAAGAAAGACAAAGCAGGTCGGCCGCTGCTTTGGTTGCCGCATAAGGGCTGCTGGGAATCAGCGGCGATCCTTCTGTGGATGGCGCTTTGCCTTCTTTATCGCCATAGACCTCATCCGTAGAAATATGGACCAATCGCTCGACCGGATTTGTCCGAATCGCTTCGAGTAAAGTCAGCACACCGCGAACATTGGTTTCTAAAAACGGCACGGCGTCGAGAATACTTCGATCAACGTGTGATTCTGCAGCGAAGTTAACAACGGCCCATGGCTTCTCTTCTTTAAGGATTCTACGAACGAGTACCTCATCGCAAATGTCGCCCCGCATAAAGTGGGCACGATTGCTAGGAGAATCGGCAAGATTCTCTAGATTGCCGGCATATGTGAGTTTATCTAAATTAATAATGCGCCAGTCGGTCTCGGCGCAGAGCAGCCTTATAAAATTGCTGCCTATAAATCCACATCCACCGGTAATGAGAATAGTAGTCATGGGGGCGCAAAAGACATCGCGCAGAATGCTAAGCCTAGACCAATGACATTGCAGAGACCGCGGAGCTAAATTTGCTGAGAGATAAAAAGCAACATTCCGCTATCTAAATCTGGCAACAGGCTTCTTGGCTAAACATGCAGTTAGGCAAAACTTGACAAACTATCCGTCACGGCTATATTGTCCGATCGCCCGATTCTCCTTACATTACCGTCTGTCCCCGTCAGAAGCAACTATTAGCTGATTGCTCGCTATCACGTCCACTCAATCTGCGATCCCTGCTATCTCTGAACCGAGTAAGTGAAGTTATTGTCAGCATCGCGGAGCAGGGGCCACGCGCGGTCACGTGGGGAGAGGGTTGGCTGAGTCGTCGGCCACTTGATCGCTACGTCAGGATCGTTCCACAGCACGCCTGCTTCAAGATTCGGTGCATACTCTTCCGTGGTCATGTATAGTATTTCCGCCTCCGCGCTAGTTACGCAGAAGCCGTGCGCAAACCCGACGGGAATATAAAGCATCTTCTTGTTTTCCCCGGACAGTGTTACCGCCATCCATTTACCAAAACTGCGTCCTCCCCGCCGTAAATCTAGAACAACGTCGTAAACCTCACCTGTTAAAGCACGCACCAGTTTTGCCTGCGCTTTAGGTTTTTTTTGATAATGCAATCCGCGCAAAATTCCCTTGCGGGATTTCGAGTGATTGGATTGAACGAACCTTTCAATGATGCCGAAGGCTGCAAATTCGGAGCGCTTATAACTTTCCATAAAAAAGCCCCGCTCGTCGGCAACAACCGGCGGATCAATCAAGATAACTTCGGGAATCTCGCTCGGAATGAAACGAAAAGCCATTAAAGCAGCACTTCGGAATCATCACCGATCATAAGTCGATAGGCCTGGTGATTTCTATGATCCCTTTGGACCAGCGAATTTTTTCCGATTAGGCTATCCTCGAGGCGATCAACATGCTCGATTCGCGCGTTTTCCAAAAGAACGCAATGTTCCAGAACGGACGAAATTATGCGACAACCATTACCGATCGAAGTGAACGGGCCAATAAACGAATTTTCCAACAAAACATTCTCACCGATAACGGCTGGGCCGCGCACCGTGCTGTTGCGTACGCGACTGCTTGCTCCGAGTTGTACGCGCCCAACAATCTGGCATTGCGCATCGATCTCGCCGTCAAGACGGCGCTTGACCCACTCGTCCAAAACGACAGTATTCGCGGTTAGTAAATCGTCCTTCTTTCCTGTATCGAGCCACCATGCCTCGATACGGTCGCTCAAGACCTTGCCACCGGCGTCGAGCAATGCCTGAATTGCATCGGTGATCTCAAGCTCACCGCGGGATGACGGCGAAATTGCTTTGATCGCCTGATGAATTTTATTTGTAAAAAAATAAATGCCGACTAAGGCCAAGTTCGATTTTGGCTGCTTAGGCTTTTCGACGAGGCGAGTAACCCGTTCATCTTGGTCGACTTCCGCAATACCGAAGCTCGAAGGATTTTCGACTTGTTTGAGCAGAATTGACGCGTCTGCACCCAAAGCCTCAAAGTTTTCCCGATATTTTGTAATACCGGACCCGATCAGATTATCTCCAAGATACATTACAAAGGAACTCGAGGCTAAATAGGGTTCAGCAATCTTCACCGCATGCGCGAGCCCGAGCGGATCCGCTTGAAGTATATACTCGACTCGTAAATCCCAAGCATTACCGTTACCCACGGCTTCACGCACTGCACCACCGGTCTCGGGAGAAATAATAATTCCTACTTCTTTAACGCCAGCATTCTTTACATTGTCCAGCACATGAAAGAGAATCGGACGATTTCCTACTGGGACCAGCTGTTTGGCAGCGGTGTGCGTTAACGGGCGGAGCCGGGTTCCGCGTCCTCCGCTCAAAACTAAGCCCTTCAGTTGAGTGCGGATCATTTTTCTTGATTATTTACCACGAACTAAAATATGGAGCAAAGCATGGCCGGGAGCGCGGAGAGTTGCTGTTGGTCGCCTACTACCTTGGATTGGGTCGGTTGGTAATTTTGCGCAAGCTTCCGCCATTATCGCATGAGCGACATGTACCGCTGCATGGAACTGCTAAAAACGTCCGCAGTCGCCGCTATCGTGACCTAACGCTGGCGCCATTCAAGCCTGGCATGGCGGTAAAATAGACGTCAGTGGTAATAGTTCAGGGACAGAACTAGTCAGAACGGCTATCTCGAAGCCATCTAATTCCACAGGCTGCAAGCAGAGGGCAAAAATCATTCCGAGCTGACGTTTCAGCTAAACGCCGCATCGCGGAGGCACGACTCGATCCGCATGAGCGCGATGCCAAAGCTCAAGCATCATCAGATACCAGATATAAGAACCGTAATAGCTGCTGTTCTCCTGATCGTGTATCTTTATCAAACGCTCAATTGCCGCTCGCTTGAAATATCCGCGTTGAACCGATCGTGATTCTAGCAAAAGCGAGCGCGCCAAATCCCTAAACCCACGATGATGCCGTAGCCACTCACCGGTGGGCAAGCCGAACCCATGTTTTTTTTTCGTCAAAATTTCGCTGGGCAATAAGTTCTCGAATGCTTTTTTGAAGATGTATCGCTTCGACCATCCCTTTAGCTTAAAATTCGCCGGAATCCTACCTGAAGTGATCCCGACGTGAGGATCAAGGAAGGGATAGCGAACTTGAATTCCGTGTACTTCAGCCATGCGATTAACTTTAAATAGGTCATTATCCGCAACGGCTAGCTTGAGGTCGACATAAAGAAGGCGATTGAGCGGAGTGCAATCAGCCGCTTGCGCGTAATGTTGTCTCGGAACTCCTAGAGCAAACTCACGATCAATCGATTCCCTAAACTCATCAGAGAGGTACTCATCCGCATTCTCGCAAAAATACAATTGATACGAAAAAAACCGATCGATCGCAGGTTGGTTCGCTTTACGAACATAATTTTTTACTTTTCGCCAAGGATAGAAACCCGGAAGAAGTTCGGCACTGTAATCGATTGGGACCCGTAGCGTGCGCGGAACGCTATGGTAAATCGCGAACATTTTCTCCATGATATAGCGCTCATTCCCGCCGTAAAGCTCATCCCCACCGTCCCCCGCGAACATGATTTTTACCCCGGCGTCATGCGCCATTTTCAAGCAAAAAAAAGTCGGAATAGCAGAGCTATTTCCAAAAGGCTCGTCATAGGCCATCGCTATACCTGGGATTGCATCGAGCGCTTCTTCGGGTCGAACGAAATATTCATGAGCATCGCTATTGAAATGTTGCGCTGCCAGATGAGCGTAATGAATCTCATTGTAAACGGCTTCATCGAATCCGACGGAGAAGGATTTGACCTGCTGGGATGCAGCCTTCCCGAGTAACCCAACAATCGTGCTGCTGTCCGTACCGCCGCTTAAAAATGCTCCAACTTCTGCGATCTCATGACTCCCCACTCGTAAGCTAAAGCGAACCGAATTTTCGACGGATGATCGTAAATTGGCAGCGGCCTCAGATTCATCGATACTATAATCTTCCTCATACGCCATATCCCAGTAGCGTTGGACAGCGACGCGCCCTTTTTCCCTGATCAGTACGTGACCGGGTTCCAATCTTCGAATGTTTTTGTAAATCGTGTAAGGCGCAGGAATGAAGGAATGATTCAGGTAAAAGTAAAGGCTATTGTTATCGATATTTTTGGCTATCTCCGGAGCGGAGGCGAACCAACTCATGCGAGGAGCAAACCCGAACCAAGAGTCAAGACTACTATAATAGATTGGCCGGGTGCCGAAATGGTCCGTGGCTAGAATGAGCCTTCTTTCGGAAGCGTCCCACAGCACGACGGCAAATGACCCTCTTAGCGAGCTAACGAATTCAGCTCCCTTGCACTTATACAAATCGATAATTTGCGTACCGTAATATTCTGCAGTTTTTCCGGTGTCCCGTTCAGCATAGCAGTCTGGCGCCGCAAATCCTTCTAGGAATAAATAAATAGAATCGGCACTATACGCTTCCTTCCAACCATTCCAACTCCAGGAAAGAATACCATTCACTCCATCGTCGTTAGGCTTTACGTCTGCTGAGTTTTCTAGCCTATTGATCAAAGCTCGCTCCTGTCAGTTGTTGTCTTGTTCGTTGAGCCACTTCGTTCGGATGGTTGACGCGCCCAGTTCGCAGCCATCACCAAAAATCCTGGAGCTTAGGCGAGCGAACTTGTATTCGAGTGCGCTGAGTGTGTTGATGAATAGGTAGCGATCGCGCGGTCTCGGTTGAAAGCCCCAAGCCGTTTCGAGTTGTAACAACATCTGCGCTCTTTGCAGTGGTGGAAATCGACCGTTCAAATTCTTCACCGGTACCATCGAGCATGATCTCTCAAACCATTCGAACGTAGCTGAAAATAGTCGTGGGGTATGAAAGCACCCGAAGCTCTTGTACAGAACCTCACTCCAGCCTAGTAAGTGATAACATGCTGCATGCTTCCAGATGCCTTTCAGATACGGATTCTAAGAGGGATCATGAGTTTCAGACTCTATCGGTTTTCGTACTGCCACTTCACGAATGCTGTAGGTTATCCCGCAGCCTCACCTCAGGATGTGGCGAGGAGTAGAGCTTATCCCAAGGGACTTGCGTGCCTATAAGTTCTTTGATTATTCGCTTGGCGGCATTGCCGTCCCAAAACGGCGGAGGTGGCGGAACAATACGTTGAGCATTCGCAACACGAATAAATTCGTCAATAATCTTCTTGCAATCGGACCCAACGAGCACATTAGTGCCGTGCGTCAAAGTCACCGGTCTTTCGGTATTCTCACGCAGGGTAATGCACGGAACACCGAGAATCGTAGTTTCCTCCTGAATGCCACCAGAGTCAGTGAGTACTACTTTCGCCGCGGACATCAAATGGATAAAATCGAGATAGCCCAACGGCGGCACGAGCCGAATCCTGACCCGCGAATCCCATGGTTCGGGTCCGTCCATGAAGTGATCGACAAAATAGTCGCCCAGGTTAGCGTCTTGGATCTGCTTCAAAGTCCTAGGGTGCGCAGGGAAAACAAGCGGCATATAGCGAGACAAATCTAAAAAAGTATCGAGAATCTTTGATAGAGTTTCAGAATCATCAACATTGGCAGGCCGGTGTAGAGTTAAGATTGCGTACGGCTTCGGTAAGTCATCCTTATATAGGTGCAAGTCTTTAAGGATTGTTGACTCCTGTGCTTTCAAACGATAGCGCAACAAAGTATCGATCATCACATTGCCGACAAAATGAATCTTTTCCACCGGGACACCTTCCCGTCTAAGATTCTGATTCGCGCTTTCTTCGGTAGTAAAAAGATGATCCGCCAACGCATCGGTCACGACACGATTCACTTCCTCGGGCATTGTTCGATCGAAGCTTCGCAACCCGGCCTCGACATGGACGAGCATTGGACTAAATTCCCTGCCGGTTCCGTTGCTATAGTACGTTTTTTTCGTCACTAATGCGCAAGCCACAGTCGAATTCACATCACCTACAACAATCACCACGTCGGGCTTCTCTGTCAAAAGAACTTTCTCAAAGCCTTCCATAACTCTCGCCGTCTGGACAGAATGGGAGCCCGAGCCAACTCCTAAGAACAAATTGGGCCTTGGCAACTCGAGGTCGTTAAAAAACATTTCAGACATGTTGGCATCATAATGCTGACCAGTGTGAACCAGGATGTGCTCTATGCCTGACGTTTTGCTGCTGGCATTGTATTCTCGAATGGCGTCAGAAATTGCAGCAATTTTCATAAAATTGGGTCTGGCGCCGACCACTGAAACAATTTTAAGCGGCATCGTTCACCTAAGTAATAGACGGAATCGCATTTCTACAACTGGATATAGTCTCCGAAATAGGAGCCCATGAAAACTCTTTAAGGAGACGTGCCAATTTCGTCTCAGTTGTTTTTAGATTCTGATAATGACGGAATCGCGAGCGCCAGCCAGCTGGAATCCTTGGTTGATCAGGATCGATCTCCCACGGATGCAGGTAAACAAGAGCGGGCTGATTTTCCTTTAGATTAATCTGGCGAATTGCCCACGCGGTAAAGCTGTAAGGAAGTAGCCTAAGATATCCTCCGCCGCCGACGGGAAAATTGTTGCCACAGATGCGCACCGTGGATGGGGGAAACTCTAAGAGCCGCGCACCTGTGTGAAGCAAGCGGTAATGAGGAAAGCGCGGTGCATCGGGAATCCCATAGAAATCATGGCGTACAGGAAAGATACTGGAATCACATTCGAAACCAAGTTCTCCGAGAACTTCCAACGCCCATAAAGTTTTAGTGGTGATGGAATAGCTGGGTGCGCGAAAGCATCTGAGCTTGGCACTAGTCTTATCCTCAAGGACCGATGTTGCGCGACAGACGTCATCACGAAACTGCTTCTGATCGCCATGCGTGATCATCTGATGGCCGTAGCCATGACTCCCGATCTCATGCCCTGCATTGAAGATATCTCGTATCAATTTCGGACAACGCTCTGCTACCCAACCGAGGATGAAAAATGTCGCGCGAGCGCCGCTCCGTTGCAAGAGCTCGAGCAGACGGTACGTGTTTCGCTCCACCCGCCGCGGATACCGTCCCCAGTGATCCGGTGAAATAACGCTCGCAAAGGCTTGAACCTGAAAATAGTCCTCGACATCTATCGTAAGCGCGTTCACCATACCGGTCTCAGCGCGCTCCCGAGCCAAACAGTATGACTTTCAAGCTTTCAAAAATGATTTGCAGATCAAAGATCGGCGACATGTGTTTGATGTAGTATAAATCGTATTGCAATTTCTCAACCGCATCCCGTTCGCTATTTCCATAGGAATAGCTGATCTGAGCCCATCCCGTGATTCCAGGCTTAACGGTGTGACGCAGGTCGTAGTAGGGAATGTTTTGCTTCAGGCGTTGAACAAAAAATGCCCGCTCTGGACGCGGACCGACAAAGCTCATTTCGCCCTTTAATACATTGAGCATTTGCGGGATTTCATCGATCCGAAGCTTTCGAATAATTGCTCCGATTCTAGTGACTCTCGGATCATTTTCCGCCGCCCAAACCGGTCCCAATCTGGCTTCTGCGTTTTCCGCCATTGAACGAAATTTATAAAGTGTGAAACAGCGCTCGTTTTGCCCAACTCTCTCCTGTCGATAAAAAATTGGACCCGAACTCTCTATCCTGATCGCCAAGGCTGTCATCAATCCGATTGGCGCGGCAAGTACTAGCCCGACGAAAGCAACGATCACATCCACAATTCGCTTAGCCGCCATAATGAATCGGTCACGCCGGAATCCACGCGATAGTGCGATCCATTCGGGCGGCAAATCTATGACCGCAATCTTACTCGACAACCGTTCATAAAAAGAGTGACAATCTTCTATTGGTACG
>Ga0075424_100006496_pt1 | contig 11265 bp, 9 predicted proteins | sample SoiMethybrSBSTD3_FD_75301 | JGI IMG/M metagenome (GOLD analysis project Ga0075424, IMG submission 75301) | Bulk soil microbial communities from a Populus tree surrounding site in Tennessee, USA - Soil MetaG P. TD hybrid SBSTD3 | ecosystem: Environmental > Terrestrial > Soil > Tree plantation...
GTCGACGCCCTGCTTGGGACTGGGAGCCACGGCGCTCCGCGGGGTGCTGTGGCTGCCGCCATCGAGATGGCCGAGCGAAGCGAGGTGCCGATTGCCTCGATCGACATCCCGTCCGGGGTGGACGCGACGACCGGGTACCGCGAGCAGCCTTCGATCAAGGCGGACCTCACCGTCACCCTGGGGCTTCCCAAACGGGGGCTCGCAATCGAGCCGGGCCGCTCGAGCGCGGGCCCGGTTATGGTCGTGGACATCGGAATTCCTTCGGCCGTCGTGGACGAAATCATCCCCGCGACGCTCATCGCCGATCCCGATTGGGCGCGATCCCTTCTCCCTTCGCGGCCTATGGACGCGCACAAGGGATCGGTGGGGCGGGTGCTCGTGGTCGGCGGCAGCGCCGGCATGATGGGTGCCTTGGGACTGGCCGCGGAATCCGCGCTCCGCGTGGGAGCTGGGTACGTCGTGGCCGCGATCCCGGCGAGCTGCGTGGATGCGCTCGAATCGCGGGTCGCCGAAGTCGTCAAGCGCGGGCTCGCGGAGACGCCGGAACGAACGCTCGCCCTGGGGGGGCGCGACGAGATCATCGCCGAGGCGATTCGCGCCGACGCGGTCGCGATCGGCCCGGGCTTGTCCAGGAGCCGCGAATCGCAGGAGCTGGCGCGCGAGCTCCTGGAGCGGGTCGAGGCTCCCATCGTGCTCGATGCGGATGGGTTGAACGCGTTCGAGGGCATGGGCATCCATCGCATGCACGGCCCTTTGATCCTGACGCCCCACTACGCGGAGGCGGCGCGGCTCAGCGGCCAGTCGGTCGCCGAGGTGGCCCGCGACCCCGCCGGATGGGCGCGGCGCTTCTCGGAAGAGAGCCGCGCCATCGTGTGCCTCAAGAGCACCCCGATGATCACGGCGGCCCCCGCGGAACCTCTCATCTTGAACGCGACCGGCAACCCGGGAATGGCCACCGCCGGAGCCGGGGACGTGCTGACCGGAACGATCGCTGGGCTCGTGGCGCAGGGCGTCGACGCAGAAGAAGCGGGCGCCCTGGGGTGCTACATTCACGGGCTCGCGGGGGACGTCGCGGCGCGCAGGCTCGGAATGCGCGGCTTTGTCGCAGGCGACATCATGCGCGCGTTACCGGCTGCGATCATGGCGTTGGAGAGCGGGGCACTTGCCGAAATCTAGAAGAGGGTCCGGAGGCTCCGCCGGGAACGGCGGCACGGGCGAGGGGCGCGAGCCCGGGATCGGCTCGGGGGTCGGTCGGGCCGCGGCCAACGCGCGCGTCCAGGCGGTCCGCGCCGCGCTCGCGCACGACCTGATGCGCGCGGGGCGCGTGCTCGAGCGCCGCGGAATGATCGTGGCCTCGGAGGGAAACCTGAGCGCCCGGATCACCCCCGATCGGATTCTCATCACGCGCCGCGGCCGGCGCAAAGGAGACCTCACCACTCGGGACTTCGTGGACCTGTCGCTCACCGAGCCTCTGGATTCTCAGGCGCGCGCCGCGGCTTCCACGGAGCACCGGATGCACCTCGCGGCCTACGCCGCCCGCGTGGACATCGAAGCGCTCGTGCACGCCCACCCTGCGGGACTGTCGGCGTTCGCGGTGCGGGGTGAGGCGCCCAACCTGCGTGCCTTGGATGAGGCGCGCGACATGATCCACGCGCTCGCGGTCGTGCCGTACGCGCCATCGGGCACCGATACCCTGGCGAGGGCGGTCGGCCAGGCGTTGATCGGATCGGCGGGCGTTCCCGGATGCGACGTCTTGATCTTGCGGAACCACGGCGCGTTGGCCGTCGGAGGCAGCGTCGAGGAGGCGCTCGCCCGGCTCGAGATCGCGGAGCACCTCGCGATCACGTTGCTCCTCGCCGAGCGACGCTGAAGGCGGACTCTTCGATCACTCGCCGATGATCTTGATCAGGACCCGCTTCGAGCGCCGTCCGTCGAACTCGCCGTAGAAAATCCGCTCCCAGGGACCGAAGTCGAGCCTGCCCCCCGTGATCGCGACGACGACTTCGCGGCCCATGATCTGGCGCTTGTGGTGGGCGTCCGCGTTGTCCTCGCCCGTTCGGTTGTGCTTGTAGCGGGCCGGGCTCGGATCGTGGGGAGCAAGCTCCTCGAGCCAACGCTTGTAATCCTCGTGAAGGCCGGGCTCGTCGTCGTTGATGAACACGCTCGCGGTGATGTGCATCGCGTTCACGAGGCAGAGGCCCTCCCGCACGCCGCTCTCCCGAACAGCCTCCTCGACTTCGCGCGTGATGTTCACGAAATCCATGCGATGGGGAACGTGGAACGTGAGCGTCTTCCGGAGATGCTTCATCCCGCTGATTATAGCGACACACGCCCGGCCCCGACGCGAACGATGTTGACTCGGCCCCCCGGTGCGGCTATGGTTCCTCCTTGCCGCACCCCTCGAAGACACCGCTTTCACGGATGCCAATCGACATCACGGACGACCGCGAGAGAGTGAACGTCATACTGCCCACGAAGGACAAGCACGCGTTCTACGAGCGCTTCGGCTTCCAAGCGGAGCGGGAGATGGCGATGATATTGCGGCGCTGAGCGGCCGCGCGGATCGGGTCCCCCACCGGGACGAAGGAGGAAGACACGGGATGGAAAGTCTGAAGTCGACGAAGGAGATCGTGAAGTTCTGCGAAGAGCGCGGCGTGGAGATGATCCACCTCTGGTTCGTCGACATCCTGGGGCAGCTGAAAAGCGTCGGCATCACGCTCCGGGTCCTGCAAGAGGCATTGGACGAGGGCGTCGGGATCGACGGCTCCTCTGTCGAGGGGTTCGCCCGCATTTACGAGAGCGATCTCGTCGCGATGCCGGATCCCGCTACGTTTCAAATGCTCCCGTGGAAGGTGAACGGCGAGCACGTCGGCCGTCTGATCTGCGACATCCTGAATCCCGACGGGAGCCCCTATGCCGGCGACACGCGCCACGTCCTGAAGCGCGCGCTCAAGAGAATTGAGAAGCAGGGCTACACGTTCTATCTCGGGCCGGAGCTGGAGTATTTCTACTTCAAGGGCGTGCACGACCGCACGCTCCTGGATTCGGCCGGCTATTTCGATCAGGTCCCCGACGACATCGGAACCGAGCTTCGCTCGCGCACCGTCGAGGCGCTCCAGGCGATGGAGATCTCCGTGGAAGCCTCGCACCACGAGGTCGCCTCGAGCCAGCATGAGATCGATCTCAAGTACAGCGAAGCGCTGAAGATGGCCGACCAGACGATCACCTACCGGTACGTCGTCAAGGAAATCGCGCGCCAGGGAGGCTATTACGCCACCTTCATGCCGAAGCCGGTCTACGGGGAAAACGGAAGCGGCATGCACATTCACCAATCCCTCTTCAAGGGTGGGAAGAACCTCTTCTTCGATGGGAGGGACAAGTATCACCTCTCGAAAACCGGGCGCTCCTACCTCGCCGGGCTCCTGAATCACATGACGGAGTTCGCCTCCGTCACCAATCAATGGGTGAACTCCTATAAGCGCCTGGTGCCGGGGTTCGAGGCGCCCGTCTACATTGCGTGGGGCCAGCGGAACCGGTCCGCCCTGGTCCGGGTTCCCATGTACAAGCCAGGGCACGAGAAAGCGACGCGGGTCGAGCTCCGCTGTCCGGATCCCGCGTGCAATCCCTACCTTGCCTTCGCGGTCTGTCTCGCCGCGGGCCTCAAGGGAATCGATTCGAACGCCGTGCTTCGCCCGCCGGTCGAGGAGGACATCTACGAGATGAGCGCCCACGAGAGGGGCGAAATCGGTATTCGGAGCCTGCCCGGCAGCCTGATCGAGGCCTTGGAGCTGACCGAAAAGTCCAAGCTCGTTCGGGACGCTCTTGGGGAGCACGTGTTCACGAAATTCATCGAGAACAAGCGGATTGAATGGGACGCGTACCGGACGCGGATTACGGACTACGAACTGGAGAAGTACTATCCAATCCTATAACCGGAGACTCGCGCGACACGTCGGCCTGGGGACGCTCATCACGGCGCTCGCGCTCGTCTGGGGATGCACGCGCCAGGAGGGGGAGAAGGCCAAGCCGGCCGTCTCGAAGGAATCCGGCGAGGTCGGGTCCAAAGCACCCGACTTTGCGCTTCCCGACCTCTCGGGGAAGACCGTGCGGCTCGCCGATTTCAAGGGCAAGGTCGTCATCCTCGACTTCTGGGCGACCTGGTGTCCGCCCTGCCGCGCTGAGGTGCCCGACTTCGTCCGCCTTCAGGCCAAGTATCGCGAGAAGGGTCTTTCGGTGGTCGGTCTCTCGCTCGACGCGGAGGGCGCGAAGGTCGTGCGGCCGTTCGCCGAGGAGTACAACGTGAACTACGTGATGCTGCTCGCGAACGATGAAACCGCACGCAGCTTCGGAGGGATCGTGGGAATCCCCACCACGTTCGTGCTGGACAGGACGGGGAAGATCGTAAGCAAGTTCATCGGCAAGACGGAGCTGAAGGTGTTCGAGGAAACCATCCTGCCTCTTCTTTCGACCTAGGCGAAATCGCATGTTCGAATCCCAGGTCAACGAGGTCTCGCTTGTCGCGGCATTCTTCGCCGGCGTCGTCTCGTTTATCTCGCCGTGCGTGCTTCCGCTCGTTCCCTCGTACGTGACCTTCATCACCGGAGTCTCCTTCGACGAGCTGACCTCGGCAAGCGCGGCGCCGCGCGTGCGCCGCCTGACGATCATCCACTCCCTCGCCTTCATTCTGGGTTTCTCGCTCGTGTTCGTGGCGCTCGGCGCCACGGCTACGGTGGCGGGGCAGTTCCTTCGGGAGCATCAGGATTCGTTGCGACGGATTGGCGGAGTGCTCATCATCCTCTTCGGGATCTTCCTGACCGGCCTGGTTCCCATTCCCGCGCTGTCCCGGGAGAGGAAGAAGCAGCTCACGACGAAGCCGCTCGGCATCCTGGGATCGGTGCTCGTCGGCATCACCTTTGCAGCGGGCTGGACCCCGTGCATCGGCCCGATCCTGGCCTCGATCCTCATCTACGCGAGCACCGCGAAAACGGTGGGCACCGGCGTGGTCCTCTTGTCCGTCTACTCGCTCGGCCTAGGGGTGCCTTTTTTCCTTTCCTCGCTCGCGCTGAACTCGTTCCTCGCGGCGTCACGAAAGATCCGCGGCCAGCTCCGGACGATCGAGGTGGCCAGCGGCGTCGTGCTGATCCTGTTCGGCGTCATGCTCGTCACGGACCTCTTCCCGCGGTTCGTATCGTTCCTGTCCCGCTTCCTCCCGGCGGTCGGCTAGGTCGGTCCGCGCCGCATCCCCGGCCGTAGGTCCTTGCGCCGGCAGAGCCTGCGCCTTGCCCCGCCTGACCAGCATCCTGTCCTCACCCGATCCGCCTCCCTGTCCGCCGCTAAATATGGTCCGCCGTTCTGCCGATGGAACCCATGCGGAGGAGCCAGGGGGCGCTCCACCGACGACGTAGGAACGCGGTGCACCCGAATCCGCTCCGACGACCTGAATGCGAGGGTCGCCGGTGGCCGAGGCCATGCAGACCAAGACCCAAACGACTCAAGCCCCTCCGTCAGGAGCACCGGCCGAGCTTCCCGGTCCGCTTCCCGCGCTCCAGATGCTCAATCAGGTCGCGCGCTCGCTGGGCTATATCGAGGGCGAAGGGTCTCCTTTCGTCGCGGTGGTCGAGGGGGCGCGAACGCTGCTCCACGCAGACGGCGTGGCGGTTCTGGTCCGCGATCCTTCCGGGGATTACAAGTTCCACGCCGCGCAGGGCGCGCTCGAGGAATGGCGCGATTTCACGCTCTCGAATCAGGGCTCCGAGCTTCTCGAGGCGCTCCACTCGCGCGACCACGTCACCTTCTTCAAGCGAAAGCAGAAGAACGCCTGGTCCCGCGAGTTCCTGCTGGCCGCCAATATGAATTGGGGAGCGCTCGCGCCAATCCGCGTGCGAGATCAGAAGGTCGGGGCGCTTCTCGTGAATAATCGCGAAGCGGTTCACGTCCGAGACGAGCACATCGAGGCGTTCGAGAACCTGGCGACGTTGGCAGGGGTCGCGGTTCAGGAAGTGCGTGTTCGCGAGGGGCTCGAGGATCTATTCATGAGCGTGATCGTCTCGCTCACGATGGCGCTCGAAGCCAAGGATCCCTACACCGAGGGTCACTCCGTGCGGGTGGCCGCCTACTCGGAGGCCATTGGAAAACAGCTCGGGCTACCCCCCGCGACTCTGGACATGATCCATCGCTCGTGTCTCCTCCATGACATCGGGAAGATCGCCGTCGACGAGACGATTCTGTCGAAAAAGGGACGACTGAATCAGATGGAACGGGAGAAGATGGACATGCATGTCCTGATCGGCGAGAACATATTACGTCCCATCGCGCTTCTGCATCCTCTCCTTCCGGGCGTGCGTCATCACCACGAGCGCTTCGACGGGACCGGTCATCCCGACGGACTCCGAGGCGAGAACATTCCGATCGAGGCGCGAATCATGGCGGTGGCGGATGCGTTCGACGCGATGACCTCGAACCGGCCGTACCGGGAGCCGCTCCCCGAGGAGGATGCGCTCGCCGAGCTTCGGCAGTCGGCGGGGGCGCAGTTCGATCCCCGCGTCGTCGCCGCCTTCGAGCAGATTTACCCCGCCGTCAAGAGAACCCTGGAGCATCTGCGGCCGCGGCGCGGCTAGCGGCCTCCCGTCTCGTAGAGGGCCGGGCTAGGGCTGATCGACCGCCGGTTTGTCGATACGGCAGAATGAGCAGGGCCGCCGCGGTGGTCGAGGCAATCCGGTTCCTGGTCATCTCGCCGCCACGCTCCGGGACTTCCGCAGTCGAACCGTGGTTCCGTGATCCTCGCGCGTCTCGAATTTCACCTCGTCCATCAGGGCACGCATGAGGTAGAGCCCGCGCCCGTGGGGATCAAGGAGATTCGACGGGTCGGTGGGATCCTCGACCTTGGAGGCGTCGAAGCCGCTGCCGTGGTCGTCCACCCGGACCGCGATTTCTCCGGGGCTCACGCGAAAAACGAAGGTGACCGTCTTGTCGTCCGCGAAGACGTTCCCGTGCTGGATCGCGTTCGTGCCGGCTTCAATGACCGCGATCGTCACCGCGTTCACGAGCTCATCGTCGAGCTCGAACTGCCCGGCAAGTTCTCCGATCAATCCATGGACCAGCGAGAGAAGCTCGAGGCGGCTGCCGATGGTGAGGGTGACGGTGCCGCTTTCATCCTGAGAGGGTGTCGGCTGGGCGGCTCCCATGCAGGTTACTGTAACAGAAGCGTAATCGGCTTCGCCAACGGAATGCCCTGGTGCCTCGCCCCTCTCAGAGCACCTTCAGGGCGACGAGGGTGATATCGTCGGCCTGCTCCGCGCCCTCGGTGAAGCTGGACAGATCGACGGAGATCGCGTCCAGAAGCTGGCGGGCGGTCAAGTCGCGCGGGAGATCCGCCGCGAACTGGAACAAACGTTCCTCGCCGTAGTCATGCATGAGCCGGTTGCGAGCATCGGTGACTCCATCCGTGTATAGGATGAGAGCGTCCCCCGGTCCCAGCGGCGTGCTGGTCTCCCCGTAGGCGAACTCGGGGCGGATGCCGAGCGGAATTCCACCGAAATCGAGAAGGCGGCCCGCGCCGCTCGCGGGGAGCAGGATGGGGTAATTGTGCCCGGCGTTGGAGAACGAGAGGGAGAGCCCCGCGGTGGAGACTCGCGCCATGAAACAGGTCGCGAACCGGTCGTCCGGGGTCGCGTCGAACACGAGGCGGTTCAGGCGATCCATCATCTCGCAGACCGGTTTGCCATCCTGCGCCTGGGTGCGGACGGATGCCTGGACCATGGACGCGAGGAGCGCCGCGGGAACGCCTTTTCCTGCGACGTCCGCGATCGTGACCAGGTAATTTCCGGAGCCCACGTCCACGATGTCGTAGTAATCGCCACCGACCTGCTTGTTGGGCAGGTTGATCACCGCGATGCCGAAGCGTGTCATCTCGGGAAGGCGTGTCGGCAGGAATTGCTGCTGGATGCGGCGCGCGACGGCCAGCTCCTCTTCGAGAAGCGATTTCGTGAGGTTGTCCTCGTAAAGGACCGCGTTCTTGAGCGCCACGCTCGTCTGATTGGCGAGCGTTTGAATGAGCGACACTTCCTCGGCCGTGTATCGCGTCTCGGTGATCTTTCGCCCCAGGGAAAGCAGGCCGAGGAATTGCCCGGCATGACGGAGCGGCAGCAGAAGGTACGGTCCCGTGTCGAGAAGCGGCTTCATGACGACCCCTGAGTCTCCGTCCGAAACGAGGTCTCGCAGCTCCTCTCGGCGCAGGATGGCCGCACCCTGTGTCAGCTGATCGATCCGGCCGCGCGGAATCGACGCAATCGCGTCGAGATCCACCCCGCCCCCAAACCCGCGCACGACCGGCTCGCGCGCGGCGGGCGCCATGAGGATCACGGTGGTGCGCGCGGGCACTCCCTCGCGCAGGGTCTCCAGGACCATGTCGGCGAGCGCGTTGGGATCGAGCGCCGTCAGCACTTCGCCGCTCATGTGACGGAGAAGGTTCCGATGATCGCTTTTCTCCCGGAGGAAGACGTGCTCCAGGGCTTCCTCCAGCCAGGAGACCACGGGCTGAAAGAGCACGAGGGCGATGAGCAGGATCGCGGTTTCGAATACCGTGACGTCGAACCCGGCGATCGTTTCCAGGTACGCGTCGAGCTGCCGGATGATCGTGAGGTAGACGCTCACGAGGAACGCGGACGTGAGCGCATAGAGAATCGATTTCCGCGCGATCAGCTTCGCGTCCAGGAAGCGATACCGGACCATCGAATAGGCGATCCCGGCCGATCCCAGGACGAGCGCCGCGACGATGAGGGTGGACCGCGTGAGCGGGGGCCAGGTCTGATTGAAGAGCGTCGGAATCGGTACCGCGACCGCGTAGAGCCCCGCGCACGAGGCAAGACCGATGAAGATCGTGCGAAGCTGGACGCGGATCCGCGCATGCGTCGCCCGGCGGTAGCTCAGCCACAGCAGCGTGAGAGCCGCCGCGATGTACAGCAGATTCACCGCCGAGAAGAAAATGACGTGAAAGCCGAGGGTCAGCTCGGTCGGGACCCGCGCGATATGCAGCACGGTCGCGCCGATCGTGTTCTTCGCGAGCCACGCCGTCAGCCGTCCAGTGAGCGCGGCCTGCGTTTGCACGACCATGATCGCGAGATGGAAGGCGTGCGGGGCAAAGATCCACACCGCCGCGAAGGGGATTCGCCGGACGAGTCGGTTCTCCGACGGGAAGACGCAAGCGAAATAGAGGAGCGAGGGGAAGAACAGCTCCCAGAGATAATTGAAGGAGCGCAGGAGATCGGTGTTTCCCGGGCGCGCCGCGCCGCCCGCGCCCTCGAGGATGAACCCGATCGCGCCCAGGACCGAGCCGAGCCCGCCGAAGGAAAGCATCAAGGCGGTCGCTCGGTTCGCCTTCTCCCTCGGCGCCTCGCGCAGGATCACGATTCCGAGGAGAATGACGAGCCCGCCTACGATCAGATAGAGCGTCGCGACCGTGAAGCCGTGCATGGTCCGTCTCTCGCTATCGAGCCGCCGGCTCGTCCGGGAGGAGCGACGGAGGCGTCAGAAGCAGCGGTTGCCCGGGACTCCGCAGCATGCGACCGAGCGTTCGGGCTTCGTAGGTCCAGGCTGCGGAAGGACCGAGGGGGCCCGTGGGATATTCCCCGAGGACGCCGTCACCGTCTCCGGCGTCGGCGGAGGCGCCGCCCGCGATCCGTGCGACCCAGCGGGCGAGCCCCGGCATCGGGAAGAGCCTTTGCTTGGGGTACTCCTCGATACGGACGCGCCTTCCCTTGGGTATGCCCGCGGCAGTCTTCGCTTCCTCGATCGTTCGATCGAGCGAGGCGATTTCGTCGACCAGACGGAGGCCCAGCGCCGCGCGCCCGGCGTAGACGTGCCCCTCCGCGATTTCTCGCACCCGCCCTACTTCGATTCCACGCCCTTCCGCCACGCGGCTCGTGAAATCGTCGTAGAGCTCGAGGATCCCGCGCTTCACCACTACGCGCTCGTGCTCGTCCAGGTTCCGCTCCGGGATCTTCACTCCGAGGAGCGGAAGGGTCAGGCCGCCCATGAGGTCCGCGCTATGCCCGATCTGCACGCGGTCCGACCTCATGCCGAGCTTTTTCCCGAGCCCCTCGTTCCAAACCCAGCCTCCGATGACCCCGATCGATCCCGTGATCGTGAAAGGCGAAGCCGTGATCCTCGCACCGTCCATGCTGATCCAGTAGCCGCCGCTGGCCGCGACCCTTCCCTGGCTCACGTAGAGAGGCTTCTTCGCCCCACGGTATGCCTTCACCTCGCGGGCGACGAGATCGGATGCCAGGGGATCGCCTCCCGGGGAATCGACCCGCATGACGACCGCCCTGACGTTCCGACGCTCGCGGAACTTCTTGAGCGCACGGGACGTCTCGCGGCCGCGAATGCCGGTGTCCATGGCGCAATCGCCGACCGCGTAGGCGAGAACGATGGTCGGCCTGGGGCCCCAGGCTTCGTCCGGCTGCCACCGCTGGGACCGAATCGCGCGGGGCTTGGAGAGGAGTACCCGGCGGCCCGCGACCGTCTTCGCGGCGTCGCGCAACGCGTCCGAGCCTCCGACCTCATCGATCCAATGAAGCTCGAGAAGACGGCGGGCGCTCACGTAGGGCTCCTGATTCACCGTCGAATCGAACTGGGCCCGCGTCATCCTTCCCGAGCCCGCGATCCCCGCGGCCATTTCCTCGTAGGTCGCGCGGACGAGATCGCCGCGCTGCTCGCGATCCGCGTCCGACATGTCCCTCCGGGAAAAAGCCTCCAACGCAGACTTGTACTTGAAGTAGCGCCACTCCTCAAAGCCCAGGCCGAGCTTCTCGAGTGTGTCTTTCATATAGGTGCGCGATGTTTGGACGCCCGGAATCAGGAGGGTTCCAAAAGGATCCATGATGATCCGGTCGGACGCGGTGGCGAGATAGTATTCCGCGGCCCCGGCCCGATCGATATAGATGACCGACTTCTTCCCCGCGCGCTTGAGGTCGAGGAGCTTCTCCCGCACCTCCCAGATCATATCCACGTTCCCGTCGAATCCCGAAAGGTTGATCGCCACGCCCCCCACGGTGGGTTCGTCGATCGCGAATTGGATGTCGTCGAGGATCCGTCTCAGCGGGAGCGAGCGATCGTCGAAGAAGCGGTAGGCCTGATAGACCGCCTCTCCTTTCAAGTTCATCTCGAGAAAGCGCCGCCCGCGGAAGAGCCGTCCGGCCGGGTCGAGCCCGCGGACGGGCGGACTCAAGCGCACGACGTAGTCGGTGGTGCCGCGATCCGACCGGT
>Ga0075424_100006498_pt1 | contig 11263 bp, 12 predicted proteins | sample SoiMethybrSBSTD3_FD_75301 | JGI IMG/M metagenome (GOLD analysis project Ga0075424, IMG submission 75301) | Bulk soil microbial communities from a Populus tree surrounding site in Tennessee, USA - Soil MetaG P. TD hybrid SBSTD3 | ecosystem: Environmental > Terrestrial > Soil > Tree plantation...
CCCGATCCCCGGTGGGGCGAGGCCATCAAGGCGGTGCTGGAGGTCAAGGACGCCGCCGGCCACTCCGCACCGTCGGTGGGCGAGTTCGTGGCCTCGAAGATCGCGCGCTTCAAGCGGCCGCACGTGGTGGTGTTCACGGACGCGCTGCCGCGGGGCGCGGACGGCGCGGTGGACCGCGAGGCCGTCAAGTCCAAGTGGGGCGACGGACACTAGCGTGAAGGTGTTCAACGAGCAGCACGAGATGTTCCGCCAGACGGTGCGCGCCTTCGTCGACCGGGAGGTCACCCCGCACATCGAAGAATGGGAGGGGGCGGGGCAGATCCCCAAGTCGATCTGGCCGCGCATGGGCGAGCTGGGCTTCCTCGGCGTCGAGTACGACGAGAAGTACGGCGGCGCCGGCGCCGACTTCCTCACCTCCGCGGTCATTCACGAGGAGATGGCGCGCTCGCGCTGCGGCTCGCTCGCCATGGCGGTCGGTGTCCAGAACGACATGTCCTCGCCGCATCTCTACTGGACGGGCAGCGAGGCGCTGAAGGAGAAGTACCTGCCCGGGGTCTGCAAGGGGCACTACCTTTGCGCCATCGCGGTGACCGAGCCCGGCGGCGGCTCCGACGTGGCCGCCATCAAGACCCGCGCGGTGCGCGACGGCGACCACTACGTGCTCAACGGCTCGAAGATGTTCATCACCAACGGGGTGATGGCGGACCTCTACTTCGTGGCCGCGCGCCTCGCAGGGCGAGGCGCAGCCGAAGGCGAGACGAGCAATACGAAGGATGGCGGGCGGGACAAGCGCCACAAGGGCATCTCGATGTTCCTCGTCGAGCGGGACACGCCCGGGTTCTCGGTGAGCCGCAAGCTCGACAAGATGGGCATGCGCGCCTCCGACACCGCGGAGCTCGCCTTCCAGGACATGCGCGTGCCCGCCGAGAATCTCCTGGGTCAGGAGGGTACGGGGTTCTACGAGGTCATGCGCATCTTCCAGCGCGAGCGGCTGGTGGCGGGGCTCCACTGCACGGCCGGCTGCCAGCGAGCGCTCGAGGACACGATCGCCTACGTGCAGGGCCGCCACGCGTTCGAGGGACCGCTGTCCGAGAAGCAGGTGGTGCGCCACAAGCTCGCCGAGCTGGCCACCCTGATCGAGGCCGGGCGCTGGCTCACCTACGCCGCCTGCTTGAAGTTCCAGGGTCACGAGGACGCGGTGCGCGAGATCTCCATGGTAAAGCTCTTCACCGCGGACATGGCCCAGCGCGTGGCCTACGACTGCGTGCAGCTCCACGGCGGCTACGGCTACATGCGCGAGTACCCCATCGAGCGGTTCTTCCGCGACTATCGCCTCATGACCATCGGCGGCGGCACCTCCGAGATCATGAAGGAGATCATCGCCAAGCAGATGAGGCTCTGATCCATGGCCGGACGCGTGACGGGCAAGGTGGCGATCGTGACGGGCGCGGCCAGCGGTCTCGGGCGCGGGATTGCGCTCGCGCTGGCTGCGGAGGACGCGCGCGTCGCGGTGGTGGACCTGAACGAAGCCGGCGCCAAGGAGACGGTGGAGGCCATCGCGAAGGCGGGCGGGGAGGCGGGCGCCTGGCGGGCCGACATCAGCGACAAGGCGCGCATCGACGCCGTGGTGGCGGAGGTCGCCGCCCGGTGGGGCGGCGTGCACGTCCTGGTCAACAATGCCGGGCTCGACAAGGTGGGGCCGTTCATCCAGTCGCCGGAGTCGGACTGGGACCTCATCTTGCGGGTGAATCTCAAGGGCCCCATCGTCTGCACGCGCGCCGTGCTCGACCTGATGATCCGGCAGGGCGGGGGCAAGATCGTCAACATCGCGTCCGACGCGGGGCGCGTGGGCTCCACCGGCGAGGCCGTCTACTCGGCGGCCAAGGGCGGCATCATCGCGTTCACCAAGACCATCGCGCGCGAGATGGCGCGCCATCGCATCAACGTGAATTGCGTGTGCCCAGGTCCCTCCGACACGCCGCTTTTCGCCGAGGTGGCCGCGGGCAACCCCAAGCTGGCGGAGAGCCTCAAGCGCGTGATCCCGTTCGGCCGCCTCGGCACGGCCGAGGATCTGGCCCCAGCCGTGGTGTTCTTCGCCTCGGATGAGTCGGGCTTCGTGACCGGACAGACCCTGTCCGTGTCCGGCGGCCTGACCATGGTGTGAGGGTGTGCCGCCCGATCTGGTGGTCGCCGGACACGTCACCCTCGACGTGACGTCGGGCGGCACCCGCCCGGGTGGGGCCGCCTACTACGCCGCGCTCGCCGCCCACCGTCTGGGGCTGCGGGTGGGCCTCTTGACTTCGTTCGGCGACGACTTTCCCGCGGCCGCGATCCCGTCGGACATCCTGGTCGCGAAGGTCGACAGCCCGGGGAGCACGACGTTCACCCTGACGGGGACGGGGTCGTCCCGCACGCTGACGCTCGGCGCCCGCGCCGCGGATCTGGAGGTCGACGATTTGCCCCCGGACTGGACCGGGGCGCCGCTGGCGCTGCTCTGCCCCGTGATCAACGAGGTCGACCCTGCTCTGGCGGAATCACTCGGCGCCGCGTCAATGGGCGTGTTGCCCCAGGGCTGGATGCGCCGCCGCGAGCAGGGAGGCCGCATCGTGGCCCAACCGTGGGAGGAGGCTGAGGCGGTGCTGGCTTGGGCGCAGCTCATGGTGGCGAGCGAGGAGGACGTCACGGGCTTTCGAGAAGACGCGGTGGAGTGGCTGCAGCGGGTGCCGCTGGGCGCCCTCACCGCGGGGGCGCGAGGCGCCACCCTCTTCGTCAACGGCGAGCCGTATCACGTGTCGCCCGACGTTGCCACCGCCGTGGACGACACGGGGGCCGGCGACGTCTTCGCCACCACGCTCCTGATCGAGTATCACCGCAGTGGGGATCCCTGGGAGGCGGCGGCGGCCGCGGCGGTCGCCTCGGCGGCGGTGGTCGAGGGCAAGGGCGCCTCGAGCCTCCTCGATCGCGCGGCCCTCACAACGCGCCTGGCCGAGTACCGGCGGCGGCGGGGCGGTTGAGAGTGCTAGACTGAGCGCGAGATGGCCGAGCGACGCATCCGGATCACGGCGGGAGCGGTGAAGGCCGACGCGGTGCTCGACGACTCGAACACGGCGCAGGCGGTGTGGGATGCGCTGCCGCTATCGATCCCAGGCGACACCTGGGGCGACGAGATTTATTTCGGTATTCCCGTGAAGGCCAAGCCCGAGAGTCCGCAGGAGACGGTGGAAATGGGCGCACTCGGTTACTGGCCACCGGGCTCGGCCTTCTGCATCTTCTTCGGGCGGACGCCCGCGAGCCGGGGTCAGGAGATTCGCCCCGCGAGCCCGGTCAACGTCTTCGGCCGCGTCCTGGGCGACCCCACTGTGTTCAAGAAAGTCACCGCCGGAACCGTCATTCGCATCGAGCGTGCGTGAGCCGCCCAGGGCGGCCCGCGCAGGAGGCGTCATGAAGATCTTCCTCGATACCGCAAGCATCCACGAGCTCAAGGAAGGCGTGGCCATGGGTCTGGTCGATGGCTGCACCACCAACCCGTCGCTGATCTCCAAGGAGAAGCGCCCCTTCCGTCCCCTCGTGGAGGAGATATGCTCCATCGTGCCGGGGGACGTGAGCCTGGAAGTCGTAGCCACCGACTACGACGGCATGGTGAAGGAGGGCAAGGAGCTGGCCCAGGTGGCGCCCAACGTTGTCGTGAAGTGCCCGCTCACCAAGGACGGCCTCAAGGCGGTGAAGCATCTCACCGGGCAGGGAATCCGCGTGAACCAGACGCTCTGCTTCTCCGCGCCTCAGGCCCTCCTCTCCGCGAAGGCGGGCGCCGTCTACATCAGCCCGTTCCTCGGGCGGCTGGACGACATCGGCGCCGTCGGGATGGACCTCGTCCGCGACATCTGCCAGATCTACAAGAACTACGGGTTCAAGACCCAGGTGCTGGCCGCCTCCATCCGCAACCCCATTCACGTGCTGGACGCGGCCAAGGCGGGCGCGCACGTGGCGACCATGCCCTTCAGCGTGCTCGAGATGCTGGTCAAGCACCCCCTCACCGACATCGGTCTCAAGAAGTTCCTGGAGGACTGGGAGAAGTCGGGCTCCAAGATCTAAGGCCCCATTCCACCCTCCCGGGCCCCCCGGGCCGTATACCTGACTGACATGGACAGGGAACGGGCCCTGATGCGGCGGGTCGCCCAGGGCGACGGCCGGGCCTTCACCGACCTGGTGGAGGCCTACGGCCCCAAGCTGATGGCCGTGGCCACGCGGCTCCTCGGATCCCGCGCGGATGCCGAGGACGCGGTGCAGCGGGCGCTGCTCCAGACCTATCAAGCGGCGCGGAGCTACGAGCCGCGCTGGGCGGTGTCCACGTGGCTCTACCGCGTGCTCACCAACGTGTGCGTGGACGAGCTGCGCCGCCGTGGCGTGCGCGCCGCGCATGCCGCGGCCGCCGGGGCGGAGGAGCCCGCGCCCGCCTTCGAGGCGCCGGGCGATGCCGGCCGGCGCATCGACGTGGCGCGGGCGCTCGCCAAAGTGCCGCGCGAGGCGCGCGTGCTCCTCGCCCTCCACTACGTGAACGGGCTCGGCAATGCCGAGCTCGCCCGCATCCGAGGCATCTCGATCAATACGGTGAAGAGCCAGCTCGCGCGCGGCAAGTCAATCCTGCGCGCCGCGCTCACCGAGGGAGGCCAGGCATGATTCGCGATCGAGTCGACCAGATGCTCAGCGACTACTTCAAGCCCGCGGGCGGAGCGGTCGCCCTCGCGCCGCAGGTGATCCGCCGGGCCGAGGGGGCGGACCGCGACGCGGAGGCGCTGCTGGACCGGCTGGCCGTGTCGGCCACGGCAGAGGGTGTCCGCCTGATCCGCCTCGGGCGCCAGGCGCGCGGGGAGAGCGGCGCGGCCCGGCGCCTCATCGAGCGGGCGCGCGAGGAGCTGCACGACTATCTCCGCGGCCGGCGCGTCTACTTCTCGGTGCCGGTGGATCTCCACGAGGCGCCCGAGTTCCAGGCCAAGGTGCTCCGCGCGGCCGGGGACATTCCCTTCGGCCAGGCGCGGCCCTACGCGTGGGTGGCCAAGCGGATCGGGCATCCCGGCGCGGTGCGCGCGGTCGGGACGGCGCTCGGCAAGAATCCCGTGCCGCTCATCGTCCCCTGCCACCGCGTGCTCAAGAGCGACGGCGGCGTCGGCGGCTACATCTTCGGCACGCGGCTCAAGGGGCGCCTGCTCGAGATCGAGCGGACCACGCCGGTGCTGGAGGGCTGCACCAGCACCCGCATCCTGTGCCGGGTGGGCTGCTCGCATCTCCGCCGCGCCCGGCCGGAGAACCGCGTGGTGTTCGCCTCCGTGGAGGATGCGCGGTCGGTGGGGTACCGGCCGTGCCGGGTATGCCGGCCCGCGCAGGTCGCATGAAGAGCCCGGAGGAGCTCGCGCGCCGCTGCGCGGGGCTCGCGTGGGACGACCTCGCGGCGTCCCTCGACGCGCGCGGGTACGCGACCACCGGCCCCCTGCTCGAGGCCACGGACTGCGCCGCCCTCGTCGACCTCTACGCAGACGAGGCGCGCTTTCGCAGCCGCGTGGACATGGCCCGCTTCCGCTTCGGGGAAGGGGAGTACAAGTACTTCGCGGCGCCCCTGCCGGAGCCGGTGGCGACGCTGCGCCGCGCCCTCTACCCGCCGCTGGCGCCGGTGGCCAACCGCTGGGCCGAGCGGCTGGGCGCGCGCGAGCGCTTCCCAGCGGACCTCGCGGGGATGGCGCGCCTCTGCGCCCGCCATGGCCAGACCCGGCCCACGCCGCTGCTGCTGCGCTACGGCAAGGGCGGCTACAACTGCCTCCACCAGGACCTCTACGGAGCGGTGGCCTTCCCCCTGCAGCTCACGATTCTCCTGTCCGAGCCGGAGCGCGACTTCACGGGCGGGGAGTTCGTCCTGGTGGAGCAGCGGCCCCGCGCCCAGTCCGCCGCGCACGTGGTGCCACTGGCCCGCGGCGAGGCGGTCATCTTCACGACCCGCTATCGGCCGGCGCGCGGCACGCGCGGCTGGTATCGCGTGGCGTTGCGCCACGGCGTGAGCGAGATCCGCTCGGGCGAGCGCTACACCCTCGGCGTCATCTTCCACGACGCCGAGTGATGATCAGGGCCGCACGGCGTTGATGTAGGTCCAGCAGCAGCGGAACGCGTCGCGCCCGCCGAAGAGCGTGTCCATGGCGTGGCGGATCAGGGCCAGGCGGTCGGTCGCGGCCTGCGCGCTCGGGGGGCGGCCATCAACCTTGGCCGAGCCGCCCACCCAGCCGAGCACGGCCTCGTGATACGCGCTGAGGAACTCGAACCACTCGTCCACCCGGGCTTCGATGGAGCGCGCGCGGACCTCCTCCACCGTGAAGCCGGCCCCTTCCAGCGCGCCCAGATAGTGATCGAGCGGCCGGACGGGGAGGAACACCTGGTCCCGATACGCGACATGAGCCTGCAGGCGCGCCTCGTCGTCGAGGAGGGGCCGGTAGGCGGCGTACCGCGCATCGTTCCGGACGAGTCCCACCGCCACCTCGTGAATGGCGTAGACGGTCTCGTCCAGGATCCACTCGCTGGGGCGCGATTGCGGGTTCCGGATGTTCCCCGACTGCACGAACGCGCGTCCACCCGGCCTCAGCACGCGGGCCCAGGAGCCGAGAGTGTCGCCGAGACCGCGGTAGAGGTGGATCGCGTTGGTGGACACGATCACGTCGGCCTTCCGGGCGAGGAGCTCGGGCCCCAGCACTTCGTCCAGCAGCTCGAGGCGACGCTCCTCCTTCAGCCAGTGGAGCAGGCGGAAGGCCACGCGCTCCTCGCCCCCGAACTTGTCCAGCGCGACGCGGAGGAACTTGGGCGAGCTGTCCACGATGAGCACGCCGACCTGGCGGTCGAAGATCCGCAGGTTCAGCCGATCCAGCAGGATGCCCGTGCCGCCCGAGTAGTCGATGAGCAGATGGCCATCCTCGAGATGGCGAGCGAGGTCCTCGACCGTCGAGTCGAGGTTCCTGTACCAGCCGTGGTTCTCCACCGTGTCGTACTTGAGCCCGAAGGTGTCCATGGGCTGCTGGACCCAGTCCTGGTCCGGCACTCGGGCGAAGCCGGCCGGCCACTGGAACCGCGCGCGTGGACGGCCCGCCGGCTGCAGGGGGCCGCTCACCGCCGCGTGGATGCGGAGGAGATCCGGGATGGTGGCGGCGGGCCGCCGGCCCCAGCCGCATTCGGTGGAGACTCCGAAGCCCGAGACGAAGCGCCGGGCCACCTCCATCCGCCGCCGGGTGCCCTCGACGCCGTCGGTGTGGTGGACGAGGCCGAGGTAGAGCTCGGACTCGGCCCGAAGGCGCAGGTCGCGCAGCGGCGCGTAGTACGAGTCGTCGAGGCGCTCGCGGGGGACGGGAAGGTGTATCCAGTTGAGGGGCCGACCCAGGCTTGCGGTAAGGGCGTTGGCGAGGTCGACCAGCCGGCCGGCGTCCACCGGCTCCTTGAAGTGCCGGTGCTGCACGTCGCCGTAGCAGAGGTGATAGCCGAGCGGGACGTCCGGCGGCACGTGGCGGGAGATCCGCAATAGGCGCTCGAGAATGCCGCCCTTGACCTCCCCGAACCACACGGGATAGACGCCCTCGAGCATCCCCAGCTCGAAGTTGGTGTCCCACTGGATGGCGAGCTGATCGTGCGGCACCTCGCGCAGGATGGTCGCGAGCTCGGCGAGGACCTGCTCCTCGTACACAGGCTCGAGCAGCGCCCGATGCTCGGGCACCACGAAGGCGCTGATGGGAGCCAGGGGCGTGGGCAGGCAGACCTGAAAGCGGCAGGCCACGGGGACCACCCCGTCGCGCTTGAGGCGGGCGAAGACACGGTACGACGACACCGCCGCGTCGGCGTAACCGAGCGCGCCGAACGTCACGCTCTCCGCGCGCGCGCCCTCGGTGAGGCGGACGCGCGGCAGGGGGCGCCAGCTGTCGGGACCGGGCGGCACCACCTCGAGCTGCCGCTGGGTGGTGAACACGGGGAGCTGCCAGACAATCCAGTCCGAGCGCGGCCCGGTCTCGCCGTCGGGGATGCGCCGCACGCGGTCCCCGATGGCGCCGGCGACCGCGCGGAACACCGCCTCCGAGCTGGTCAGCGGCACGCTGCCGACCAGATGCGCTCCGGAGGCTTGGAGATCGCGGGACGGGGAGCTCATGCCGGCACTCGGATGAGGCCGAGCTTCCGCCCGAATCCCCTGGACGTCAAGGCGGCGGCGGGGCGCTACTCCTTGTAGTCGAGGCCGGCCGCGGCGAACTTGGGTCGCACCGGCGGCGACATGAGGTAGGCGATGTAGGCGCGCGCCGCCTCGACGGAGGTCGCCTTGCTGACGAGGCCCGCCGAGTACGTCGTCACCTTCTGAATGTCCTTCGGCAGAGGACCCACGACGGTCACGCCCTTCACGGGCATGATCTCGCTGATCTGGTGCACGACCATCTCGACCTCACCCTTGGCGACCCGCTCCGCCGGATAGCCTCCCGACACGAGCGTGGTCTTGGGCTTCATCGCATCCGCGATGCCCCAGCTCTGGAGGAGACCGGAGAAGTACACCCCGCTCGTCGCGCCCTGGGACGGATCCACGTAGGTGATGGACTTCGCCGCGAGCAGCGCCTGCTTGAACGCCTCGGTGGTGGAGATGTCGGGCTTGGGCGCGCCCTCGCGGACGCCGACGCCCATGCCGGTACGAGCGATGTCGGCGCGAGAGCCGGCGACCACGCGATCTTGCTTGATCTGCTCGTCGAGCGCGGTGTCGGGCAGGATGACCACGTCGGCGGGCTCGCTGGCGAGCCGCTGGCGTGTCTGGCCCGCGGTGCCGAACTCGAAGGAGACCTTGTGCCCCGTCTCCTTCTCGAAGGCGGGGGTCAGCTCGGTCACGATGGCCCGCACCGCTCCCGCGCTCAGCACCTTGATGTCCGCCGCATCGGCCCGCCCTGCCGCGGGCAGCGCCAGGGCGAGCACCGCCGCACCCACGAGGCCTCGCATCGTCGCGATTCCCACCTTGAGCATCGAGCTCCTCCTTACCCCTGGTTGACGGCGACCAGGAGCGCCGTGATTCGGTTCTTGTAGAGGCAGTCGACCTCGGTGAAGCCGGCGCGCAGGAGATCGTCCCGCATCGCCCAGATGGAGCCGGGGGCGTCGCCCAGCTCGCGATCCATCTCGTGCTGTCGCTGCCGGATCTCGGCCGCCGTTCGGGCGAGCCCGTAGCGCGTCCGGGCCCGCTCGCGCATCCACTCGATCCACTGATCGAATTGCCAGGTGTCGAGAAAAGTTCCCTCTTCGCGGACCCGGTCAGCGTTGACGAAGAGGCCGCGGGGACGGAGCACCCGGCGGGCGTCGGCGAAGAGACGCGGGCGGCTCGCCGGGTCGAGATTGTGCAGGGTGAAGCATGAGACGACGGCGTCGAAGGGGCCCTTCATGCGGGCGGGGAGGCCGTCGCGGAGGTCGTGCCTGACGACCTCGAGCCCGGGCGCGCCGCGCAGCCGCTCGCGGGCGTGCTCGAGCATGTCCTCCGAGATGTCGACGAGGGTGACGGCGGCCTCGGGCCGCCGGGCCAGGATCGCCGCGCTGACCTCGCCGTCGCCGCACCCGAGATCGAGGACGCGCGGTGGCGCGGCCGCGCTCGCCGCGATCTCGGCGATGAGGGTCAGCACGTCCTGACGCCCGGGGACCATGTCGGACTGGACGCGCAGCCGCCGAACCGCCCGGGACGACGTCCGGCCGCCGAGTTCAGTCATCGCGGGGGTCGTTATAGCATGGATGGATGCGCGAAGGAGACACGCCCCGGTATCCGCCTCCGGCGATCGTGTTCAAGGGCCGCCTCTGGTCCGCGGACGAGATGGCCGCGATCGCCGCCGGGTGGCGCGAGCTCGTGGCCGATGCCGTGCCCGCAACGCCCGGGCTCACCGCGATGCTCATGACGAATCACCCCGAGGCCGTGGCGCTGTTCTTCGCGCTCTCGAGCCTGCCGTATTCCGTCATCGTCTACGCCGCCGACCCGCGGGCCTGGCGCAGCAAGCCCCAGGTGCCGCCGGACACGCCCCTCTTCGTGCCGCCCGCGCTGCGCGACATGGCCGTCGCGGGTGATGCGCTGGGGCTCCGGGCCACCGTCCTGCCCGAGGCGCGGCCCTCGGGCGCCGCGACGGCGTCGGTGCCGTTCATGCGCTGCCCGGGATTCGTGAACTTCACGTCGGGCTCCACCGGCCTGCCGAAGCCGGCGCACATCACGACACGGAGCTTCCTCATCCAGACCGCCGCCATCATCGAGGCCTGCCGGCTCACCGCCGACACGCATGTCGCCGGCTCGCTCTTCCTCTACACGCACTACGGGCTCGGCCAGGCCCTCATCCTACCCGCGGTGCTGGGCTCCACGCTGGGGCTCCTCGAGCGCTTCGACGCCCGCTCGCTGCTCACCCTGTGGACGTCGGGCTCCTACGGGTACTGGGCGGGCACGCCCATGATGGCCGACATGCTCACCCGCGTGCCCATGGCTGTGCCTCGCTCGGCCATTCCGCCCATCTGCCACATCAGCGTCGGCAAGCTCACTCGTCGGGTCTTCGACGCGTTCGCGGAGCGCTTCGGCGTGAAGCTCCGGCCGAACTATGGCCAGACGGAGAACGGCTTCATCACCGCGGATACGGGGCCGGACGATGCGATTCGCTCCGACTGCGTGGGACGGGCCTCGCCCGGGATCGAGGTCCGCATCGGAGATGATCCGCTCCTGCCCGAGCCGCCGGGCACGCTCGGCCGGGTCTGGTATCGCAGCCCCTGGTACATGGAGGGCTACGGCTTCCCGCCCGACCTGGCGCCCCGCGAGGGCGTGCAGGGCTGGTGGCCGACCGCCGACATGGGCACCCTGGATGCGGACGGCTACCTGACGCTGGCCGGTCGCGCCGACGATTGCTTCAAGACCTCGTCGGGCCACCTCGTCAATCCCGGCGAGATCGTGCAGGTCCTCATGAGCCATCCCGGCGTCACGGAGGTGCTCGTGGTGCCGGTGCTGGGGCCGGCCGGCCAGGTGGTCGGCGTGGTCGTGGAGGCCGACCCGTCCATCGCGCCCGGAGACCTCCGCGCGACCGCGGCCCGCGTGCTGCCGCCGTGGCTACAGCCGCACGTGCTCGCGCGCGTGGACCGGATGCCGCGCCTCGTGAGCGGAAAGCCCGACCGCGCCGCCTGTCAGGCGCTGCTGCGCGAGCTGCGCGGCTGGAGCGACTAGCCGCTCAGGCCTCGTCGAGGGCGCGCCGCAGCGCGGCCGCCAACG
>Ga0075424_100006500_pt1 | contig 11262 bp, 9 predicted proteins | sample SoiMethybrSBSTD3_FD_75301 | JGI IMG/M metagenome (GOLD analysis project Ga0075424, IMG submission 75301) | Bulk soil microbial communities from a Populus tree surrounding site in Tennessee, USA - Soil MetaG P. TD hybrid SBSTD3 | ecosystem: Environmental > Terrestrial > Soil > Tree plantation...
CACTCCCCAGCCATCCAGCGTCGGGATTGTCCATTCCGGATTGTTGCCAGCCGTGATCTCGCCCATCGCACGGGTGAACCGCACGGCCCCTGAGGCCGGCCCGGCGCCTATGAAGCCGACCACCGCCGGTGCGGCCGCCATGGCGAATGCTCCGAGGCCGACCGTCTCGACGATTGCTGAGTCGCCCATGTCAGGATTGGCGTCGTTGACCGTATAGCCCGGAAAGTAAAGTCCAACGGGCATCTCCACGGGCGCTGTGAACCAGGTATCACCGGTGCCGGAGACGCGGATGCCGAAGTCGGTTCCGTTACGGCACATGGCGGTGACGAGCGAGCAGCCCTCGATGCCGCGCGCTGGGTCAGTGAGTGCCTTGCCAACTGCCATTGCCACATTGAGGAAGAACTGATCATTTTTACCGATGAAATCGAGGCAGCGCGCCAGCGCTTCGCTGTCTTTGCTGATGCGCGCGAGCGGCGGAGCCAAGATGCGCAGCAGCAGGCTCGAACAGGCGACGTTCCGCTGATGCATCTCATCGCCCATGGTGAGGCCGCGGGCGATGATGGGCTTGAGTGGGATGCCGCCCGTCTCGCGGATGGCGCGGCCCAGCGCCGGTCCCAGTGTATCGCGCAGCCAGGCGAGGCGTGCAAGCACCTCGGCGTCGTTGCCGCCGAAGCGCATGACCTTCCCGAGCCCTTCATTGATGGCGCAATAGGCGCGGTTACCGAAGGTGCGGTTCTCGATCACGAGCACGGGCTGGCCCTGCGTCGTCATGCCGGTCATCGGGCCGACTGCGTCGTAGTCGTGGTTGGGCTCGAACCGGAATGTGCCAGCCTCGGCTTTTGCCGCCGCATCCTTCAGGTCCTCTGCCCAACCCTCAAACACTGCGATACCCATGATGGCGCCGCGCAACGGCCCGCACATGCGCTCCCAGATTATCGGCGGCCCGGCGTGCAGGATGTGGTGCTTACCGAGGCCCTCGATCGCTTCGCCTGCCGGCACTACATCGATCAGCACCGGTTCGCCCACGAGCAGGCGCCGCAGCGCCTCTGCGTTGGCTTTCTCAATCTTCTCCATGCGCGCGGCAAGCCTTCGCTAGGTTCCGACCTTCGAGAGCAGATCGGCGAGGCGCGCATCGCCGCCGGCCGGCGGCACCCAATGCACCTGCTGCACGGTCGTGCCGTGCGCGGCGAGATCCTCGGCAAAGCGCTCGAGACCGACGTTGATGACGCGCAGCGGCTGGTCGAGGAGTGAAACCGTCTTCTTCGCGTCCGTGGGCTTGTCTTCGCTCACCATAGCCGTTGCTCCAACTTGTTCTATGCATCCGCGCCTTTATACACTTGGCAGGCCATATCCACCGCCGCGCCGGCCGGTGCGTTGTGGCCATTGCGGCGTAGCACGGCCTCCAATGCTGTGAGGCAGCGCAGGACGTTTGCCTTACGGCACACATAGCCCATCGTGCCGATACGCCAGATCTTGCCCGCAAGAGGCCCGAATGAGGTGCCGATCTCGATGCCAAAGTCATGCAGCATCTCGCGTCGCACCCTTTCACCATCGGTGATTGCCTTAGGGATTTTCACGCCCGTCACGTTCGCCATGCGATGCGTGGGATCCCCATAGAGCTCAAGCCCCATCGCTTCGAGCCCGGCTCTGAGCGCGCCGCTCGCGAGCTTGTGGCGGGCAAAGCCCGCCTCCAGCCCCTCCCCGAGCACGGTACGGGCGCATTCGCGTGCCGCGTACAGCATGGATGCGGCTTCGGTGTGATGGTTGAGCCGCTTCGGCGACCAATAGTCCATCAGCATGGCCAAGTCGAAGTAGTTGGAGCGGATGACCGGGCCACTACCCTCCACGATGTCAGGCGACTTGAGGCCCTGCTCGACGTGTTTTCTGGCATTGACCACCGCCGCGACCCGACTGTTGAAGGTGACGGGCGAGGAGCCCGGTGGTCCCGAGAGACACTTCTGGAGGCCAGCCGAGGTCACGTCGATGTGCCAGGCATCCATTTCGAAAGGATTGCCGCCGAGTGAGGCGGTGCAGTCAACGTAAAGCAGCACATCGAGCTTGCGACACAGCGCTCCGATCTCGGCAAGCGGCTGCAGCATGGTGGTGGAAGTGTCGCCATGGCTTATGGCGATCATCTTGGGTCGATGCTGCTTGATGGCCGCCTCGATGACGTCTGCGGCGAACACGCGGCCCCATTCGGTCTCAATCGGCGCCACCTCGGCGCCTAGGCGCCGGCCGATCTCGACTTTGAGATGCCCGAACCGTCCAAAGATCGGCACCAGGAGCTTGTCACCCGGCGCCAGTATCGATGCCAGGCACGCCTCGATACCGGCCCGAGCCGTGCCGTTGATCAGCATAGTCCAGTGATTCTGAGTACGAAACACTTGACGGTAGAGTCGCATCACCTGGTCCATGTAGGTCCCAAACTGAGGATCGAATTGACCCTGCAGGGCGACGGACATGGCTCGCAGCACACGCGGATAGACGTCGACGGGACCAGGACCCATCAGCAGGCGTGGCTCGGGATCGAGTTCAGCGAACAGCTCGGGGGCTTCCATGTCTCGTTTGTCCCCCTTGCGAGATGTGCCCAAGGTCGCGCTCCGATCTGGCAACACAGTTTATGAGGTTTGCACGGGCGATCCAATAGGCGCTGCGCTCTCACAGAGCATGCGGCACAAGTACCGCATGCGGCACAAGTACATGTGATGACGGGGTGCCATCGGGCGCGCAGGGCTCCTCTTGGGAAGGTCAAGTCCCCAGGGGTGAAGGGCTCCGAAGCATGCGCAGCCTCGAGGTCTGTCATGGGGCCAGCCACGGTGGTCAGATGGCTCAGAAGCGCTTCCACTTGGCCTCGTTGCTACCGGATCGAGCTTCGCCAAGTCGCTCCGAGATCAAGGCGCCCCGAGATCGCAATTGCGCAGTGGGGGATCAATCTTGCGCAAGCCCGCCATCGCGTGTTGCGCCGGCTCGAAGTGCCCGCGCATCGCGTGCCAGGCAGGCCGCCGGAAGATTGTTAGCTTTTGGCGTCAACCTGTTGACACAGCTCTCCTTCCGTCCACTCCAGCCAGTAGGGCATGTTCATCTCACGGTACTACTTCGTAGCTGCGAGGCTGAGGTGCTCCAGCGCCTGCTCGCCCCTGTCTATTCGCCGATAGAGCTCGCCGAGGCCCAGGTGGCAGTGCGCAGCGAACGGACGCATACCGCGGGGCTCGGCAAGCGCCAGCGCCTGGCGGTAGTAGCTTTCAGCATCCTCGGCGCCACCTGTCGAAGCGGTGTCACCGCTCGAGGCAGAGAGCGCCGGCCTCATATCCCCGAGCCCCCAACGACCGGCTGAGCGCCAGCGCCTCTCTGGCGTGGTTGGTCGCCTCGTCAATCCGCCCCGCTGAGAGCGTGGAGGCTTGATCATACAGCGGGCCGATGGTCTGGGAGATGACGATTGAGCGGAGGGACTTCAACACGCCAAGTTTAGCGCAGGAAGCGCCACCGATGTGCGCTCCATGCCCGCGGGCATACACGGGTTTGTCCGAGGGAACCAAAGAAACGACGCGCACAGAGTGGCGTGCCAGGGTGCACCCAGATGACCTCGGGCGAATAGAAGAGGAGCCGCTCAGGCGGTGGCAACAGTTCTTCACGAACTGGTCACCAACGCCGCAAAGTATGGCGCGCTCTCCAACCAGAACGGGCGAGTATCGGTACAATGGCGGCGATTGCAGAATGGACCACCTGACCGACTCCTCAGTCGCCTCATAGCCTGACCGGCTTGGAGCTAGAACCGGGGGACCGCTAAACTCCTGCCATCCAATGCTGGCCCACTCGCCGGAAATTTCCAACCGGCATTTGATGCCATCAGGAGCAAATCAGGGTTCAACCTCACCACCAAACTCAAAGGGAATACGCTCGCGAATTATTGGGGGCCACCGCGAGCTCGCTTAGACAAGGACGTGTTACCTTGTGAGGCGCCGTCCACCTCATCATGAACGGTCCCCAAAGTCACATCCACCCAACGTCAGTTGACCCCTCCGATTCCCGACCATATCGCTGCAGAGCAGCGAACAGGCAAAGTGTGCCACGACCGGCCCCATGCAGCGCAGCAAGTTTGCGAATATAGGCGGAGACGCGACGATCTGGAGATCGACATTGCGAAAGCCGACATCCGCGTCAGTACGACGCCTTCAAGACGCCAGCGCAGCATTATCGGGATAGCCTGTCGGCTGAGATGCTTCGGTTTATGCCGACTCCGATACTGTGCTTTCCTCGGTTTTCCGCTCTTCTTTGTGCGACTGTTCGGGTTCGATGAACGGCGGGCGGGTGCCAGGCTTGCGGACGGTCTTAGATGACCTAGGGCGTGTCGGACACCCGCCCGCCACCGCGCCTCGCTTGCTAGGCGTACCCGCCTCGCGAACCACATCAGGGCCAGCAGCCGTGAGAATGGCTGCACCAAAAGGCCAGACTGACCCGACCGCAATCGTAACCATGCCAACTCAGCACTTGACGCAGGGGCGCCGTCCACACATGACCTGAAAGAGAACTTGTCTGGGCATCCGTGTTGCTATGCAGCATTTCCTCCTGGCGCGCGTCACATATGATACTGTGGTCGCTACCGTAGGCAGGTGGGCTGCGTGAGTCCATCACACTTGTTGGCGGTGTGCCGATGAGGTTATTGAGTAGGCTCCGTTCTGGGCCCAATGCTTTGCACGCAGCTAGCGGGTATGCGAGAGCAGAAGGGTTCCGCCGAACCACGGCCGTCCTGTTTGACCGTGTGCATAGCTCGTAGATCGCAATACATCGCAAAATGCGGGTACCTGCTCGAGCACGCCCACGCACTATAGGAATGTAACTCCTCAAGGGAGAGCCAAAGTGACCGACGCCACTGTCAATGTCGACCGTCGTACTGTGATCATGGGCGCTGCTGCGGCGACCCTGCAGATGTCATCACCCTTCATCATCCAAGCTCGCGGTGAGACACCGGTGCGCATTGGAATGGTGGACCCACTGACCGGCGTGTATGCGGCGCCAGCGGGCAACGAGGTGATGGGAGCAAAGCTTGCGATCGAGGGGATAAACTCGCAGGGTGGCATACTTGGACGCCAGGTGGAGATGTTGGTTGAGGATTCGGCCAACGACGTTGGTACGGGCGTACAGAAGACGCGAAAACTACTTGAACGCGATCAAGTAAGCTTCATCATTGGCGACGTGAACTCGGGCATTGCTCAGGCGATCGCTCAGGTCACCAACGAGAAGAAAGTCCTGCACATTGTTTCGGGTGGGCATACCGACACAATCACTGGAAGCGACTGCAAGTGGAATGTCTATCGCGTCTGCAATACGACGCGCATGGAAGCCAACTCGGTCTGCGAACTTCTGTTCAACAAGTATGGCAAGAAGTGGCATTTCATCACGCCTGATTATGCGTTCGGCCACACACTGCAAAAGGCTTGTGCCGATAACCTCCAAAGGCTCGGTGGCACGATGACCGGCAACGAGCTGACGCCGCTCGGTACGAACGATTTTTCTGCCTATCTCATTAAGGCGCGGTCGGCCAATCCCGACGTGTTGATCCTGCTTGTGCAGGGATCCGATATGATCAATTGTCTAAAACAAATCGTCCAATTTGGCATCGACAAACAGATCCATGTCGCCGGCACGCAACAGGAGCTCGAATCGCTCGAGGGCTTGCCGCCTGAGGCACGCATCGGTATCTGGATGTTTGAATGGTACTGGAAACAACCCGGCGTGCCTCATGTGGACAAGTTTGTCGCCGACATTCGCAAGATGAACAATGGCAAGGTGCCCACGGCGCGGCATTGGTTCGGCTACACCGCGGCAAAGACATTCGCGCTCGTTGCAAACCAGGAAAACACTATTGATTCCGTCAAACTCGCCAAAGCACTAGGAAATTTCGAGCTGCCACCAGACGTCAAGCTGCAGCCGAACAAATGCTACTACCGGGCAGGCGACCACCAGCTGATGACCTCGGCCTTCGTCGGATCGGCCCAGCCAGCCGGGAAAGATGATCCGGAGGATCTTTTCAGTGTCGACCAGGTCGTAGCCGGCGACAAGACAGCCCCGCCAGTCGGTGAAACCGGGTGTAAGGTTACGATGCCCGGCTAGCTTGGTCGTTCACGGTTGCGGTTAGCGCTGGTCTGCCGCTGCGGGTAAAGGTAGTGGCCACTGTGTGGCGCCCGCAACCGTAGCTTTTTCTTCGTTACCTGTCCCTTCGGGACCTTGAAAGGTTCTGATGGTCGAGCTACCGGGAGCGTGCCGATTTTCGCATTTTCACTGAAGCAGATCGGGGCCACAAATCGCGTCGTACGTGTCAGCACACGAGTGTTCACCTAGCTTTGCTTCCACTCTTCCGCGCTGGCTCCGGCCAACGCCTGCACGCGCGCCTCGTCGGCGGCAAGCTCGCGCGCCGGCCCGGAATGCACGATGGCACCGTCGTCCAGCACATAGGCGTGGTCCGCAATCTCGAGACTCATGCGCGCGTTCTGCTCCACCAGCAGCACGGAGATGCCTTCGCCGCGCATCTGCGCAACAATCTGGAATACCTCGCGCACGACGAGCGGTGCCAACCCCTGCGAGGGCTCGTCGAGAATAAGGAGCCGCGGATTGAGCAGCAACGCTCGGGCGATTGACAGCATCTCCTGCTCGCCGCCGGAGAGCTGTCGGCCGCGACTGGGCTTTCGCTCGGCGAGGCGCGGAAAAAGCTTATAGGCGCGCTCGAGGGTCCATTTGCCCTCGCGCTCGAGCGGAACCATGAGATTTTCCTCAACGCTGAGGTTGGCAAAGATGCGCCGACCCTCCGGTACATAGCCCACTCCGGCGGCGGCGATGCGGAAGGCAGGCCAGCGTGTCGTGTCCTTGCCGAAGATGGTGACGCGTCCCTCGCGCGCTGGCGTGAGGCCCATAATGCTGCGCAAGGTCGTGGTCTTGCCGGCGCCGTTGCGGCCCAAGAGCGCTGTGATCTGCCCCTCTGCCACCCTTAGACTTACGCCGTGCAGGATGTGGCTCTTACCGTAGTACGTCTGCAGGCCGTCGGCCTCGAGCGCGTTGGTCATGCGGCCTTGCCCAGATATGCACCCTGCACGGTCTCGCTCGCAGCGATCTCGGGCGGTGTGCCCTGCGCTAGCAGGCTTCCCTGATCGAGCACAGTGATGCGCTGAGCCAAATGAAAAACGACGCGCATGTCGTGTTCGATGAGGACGATGGTGAAGCCACGGTCCCGGTGCAGCTGGCGGATGAGCTGTGTGATCTGATAGGTCTCCTGATCACCCATTCCGGCGGTGGGTTCGTCGAGCAACAGAAGATTTGGCCGCAGAGCCAGCGCCATGGCGATCTCAGCGGTGCGCTGATCGCCGTGCGCCAACTCGCCGACGAGGCGGTCGGCCTTGGCTTCAAGGCCTGTCTGCTGCAGGGTTTCAGCGACCCGGCGCTCGATGTCCGCCGTCTCGGTCGCAGTGATCCAGGGGCGCAGGCGGTAACCACCGGCAACCTCGGCGCTGATGCGCACGTTCTCAAATACGGTGAGCTCGGGGAAGATTTCCGTTATCTGGAAGGTACGCGCCATGCCAAGCACGACACGCCGATGCGCTGAGAGACGCGTGATGTTGCGGCCGTCGAACCAGATGGTTCCCGCCGTGGGGGGAAAGAATCCGCTGATCAGATTGAAGAACGTCGTCTTGCCCGCGCCATTGGGACCAATGATGGCGTGCAGCTCGCCCTTCGGCACAGCTAGGGAAATGTTATTCACGGCCAATAGGTTGCCGAACCGCTTGCTGACGTTTTTGACCTCCAAGCTCATTGCGTCGCAGCCCTCCGCCGCACGAAACCGAGAATACCCCGCGGAAAAAGCAGCACGACGCCCACGAACAGCATGCCTACGAACGACATCCAATTGACCGTAACGCTGGAGATGTAGTCTTGGATGACGACGAAGACGGCGGCACCAAGGAGCGGTCCCCAGAAGCTGCGCATGCCGCCCATGACTGCCATCATGACGAAGTCGCCGGACTGGCTATAATGGAGCCCGCGCGGATCGGCGAAGTTGTTGACGAGCGCATAGAGAGCGCCGGCAAAGCCCATAAAGAAGCAGGACAGCGTGAAGGCGATCCAAATGTGGCGTTCCACGGGGATGCCGAGAAACCGCGCGCGCCGTTCGTTCTCCCGGATCGCGATCATGGTACGCCCAAATGGCGAGCGGAGGATGTAGCCCATCACAGCCGCTGCAAGCGCGAAACAGAGCAGCACGAAATAGTAGAAGGCGTTGGCGTTGGAGAGGATGTCGATGTCGGCCAGACCAAGATGCAACGGCTGGCGGGTGAAGCCACGCAGGCCGTCATCACCGCCCGTCAAGGAACTCCATTGAAAAGCGATGTAGTAGAAAACTTGACCGAAAGCGATGGTCACCATCGCAAAATAAACGCCGCGCCGGCGCACGATGATGGCGCCGAGCAGCGCACCGATGATGCCGCCAAGTAGCATACCACTTGCAAGCGACAGAGGCGTGCTCGAGGCCAGAAACTTCAGGGAGAGACCGGCACCGTAGGCGCCAAGGCCAAAATAGGCCGCATGGCCAAAGGAGAGCACGCCGGTGAAGCCCAACAGAAAATTCACCGACATGGCCGCAAGCCCAAGCACTAGGACACGCGTGCCGAGCGCGGTGTAGCCCCCAAGCGGCACCATCCAGTAGGGGGCCAGCAACAGCACCAGCCAAATCGCGGCCAATGCCACCAGCTGCTGTGCCTGTGCGCGGCTCATGTCATCATGCCTTCCTCGCCGAACAAGCCGCGCGGGCGGATGAGCAGCACCACTGCCATCAGCACGTACATGATGGCCTCGCTGGCGGCGGGGAGGAATACGGCGGTGATGCCGGAGGCTACGCCGATGAGCAGTCCACCAAGCAGCGTTCCCGCAAGGCTGCCGACGCCGCCGACGATGATGGCGATGAAGCTCGGCATCAACAGGCCAGTGCCCATTGTGGGCTCGAGGCCGAGCTGCCCCGCAGCCAAGACGCCACTCAAGCCCGCGAGGAAAACCCCAACGGCAAAGTTGAGTGAACGCAGCAGCCGCACATTGATCCCCAGTGCCGCCACCGTCTCGAGGTCGAGCGTTCCGGCACGGATGCGGATGCCGAGACGCGTGTAGCGAAGCAGCACAAACAGCAGCGTCACAGTGATCGCCACCATCGCCACCATGAACAGCCGATAGCCGGTGATGAAGAAGAGATCCAAGCTTACCGGTTGGGCCAGGAGCGCAGGTACGCTCACTGGCTTGCCTTGGGGACCCCAGATAAAGCGCGTGCCATCCTCAATGATAAAGGCCAGACCGAAGGTGAGCAGCAGGCTGTAGAGGGGATCGCGTCCGTAGAGGGGTCGGATCAGGATGCGCTCGACTATTAGACCAATGCAGGCGGTGAGCAAGGGCGCGATTAGCAGGGCACCCCAGAATCCGACGTAGGGTGTGATAGCGAAGGCGATATAACCGCCGATGACGAGAAAGCCGCCGTGCGCGAAATTGATGACGTTGCTCAAGTTGAGGATGAGCGACAGACCGAGCGCCATCAGGACGTAGAATGCCCCGATGATGAGCCCATTGGTGACATTGAAGAGCAGGAGTTGTGTCATGGCGCAGGCTTTCAAGCGGTTGTAATAGAGAAGCCTTTCAAATTCTTACAAGGGTTCTGCAGGGCTCCATATGCCGAGGTACCCCCGATGGCGAAGCAGGACGACCTCGCGACGTTGGGTTTGTGGCCAAGCCCGCCAATCGGCGCGCCACGAAGTGCGTCTCGTGCTCAAGGATTGGCTAACTGGAGATGCCACGGAGATGTGATCAGGTCGGCCACACCATCTTGCAGCCTGTTTCCTCCACCGGCCCGGCCGCAGTTTCACCTGGGACGGTAGTACCCACCGTGAACATATTGTCTGGATCGCCCTTTGCCGGATGCGCCTCACCAGCGAAAACGGTGCTCATGAGCTGGTGATCGCCCGCCCGATAGCTCGGCTGCCCAGGTTGCATCGCCACCTCAGGAGGTAGCTTGAAGCCATCCATGGCGTGGGCGAGCTTGAGGCCATCGAGCGTCTTTTCCTGATTTGCGATCAGCGCGAAGGTCTGCAGCGACACGTAGCCGAACCAATGACGTGCCGAGGGTGTTTTGCCCACCGCCTTCTTAATTTCGGCGACGAACGTCTTGGCGTGCTCATTGTCTGGCTGATCCCACCACCATTCCATTGTCCACCAACCCACACGTGCCTCAGGTGGTACAGCGCGCAGGCTCTCCAGTTCGAACAACGTACCGCCTACGGCCATCTGCTTGTCGAGGCCGAACTGGACGAATTGTTTCAGGCTGTTGACCTGGTCACCACCGCCCATGACATTGATAAGCACCTTGGGGCCATAGGCCTTCGCCTTGATCAAGTTGGCCGAGTAATCCGCCGTACCGAGCGGGATGAGGTCACCAGCGTACTCACCACCGGCTGCCTTGAGCTTTTTGACGAAAGCTGCCTGAACGGAATGCCCATAGGCGTAATCGGGCGTGAGAAAGTACCATTTCTTACCGAACTTATCGATCAAGGTGTCGGCAATAGCGTTGACGTCCATGGTTGTCGTGTTGCACACGCGGAAGACGTTCCAGTGGCAGTCCTTGCCGGTGATGACGTCGGTGTGGCCGCCGGAGACGATGTGCAGCGTTTTCTTTTCCGAAGTCACCCCTGCCATGGCCAACGCGATGCCGGAGTTGACGTCGCCGATGATTCCCGCCACCTGGTCGCGCTCGATGAGCTTACGCGTTTTCTGCACGCCCGTGCCGACGTCGTTTGCCGAGTCTTCCACCAGGAGCTCGACTTGACGCCCAAGGATGCCCCCCTTGTTATTGATGTGCGCAAGCGCAAGCCTGGCTCCCTCAATCTCGCTTTCCGCAATGGCTGCGTAAACACCGGTGAGCGGATCGACGAAACCAATTTTTACGGGAGTCTCACCGCGTGCTTGGATGACGAACGGCGAGGCAACCTGTGCAGCACCCAGCGCTGCAGCACCGCGAAGCACTCCGCGGCGGTCAATGCTCCGCAGGAAGGTTTCAGGCATCAGACGTTCTCCCAGGTGGCCAGCGCCCTCGAATTTTGGTGGCTAGTAGCGGGCGGTCGCTCGCGGTCGGACAAGTCCATTTTGATGCACAAGGGGCGAGAGGACAAGATTTCTCCCTGAGTTGATTTAGTTTGCCAAGACCGAGATGACGGCGGGAGACGAGCCGGCGCATCCACGCCGATC
>Ga0075424_100006501_pt1 | contig 11258 bp, 9 predicted proteins | sample SoiMethybrSBSTD3_FD_75301 | JGI IMG/M metagenome (GOLD analysis project Ga0075424, IMG submission 75301) | Bulk soil microbial communities from a Populus tree surrounding site in Tennessee, USA - Soil MetaG P. TD hybrid SBSTD3 | ecosystem: Environmental > Terrestrial > Soil > Tree plantation...
GAGCGTTGATCCTTAGCTCTGGCCAATAACCAATAACCCACAGCATAAAGAGCGATTGTCAGTACTAGCCCAAGTTCGTCACCAGCTCCGGTGATTCATACGATTTTTGGCTCTTCGGTCGAACAAGTATATTTGCTTGCAACCGCTGATTCTCAAAAGTCAATGTAGTGTAGACCAACCCCCTTGAAGACACCGCATTCGCATGCCAGGATGCGGCCAGAATGTTTCTGCGGCCGAACCGGCGGAGCAAAGACGGCAAGGAGCATACCTATTGGTCGCTGGTAGAAACAGTCCGCACCGCCGATGGTCCGCGGCAGAAGACCTTATGCTACCTGGGCGAATTGAACGGTTCGGCACAGGCGCGCTGGTTGAAGACGGTAGAAGTCTTCAACGAGCAGGGCGAGAGGGAGCAGTTAAAACTGTTTCCTGCCCACGTGGAGCCTCCCGCGGACGATCCGCAGGTGGCGCGGGTGTTGGTGAACAGGGTGCGGCTGGAGCGCATGCGCCAGTTCGGCGCCTGCTGGTTGGGTGTGGAACTTTGGCGACGCCTGGAATTAGATCGCTTCTTCGAAGCACGCCTGGATCAGCAAGCCGCCGATGTGCCCTGGTCGCGGGTGGTGGCGGTGCTGGCCATCAATCGGCTGTGCGCCCCGGGCAGCGAACTGGCGATTGAAGAGCGCTGGTATCCCAGCACGGCGCTGGATGATCTGCTGGGGATCGAGGAAGGCAAGATCAACGACACGCGGCTGTACCGCTGTCTGGACCGGATTCTGCCGCACAAGACACAACTGGAGCAGCACCTCAAACAGCGCTACGGCGAGTTATTCGGGGCAGAGTTCGATGTGTTGCTCTATGACCTGACGAGTACGTATGTGGAGGGGTCGGCAGAGAAGAACCCCATGATGGCTCGCGGCTACTCGCGTGATCATCGTCCGGACTGCGAGCAGATGGTCATCGCGCTGATCGTCAACAACGAAGGCTTTCCGTTCAGCTATGAGACCTTTAATGGCAACCGCGCCGATGTTTCCACGATGGAAACGATTCTGCGCATGGTGGAGCGCAAATACGGCAAGGCGCGGCGCATCTGGGTATTAGACCGCGGCATTGTCAGCGAGGAGAATCTGGCGGCGATCCGCAAACGCGGCGGTCAGTATTTGGTGGGCACGCCACGGAGCCAGATGAAGCAGTTTGAAGAGGAGCTGCTCAAAGACGACTGGACCAGGGTGAAGCCGGAAGTGGAAGTGAAGAAGATATCGATTCCGCAAGGCGAGGAGACCTTCATTCTGTGTCGTACCGCCGGCCGCAAGGAGAAAGAGAAAGCGATCCGGCATCGTTTCTCGGCTCACATGGAAGATGCGCTGAAGCGTATGGCGAAAAGCATCGAGACAGGCCGTCTGAAAGACCGCAACAAGATGGAGCGACGTCTGGGCCGCATTCAAGCCAGCCATTCCCAGGTGAGTGATCTCTACGAGGTTGCTCTCGAGGACACGCCGAATGGCATTCGTCTTCACTGGGCCATTAAGCAAGATCGCCGGATTTGGCGCGATCTGAGGGAAGGCGCTTACATGCTGCGCACCAATCTTCAGGCCGGCACCGTGGAAGAACTTTGGTCCGAGTATATGCAGTTGACCGAAGCCGAGGCTTCATTCCGGGCGCTGAAAAGCGAACTATACATTCGCCCCTTATTTCATCAACTGGAGTCCCGGGTCAAAGCCCATGTCTTGGTCGCCTTCCTCGGCTACGCCTTGTGGGTCACGCTCAAGCACCTGCTGAAGCGCCGAACTATCACACCGAAACCCTCGGTAAGCGGAGTTCACAATGCTCAGTCCCTGTCGCCGATGAAAGTGCTGGATTTGCTTACTACTATGGAGAGCGCCGACATTGTTCTCCCCACCACCGATGGCCGCGAAATCCGCCTCCGCCGTATCGCCGAACGCACGCCAGAACAGAAGGCCTTACTCCAGCAACTTGGCCTCAGCCTTCCGGGTTGGTTCGAACTGAATCGAAAATGTAGTGTAGACTCCGCGATTGCGTGAACTGATTCTGAACCATTTACTCGTCTTTTGCCCTCAGTCGTGACGAACTTGGGCTAAGATCGACCTGCCGAAAAAAATGCCCGGTTCTGGAGGCCAGAAAAAACGGCTCTGGAGCGCTCAACATTCAGAGTTGGATCAAACCACTGGCCACCGAGTTGCGATGGTGGATTGTCTTGTTGATTAAGAAGGCCAAGAACGCCAACGCTATCGTTATTGTCCTTTCTGCCGGCCGGGTTCACGATGTCGTTTTCCTGGTCGCGGTACTTGCCGGCGCGGCAGCATTTGGGCTGTGATGGGACAGCATCAGCGCCGGGTTGTTCGCCTGTTTCCTCTTGTCGTTCCTGGCAGGGATTCACAAAGCCCTCCGCAACATAGTGACGAGCCTTTGTTTGCAAAGCAATGGCACCATCCTTGCGAGCGCCAGCCAGGGGGATTTCGAGATCGATGCGAGGTCTATCGGGCACTTGCTCGCCTGGGTGAAAGGCGATGCTTCATTGACAGAGGAAAGCGCAAAGGAGTATTGCTCGGTCCTTCTGGATATAGTCGCAGCCAGAAGACGAGTTTCCGCTTGACTCGCGGCAACTCGCGGCGCACACTTTTTCCGAGCCACCCGTTCAGGGCGCACTCGTTCCCAGGAGTGTCTTATGTACCGCCCACCGCCGCTCCGTGGCCGCTCATGCTCCCAGAGCAAGAAGATTCTTCGCATTGATCTCTGCCAGGCCACGGGCGAGGCCCGGGCCGCCGTCCTACGAGATCACGGGATACAGTCCATGACCACAGAGCCGAAACAACTCGCGGCCTATCTCGAGCGATCTGACTGGAGCGCAGTTCAGCCGCGATGCCGCTACCCGCATCAGGGAAGTTGCGGTGTTGATCGACCGCATGTGAAGAAGTCATCGCTGGTGAGTGCCATGAGTCTGCCCGAAGTCTTCTCCCCAGCAATAGAGACATTTTCTTGGCGAGGATTCCCGCGCTTCAAAACGCGGGAAAAAGCCCTGTGGCACGGACGCGAATAGACAAGGATTTTTCGCCAAATTGGAGCAAAAGATATGGCTCTAAGAGTACACACGCAGATATCTGGTCACGTATATATCCTGCATTGCGAAGGCCGCATCGTTTTCGGCGATGAAGGTGCCGCCCTGCACGAGAGAGTCCGGAACCTGCTGACCGGAACTCCGCAAGTCGTGATCAATTTGAGTGGAGTAGATCACATCGATAGCGGAGGAATCGGTGTTCTCGTCGGACTTTTTGTCGCAGCAAGAAACCGCGGCGGGGAGCTCAAGCTGGTCTCCCCCAATGAACATGTTTACACTACACTTCGTCGAACATGCTTGGATACCGTTTTTCGCCTATACGCGAGTGACGATGAAGCGGTTGCAGCCTTTGGCAAAGCAGCCTGATCAAGATCAAAGCAGCCTTCGACCTCGCCTCGTAGGCTTCGCGGGTTCGCGTGTTGGTGAGGAGTTTCTGGTCAGCCTTCTGAGTTCTTTCGACACAAGTGCCAGTTCCGACTCCAGGGCGACACATTCCTTGCCGGCCGTTTCAAGCTCTCGGTTCTGCCCCATGCTTTCAAGGCGCTGCGCGACCGCAACTGCATTCTTGGCGGCGAAGTTTCCCACCGAGCCCTTTAGTGCGTGGGCGGCTCTCGCCAGAGCCTTGGCATCACCGCGATCGATCGCTTCCTGGATTTCGGCAAGGCGCTGCGGATAGTCGGCCAGAAACAAACGGACAATCTGGTTGAGAAGGCGCCGATTGCCATCAAAACCGTCCAGCAGCGCCTTAGGATCGATCCCTTGCTCTGCATTGTCGTTTTTTGACACAGGCACGTTCACTGCAATTGTTGGAACCAATTTCGCGATGGCCTGCTCAAGCTGGTTGATCCGGATCGGCTTGGACGTGTAGCCATCCATGCCGGCCTCCAAACAGCGTTCGCGATCTCCCTTCATCGCATGCGCCGTCATGGCGATGATTGGAATGTGCGTGCCCGTTGTCCGTTCCCATCTGCGGATGGCAGCAGTTGCTTCCAATCCATCCATTTCGGGCATTTGCACGTCCATCGCGATGACATCGAACTTGCCCGACTGCACCGCGGAAACCGCTTCGCGCCCATTACTAACAACCGTGACCTGATGCCCTAGTTTTTCAAGAATTCGCGTGGCGACCAGCTGATTCACCTGATTGTCTTCCGCCAACAACACATGTAATCCACCTTGCCTGGATCGTGGCTTCTTGGACGATCTTGGCTTTTCAACAACAGGTTCAGTGAGCACGCTCACAACTACGTCGAAGAGTTCGGATTGTTTAACCGGTTTGGTCAGATATGCCGAGATATTCAGCTTGCGGCAACGAGCAACATCCTCAGGCTCGCCAGCTGAGGTAAGAATCACCAGTTTTGTTCCTGCGTAGCGCTGGTCGTCAGTGATGCGCTGTGCGAGCGCGAATCCGTCCATATCAGGCATATGTCCGTCGAGCACAACGACTGCGAAGGATTGGCCTGCACGCGAAGATTTTTCCAACTCGGCAAGCGCAGCTGCCCCGCCGTCAACAGCAACCGGGCGCATGCTCCAATTGGTAAACACTTCTTCGAGAATGCGGCGGTTCGTCGCATTATCATCAACGACGAGTACTGGCAAATCAGTCATGCTGCGCCACTTGCCGCTAGGTTCCTCCCCGCCAGCCGCGTCGATGTCAAGCCAGGCGGTGAAATGAAATGTGCTGCCGATGCCAGGTTGGCTCTCGACTGAGATCGCGCCGCCCATCAGCTCTACAAGCTGCGCCGAGATCGCCAGCCCCAGCCCGGTCCCACCATAACGGCGGGTTGTGGAACTGTCGGCCTGGGAGAATGCCTCAAAAATGATCTGCTGTTTCTCCGGAGGTATGCCGATGCCCGTGTCCTTGACCGAAAAATGCACTTGCACTTTCGCGTCATGCCGCGATTCCGGCTGGGCCTGTACCACGACCTCGCCTTGGTCCGTGAACTTGATCGCATTCCCAACAAGATTCACCACGATCTGGCGCAGCCGCAAAGGATCACCAACCAGCGCGTCGGGTACGCCAGGATCGACATGGCATGCCAGCTCAATCCCTTTCTTGTGGGCGCGAGGCGCCAACACTCGTATCGTGTCTTCGAGCGCGTCGCGAAGCTTGAAGCCGACGTGGTCCAGTTGCAGCTTGCGGGCTTCAATCTTTGAGAAGTCGAGGAGATCATTGACCAGGGCTAGCAGGGCGTCGGCCGAGCCTTGAATGGCGGTCAAGTACTCCCGCTGTTCGCGCGTGATGCGGGTCGCTAACGCCAGCTCAGTCATGCCGATCATGGCATTCATCGGGGTCCGAATTTCATGACTGATATTTGCCAAGAACTCACTCTTGGCGCGAGTGGCCTGCTCCGCGCGATTTCTGGCGACCTCAAGGTCGTCAGCGTAGACGCGCAAAGCATCTTCCGCGTTTTTTCGCTCGATGAATTGCCCGATCTGGCTTCCAATCGCGCCCATCATTTCGAGCAGTCTTGAGTCCGGCTGTTGAATTTCATGACTGAAGAATTCAAGAACGCCCAGGACGTCGGACCCGAGGAGAATGGGAAAGCAAAATGCCGCATGCAAACCGGCTCGCGCGGCGATGTCTGCACGCGGAAAATTCGCGTCTTGGGTTACGTCCTCAACCCAAACCGGTCGCGCGTTAGACCAGACCCGGCCGGGCAAGCCTATGCCCGCAGCAAAAGTGCGAGTGCGCGTAGTGCGATCGAATTCCTCAAGCCGAGCGGACAGCACATGCCAGGTCTCCACGCATCGCAACACGTTCTCTTTTTCATCTACTCGCCAAATTGCACCAACTGACCAGCCGAGACCTTCGCAAATTGCCTGCAGGATTTTCGGGGCACCGATCATCAAATCCGAAGCCTCAGCTAAAACGCGCGTGACGGCGTACTGAGCAGCCAGCCGCACGCCTTCGAGCTTGCGTTCAGTGACGTCCGCGGCGGCGCAGTAAATCAATCCCTTTTCTGCACGAACAATCGCTGACCACAGCAGCCAGCGATACGAGCCATCCTTCGAGCGATAGCGATTTTCGAACGAGAGCGTGCTGCGCCCAGATGCGATATGCGCCGCTTCAGAAACCGTTGCCTGCCGGTCATCGGGATGCACAAACTCAATGTATGGCCGCGAGAGCAGCTCTTCCCTGCTGTAGCCGAATGTCTTTTCCCAGGCTGGATTCAGATATTTAAAGTAGCCATCGGTGCCGGCTATGCATAGAAGATTCAGAGAAAGGTCAGCGAACTCGTGCAAATCGAGCTCGGTGGGCTGATTGAAGCTGGGCGCTGCGTTCACCGCTTCTTCTCCCAAAACCAGGCAAAAACCTGGAAGCCATTTTGGTGCAAACTCCACAATCGCGCAATGAGCGACTTTTTCCGGCAGTCGCAGTCGTGATTGACCGACCTTCTCTACGGAATTAGCATGTGTGAGCGAAATCCATACGGCACGAGGACATGCACATGGGCCACGCTCCGGCTTCATCGCACAAGATTCTCGTCGCCGACGACGACCGCACCACCCGCTTCGCCATATCCAGCATGTTGAAGGAAGCCGGATACGCGGTCACGGCCGTAAGCAATGGCGCAGAGGCCCTGCGCAATATCCAGAAAACAAACTTTGCTCTGGCATTCCTCGATATTTGGATGCCAGAGCTGACCGGCCTCGAGGTTCTTGCCCGCGTTCGCTCTGGCGAATCGCATCCCAAAGTCATCATTATGACCTCCGATGGCACACCGGAAAATGTGCTGCGTGCAATCCGAGAACAGGCCTACGAATATGTAAGCAAACCATTCTTTCCGAAGGAAGCGGTAGAGCTGGCAGAGCGGGCCCTCAAGCAAGGCGCTTCTCCGCCCATCGAAGTCATCTCCGCGAAGCCGCATTGGGTGGAGCTGCTGATTCCATGCTCGCGCGAAGCTGCCGAGCGTATCCAGTCATTCCTGATGAAGCTCGAGGCCGATCTACCCGAGGACTTGCGAAATACAATCGGATTGGCTTTCCGTGAGCTCGTGCTCAACGCCGTGGAGTGGGGAGGCAAGCTGGATCCCAACCGCAAAGTGCGGATCGCGCACGTGCGCTCCTCGCGCATGCTTCTCTATCGCGTGGCCGACCCAGGCCCTGGCTTCAGCTTCAAAGGTTTGACCCACGCTGCCGTAGGCCAGCCTGCAGACGACCCGATAGCGCACGTGGCCGTCCGCGATCAACTCGGCATTCGGCCCGGCGGATTCGGCATCGCCATGACCCGTTCCATGGCCGATGAGCTCATGTACAACGAGGCCCAAAACGAGGTGATCTTTGTGAAATACTTGACATCCGCCAGCGTCTCTGAAACTGCGGTAAAGTGACTCCCGAGCCATTGCCACACGGCACAGAGCAGTCCGAAGGCCATGGCTGCTGACCGCGGTTCGGACCACATGCAGCCAATTGCAGCGTCGCAGCAAGTTACCAGCCGGCTTGGCCCAATCGTTCGCACTGGGAAGTAAGACTCTGCGTTCTTGCTCTGCGGCAGCAGAGCTTCGTCGATTGCGGTGCGGCCATCCGCATTGCGAAGGTTCGAATCTCGGCACCTGCGTCGAGCAGAATCTTCACAAATTCGGTTGGATCAAGAAAGAAGCGGCCTTTGAGGACTCGATTGAGCGGTTTGTCGCCGTTCGCGTCGCGCCAATTTGGGTTCGCTCCGTGTTTAAGAAGAACGGGGTGTAACACCTGTTGACGCGACCATAGCAGCCGGCCTCCATACAGGAGAGTTGTACGGTGGGCGATCGGCAATCGCCCCATGCTCGAACAGGATCGTTGCCGACAGGGTTAATCCGTAGACCGCCCGTCCCAGCGGGGCTTCGCCGGTGTTAGGTCGTTTGCCTGACTCGGATCGCTCTTGAGCGATTTCTCCTTGAGGATTTCTCGAACACAGTCGTTGATCCCGTAGGCCGCTGCTCCGCAGACGTCGTTGGGCAAAACGTTAAGGGAGTCAGCATTACAGGGAACAATGTGGGAGACTCTTTGCAGACGAATAACTGCGGGGACCAGCATCGCGGGCAAGGCGAGTTGCACGATCAGTGTTATGTTTAGATGGGGTTATTGGGTCCTGATCGCATCCACCAGCAACTCCACCGATGGCGCCACCATCAGCAGAAGCACAGACTGTGGCTTTGCGCACAGCTTCAGAAATTCGATATTTCTCTGCCGCGCATCTGCAGGGATGAGACGATTTCCTTGCAGGTCGTCCAAAGCCTGCAAGCCAATCTCAGCAACCCGGGCCAAGTTCTGCGATACCGGAGCCAAATCCTGGGTCAAGAACGATCGTCTTAGTAAGGGCTGGAGCTTGGCGTCATTATCGCGCCACGACACGAGCCATTCACGGGCTTGACGCCAATCCTGGGGAGTTGCCTTTCCTGAAGCGATCCGATTGGCAATCCCGTTAAATTGGCGGGCGGTGTCGCTTTCCGGCGGCACGGCATCGTCAAGACGGTTGAGTGGGGTAAAGTCGGTGAAGGCTCGTAGTTCCTGACGCTGGTACAACCTGGGCGGTTGTAGCACGGCCGCGAGCACTTTTAAGGGCTCTGGATTCATCTCGCCGCTCATGCGCTCGAGCATTTCATCTGTGATGAGCCGGTGGCGCAGACCGTAGTAGCCGAGCTTCTGCGAGACGATCGCGAGCCTCTGGTACATGGAGTCAACATCCTGCACTTGTTGAGGTGACCACAGGCGCTCTGCGATAGCAGCCGTGCGCGGCCATACGCGGTTGTCCATGTTTTCGTGAGAGACAATATCGGTCCACATTGTCGCCTCGCCACCCAGAACCCGCGCTTTCTGGTCCGAGGTGAGGGTTGCAGCGCTGGTCCCTAACGGGTCGACCAGGTAATGCTCCGCCGCTGACTGGTTCAGGTCGATGTAGTAGCCGGAAGAGAGCACGCCCCGATACCCGTTCCGTGCGGCTTCTGCCAGCGACTCGGGTCCGCGCCAAGACTGAATGACGACAGCTTTGGGTGTATCGGGGCGAAGTACTTCGTCCCAGCCCACCATGGTCTTCCTCTGGCCCGCGATGATCTTCTCTATCCTGGCTGTGAAGACCGCTTGCAGGGTCCCCCCATCCTTGATTGCATGCGCTCGCATGAACTTCTGAATGCGCGGGTTGCCCTCCCACTCCTTGGGGTCGCACTCATCTCCGCCCGCGTGAAAGTACGAATCGGGAAACAGGGCAGCCATCTCGCCAATGAATCGACTGAGAAACCTGTACGTGCTTTCCCGAGTGGGATCAATTGCGGAGCTTCTCAAGGGATCCTGACCACTGGACAACTCAGCGTAGCCGAGGAACCATGATGTTGTGTGGCAGGGCATGTCAAACTCTGGGACCACCCGCATGCCGCGGTCGTGCGCGTAGGCGATAATTTCCTTAACTTCGTCTTGGGAGTAATAAGAGCCGCCAGCGCCTTTTTTCTGAAGTAAAGGAAACTTCTTGCTTTCGACGTGAAAGCCCTGGTTGTCTGCAAAGCGCCAATGGAAGACATTGAGTTTGACCGCTTCCATTCCATCGAGATTAGGTTTAATCACGGAGATCGGTACAAAACGATGTCCAGAGTCGATCAAGAGCCCACGCCAAGGGAAGCGTGGCTTGTCGTCGATAGTAACGACGGGAACGCTGAAGTTTTTCGGAGTGACGGTCTGGAGTCCGCGAAGGACCCCGAGCGGGTTTGCGCCACAGCTGAACACCGGTGGTTGAGATCTCAAGGCGGTAAGATTCGTCCTCGCCCAATTGCTGGACCGCCGCACTCGGTCCTGCAGTTTGAATTATGAAATTCGGTGCGTTGAGGATTGCTTCGCGCCAGAGCGGGATCCCGGTTTCCCGCGAAAGCATGTCAAAAAAACGCTGCTGTGCTCTTTCCAAACGGGGTTCCTTGTACCCCTTCAAAGCGATGCCAAGATTTCCATCAATAGGAAACTCACCTTCGCCCAGCACAGCGTGTGCGGGTAGAGGCATGATGGGGAGCGAGCTTTTTCCTTGCGCCCGCAAAATACGAGCCGGGCTGAGCAGGCACAGGACCACGAGGGAAAATACAAAAACTGACAGATGACCTTTTTTCATAGCATCTCCAAGAAGAGACTCTATTGACAGAACTTTTTCCCTTATGCCATTGCTCTTGGTTGCGGTTGCCGGTTGCCGAACTATCCGCCGCCCGCGCACGCAATCAGATTCCCAACGTTTGGATGGTTTCAGTCAACTAGTTGGCAGATCTGCGGACCCGACAAATATCCGAACCTTATTTGGCAGGCTTGCGACGGTAAGTCGTCCTCGTAACTCACTCACGATGGCAGTGGCGATCGCACGAGCAGCGCGCGCGTTGGGATGTCGGTCCCAAGGCAGACGCCACGACGAATCAATGTCAACGAAGACGTACGGTATGTTCGCGTCGTCGAGAATCCGGCGACGCAATATCTGTTCAGGCTGCTCTTCATGCCCAAACTGCAGCACGACGAGAAGCAGCGTCGCCCCGTGCGCTCGTGCCAGTTCGCTGCTGGCACGAAGCACCTCCCGGGTCACAGTTACGCCGCGTTCGACCGTTGTGTCGGCGCGGTATGGCACGAGCAACTTCGCGAGGGATGAGAGGCGCGAACGCTGTTCTGCCGGCAGCCAGACAAGACCTGGACCAAGGTGCGGTCGATCCTGATCGAGGTTCCGCCCGAAGAGTGCCGTCATGAACAGCGACACTACGGCCACCGGCCGGCGAAAATGGGGCAGTTCCCTCTGCAGCCTCAGGTACGCCTGATCGTTACCATAGCCGTGAACTGCCAGATTCGCAGTCTGTACTTCCATCATCGCGCCGACTTGCGCAGGTATGCTCTCTGCATAAGTGAGTCCCTCACCGAACATAACAGACTCACCGGTAAATAAGATCGTCGGTCGCTCAGGATCTACCGGTTCGTCTATACGGCTGACGCGATATCCTGCGGGATCGATGGCGTAGTCGATGACACGCCCGCCGACGTTCTTATGTCCAGTGCGCTCCGGCACCCATGTCCAGCCCAGTCGCGGGTCGGGCTGGCGGCGTGGTTCGTCTTCGGCCGACAACCATTCGGCCGGGCGCAGGTGCACACGGCTCAACCCGAGTTCACTCGTGCCGAGCGCTAGCACCACAGCACTGACGATGTAGAACACTCCGGCAGGCGTTCGCGCGGCGAAGCGTCCAGCACGGCGACGTGC
>Ga0075424_100006503_pt1 | contig 11257 bp, 10 predicted proteins | sample SoiMethybrSBSTD3_FD_75301 | JGI IMG/M metagenome (GOLD analysis project Ga0075424, IMG submission 75301) | Bulk soil microbial communities from a Populus tree surrounding site in Tennessee, USA - Soil MetaG P. TD hybrid SBSTD3 | ecosystem: Environmental > Terrestrial > Soil > Tree plantation...
GCGTCCGGCGCGCCCTGGATCACCGCGGCCTCGACGGCGACGGCCAGGGCGAAGGAGTCGTATTGCAGGTGGCGCGAGCCGAACCAGGGTTCTGACCCGATGCCGAGGCCGGCCGCGGCCTGCGCGGCGCGTTCGAGATCGCCCCGATGGAGGGCGATGCGGGCATCGGCGAAGGCGGCGAAGCCGGCCAGGCCGCGGATCGCCGCCGGATCACTGGTCGAGACGAGCTCGCTGACCCGGGCCAGCCAGAGCTGGCGGCCCTGCTCGTCGCCGCGCAGGCCGTGGGCGAGGACGGCGGCGTAGCTGGCCGGGGCGATCCAGCGGGACGTCGGCCGGCCTTCGCGCTGCCACTCGTCCCACATGTCGGCCGCGTGGTCGAGGGCGTCGTCGAACTTGCCCTGCAGCACCAGCGGGACCACTTCCATGCCGAGCGTCAGGTCGTGCCGCCCGATCACGATGGAGTCCCCCTGCCCGCGCCGGGCCGAGGCCAGGGCCCCGGGCAGGTCCCCGATGATCGCGGCGCTGTCGGCGGCAGCGTGCAGGGTGTCCACGATCTCGGCGCCGGCGCGCGGGTCGTGCCGGGGCAGGCGGTCGAGCAGCAGGGCGCGTTCCTGGATGAGCCGGTAGCTCTCGCGGAGCTGGCCGGCCTCCCGCGCGGCCGCGACGGCCGCGGCCAGCGCGCCGCTGATCAGCACCGGATCGTCGGCCTGCCGCGCCTCGGCCAGGGCCTCGGCGGCCAGCTCGGGATCGGGCGAGTCCTTCTCCCCGGTCGCGTTCCATGCCCTGGCCGCCGCGAGCAGGGCAGCCACCTCGGGGTCGTCGGGAGGCGCGGCCCGCACCGCTGATTCGAGCAGCTCACGGAGGCGGTCGTGCGGCACCTCGTCGGTGAACCACCCCGCGAACCGGTCGGCCACGATCACCGCGTAGGCCAGGACGGCGGCCTTGGTGCGCTCGTCGCCGGCCGCGGATGCCCGCTCCGCCGCCTCCAGCAGCAGGCCGAACGCGGTGTCGCCGCGGCCCGCGGCCAGCGCCACGTGCGCGGCCGCCCGCAGGTCGGCCGCGCTCTGGCCGGGATCGGGGGCCCGGGCTGCGGCAGCCTCGTTATGCGCGATCGCCTCGGCCAGGAAACGCCGGGCATAAGCCAGGTGGCCGAGACTGCGCGCCAGGCGGTGACCCAGGCCGTCCGGGCCCGGGCCGGCGGATGCGCTCAGCGCCGCCCGCAGGTCGTCGGCCACCTGGTCGAAGCTGGACCGCCACTCCGGGCCCGCCTCGGCCCGGTGCTCCAGGCTGGCCGCGGTTTCCGCCGCCCAGCGCAGGTGGCGTTCCCTGATCGTTGCCTCCTCGCCGCTGGCCGCCAGCTGCTCCAGCGCGTAGGCGCGCACGGTCTCCAGCATGCGCCACCGGCCGCCCTGCCCGTTCGCGCTCGCCAGCAGGCTCTTGTCGGCCAGCCGCCCGACCAGGTCGGCCAGGGCCGCGGCGTCGCCGTCGGACGCGATGGCGCTGGCCCCGTCCAGGTCGAACCCGCCGGCGAACACGCTCAGCCGGCGGAACACGGCCCGTTCATCGTCGTCGAGCGTGTCGTGGCTCCACGCGATGACCGCCCGCAGCGAATGATGGCGCGCGTCGTAACCGCGGCCGCCGGCCAACAGGCGGAGGCGGTCGTCCAGGCCTGACCGCAGGCCGGCCAGCCCCAGCGACGCGCTGCGGGCCGCGGCCAGCTCGATGGCGAGCGGCATCCCGTCCAGGCGGGCGCACAGCTCCCCGATGGCCGTCCGGTCGGCCGCGAAGTCGGGCGCCACGGCCCGCGCCCGGTCGATGAACAGCGTCGTGGCCTCCGACTCCGCCGCCTCCTCGGGGTCGTCGGGCAGGGACAACGGCTTGACGGGCACCGTACGCTCGCCGCCGGCCGCGAGCCGCTCCCGGCTGGTGGCCAGCACGGTGACGCCCGGGCAGGAGGCGAGCAGCCGCTCGGCGAACGCGGCGGCCACGGTCAGCAGGTGTTCGCAGCTGTCCAGCACCAGCAGCCACCGGCCCGCGGCCAGGTGATCGAGCACCGCCTTGTCCAGGAGTTGCCCCGGCTCCTCGGTCACGCCGAGCAGGGTGGCGACCGCCTGGGTGACGAATCCCTCGGCGACCGGGACCAGGTCGACGAAGGCGCAGCCGGACGGGTAGGAGGACGCCGCCTCCCGGGCGATCTCGACCGCCAGCCGGGTCTTGCCCACCCCACCCGGGCCGGTCAGGCTCACCAGGCGGGAGGCCTTCAGCGCCGCGAGGATGGCGTCCCGCTCGTGGTCGCGACCCACGAAGCTGGTCCACTGCGCGGGCAGCCCCACCGGGGCGGCGGGCTTGCCCGCGGCGGGGGCGAGCACGGTCTGGGCAAGTTCGGCCAGTTCCCGGCGGTCGGTGACGCCGAACTTCCGCAGCAGCGAGGAGACGTGGCTCTCCACGGTGCGGACCGAGATGTGCATCCGGCCCGCGATCTGCGCATTCGACCGGTGTGCTCCGAGCATCTCGAGCACTTCCGCCTCGCGTTGCGACATCCCGGCCGCGTAGGTATCCCCCACCCCTCCATCCTCCCCGATCCGCGCCGGTTCCGTGGTGATCGGGTGGCAGATCCGTGGTCGGCACGGATGTCCGCTGGCCTGCTGCGACGCAGGCTGAAGCCACAAGAACTCACCGAGGAGGACACCATGATGCAGCACCCGACCATCGCCGGCGCCCTGGGCAAGGAGCGCCACGCCGCCTTCCTGGCCGAGGCCGAGAAGGCCCGGCTGGTCCGCGAGGCCCGCGCCGCCCGCAACGGCGGCGGCCGCAGCGCCAAGTGGCCCGTGCGCTGGCTCGCGCCTCGTCGGCAGCCCCGCATCCCAGCCACCCGCAGCCGTCTGGCCCGCCTGCGCCCCGCGCGCGCCCGTTGAGCGCGTCCGCTGGGCGCGCTGGCCGGCCCGCTCATCCAGGCCGAACCAGTCAGCTCATCTCTCACATCCGCAATATCCGAAACATCACCCACACGGGGGTAGGAAATGTCCAGATCTGGTCAGCGGGACGCTCACCGCCGACAGCAGCCAAGGGGGAACGGTCACGGCCCCCGCAGTGATCACCGTGATCAGCGTTGCGTTCTTGGAGCGGACCGCCGCGCGCTCCGCCTCCACCAAGAGGGAAATGACCCTTGTGTGACGGGCTGGCCCGTCGTTCGGCCGGGGGGCCGCCCTTACACCGGCGGCCGGACGCTTCACCGGCAACGGTGTGCCGTCGCCGCCGTGGACCGCAAGCATGGGCGGTCGTGGCAGCTGGTTTAGCGAGAGGCGCCCAGGGCGGAAGGGGTCGGCACCCGTGATGCGGTCCGGAAGTAGCCCCAACTCAGGTCGCCGAGTGGATCGGCTACGGCGCCGAGGCACTGGCCCCGCATCTACGCCAAATGCCTCGAAGGCCAAGACGAGATCGCCGAGCGCAGAAGCGTGACAGCCGGCCGGTACGCGTGCCGGTGACCGGCGGCGCAGATCGTGATCTTCGCGACTTGCCCTGGGCCGGGCCCGCGGCGGCGAGCGCGAGGCCGGGACAGCCGGACGCCTGCCGGGCCACGCGGCCAGGCCCGTTCTCCTTCCTGGCTGGCGCGGCCCCCGGCGGGCCGTGCCGATTTCCTAGCCGACGGCCCGGCCCCATCCCGGCTTGTCCGGGTCGGGACGTGCCTCGCGCTTCACTTCCCGGGCAACCACCGGCGGTGCCTTGACCGTCCTGGCCTGCTCGTCCGGGAGCTCGGCCGCCGCCTGTCCGCGATCCTTCCCGGCCCTGCCGCGAAACAGACCCATAGCGCTGCGAAAAAGACCCATAGCGGGAGCATAGGCCGCCGGCTCGCGGACTCCTCGCATCCTGAGGGCAGATCAGCCGGCATGTCCAAGTGGTTCGCGCGGACCAGAGGCGACCGGGACGAATGGCCCGGCTGCGAGTACCGCGATGACCGGCAGGCCAAACGGGCCGCACGGGCCGCAGGGCCCGAAAGGGGGATACGGGTGACACACGGGCACGCCGGGCACCGGCGCGACGGTCGCCTCCCTGGCCTTCGGCGACCCCAACTGTCCCAATGGCGGCGCGCCGGGCTTATCCGGCCTCCCACATTCGGATACCCGCCTGCTGGGGATCCCGGCGGCCACGAGGATCAGTGTCGGCAGGAGCTTGGCCTGGACGGCCTGGACCTGGCACTGGCAGTAGGAGACGCAGCCCAGCACGGCCAGGCTGACGATCGTGTGGTCGGCCTGCAGGATCAGCATCTCGCGGCGTAGCGGATTTGGTAACTTCTGGGCCTCGTGGCACGTTTAGCGTGTGCAGATCCGAACCCAGCCTCTGGTGCCCCGCGTGGGCAGAATCGCCGTTGGTTTCGTGCGACCGTCAACCCGCCCCCGTTACGTCGCTGAGGCCCGACGTCGCATCAAGCCCCGGCCGAGGCCACGCATGCCGCTGGCCCGCCCAGCACCAGGCAGCTGCCGAGTCTGCGGGAGCGCGAAGGTGGTCGACCGTGTCGTCTCCGCCGCGTTCGACTCCAAGCAGGTCAGAGTCATGGTGTGCCGTGAGTGTGGGCATGTCGCCATGCCCGAGAACCTCTTCGACTACAGCAAGATCACGTCTGAGACGCAGTTCGAGCTTGCCAACCGGGTCGGTACCGAGGCCGTGCCCGGCCGGGAGTTCGGCATGACGACGATGGCCATCGACATCCTGCGCCGTTCGGGGCTCAAGGTCTTGATGTACGGCGTGGGCCGCAGCGTGGACAACATCCACGTGCAGAAGCTCCCCAAGGTGTCGCGCGTCGCCATTGGTGATGTGATGAGCTTTCGGGACGACGCGGAGTTCGTCGACATCACCAAGCCTGCGATGGAGCGGTTCGACATCGTCGTCGCCAGCGAGGTCATCGAGCACTTCGTGTACCCGGCTGAAGAATTTCCCCGGCTGCTGGGCTACCTGGCCGATGACGGCCTGCTCGTCTGCTCGACCAACGTCTACGATGGCGGCAGGCTCGAGAGGCATCGCTACATCTTCCTGCGCGGCCACACCAGCTACTACTCGCCGAACTCGCTGCGGGTGATCGCGCGACAGAACCAGGCCCTCGTCGACTTCAGGGTGCCGGTCGCGGCCACGGGGAAGGTCGGACCGCGGAAGCGGTACGTCCTGATGAGCCGCTCGCGGGCGGTTATGGACTCGGTCTGTGACTACTTCGGAAGCCACATGTTCGCCCCGTCTGAGCCCCCCACGGAGCTGCGGGCGGCTCGATCCTGACGTCTGTGTATGGCCAACATCGCTAGCCGCATAGGGCGCGTCAGGTCAGACGGGATCTAGCGAGCGGCGGCCGGGTCGTTCGCTCGGCGCATCGGCGGGCACCTCGCCCGATGGCAGCCTCCACCAGTCCCGCCCCACCGAGTCGACTGTCGGCATCGGGCTACGTCGATGGACAGGATCACGCTGAGTGATGGGGAAGCAAGAGAACGCGCGCGGAGCCGCCTTACCTGTATCGGCCGCCCGCAGCTTGCCCAGGCCCTGCTCGGTGCGCAAGGCGTCTTCGCTCAGTGGGGGGCACCCTGGTGGAAGAACACCGCGTGGATGCGCTGCACCCAGGCGGTGTGCTCGCGGCGCAGGTCGTGATAGGTCTCCAGCAGCGCCCAGTACTCCAAGATGTGCTCCGGCGGGATCCAGCATTCGGGCAGCCGCCCCTCAGCCAGCAGCGTCCGCAGGTGCCGGGCATCGGTCTTGTCGGTCTTGGCCCGCCTTTTACGGCCGCGGGCCGTGGCGGTATCGGCCGGCTCAGCGAGATGCGCGGCGCCCGCCGCGGGGTTCCATGTCCACGCCGCGCGGCCTCCGCACCACCACCTGCCGCCTCATCCAGCCGTAACCGCGCCGGGGGACTACTATTCCCGCCACACCGGTCAGCATGATCACCCATCCGGCAATCTGAAGGTTGAGGAATGATGGGCTGCTGGTAACCGCGAAGGCGAGGATCGCGCCGATCGCTATCAGTGCCAGTCCAGGTGCTGTCCTCATGCCTTGTCTACCCCCTCTGTGCAATTGACACCAAGCCTGTGCCTGTGCTGGTCACCCGGAGTATGGAGGCGATGATGAAAGCAGGGCGGCGATGTATCCGAGCATCACACATACTCCCTGTAAGGGGCCACGGAGATCACCGGCTCAGCCGCGCGCAATAGCGCCCCATTGACCGAGTCGGCCGCGGGCATGACCGCGCCGGATCCCACGCCGGGGTCAGTATTCATCTGCCGCCGACACGGCTTCCCGTGTTACTGGCTGGGCTTAGGGATCAGGCATTTGGCCTTGGGGTTCACTCCGACGTAATTGAGCGGGCCAGCCAAGATCGTCACGACAACCGTCCCGGCCTGGGCGCAATTCGTGCTGGATCGGCTGTAGTAGCCGCGCTGTCCGGCGGCGATCGCCCCAATGATCAGCCACACGACCACTACGCCGACGAGGATACGCACGTGCCACCTCCGACAGGCGCCCAGAGCAATGGCCATGGGCTATCGCGATCTGCGCGACATCGTAGGGTCAGCAGGCTCAGGGTTGTGTGGCATATATCGTTCAGCTGCGAATTCGTTACCATTCACCGCTGGCAGGCGGATCGGCCGGCTTGGCCCCAAGGCTCACCCTTAGCTGCGCCATGGGCGGTGCTGGCGAAGGCCTTGCCGCCGCCGGACGATCGTTGTTCGAAGGATCCTCGTAGCCGGCTGCGCCGCTGGCATCTTGCATCGGGAGCAGGGCGCCGGCCGGTCAGGACCGTATGATGCCGTACGCGTCCTGGATCCTTTTCACCTCGGCCGGATCGGCGTTCGAACGCATCGCCGCGTGCAGCTCCGCGAAGTAGCTGTCCAGCCCGCCCGGCGTCACGATCAGGAGCGCCGTCACGGGGCCACCAACGGACCGGAAGGCGTGCGGCAAGTTGCGGGGCAGGAATACAAACGACCCTGGGCCAGCCTCGAACCGGTCCTGCCCGCACTCCACGTCCACGACCCCGGTGAACAGGTACAAGCTCTCGTCCTCGCGGGTGTGGGTATGTCTGGGCGGCCCGCCCTCGACGGCCAGCTCCATCACGGTGAGGCTGCCGCCGGTCGACCGGCCGGACGCCTTCACGTCGGGCGTCCGGTCCGGCACTCCCTCACCTGGGCCGACGACGTAGCCCCGCACGGCGGGTTCGTTCGGCATGGCTGCCTCCTTGAATCCGTTCCTGTCGCTAATCGCGCGTGGCTGATCCTCAGGCCATGATCTGGCCGCGTGCGAAATCGAAGGTGATGGCAGTCATCGTCAGTTGCCGTCGTTGAGGACGTCGCGCAGTCTCCGCGCGAAGGCCTCGGGTTGGCCGGAGTATCCGGACTCGTCGCCGAGGAAGCCGCCGTGGTGGCTCGGGAACACCGTCGCCCGCTGACCGAGCAGCTCGGCGGTGGCCAGCGACGTGCGTCCGGTGAAGGTGCCCAGGGACTCCTCGCCCACCGCGATCACGACGCGGGTCGGCGCCGCGGCCAGCGCGCCGGCGTCGGGGCGATAGCTGCTGACCGCCCAGGACCGGTCGGACAGCAGCGGGTCGTCACGGGAGCCGTCGTCATCGGCCGGCATTCCGAACATGGCGGGATCCGGCTCGGGCTGGGCGAAGTAGTCGTCGGTGAACTCGCCTCGCCAGGACGTCATGGCGATGAAGGCCGCCATGCCGGCATGTGACCCCTTGGCCTCGTACGCATCCCGGACGGCGGCGCGGGCTCGCTCGGCGGCCTCGGCGTCGGGGAGCACCGGGATAAGGGGCGGCTCGTGTGCCACCAGAGTGGTCACGTCGTGGGGGTAGGCCGCCACCAGCGCGAGCGCGGTCACCGCGCCGCCACTGCTGGCGAACATCTCGACCGGGCCGGCGCCGAGCGCTCCGATAACGGCGTGCACGTCGCCGGCCTGGACCGTGGGCGCATTGTCGACCCGGCCGTCTTTGCGGGTGCTGCGGCCCAGGCCACGCGGGTCATAGGTGACCACGGTGCGGTCAGGGAAGTGCGACGCCAACGCACCGAAACCGCTGGCGTCCATGGGCTGGCCGATCATGAACAGCGGTGGGCGTCCGTCAGCGGTGGGCAGCGGGCCGTGGACATCGTAGGCGATACCGGCCTCGTCGGTTTCAAGCCTGTGCGTCGTCGTCATGGCAGTGTCGACCGCTCCCGTGTGCAGAACTCATCGGACCCACGCCCAGGGCGGGAGCGGCCGATGACCCTGGCCAGATCAGAGCAACAGCCGATCGCCTGATCGAGTCGCGATGGCACACTCTCCGGATGCCCAGAACTAGTACATATGGCCACCGGAAGCCGATTGATCCGCTGCCTGGCCACCTGCCCGGAATCGGCAACTCGGCGCGCCCGCCAGCGCTCAGGAGACGACTCTCGCGCTCACGTTGCGTAGCCAGGCACGGGACTGGCCAGACTGCAGCCAGAGGCAGCCGTCCGCTGACCACAAGCCCGGGATGGGGAGCAGCAGAGCGCCAGCGTCGTTGAGCAGTATGAGGCCGCCACGACTGGACGCTAACGCAAGCCCGGATCAGGGCCGTTCTGAAGCAATCGCACCCAGATGGGCCGCGCTGGCGCTCAGTGAGACATACCCAGCTGGGCCGAGCCACTCCCGCACATGCCGATGACCGGGCGGCCGCCACTCACAGGTCGAAGGTGGCGAAGATCGCGCGGTGGTCGCTGTGGGTCATCCAGTCCGGGTCGGGGTCGGCCCGGCAACCGGTCAGCCGCTCCCGGAGTGGTGGTGTGGCGAGGAAGTAGTCGAGCTGGTAGGGCCGGTTCTTCGGGTTGGACCCGTTCAGGTAGGTGTTGACGTGCCGGCAGGCGCTGTCGGGACAGGGGCACCGGGCCAGCCGCGGCTCGCCGTCGGGACGGCACGGCCCGCAGTTCTCCAGCCCGTAGGCGGCCAGACGATCCCAGACCGTCAGGCTACGGTCCACGAGCGGGTCACCGACGGGGTAGGTGTAGAGGTTGAAGTCGCCTGCGACCAGGATCAAGTCCGCCCCCGGCTCCTGGAACACCACGCTGAGATCGGAGATGGCCCGGTGCAGAGTGGCCTCGACGTACTTGTGCGGGGTCCCGGCGACCAGATCCCAGATCCCATAGAGGCTGACCGCGGTGAGCCTCCCGCCGCCGGCCAGCGCGACGTCGCTGACCGCGAACTGGCCGGGATGGCTGCACGCGAACCCACCGTCGGCCACCTGGTGCAGCTCCACCGGCTCCCGCGGCGTCACCTGACGGCCTCCGGTCGACACGACGGCCGAGGCCCACCAGCGGTTCGTCTCTTTGCGCGAACCGTCCCGGTCGTCGATGCGATACCTCGGCACCGCGATACGCCACCGTGCACGCTCCCCGGCCCGCGGGTTGGTCTGCCAGCCATCCGGAAGCGAACTGGGCGGTCCGGCCTCTTGGACGAGCGCAACCGACACCCCCTGCGTGTCCACAAGCGAACGGAGGTGCTCCCAGGACGCCAGGCCCTTGTGCATGTTCCAGGAGGCCACGGTGAGCATGGCCGCATCCTCCCAGACTGCTGCCTCCTCGGGTCGCCGGCGCCAGTTAGGCACCACGACCTGCCCGGATCCGGGCTAGCGCCGGGCTAGCGCCCCACGCCAGCCGAGGGAATACGGCGATCCTCAACGCAGTTATCGATATATCGATGACATATCGATGAGTCATCGTTACCGATCCAGAACAGGAGTACCTTCATGAACGAGTTCTCTCACAAGATCACCGGGCGAGGGATCCATCCGCGCGCCCGCCGGATGCAACGCCGCCGGGTGCGGCATCTGCACTCCCACCACCACCGTTTCGGAGGCTGCGGTTCCGGAGCCGTGCAGGACGCCGGGCGCCGCGAGCACGGCGAGCGGATCCGCGCCGTGCATGAGCTGCACCGGGCACTGGCAAACGTAACCCGCACCGGGGACGAGCAGCTGCGAGGTCAAGCCACCCAGATCGTCGCCGAGGCAACGTCCCGACTGAGCGCGCTGCTGGCCGCTGACCGGTGATGCCAGACCAGGGGTGGTGGACCGGTGATGAGAAGCGGTTCACCACCCCTGTCGTTTGCCCCGGACCCGGGTGGCTGGCTGGTCGTTCATCACCCGGGAGCCCACCTGCGGCGGCGGCCCGGCCGCCAGGTGGGGCAACCCGGCCTGGAGGCCGCCCCTCGAGAGGACTTCTTGACCAGCGTTGACGTTATCCCAGGGTGGACGCCTCCTGGGTTTGCGCGATCTCCGGGCGGCCAGAACGCGCACCGCCGCAAACTAGAGCTATGACCATCCAGCTCATCAACCCCGCGGACCTGCCCCCTCAGGCCACCTATACCCAAGTGGCCCTCGCGGCCGGGACTACCACGGTGTTCATTGCCGGCCAAGAACCTGAGGACGTCCACGGCAACTCGGTCGCCCCCGGCGACCTCGCGGCGCAGGCGCGTCAGGTGTATGCGAATCTGGGCCGCGCGCTCAGCGCAGCAGGCGCACGCCCCGATCAGGTCGCCAAGATCACCATCTACGTGGTGGACTACAGATCCGAATACCTGCCGGTCATCGAGCAAGCGAGGCTGGAGCTATTCGGGGACCACAAGCCCGCCGACACGCTCATCGGCGTGGCCCGGCTGGCCCGGCCTGAGTTCCTCATCGAGGTCGACGCGATCGCGGTGAAGTGAGGACTCGTCAGATGCGGAGACAACGGATCCGCCGAGTGCCGCTGCCAGAGCCTGGAGCAGGCGCCGTTGAAGGCATCGTGGTCATCAACGGCGAGCCGATGCCGAGTAATGCAGAACGTAATAGCAGCCGCCTCCAGCGGACAGGACGCCAAGCGCAACCGCTGGCGGTGCCGCTTACGGCGCCCACGATGCCCTCGGCGGCCACTCAGAACCGGATGTTACGCTCGTGCATTCGGCCGGTGACAGGGGTGCGATACGCCCGCACTTATTCGGCAGCGCCCAGGCACAAGTAACCGCCGATATGAGCGCTGGCCTCGTTGTTGGTCTTGCCATCCGCTCCGCCCCGCAATGGGTGATCTGCGCGGCCGGCGTGGCGTCGGCGCGCCTGGTGTCGCTCGGTCGCGCGGGAAGTTGTGCGAGCACTGTGGGCCGGCTAACGGGGTTTTCCCGCGGTTATTGGCGGGGCGCTATCCGCCGGGCGGAAGTCGCGAGCCGGTCGGCGAGGGCGGCGATGCGGTCGCGGAGTTCGTCTGGTCGCTCGACGGCGAACGGCCGGTCGAGGGAGGCGAGC
>Ga0075424_100006505_pt1 | contig 11251 bp, 11 predicted proteins | sample SoiMethybrSBSTD3_FD_75301 | JGI IMG/M metagenome (GOLD analysis project Ga0075424, IMG submission 75301) | Bulk soil microbial communities from a Populus tree surrounding site in Tennessee, USA - Soil MetaG P. TD hybrid SBSTD3 | ecosystem: Environmental > Terrestrial > Soil > Tree plantation...
TGGGCTTGTCGAGGTCCGACGCGATCTTGGCCAAGAACTTGTTACAGGAAAGTCCCACCGAAACCGTGATCCCAATGTCGCGCTCAACCTCGCGCGCGAACCGCGCCAGGACCTTTGCAGGGATCATGCCGTGGACGCGCTCGGTGCCGGAGAGGTCGAGGAAGGCCTCGTCGATCGAGAGCGGCTCGACCAGCGGCGTCAAGGCCTGCATGGCCTCACGCACCTGGCGGCCCACTCGAACATATTTTGGCATGTCCGGGCCGATTACGATCGCCGAAGGGCAGAGCGCGAGCGCCTTGAACATCGGCATGGCCGATCGCACCCCATAGGTGCGCGCAACATAGCAGGCGGCGGCAACGACTCCTCGCTTTCCGCCGCCGATGATCACCGGCTTGTCCGCAATCTCCGGATTGTCGCGCTTTTCGACGGTCGCATAGAATGCGTCGCAATCGATGTGAGCAAGCGCAAGCTTTGAGAGCGCGCAATGGCGGAGAAGGCGGGGGGAGCCGCAGATGTCGCAACGTTTCGTTCCTGCATCGAGATCAGCAAGGCAATCCCGGCAGAAGCAGCTCGGCGCACCCACGCCTGGCGCATCCTCGCTCACGGCACATCGCGCTCCCATTTCCGATCGCCCAGCACCTCGCGCGCCGCTGCGATGTTGGTTGGATGAAGATCGGTGGCCTGTGCGAAACTGTTGACGGTCGCGTCATCTCGCAAGACGAAATCGAGCACGCTGACAAGAAACTGCGGATCGGCCGCGGCGGCACGCAGGTTTTGGGGACCGATTCCGGTTTCGGCCAAAAAGGTCCCCAGAAGCCCGGCATCCCCGCCGATGAAGTTAAGCGCTTGAATCGCAACGAATTCAGCTACTTCGCGGGGATTTTGAACAGCCTTTTTCAATGGAAGATTTGCCTTTCGCTCAACTTATGGTCACTAATTTGGAAAAACATCATGCCCGAGTCTTTCAAGGGTGCTCAAGCAAGTGGAAACCACTTGGTGGAATGTTACGAGCTCGCTTAACGAGTTTGAGCGAATCTGGCGCTAGTTTGAATATAGATTTTGGCACGCTTGGCCGCAGTTGCGACAGGCGCGGGGGCCGGGAGGGAGGACGGGATGGCGAAGACCGTCCTGATCGTCGAGGACAACGAGCTCAATATGAAGCTCTTTCGCGATCTATTGGAAGCGCACGGCTATCAGACCTCGGGTACCAGCAGCGGCCACGAGGCGCTCGACCTGGTGCGGAAGTTGCGCCCCGACCTGATCCTGATGGACATCCAGCTACCGCAGGTCTCGGGGCTCGAGGTGACGCGCTGGATCAAGGATGATCCGGAGCTGCGTGCGATTCCCGTGGTCGCTGTCACGGCTTTTGCGATGAAGGGCGACGAAGAGCGCATCCGCGAAGGTGGCTGCGAGGCCTATCTTTCCAAGCCGATTTCGGTCGGCAAGTTCATTGAGACAGTTCGCCGATTTATTGGGTAGGAGAGTTTTTTCGTGTCCGCGCGTATCCTTGTCGTCGACGATATTCCCGCCAACCTCAAGTTCCTGGAAGCCCGGCTGTCCGCTGAATATTTCGACGTGGTGACCGCGACCAACGGCGCGGACGCGCTGAATATCTGCCAGCGCGCCGAATGCGACATAATCCTGCTCGACGTGATGATGCCCGACATGGACGGCTTTGAGGTCTGCCGCAGGCTCAAATCAAGCCCGGCAACGCATTTCATTCCGGTTCTGATGGTCACGGCCCTCGACAGCCCGGCCGATCGCGTCCGCGGGCTCGAAGCGGGCGCCGACGATTTCCTCACCAAGCCGGTATCGGACATCGTCCTGATCGCGCGCGTGCGCTCGCTAACGCGGTTGAAGATGATGACCGACGAGCTGCGCATGCGCGCCATCACCTCCGTCGAGATCGGAGCGCAGGCGCCGGAACGAAGTGCGGTGGTTGATACGGGCAAGGGTGGGCGCATCCTCCTGGTGGACGACCGGCCATCGTCCTATGAACGGCTGAGACCACAGCTTGCGGCGGAGCATGCGGTTGACCTGGAGACCAGCCCGGCGGAAGGGCTGTTTCGCGCCGCCGAGGGCAACTACGACCTTTTGATCGTCTCACTCGACCTCGACAATTTCGACGGGCTCCGCCTGTGCAGCCAGGCGCGCTCGCTCGAGCGCACGCGTCACGTGCCGATTCTTGCGATCGCCGACGCCGAGAACAACGCCCGCCTGCTCCGCGGCCTCGAAATCGGCGTCAATGACTACCTCTTGCGTCCGGTAGACAAGAACGAGCTCATGGCACGCGTGCGGACGCAGATCAAGCGGCGCCGCTATACCGATCAACTGCGCGACAATGTGCAGAATTCTATCGAAGCGGCGATCACGGACGCGCTGACCGGGCTGCACAATCGCCGTTACATGGAAACTCATTTGGCGACACTGGCCGAGCAGGCGTCCAGCCGGGGCAAGCCGCTCGCGTTGATGATGCTCGACATCGACTATTTCAAGTCGATCAATGACAATTACGGCCACGACGCCGGCGACGACGTATTGCGCGAATTTGCAGTTCGCATCCGCAAGTCGATCCGCGGGATCGACCTGGCATGCCGTTACGGCGGCGAGGAGTTCGTGATCGTGATGCCTGAGACCGACTTGCATGTCGCCGGCATGATTGCCGAACGGCTGCGCCGCGCGATTGCCGGGGAGCCCTTTGCGATCAATAAGGGAAGCAAGCGCATTACGGTGACGATTTCGGTCGGACTGTCGACGCTGGAGCGCAAGGGCGAAGCGGTGAGCGATGTCCTGAAACGCGCCGACGACGCGTTGTACCGTGCCAAGCACGATGGCCGAAACCGCGTGGTCGCGAACGCGGCCTGAGCTAAAGCACGATTGCTTCAGCGAAACGCAATCGCGCTTTAGCTCATTGTTTGCGCATGATCTCCGCGCAAACGCACTTTTGCGTTTGTTGCGAGGGAAAGACGGTGCTCACTTTTCCGGATCACGCGATCGTGACGCGCTCGCTCAGCCGCCCCGTCTTACCGCTTCATATGCCAGTCGTTTGAACTCATTCGCGAAGGGATGAATGAACGCCATCTGACGCTGCGTCATAATCACGCCAGCCAGATTTGCTCTTGGGGAAATCCACCACTGGGTTCCAGCCACTCCACCCCAATAGAGCTCACCGGCTGAGTTCTTGTGATCGAGGGGGGAAGGATTCAAGATCAATCCACCCGAGAGCCCGTGAGCCTTACCTTGAAGCTCTCCCAGCGCCGCAAAACGCAGCCGCACCCCGTCGGCCAACTGGTTGGTCATCATCAGGTTGATTGTCTCCGGCTTGAGCAGGGTCGGTCCGCCGGGAAGCAGGCTGCGAATTAGCGCGACCATGTCAGGCAATGTCGAAACCAGACCGCCGCCACCATTGAATCGCGCCACGGGGCGCAAATACGCTTCGGGATAAGGCGAGTTGTCCATCCGCGTGAGCCCCGGCTTCATCGGGTCCATCAGGTCTGCGCCGGCGTAATAGGTCGCGAACCGGCCCCTATCTTTCTCCGGTACGACGAAGCCGGTATCGGCCATCCCAAGCGGTCCAAGAATTCGGGATCGAATGAATCGATCGAACGGCTGTCCGCTCACGACTTCGACCAGCCGTGCGGTCACGTCAGTGGCAACCGAATACTCAAATGACGTTCCGGGATGAAATACGAGCGGCATATCCGCCAAGGCGTCGATCATATCCGCAAGCGTCGTCGTGGGGTTGAGCACTCCACGCTCGTTGTAAGCCTTGAAAATGGGGCTGCCGGGATCAAAGAGACCGTAGCTCAATCCCGCACTATGGCTAAGCAGTTGCCGAATGGTTATCGATCCTTTCGCCGGTTCGGTCTCCTCCAGGGAACTCGCGCCGGCACGCAGGACCTTGCGGTTCGCAAGCTGCGGAATGAAACTCTCAATCGGGTCGTCCAGGCGGAATCTGCCTTCCTCGAACAGCAGCAACGCGGCGCAGGAGGTCACCAGCTTGGTGTTAGAGAAGACACGGAAGATATGGTCGACCCGCAATGGAATCTTTGCATCCTTGTCGGCCCATCCAACGCAATTCAGATCGACGAGGTCTCTGCCGACAAGGACGGCGGAGGAAACCCCAGCCAGGATGTTGCCATCAACGTAGCGCTTCACGGCGGCATGCGCTGATCGAAAATCGTAGCCGCTCGCGGTTACTTTTAATTTTTCCATTGTCCCCCCTTCCGGCAGCCAAGCGCTGGCCCGGATCTGGACCCGCCATCTCGCTCACGGAAGGTGCTGATGAATCGCGTGTTTGGTCGACCCTAGCAGCTGCGAGGGGCTTCAGGAAGAAGCGGGAAACCTCCGCCGCTCTCAACCTGGGCGCTGCATTGTCCAGTGCCGTCGCCTCGAAGCGGTGCTCCTCCTACCGCCCTTTCACCTTCACACCTGCGTTCTCAATTGGCGTCCACCGGCCTTGCAGGCTTTGTTGTTTGCCTCGCTGGTCCTGGCATGGGTATTCCCGCTGCCGCCCAGCGTCGATGACAACGAGGTCGCCGCACAGTCTACGAACAACCAAAACTCCGCTCATTTTTTGGGCGGCAGTGTGCCGATGGAAAAGGCATGCGTGCTAAAGTTCCAGGGGCCCCAACCCGAATGCGCTGCGATTCAGACGGTTGTTCGGATGTTTTGGATGGCACGATTCTTGATCAGATTCTGGCCAAGAATTAGAGGCGGAAGGCGCAAGGTCCTTTCCGCCTGCCGACCAGGGAAGGCCCGTAGCCATGAGGCGCGTCGCGGCCAGTCTCCAGCCTTTTGACTTCGGCGTCGAGATTGCGGTGCCGGGCATCCGGGCCCGCATGCCAAAGGCGTCGGCTCGTCCGTTGCTGTTCTCATGCGGGATGCCAAGTCAAGCTGCGGGTTTTTCAAACAAATTTGCCGAACCGGGCGGCGGGCGACGTCCGGCATTTTGTTCATCTGGAGCGTCGGCAAGTCGCCTGGACTGACATTACTTGGGACGAGGAGGTCGAAATGCAATCGGGTACGTCCGCGCGCCAAAGGCTCGTGACATCCATTCTGGTTCTATTGGGGATCGCATTCCTCTGGCTCGCATTTGCGGACATTGCGCTTGCCGAAGAGGCGGGTCCGCCGGCCTGCGGCGGAAAGATCCTCGAAAATTGTACGCCGAACTCCGGCGACACCGCCTGGATGCTAACCTCGGTCGCGCTGGTTTTGATGATGACGATCCCCGGCCTCGGACTGTTCTATGGCGGGATGGTCCGCAAGAAGAACGTCGGCGACACCGTGATGACCAGTTTCGCCGTGACCTGCCTCATCACGATCCTGTTTGCGGTGTTGACGTACAGTCTGGCCTTTCGCGCGGGCTCGCCGTTCATCGGTGGACTTGATCGCATGTTCCTCAAGGACCTCTTGAGCGACATTGGCCATGGCGGCATCGGCAATCCGAACCCGCTGGCGCCGACCATTCCGGAAAGCGTCTATATCTGCTTTCAGATGACGTTTGCCATCATCACGCCGGCGCTAATTGCGGGCGCCTTTGCCGAGCGCATGAAATTCTCGGCCATGCTTTGGTTCATCGGCCTGTGGGCGATCTTCGTTTATGCGCCGATCGCGCACTGGGTGTGGGGACCTGACGGCATTTTCTCGTCCGCCAACGAGGCCGCCTGGGTAAAGGTGCTCGATTTCGCTGGCGGCACAGTCGTGCACATCAACGCGGGCGTGGCCGGCCTGATGTGCGCGATCATGCTTGGCAAGCGCGCCGACACCGGGCCGGCACACAATATGGTGCTGACCTTCATCGGCGCCGCGCTGTTGTGGGTCGGATGGTTCGGTTTCAACGCCGGCTCGGCGGTCAGCGCCGGGATGCAGGCCGGCATGGCCATGTTAGTGACGCAGATCGCAACCGCCGTTGCCGCGTTCACCTGGATGCTGGTGGAGTGGGCCCTCAAAGGCAAGCCGACCGTGGTTGGCATCTGCTCCGGCGCGGTGGCGGGGCTCGTTGCGATTACCCCAGCTTCGGGCTTTGTCGGGCCGGTCGGCGCGTTTGTGATCGGAATCGCGGCGGGCGTCTTCTGCTATTGGGGCTGCACCGGGTTGAAACGCATCTTTTCCTATGACGATGCGCTGGATTGTTTCGGCGTGCACGCGATCGGCGGAATCGCCGGGGCTCTTCTGACCGGGGTGTTTGCAGTGGAACAATATGGCGGGACGGCAGGCGTGCTGGAAGGAAATGTCGGCCAGTTCCTCAATCAGTGCATCGGCGTTGCCTCGGTGTTCGTCTACGACGCCGTCGTCAGCCTGATCATCCTGTTCGTGGTGAAGATCTTCGTGGGCTTGCGCGTCTCGACCGACGCCGAGCGGGAAGGGCTCGATCTCGCACTGCATGGTGAAGTGGTACACTGAATAGTGATATACTGACCGTCGTCAATGACAGCCTCCCGGCGGGATTTATGCGTTAGGGAGGTTGTCCAAAAATTCGGGTGGAAACATAGCACCCAGCGCATCGGCCGGGTGCTTGCTAGCACAAGGAGATGCAGATGACGGAGATCTTCGCGCAGGGCGATCTGCTGCTCGAGCGGGTCGCCGATGTTGTTCCATCGGGGTCGATCGAGGAAAACCTCGATGGCGTAACGATGGTGCTGGCGGAAGGCGAGCTAAGCGGCCATCGCCATGCGATCCGGGAGCCCGTCACCTTGTTCCGTGACGAGAAGCTCGCAAGCGACATGCCGGCCGGCCTGTATATCGGGCACGTCAAGGTCTCCTCGGAATACGCCAGGGTGACCCATGAGGAGCATGCGCCGCTGACCTTGCCGCGGGGGACCTACCGCGTTCGCAGGCAGCGTGAGCTCGGGCCGAAGGATGCGCGGGTCCTTGCCGATTGAGCACAATGCGCTGACGGCCGAGCAGACAGCGGCGCTGAGCCGCTATCGCGCGCGTTGGGCCGCGATCCGCCGATCCACTGCGCCTGCTGACCGCAGCGCGGCGGAGGAGGGGGTGCGGCTGGCCTATTGTGCAGCGGGACTTTCGCCGCCCGCTCGCTTCGTGTGGTGCGAAAGCCCTCTGGCGCTTTCGCGTCTCGCGCGCGAAGCCTCCTTCGTCGACGGTGGCAACGTCAAGTCAGCGCTTATCGAGCGGCCGCGCCGGAAGGTTGCAGCAGCTATCAGGCGACGTCTTCACCGTCGCGTGCGGCAAAATGTAGAGAGCACAGTCAATCCGGCGGATGCGTTGGTCGCATCCGTGACCGAGGCGGTCCTGCAGGCGACAGAGCGGGACGACGTGACGTTGCTGGATTACCTGCGCAGAAGGTCTCAGCCGCCATCGCTCTCCTTCGCCGTGCGGACGCTCCTGGGCTGGCGCGGGCTTCACTATAACTCGGCTGGCCCGGACGACTTGTCCTGGTTAGGAACCTGCGAATATCTACGCAACGTGCTTGGGTTGCGTGACGAGACCGCGCCTCTGCTTGGCCTTTGGCAAATCGCGATCAATCTGGGATGGCTTCAGCCGCATGAAAAAACCTGCTGGCTTGCAGAGCGGCCGGCCCTATTGCGTGGCGATGCGCAGGACCTGTTGCACAATCCATCCGGACCGGCGTTGCGGTTCCGGGACGGCTGGTCGCTGTGGGCATGGAAGGGTGTCGAGGTCCCGCGCTGGATCATCGAGCGACCGGAGCGGATTACGCTGGGTGCAATCGACATCGAATCGAACGTTCAAGTTCGCCGCTGCATGATTGAGATCATGACGCCGGATCGCTTTGTAAAGCTTGGCGGCGCCACCCGCATTGCGCAGGACGAGACCGGAATCTTGTGGCGAAAAATCTGGTTGTCCTATGACGTCTGGGCTGCGGTGGAAGTGATCAATGCAACGCCTGAGCCCGACGGCACGCACAAGCATTTCTTCCTTCAGGTCCCACCAAACTTCCGCACCGCGCGCGAGGCGGTGGCTTGGACCTATGGCCTGTCGGCAAAGGCCTATTCCAACCTGGTCGTCAGGACGTAGGGAGGGGCGGCGGCAAGCTAACTGCGGTAGAAGAGCCACATCCGCAGGAAAGTCCGATGGATCTCGTCGGGCGCTTGATCGAAGGGCTCGAGATTGATCCTCACCATGTTGTTGTGGCTCATGCGCCAGGGCAGGCGCATAAATTGCCGCCACCGGGGCTGCCTGCGCCAGTCGACCACCAGCGCGCTACCAAGCGGCGCGCCAAGCACGATCTGCAGCTCATGCACGGTCATCGCACGCTCGGCGATTTCTGCGAGGTCGATGCGTTCAATGGCGCGCCACCGGATCAGTCCAAAAGCCTGGATGAAGATCCCATATTGGTTGGCGCCGATGGTGGGCCGACCGGTTTCGAGCAGGGGAATATTGTAGTAGGTGAAGGCTGCGGCAGCCAATGCCGGTACGAGCCAATAGGCGGCCGCCATGATCCAGCCGGCCGTAAGAAAGATCAGGGCCAACGCAGCCGTGATGTAGACAGGGAAATAGGCGTCATCGCGCCCATAGGCGACGGAGTATCCACCGACGTTTTCTTTATCCAGCACGGCAAGCATGCGCGCCCTGATCGGACCAGACGCAAAAAGGTACAAGCGCGCCGATCCCGCTGCAAAATAAAAACGGGGCCGTGCGGCCCCGTCGAAGTCACAAATCTCCCGCGATGTTACTTGATCTTGGCTTCGCGGAATTCGACATGCTTGCGCGCCACCGGATCGTATTTCTTCTTGACCAGCTTCTCGGTCATGGTGCGCGAGTTTTTCTTGGCGACATAGTAGAAGCCGGTGTCGGCCGAGGACACGAGCTTGACCTTGATGGTGACCGCTTTGGCCATTGGAAAACCTCAGAAAATTAGGGGTAGGGTGCCGGCCAAACCGGCCTGAATTTGCAGCGGAAACTAGCTCTTCGCGGCCCAAAGTCAAGATTTTGGACTGCGCACCGCCTGGATTTAGGTCAATTAACTCTCAAAAAAGCGGTTTTTGGGCCGAGGCAGGCCGAGGTTTTCCCGCAGCGTCTTGCCTTCGTACTGTCTGCGGAAAATCCCGCGCCTTTGCAGTTCGGGGATCACCTTGTCGACGAAATCGTAAAGGCCGCCCGGCAGATAGGGGAACATGATGTTGAAGCCATCAGAGCCACGGCTCATCAGCCATTCCTCCATCTGATCGGCAATTGTCTTGGGCGTGCCCACGAAGGATAGCCCGCCGTACCCGCCGACCCGTTGGGCAAGCTGACGGACTGTGAGGCGGTCGCGAGCGGCGACATCGACCAACCGCTGACGCCCACTTTTGGAAGCATTCGTTTCCGGGATTGGCGGCAGTTGCCCGTCTGGATCGAAGCCCGAGGCATCGGTACCCAGGATGACAGAGAGTGACGCGATCGCGCTGTCGTAATGCACCTTGCCGTCGAGGAGGGCGCGCTTCTCCTTGGCTTCTTCCACGCTGTCGCCCACAACAACGAATGCGCCGGGCAAGATCTTGAGGTGCTCCGGATCGCGACCGACATTCTCCATGCGGCCCTTGATATCTGCATAGAGCTTCTGCCCGTCGGCGAGGGCGCCGCCACCTGTAAACACGGCCTCGGCGGTTTCGGCCGCGAGCTGCTTGCCATCTTCAGAGGCGCCCGCTTGCACGATGACCGGCCAACCCTGCAGCGGACGGGCGATGTTGAGCGGCCCGCGCACCTTCAGATATTCTCCCTTGTGGTTCAGCACATGCATTTTTTCGGGATCGAAATAGAGCCCTTGCTCGACGTCGCGTGCAAAGGCGTCATCGGCAAAGGAATCCCAAAGCCCGGTCACAACGTCGTAGAATTCACGCGCGCGTTTGTAGCGCTCGGCGTGCTCCATGTGATCATCAAGGCCGAAATTCAGCGCGGCATCCGGGTTTGACGTCGTGACGATGTTCCAGCCAGCGCGGCCGCCGGAGATGTGGTCGAGCGAGGCAAAACGGCGAGCGATGTGATAGGGCTCATCGAAAGTGGTCGAGCCCGTCGCGACGAGACCGATGTGCTCGGTCACGGTCGAGAGCGCCGACAAAAGCGTGAACGGCTCGAACGACGTGACGGTATGGCTGCGCTTGAGCGCATTGATTGGCATGTTCAAGACGGCTAGGTGGTCGGCCATGAAGAACGCGTCGAACTTCCCGGCCTCGAGCTTCCGGATAAGCTCTCTCAGGTGCTGGAAATTGAAATTGGCGTCCGGCCAGGCGCCGGGATAGCGCCACGCGCCGGTGTGAATGCTGACCGGCCGCATGAAGGCGCCGAGTTTAAGCTGACGTGATGCCATGGCCCAGTTCCGGAATTGCGGTTGTCGCAAAACACATAGGCACAATACAGGCTGGCGCCATCAGAAGATTATTTTGTTTTCCCGCGGGTTTTCAGAATGTCTACCGTTCCTCATGGTGAGGTGAGCCAGCGTCCCCGCGCAGCGCAAATGCGTCCGGAGCGCTTTCGCGTTCAGCCCAAAATGTCCCGGTGCATCTTGCCACCATAGAAATGGAAGAACGGCACGGGAGCATCGTGCCTCAAGGGTCCAGCGGCAAGACGGCGCTCCAGTTCGCCCAAGACATTCTTAGTCATGTTGTGCAGATCGGACAGCGGCCTTGAACCGATCTCGACCCAAACCAGCTCGACGAGCTCCGCGTCGGGATGCACGACGCCTTCAATGCGATGGACGATCGCGGAGGCATCTGCAGTGAAGAATCGCGTATCGAAGCGCCGCACCCGGCCCGGCGGGGTGATCGCGCGCGCGATCAGGAAGAGACCGGACGGGTCGGGCAACAGGCTCGCGTCCGCAAATGGCTTCCAGGCACCCTCAAGTCTGGCGCCCACGCCGTCTGCCTTGCGGCCAAGGCAAAGACCGGTCTCCTCGCAGGCCTCGCGGATCGCGGCAACCGCAAGCGACCTCGCGCGCGAGGCCGTTATCTTGGGGCTGCCTTTCAGGAGATTCTTTTCAAGCTCCTGTGGGATTGGCGCAGCAACCGGCACGCGGTTATCCGATTTGTCGACGCGGCCGCCGGGAAATACGAATTTTCCCGGCATGAACACCACCTTGTCGTGACGCTTGCCGACAAGCACCTTCGGCACCGCACCGGTGCGATCCACCAGAATCAGTGTCGCCGCATCCCTTGGCCGGTAGTAGGGGTGGTGGTCGGCTTCCTTCTCTTCCTGCTGATCCTCGCTGGCGGCCTGCTCGCTCATTTCCATTCCAACCTTCAATCCTCTGCCACTAAACTGGCGGAATCCCCTCGGGCGCATTGTCATCAAA
>Ga0075424_100006506_pt1 | contig 11250 bp, 11 predicted proteins | sample SoiMethybrSBSTD3_FD_75301 | JGI IMG/M metagenome (GOLD analysis project Ga0075424, IMG submission 75301) | Bulk soil microbial communities from a Populus tree surrounding site in Tennessee, USA - Soil MetaG P. TD hybrid SBSTD3 | ecosystem: Environmental > Terrestrial > Soil > Tree plantation...
CCCGCCAGCATCACCTCCACGCCGTCCGCAACCGTGCCCACGTCGCCCGGACGCGCAAACGCCTCCCGTTGTCCCGTGACGATGCCGCCGGCGGTCTCGGTTTGTCCGTAAATTTCCACGACGTTGACACCCAACATCTGCCAGATCGTCGCCGTTTCGATGGGTAAAGGCGCCCCGCCACACACCACGAGTTCCAACTGGTCGAAGCCGATCTTGTTGAGGATCGGTCGAAACATTGCGTGACGCCAAAACCAGGCCGGCGCGGCCGCGGTGCGCATCTCCCGATGTTCCCAGCGCCGCCGCGCCTGGCGACGGGCAAAGGCGATGGCGCGTTGATAGGTGAAGCGCTTGAGTGGTGTGCTGCCGGCGACGCCGACGAGGATCTCGGAGGCGAGCTTCTGCAAAAAGCGCGGCACGGTGAAGAGGACCGTCGGTGCCGTCTCGAACAGCGTCTCTTTCAGATCCTCGACGCTTTCGCCGATGTGGGGGACGAGCCCGGTTAACAGGGGCAGCGTAATGGCGATGTCGCGGCCGAGCACATGGCAGAGCGGCAGGTAGGCCACGGTGCGGTGCGGTTTGGCATTGAGCGTGGGGTAGTGCGCGGCCACCGAGCGCGTGGCGGCGAGGTGTTTGCCGTGGCTGATCAGCGCGCCCTTGGGATGTCCGGTGGTGCCCGAGGTGTAGACGATAAAGGCCGGCTGCTCCGGTCGCAGCCTGGCGACTGCCGCTGCAAGCCAGGCAAGATCCGCGTCGGCGCCGTTCGCGCACAGCGCAGCGAAGGTCATGAGCTTGTCGTGCTTGAGCGCAAACAGCGCCGTCGCGTCGACGACGAGCACGCGCCGGAGCTGCGGCAGCTTGGGGATGATCGGCAAAATCTTGTCGACGTATTCTTGGTCCTCGGCGACGAACAGGACCGCGCCGCCATCCTGCATTTGGTATTCGACCTCGGCGGGGGATGCGGTCGGATAGATGCCATAGACGATGGCCCCGAGGGCCTGGGCCGCCAGATCGGCGATCAGCCAGGCCGGCGAGGCATCGGCCATAATGGCGATGCGGTCGCCGCTTTCGAGGCCGAGCAGGCTCATGCCCTTGGCCGCGCGCGCCACCTCGGTTGCGTATTGCGCCCAGGTGGTCGCTTGATAGATACCGTGCGTCTTGGCCCGGAAGGCGGTTCCATCGGGGCAGGTGGCCGCCCGTTGAAGCAGCAGGGCCGGTGCCGTGGTACGGCGCAGGTCTGGCGCGGAGGCGATGGGCGGTACGGGACGGCGCATCTTTTGCCCCCGAGGCCTTAGGCTCGCCGGCGCGCGGGCGCGGGTTTGGCAAGGCCGGTCGCGACAAGCTCGCTGAGCTCGGCGGCGATTTGGCTGATCTCCCGGTCTTGATCGTCCGCGCGCCAGTTGATGACGCTATTCACCATGCCAAGCACGGCCAGCGTGGTGAGGCGCACATCGATGCCGCCGCGGATGCTGCCGTCGGCGATCCCGGCGCGGATCACCTCCTCGAAGCAGCGCTCGATGCGCCGACTTTTGCGACCGATGCGACGCCGACTGGCATCGGCCAGATAGCGGCGCTCATTGATGAAGACCTTGACGTAGTCGCGCTTGCTGGCGTTGGGCGCCAGGTGCACGGCGATGAGGCGGGTGAGCTTATCGAGCGGCGTACCGGGTCCGGCAACGATGCCCTCGGCGGTCTCCACGAAACCGTCGACGCCGCGCTCGCACACGAGTTCGAGCGCCGCCTCCTTGGAGGGGAAATAGTAGTAGAGCGAGGCCTGCCGTAATCCCAGCACATCGGCGATGGCTTGGGTGGAGGTGCCGTGATAGCCGCGCTCGGCAAACACGCTTGCCGCGGCATCGACGATAGCATCGGCGCGCCGCAGGAGCCGGCTGTTGCGCAAAAGGCGCGAGCGAGGCCAAAGCGTATTCATGCGGCAGCCCCTCGGAAGCGCGACGGCGGTGCTGCAGCGCCGCAGCTCGCTTGCTCTATACAATCATAGATTCTATAAGTCTATAAAAATGCACCCGCCAGGAGTTGCGTGCGATGGCCGCCAGCAGGTCTTCCCGCCCGCCGTTTCGTGCCGATCACGTTGGCAGCCTGCTGCGGCCGAGCGCTTTGCGGGAGGCCTTCCGCCAATGGGGGGCCGAGGGCGACGGGCATCCCGGGCTACGGGCGGCGCAGGACGCAGCGATCCAAGATGTGGTGGCGCTGCAGGAGAGCACCGGCCTCGAGGTGGTGACCGATGGGGAGTTCCGGCGCAGCTCCTACTGGGGACGTTTTGTGGCGCGTTGCCAGGGCTTCAGCATCAAGCCGGCGATGTTCACCTTTCGCGATGAGGCTGGCCAGGAGACGCAGTTCACGGGCACCTATGCCAGCGGCAAGCTGGCGCGCACGCAGCCCTTGGCAACCGACGAGTTCCAGTTTTTGCGCCATGTCACCAAGGCGACGGCGAAGATCACCCTGCCGGCGCCATCGACCATGCACTTTTACCGCTGTACGGATTTCGCCGATCGCGCCGTTTATCCCGAGCGGGAGGCCTTTTTTGCCGATCTGACCGCGATCTACCGCGCCGAGATTGAGGATCTGGCGTGCGCCGGCTGTCGCTATCTGCAATTGGATGAGGTGGCGGTGGCCATGCTGTGCGATCCGGCCATTCGCGCCCAAGTCAGCGCGGCGGGACAGGACCCCGACCTCTTGATCGACGCCTATGTGGCGGCGATCAACGCCGCCGTCGCCGAGGCGCCCGCCGACATGAGCATCGGGGTACATATGTGCCGTGGCAACTTTCGCGGCCGCTATCTCTCGGCGGGGGGATATGACTCCGTGGCCGAGCGGTTTTTCCAGAGCACAAACGTCAGCCACTTCCTGCTCGAGTACGACACCGCACGGGCAGGAGATTTCCAGCCCCTGCGCTTCGTCCCCGCGGGCAAAGGCGTGGTGCTGGGTCTCATCAGTACGAAGACGCCGCAGTTGGAAACGATCGCGGACCTGCAACGACGCAGCGATGAGGCCGCAAAGTTCATCGACCTTGATCGTCTCGGCATCTCGCCGCAGTGCGGCTTTGCCTCGACCGCGGCCGGCAACCCGCTGAGCCAAGCCGACCAGCGCGCCAAGTTGCGCCTGGTGGTGACGGCCGCGCGCGCCATCTGGAGCTGAGCCGGGGCTTTGTGTGCGCAGCAAAGTGGGCTGCGGGGTGCGGCGTGAGCTCGACCTGAAGTGGGGCAGCACGCTTGAAAATATGCCCCCTCAGGCAGGGCCGCGACTAGGATTAGGCGCTGCGCCGCCCGGCCGGCAACTCCGTCTCCTCGTCGCGGTAGGCGGGCGGCACGTAGACATTCACGGTCTTGAGCGCGGTGCGGCCGGTATTGCGGATCTCATGCCGATCGCCGGCCTCAATAAGCAGGAGGGTTCCGGCTTTGAGCCCTTTCCTGTGGCCATTGATAATGGCGGCGCCTGTCCCTTCCACCACGTAGAGCCATTGGTCAGCCCCTCGGTGGAAGTTATCGGGGCCGCCTTCGCTGGCGCCGGGGGCCAGCACCATGACAGCACCTTGCGCTTTGCCATTGGCGAGGGAGAGCCGGAAGCCTCGCCGGAAACTGAGCTGTTCGCTCTTCATATTTAGGCCTCGCCTCAATAAGAGGATGCAGCGCGGGGGCAGCGTGAACGGAACAAAACCCAACGCTGCCGGTTGGTTCCCGAGCTTCACGATGGAGACCAGCCATGCTTGCGCCCGAATCCGTCATCGCCTGGCTTATTATCGGCGCCATCGCCGGCTGGCTCGCCGGCGTGCTCGTGAAGGGTTACGGCTTCGGTATCGTCGGCAATATCGTCGTCGGCATCCTCGGCGCGGCGATCGCGGGTATTCTCGCGCCGCGCCTCGGGCTCTATACCACCTCGACCGGCGGCAACATCATCGCTGCGACGTTGGGCGCGGTAATCCTTCTCGTCCTGATTGGGCTGGTGCGCCGGACCTAATGCGCGCCGCCGACATCTATCTGTTGCAGTGCGCCGACGGCGAGCTCTACGTGTTCTCGGTGGACCGGACCGGCTGCAATCTACCGCGCAGCCTGTGTCACGCCGGCTGGGTGCTGCGCGCACAATTGAAGCCGGCAGATCTCGTCGAAGCGAAGTATGCAGCCCTCGTGCACAGGACGGCGGAACGAGGGTTCTGCGTGCTGGACGACGTGCCTCGGCACTGGCTCGGCCAAGCCGACGAGCAAATGCCACGAAGCCTCGGCGCGGGGCGCGCTGATCGGGTGATCTCGAACCCTACGCGCGTGGCCCATGCCGCCTTCAGAACGCGTGCGCACGGCCAGGAACGAAGCGCGGGTGCGGGCGTTCCCGCCTTGCCCTCACGCCCCAGGAGTTCTCCCATGGAAAAATTCAGCGAGCTGTTCGAAGAAACGCTCAAGGACATCTACTACGCCGAGAAGGCGATCCTCAAAGCTCTGCCCAAGATGGCCAAGAAGAGCAGCTCCAGCAAACTGGAAGCGGCTTTCACACGGCATCAAAAGGAGACCGAGCGCCAGGTGGAGCGCCTCGATGAAGTTTTCAAGCTGATCGGCAAGCGCGCCAGCGGCAAGGACTGCCCGGCTATCGATGGCATCATCGAGGAGGCCGAAGAGCTCATGAAGGAGGCCAAGGACGACACCATCCGCGACGCGGCGATGGTGGCGGCGGCGCAGGCCGTCGAACACTACGAGATCTCGCGTTACGGCACGCTGATCGCCTGGGCCGACAAGATGCAGATGAGCGATGCCGCCGAACTGTTGCAACAGACGCTGGAAGAAGAAAAGCTTACCGACCAGAAGCTGACCGAACTCGCCGAATCCGAAATCAACGTCGCGGCCGAAGCGACCGAAGACGAAGATGCGGACGAGAAGGCACCAAAGCGGCGCGCCAGCGGCGGACGACGCAAGTAAAGGCGCACGGCACCAGCCGGCATGGCCCCCGCCCCGCAACGCGATTTCGAGGTGATCGTCCTCGGTGGGGGACCGGCCGGCCTCAGCGCCGGGCTGGTCCTCGGTCGGTGTTTGCGCCGAACCCTAATTTGCGACGACGGCCGCTACCGCAACCGGGGTTCGCAGGCGCTGCATTGCTTCATCGGCCATGATGGCGTGGCGCCCGCCGATCTGCGCCAACGCGCCCGGCGCGAACTCGAACGTTACGACAGCGTCAGCATCGTTGCAGGGACGGCGCGCCGCCTGCGCCGAGACGCGGGCCTTTTCACCGTTGAGTTCGCGGATCGCGCGCCGGTATCCGCCAGCGCTGTGTTGGTGGCGACAGGCGTGGTCGACGAACTGCCGCCGCTCGAGGGGATCGAAGCGCTGTTCGGCCGGAGCGTTCACGTCTGCCCCTATTGCGACGGCTGGGAGCATCGCGATGCCCCAGTGGCCGTGTACGGACGGGGTGAAAAGGGTGCCAACTTCGCCAGTTTATTGCGGCAATGGACCAAGGATTTGGTGCTGTGCAGCAACGGCGCCGCGCCGGCGCCAGAGTTGTGCGCCAAGTTGGCGGCGGAGAGGATACTTGTCAACGCCAAGCCCATTCGGCGGCTAAGCGCGGTCGATGGTCGGCTCAGCGCCATCGTTTTTGCCGACGGGGAAAAGCTCCGCCGGCAAGCGCTGTTCTTTACCACCGGGCAACACCCGCGCTCGCCCCTGCTGGAGGCACTGGGCTGCAGCTACGAGGAGAAATGCGGCCTCGTCTATGATCCGGAGGGGAGGACGAGCATTGCCGGGGTCTATCTGGCCGGTGATGTGTCGAGGGACGTCCAGCTTGCCGTGATTGCCGCGGCCGAGGGGGCCCGCGCCGGCCTCGCCATCAACAAGTACTTGCATTTGGCAACAACGGCTTGAGCCAGGAACCATGGCAGTGCCGCAGCTGTTTAAGCTCTATGCCAAAGGAAAAAGAAGAAGCCCGGTCTTGGTCGTTCGGTGAACTCGCGCGCCGGGCGGCGTGTGCGTTAGGCACACCCAAGGCCTTCGTGCTGGCATGCGCCACCATCGTCATCTGGGCCATAGCCGGGCCCGTGTTTGGCTACTCTGATACCTGGCAGCTCATCATCAACACGGGCACCACCATTATCACCTTCTTGATGGTGTTTCTGGTGCAGAACACGCAAAACCATGATGCCCGCGCGCTGCATTTGAAGCTCGATGAGCTGTTGCGAAGCATAAAGCAGGCGCGCAACCGCCTGATCGATCTCGAGAACTGCACGGACGAGGAAATCGACCAACTGGAGAAGCAGTTTCGCCGGTTGAAACGGCGCGAAACCCACCATGCCAGTCAAATTGAGCCATAGCCGCGCGCGGCAAAACAACCCCAGCTCCGCTGCAGGCCGCTGTCGACGCCGTCTCAGAGAATAGGTTTGCCACCGGTCACGGCAATCGTCGCGCCGGAGACGTAGCTCGACAAAGGATCGGCCAGCATCACGAAAGCCGTGGCGAGCTCGGCCGGCTGGGCGGGCCGCTGCATCGGCACCTGCTTGCCAAAATTGACCACCGCCTCCTCGGGCAAGGTCGAGGGGATCAGCGGGGTCCAGATCGGTCCTGGGGCAACGGCGTTGGCGCGGATCCCCTTCGCTGCGAGGAGTTGCGCAAGCCCGGCCGTGAAATTCTGGATTGCGCCCTTGGTGGTGGCGTAGGCCAGCAGCGTCGGATTAGGCGTGTCGGAGTTGATCGAGGCCGTGTTGATGATGGCGCTGCCAGGCCGCATGTGCGGCACCGCCGCTTTGCTGAGGTAGAACATGGCGTGAATGTTGACCTTGAAGGTCAATTCCCATTCGTCATCGGAGATCTCGCCGATGTCCTTGAAACTCGCCTGATGCGCGGCGTTGTTGACGAGGATGTCGAGGCCGCCCAGCTCGCTGACCGCGCGCTCGACAATCCGGCGACAAAGCGCGGGCTCCTGGATGTCGCCGGACATGAGCACGGCCTTGCGCCCGGCGCCCTCGACCTGGTGCTTCGTCTCTTCCGCGTCGGCGTGCTCCGACAAATAAGAGATGAGAAGATCGGCGCCTTCGCGCGCATAGGCAATGGCGACGGCGCGGCCGATGCCGCTGTCGCCACCCGTGATGATGGCCTTCTTGCCCGTGAGCCGACCTGAGCCCTTATAGGTTTTCTCGCCGTGGTCCGGCACGGGCTGCATCTTGGCTGTGGTGCCCGGCATCGATTGCCGCTGTTTCGGGAAGGGTGGTTTGGGGTGGCTGGTCGGCATGGGGAACTCCACGGATACTCGGGTCTAACCGGCCATGGGTTCGATGGTTCCAGAGCGGACCAGAGATGAGCGGGCCTGCGCCTGTTCGTCAGCGCGGACCGAGCGCCAGGACTTAGCGCGAGCGTGTGCCAGGAGCTGGTCGAGCAGGCGGATTGTCGCTCAATGCATTCGCTTGTTGCTAAAAGACTGTTCGTGGCAAATTTTCATAGCGGCGAGCCCTGAGGAGAGGTGAGGTATGACACTGCCGACAGCAACGCTGGACCACGTCGTGATTAACGCGCGTGACGACATGGATCGGGCCGCGGATGTTTACCGGCGGCTAGGCTTTACCCTCACCGAGCGCGGTTATCATTCGCTCGGCTCGATGAATCACCTGGCGATGTTCGGAACCGACTATCTTGAGCTGATCGCGCTCCCGGCGGGTGCAACCTCGGGGCGGCTCGATTTGCTTGACTATGCATGCGGTGTGAACGGTTTGGTGTTTGGCACCGAGGATTCTGCCGCGACCTATACCGCGCTCAACGAGGCGGGCGTGCCGATCGATCCACCGGTCGAATTTACGCGACCCGTTAGAGTCGATGGGCGGATGCGCGACGCGCGCTTCCGGACCGTACGCTTGAAGGCCGGCATCGTGCCGTATGGCCGCGTCTACTACTGCCACCATTTCACCCGGGATCTGGTTTGGCGGGATGAGTGGCGCCAACATGACAACGGCGCCGTTGCCGTGGCGCGAGCCACAATCGTCGAAGCGGATCCCGCGAGAGGAGCCCGGCTTTATGCCGACATGTTCGGTGCGCAGGCGGTGCGCCAGATCGAGGGTGGCCGCGCCGTGATCGTCGGCAACTCCCAATTCGACATTCTGACGCAGGCGGTCCTCGGCACGCAGGTTGGCGAAGGGGCCATGCCAGATAGTGCGGGCCGACCGGCCTACATGGCAGGTCTCGCCTTCCGTACTACCTCGCTTGGGCGGGCGGCCGCTGCCCTGCGCCGAGGCTCAATCCCCTTTGTCGAACGAGGCGGCCGTCTCGTCGTCGCGGCGCGCGAGGCGATCAACGCCGTGATCGAGTTCGTCGAGTGACCGGTCGCTGGCTGACGCCACTCTGAGAGCGGGGTCTCGGGAAGCCGCGCTCGTCATTGCAGGCTCCTCTCATCGGGGCGGCGATCGCCGCCGAAGGCCGTCCGCTGAGTCGAGGCGCCGCTGCAAACGGGTCCCCTGTTGGTACAAGGAAGAAGCGTTCACGCCGCGGTCATTCCGTGGGGTATGTGAGGTGCTCCTGCCATGCCAAAGGATTTTGAGATCGCAGCAGCTAGCTGAGCGCCATTGAGGCTAACTGGTCCAGGCGATCTGTTCTGAACTCAGGCGCACCCCTCAATGGAGCCTCTGGCGAGCATTATTCTCGCTGACCCTGTCGCTGCATCTGGAACCGATTTTATGCGTGTACGACCGATTTATCGCGTCAGCCACAAGATCGTAGAGCGTTCGCTGACTTGCAGGGAAGACGATCTGCCAGCCATGGATGGTGCGGTTGTTGCAGGCGAACGTCACGCGCTCGTAGAAGGCTTTTTCGCCTTGCGTGCCGGAGAGCACGAATTCGAACTTACGCTGCGGGACGAAGTCGAACACTGCTCCGGCATAGTGCTGCTCGATGCGGGAGCGGCGATACTGGGCGAGCGTGGTTCCAACACCGTTGTCGGCGGCGAAGATCTGCAGCTTGGCGAGGCCGTCGCGCGAGCCAAGGATGCGTACATTTCCGTCCGACGGCCCGATGTCGTAGGCAAACACGTCGCGCGGGTACTTGAGCGCGAAGCTGAAGCGGACGTTGTTATAGGTCACCCACCCCGAGCCTTTGCCGCGGCCTGCCCGCGTCGCAGCCGCTGCCGTCGGCACGTTCACCTCTTCGGGGGCCGCCCGCTGCGCGCCGGTCAGTGGGCCGCGCCCCATCCCAGCCAGTACACTCGCCCGCGCCTGTTCAGGTTCTCGCGTTACCAGGATCCACCACAGCGCAAACCCGATGGCGGTGGTCAGCGCGAAGGTAGAGGCAGCCGTCGCGGCAAAGGTCCATCGCTGCCGCTGCGCCTCAGCAGCCCGGCACACGAGAGCGCGATCATAGGCTGCCCGCGCATCAGGATCGGCCAGCGTCGCATAGGCTTGGCTCACCTCCTTGAAGCGCTGCTCGCCAGCGTCATTGCGTCTATTGACGTCGGGATGGAAGCGCCTCGCCAAGCTCCGGAACGCGGCCTTAACTTGCTCGCGGCTGGCGTCCTGGGACAGCCCCAGAATGTGGTAGAGTGTACGCATCGACGAATCTCTACGCTACTCAAGCCCGCGTCGTCCGCGACACTCGGACGACCCACGCTCCTCCAGCAACGACGCAGGCGTGCCGATTTGGTGGCAGAAGGGCGAACCGGCGACAGCCTGGTTCTCACTTTCTCGTCTGTGGATCCTCGCCGGGCCGCCGCATTACTGCCGCATCGGTGGACCTGCTGCCAAAAGCAGCACGTGTCAGGGTCTCGTCGCCCGGGGCCCGTTTTAAAACTCGCGGGCGCGCCGGCGCCAAGTCCACCTTGCGTATCTGCGACGCTCGCTTGACCTCGCGCCCGGATTTGGGGAACAGCGGACAACGGCTAGAACTCCGGAGCCGTGCGTGCAGACGGCCCTTGGCTTGGCTGTGTCAAAGCGCAGCTATCGCTATGATTTTTCAAAGTTATTCTTGGTGAATTTGCATGCAGCGGTTTGTTGCGGGCATGGACCGAGAGCAGTCGACATTCTTGCGGGAATGCCTCGGTGATTTCACGACGAGAGCAAGCCAGTTGCGTGATTGATGTCTTTGTCCACGCACGCAATCCAAGTGAACTAGGCTTCGAAGGTGTTGCTCCAGCTGCGACTTGCCAACCGTCCCATCATCCTTCAATTCTTCTGAAGCTCTATATCTACGGGTATATCAATCGAGTGCAGCCGAGCCGGCTTCTGGAGCGCGAAGCGGACCGCAACGGCGAGGTGATGTGGCTGTTGGGCCGGCTATCCGTACTCCGCGGAGGACACTATGGCCGTTTACGATCTTTCGATTACCGATGCGTTGTTGTCGACAACCCGGGCGGTGCGCAAGCGGCTCGACTTCGAGCGGCCGGTCTCAAATGCCATAATTCGCGAGTGTCTACAGCTGGCGGTACAAGCCCCGACCGGCGCCAACCGCCAGGGATGGCGTTGGATTGTGATTACTGATCGTGACAAGCGCAACGCCATGGGTGAGTTTTATCGCAGTGGCGCCGGGACGTATTTGGAGGACGGCCAGCGGAATGCTGAGGCTAGTGGAGCCGCACAAGACAGTCGTGTGTTTTCGTCGGCCCGATATCTTGCCGCGAATATCCAGAAAGCGCCGGTGCTCGTGATCCCCTGCATTGCAGTCGATCAACTACCCGTCGACCCTCCACGTCATGTGTGGGCGGGGCTAATGGGGTCGATCTTGCCCGCGGTATGGAGCTTTCAGCTCGCGCTACGAGCCCGTGGTCTTGGCTCGACTTTTACAACTCTGCATCTGCGCCGTGCTGACGAGACGGCAGAGCTTCTTGGCATCCCCTCCGATATTATGCAGGTCGGCCTTGTGCCCGTTGCCTACACGATCGGCACTGACTTCAAACCCGCGCAACGTCCGCCGATAGACGACATCACGCACTGGGAACAATGGTAAAGGCGGGATCGTTTGTCGGCCTCAATGGCAGAGACCGGAGGTGACGTTGGGTGGCGCCCGGAGCATTGCTGTTGCGGACGACTCGCCGCGAACCAATCATCCGGCGAACACCCTTACCGGCTAGCGACTTCGTCACGGCTAATACCAGCGGCCAAACGCAAGCCGTCCAAGTAGTATTCACGATCTTCGTGGACCCGCCAGTGTTCGGCAGTCGGGATCACTACAAGGGTAATCGCTCGGAGGCGCTTGACGATTTCCTGCGCTTCGTTGCGGCGTCCCAGATGCGCCAAGGAGGATGCCAAAAAACGAAGTGTCGGTGGCCAGTCCGAGTTTTCCTGAAGCGCTA
>Ga0075424_100006507_pt1 | contig 11250 bp, 11 predicted proteins | sample SoiMethybrSBSTD3_FD_75301 | JGI IMG/M metagenome (GOLD analysis project Ga0075424, IMG submission 75301) | Bulk soil microbial communities from a Populus tree surrounding site in Tennessee, USA - Soil MetaG P. TD hybrid SBSTD3 | ecosystem: Environmental > Terrestrial > Soil > Tree plantation...
AGGGCGTCCCGGAATTTCGCCGGCACGCTCAGGCGCCCCTTCGGGTCGATCGTGTGCTGGTACCGTCCCCTAAACATATCCGGATTTCGCCGATCTCTGTTTAAGCCTTCATCCCACTTTGCCCCACTTGAAATGCGAGATTAGCTGCTAGGGCAAACACCTGTCAAGGGTAAAAGAGACGATTTTGAGCGCAATTAGCCTCCGGTGACCTCCTGACGACCGGTGGTGTCAGCCGACCCACTTTTACCCTGGGAATGGTGGGTGGGCCGGGATTGGGTCTTGGGCGAGCCCCCGGTGGCCCGGAAACTGGAGGAGTTCAGCTAGCGGCGGGCCCTGGACGGGGCCCGGTGGATGGGCCGGGAACCCATAGGATCTGACACGGAAGCGCCGAATCTCGCGAGGCGCGCTCGCGGAGCAACCGCTGAATCAGCGATTGCGCAATCGCACCCGCGTGGAGAACGTCGTCGCGACCGAGCGATCGGCAAGATCCCACGCGGCCTCGGTCACGAGTGTGATCACCACGGTCCGCACGTCGTCGGCAACCGCAGCGGTGTTGCCCGCTGCGTCGAGGTACTCGAGCGTGAATCGCCTGACGCCGTCGATCACCGGCTGCGCGCCGCCGCCGGCGTCACGACGTAAGGTCGCCCCGACCAATCGCCAGGCGATCGTCTCGCCGGAGCCGGCGATGACGCCGTTTCCGTCGAGGTCGTGATGCAGCACGATGTGCGCAGGCTCGGCCACGGCGATCGCAGCAAATGCCGCGGGGCTCGGCCCGAGCCCCGCCGTCCGGATCTCCCCTGCAAGACGCTCGACCGCCACGCGCGCGCTTTGCTGGGATTCGGCGCGAGCGGCACCGACCATGTAGACCCGGAGTCCTTCCTGGAGCACGGTGAACATGCTCGCCGAGACGACTCCGAAGACGGCCACGGCGACGAGAAGATCGGCGAGGTGCACGAAGACAAGGTCGCCGTGGCCGAGCGTCCGGTCAATGCCCGAAATCGCAGACGGCTGCGGGCGTTACAAACCTTGCCGGCCAGGTGCTTCGTTCTCAGCCACCAATTCCGGAACACGTCCGGTAACTCGTTGAACTAGCAAGAGGCATCGGGGGCACGTCCGTTGCTTCACTATAGGTGCCAAGGGCCAGGCCGCCGAGGACGACTGATCCGGCCGCACGGAAAGGAGGACCGACATGGAGCGCAGGGCGATGGGATCCGTCAGCCGGGGGCTCGTGATCCTGGGCGCAGCACTCGTCGTGTGCCTCGCGCCGAGGTCCGTGCGTGCCGAAGAGATCCAGAACATGATTCGCTACTTCGACGCGAACGGCGCCGCGCACTACGTCGGGAGCCTCGAGCAGGTACCGCCGGAATATCGGGCGAGCGCCAAGGCCCCGGACACCTCGGATGCTCGCATGCCGCCGGTGACGTCGATCGGCAACGATTGGCACGGCCGACAAGCGCGCGAGCTGTATTACAAGCACCGCCGCGAAGAGCTCGAGAAGCAGATGGAGAAGCTCGAGCGAGAGTACCGCAGCCTGCAGCAACAGGAGGCGGGGCCGCGAGCCGAATCCGCCGCGCGCAAGACCGTCAACGAAGCCCTCGAGCGTGAGCGGCGCCTGCAGGAACGGAAGACTCTCCACGACGCGCGCACCGCGGAGCACGCGAAGTGGCTCAAGAGCTGCGAGCGCCAGGAGCGCATCGTCGAGAAGGAGCGGGCCCGGCACTGGCTCGCCTACGGTCAGCGCTGGAGCGACGAGGAGGCCGCCGCGCGCAAGCGGAGAGCCATCGCCGACTCCGGCTGTCAGCCGCTGAAGTAAGCGCCTACGGCAGCCGAACCACCGTCCAGCCGCGCGTGAGCATCTCGGAATCCTCGAGCGGTCGAGCGCGGCGCCCATACCGCCGGCGCTCGGTCGCCGGCGGAACCTCGTGGCGGCGACGCTTCACGACGCGGCGGTCGAGGATCACCTCGACGTCTCGTTCCTGCCCCAGCACCACGCGAAGCGATTCGTAGAGCTCTCGCCGGCTCTGCGACACGATGAAGAGGAGCCGCTCCATCGCCCTACTCCAGCACCGGACGGTGCTGGGCCCATGGGCGCGCGCGCTCGAACGCCGCCGAGGCGCGCAGCACGGTCGAGTCGTCGAAGCGACGGCCGACGATCTGCAGCCCGATCGGCAGACCGTCCTTCGTGAATCCGCACGGCACCGACGCGGCCGGCTGGCCCGTCACGTTGAACGGATACGTGAACGGGATCCACGCGTAGGCCTCGACCGGCTTTCCCGCGATCTCGGTTGGGTTGTCGAGCCCGACCTTGAACGGCGGACACGCGATCGTGGGCGTGAGCAGCAGATCGTACTTCTCGAAGAACGCGCGCGGGTGCTGCCACCAGGCGAGCCGGTCGAACCACGCCTGCACGTATTTCGACGGCGGATTCTTGAGCGTCGTCTCGATGATCCGCAGGAGCCCGGGCTCGATGTCGCTCGGCCGATCGACGTACGACGCCATGCGCGTCGCGATGCCGCCGCAGAAGATCTCGCCCCACGCCTCGCGCGGCGAGGGCCAGCCCGGCTTGACCTCGTCGACCTTGCAGCCGAGCTCGCGAAACGCGCGCGCCGCCTTGGCGCAGGAGGCACGCACCTCCGGGTCGACCGCCTCCACGAAGCCGAGGTCGTCCGTGTACGCGACGCGCAGACCCTTCACGCCGCCGCGCATCGATTTCAGATAGTCCTCGCCCGCGGCCGGCAACGAATACTGATCACGCTCGTCGGGGCCGGCGCACACGGTGAGCATCAGCGCGGCGTCGGCGACGGTGCGGGTCAGCGGACCGATGTGCGAGAGGCTCCACGCGGCGCTGGCCGGATGCGTCGGGATGCGGCCGTACGACGGCTTGTGGCCGAAGATCCCGGCGCACGACGCGGGGATGCGGATCGAGCCGCCGCCGTCGGTGCCGATGTGAAGCGGTCCGAGACCGGCCGCCGCGGCCGCCGAGGCGCCGCCGCTCGAGCCGCCCGGCGTCCGCTCGAGATTCCAGGGATTGCGCGTGATCCCGAAGACGAGGTTGTGCGTGGCACCGATCCAGCCGAAGGTCGGCGTGTTCGTCTTGCCGAGCATGATCCCGCCGGCGGCCTTCATGCGCTCGACCATCGGCGCGTCCTCGGCCGGGACGTTGTCGCGATAGAACGGTGTGCCGAACGTCGTCCGCACGCCCTTCGTGTTCACGAGGTCCTTCACCGAGAACGGCACGCCGTGTAGCGGCCCCAGCCGTGCGCTCCGCTTGCCGACCGCGCGCTCGGCGGCCTTCGCCTCGCGGCGCGCGGCGTCGTCGGTCAGGGTCACGAACGCGTTGAGCCGAGGATTGATCTTCTCGATGCGGTCCAGCACCGCGTCGACCACCTCGACCGGTGACACCTTCTTCTTCTGGATCAGCGCCGCCAGCTCGGTCGCCGGCAGCCACGCGAGCCTCGTGTCAGCCATCTGCGCGTCTCCTTGGGTTGCGGTCGCGGGTCGTTGTCGAGCGGATCGCGTCAGCTTCCGCGGAGCCGAGGATCGAGTGTGTCGCGCAGCGCATCGCCGAGCAGGTTCGAGGCGAACACGGCGAGGCTGATCGCGATACCCGGGAAGAGCACGAGGTGCGGCGCCTTCTGGGCGTACTCGGCGGCGGAGACCGACAGCATGCGGCCCCACGACGGGTACGGTTCGGGCACGCCCAGCCCGAGGTAGGACAGGGTCGCCTCGACGAGGATCGCGCTCCCCAGCTGCGCCGTGCACAGCACGATGAACGGGCCCATCGTGTTGGGCAGGATGTGGCGGAACGCGATACGCAGGTGCTGAACGCCCAGCGAGCGCGCCGCCTCGATGTACTGCATCTCTCGGATCGAGAGCACGCTCGAGCGGATCACGCGCGCCGCCCGCGGAATGATCGGGATCGAGATCGCGATCACCACGTTCTGCACCGAGGGACCGAGGGCGGCCGACATCACGAGCGCGAGCACGAGCAGCGGCAGCCCCTGCAGGATGTCCAGGATCCGCTGGGTCACGAGGTCGATTTTGCCGCCGGCGTAGCCGGACAGAAGCCCGATGATGCCGCCGAGGACCGAGCCCAGGAGCGTGGAGGCGACCCCGACGACCAGCGAGACGCGCGCGCCGTGAACGATCCGCGAGTAGATGTCACGACCTAGATGGTCGGTGCCCAGCCAGTGCTCGGCGTTCGGCACGCCGAGCGTGTAGGCCGCGTTGGTGGCGATCGGATCGTGGGTCTGCAGCATGTCGGCGAAGACGGCCGTGATCAGCATCAGCAGCATCAGCACGCCGCCGGCGGCGCCGAGCGGCTTCTTCCGGACGAATCGCGCGACCACCGCCCAGGCCCCGGACCGCGGACGCACGCCAGCCGGTACAGCGATCGCGGCCGGCCTAACCGCCATAACGGACTCGCGGGTCGAGGACGCCGTACAGCATGTCGACGAAGAGGTTCGAGAGGATCACGACGATCGCGATGAACATGACGAGGTTCTGTACGACCGGATAGTCCCGCCACAGGATCGCCTGCACCAGGAACCGCGCGACGCCGGGCAGATTGAACACGGTCTCGGTAACCACGAGCCCGCCGATGAGAAACGCGAACTCGATCCCGATCACGGTGACGACCGGCAGCAGCGCGTTCTTGAGGGCGTGGCGCCAGATGACGATGCGCCCGGTCTGTCCCTTCGCCCACGCGGTCCGGATGTAGTCCTCGCGCATCACCTCGAGCAGCGACGAGCGCGTGATGCGCATGATGAGCGCCGAGGAGCGATAGCCGACCGCGAGCGCCGGTAACAAGAACTGGATCGCGTGCAGCTTCAGGTCCTTCGCCGGCGATACGTAGGTGATCGGCGGGATCCAGGCGAACCAGGAGACGAGCGTCAGGATGATCACCATGCCCAGCCAGAACGCCGGCATCGAAAGCCCGGCGAGGCTGAACACGCGCAGCGCATAGTCGAGCGTCGTGTCCTGCCGTACGGCGCTGATGACACCCGTGGGCACACCGATGAGCACGGCAAAGACCATCGACAGCGCCGCCAGCTCGAGTGTCACCGGCACGAGCGGCCGGATGACCTCCCAGGCGGGCAGGTCATACCGGTAGGACTTGCCGAGGTCGCCGGTCACGATCTGATGGAGCCAGTCGAGATACTGGACCACGTACGGCCGGTCCATCCCGAGCTCCTTCAGAATCGCCTGCTTCTCGGACGGGCTGACGTAGCCGGCGGTCGAAAAGAGAATGTCGACGATGTCGCCCGGCGCCAGGCGCAGCAGGACGAAGATCACCACCGACATCCCCAGCAACGTCAAGAGCGCGATCGCGAGTCGCTGGGCGACGTAGGTTTTCACGCGCGGCCGTGCGCGCCGCCGGCCGGCGCCGGGCGCGAGCCCCGCCGGCCGCGGCGCACCATATCGTGAATGGCCGCCCGGTCTACTTGTCGCTCCACACGTCCTGCATCCGGGCGAAGTTGTAGATGTTGTGATGCGGGACCAGGTTCTTCACGTGCGGCCACATCGTGAAGTAGTCGATCCGATGGTCCAGCACGGGCCGGGCCGCGTCCTCTTCGAGCTTCTTCTGGATCGTGACCACGATACCCAGCCGCCGCTTGACGTCGAGCTCCTGCGACTGCTGGTCGATCATCTTCATGACGTGCTCGTCGCAGTAGAAGCTGTAGTTGCGCGGCGAGCCGCACGCGAAGTTCTCGTACAGGTTGGCGTCGGGATCGTCCACGCCGAGACCCGTCAGATTCGCCCCGATCTGATAGTCGCCGCGCGTGGCCATCGCGTGCCACTGGGCGGTCTCGATCTGCTTGAGCGTCGCGTCGATCCCCACCTGCTTGAGCTCGTTGATGACGAACGAGGCCATGTCGACGTACACGGCGATCGCGCGCGTGACCATCTCGACGCGGAGCGGCTTCTGCGGTGTTACGCCCGCCTCGGCCAGGAGCTTGCGCGCCCGATCCTTCATCTCGGACGGCTTGCCGTAGCCGGGCAGCGCCAGCAAATCCTTCTCGGGCATCCCCCACACGCCGTACGGCTTGGGCGCCATCGCCGCGCCGGGAACGCCGGCGCCTTGATGGACCGCCTGGATCAGTCCGCGCCGGTCAATCGCGTAGCTCACCGCGAGCCGGACCTTCTGGTTGTCGAAGGGCGGCTTCTTGCTGTTCATGATGATGTTGTCGGTCACCGCGGTGGCGACCGGCGTGACCACGAGCTGGGGCACCGCCTTCTTGAGCTGCTCGGACGCCGCCTTGGTCGTCTCCCCCGGAAACGCCACGTCGAGCTGGCCGGCTTGCAGCGCCGCGGTGCGCGTGCCCCGCTCGACGATCACCACGTAGTGGAGCGCGTCCAGATACGGGCGCCCCTTGATGAAGTAGTCCGGGTTCTTCACGTAGTCGAGATACTCACCCTTGCGCCATTCCTTGACCTTGAACGGCCCCGTGCCGATGCAGCTCGTCCGGTAGTTCGCGGGTGGAATGTGGGCCGCGTAGATCGGCGTGTAGCCCGACGCGAACATCGACAGGAGTGAGGGCTGCGGCCGCTTCAGCCGGAAGACGACGGTGTGGGCGTCTGGAGCTTCGATCGCCTCGACGTTGGCGTACCAGTCCTTCCGCGGATTGATTCGCAGCTTGGCCGGCGCGTCCGGCCCCTCACGCAGCATGTCGAAGGTGAATTTCACGTCCTTCGAGGTGAACGGCTGTCCGTCGTGCCACTTGACGTTCTTGCGGAGGAAGAAGACGAGATTCCGGTAATTGTCCTGCCACGACCACTTCTCGGCCAGGTCGCCGACGATGGTGTCGGGGCTTTCGATCGCCTTGGCTGGATCGAACTGCACCAGGTTGTTGAAGCAGGGCGCGGCCGGGAACACGGTCGAGATCGTCGAGCTCTCATGGATCGCGAAACCCTGCGAGAGATCCTCGCGCAGCATGACGTTCAGGGTTCCACCCGATTTCGGCGCCTGGCTCTGGGCCGGGGCGGCGAAGGTGAGCGTCGCGACGACGAGGCCGAGGGTGGCGATATAACGCAAGGCGCGTGAGCGCGGCATTGGTGCCTCCTTGGGATGCAGCGTGACGGAGTTTACGTGAAAACACCGGAGGCGACAAACCGGTTTCCGCCCGCTGCGGCGCATCTCAGAAGAGGCGCAGCGCCAGGTGAATCGCGTAGAGCAGCCCACCCGCCAGGCCGCCCACGACGGTGCCGTTGACGCGGATGTACTGAAGATCGTCCCCGGCGTGCTCTTCGATGAGTCGCACCGCGCCCTCGGGGCCGAGCGCCAGCACGCCGTTCTCGATGAACTCCGCGATCCGCTGGTGATGCCGCTCGATGATCTCGAGCACCCGCGCTTTGCCCCAGCGGTCGAGCTGGAGGCGAAGCTCCTCGTCGGCGACCAGCGCCCGCCGGGCGCGCTCGAGCCGTTCGACGATCCAGACGCGCACCTCGGAGCGCGGCCGCTCGAGGTCGGCCAGAAGGGTCCGGTGGAGCGCCGCCGCGGTATCTTCGATGACCCGCGTCGCGATCGGCGTCGCGAGCAGATCGCGTTTGGCGGCCTCCACGCGCTCGGCCAGGCGGCTGTCGGTACGGAGGCGGCCGGGCAGCTCGCTCACCGCCTCCATCAGGCGCTGGCGGACCGGATGGTCGGGCTCCTGCGCCACCTGGCGCAGCCCGGCCTGGAGAGCCGAGAGCACGCGCTCGCGATCGATCAACCCGAGCATGCTGGCGATGCCGATCCAGAAGCGCGGATAGGCGCCCATCCGCTCGCGGTAGCGAGCCAGGAGATCGTCCACCAGCTCCCCGGCCGTCGCGCGGAACGCCGGCCGATCGAGCGCTTCCGCGAGCGAGCCGGCCAGCGCCGTGACGATCCGCTGATCCCAGTCATGGCGACGCACCATCTGGATGGCCGCGGCGAGCACGGGCGCCAGTGGCCGGTCGAGCAGCAGATCGCGGAGCCTGGTGATGACGTCACTCGCGGCCTTCGGCGACATCTCGGCGGCGAGCCAGCGAGCGAGCTCCCGCGTGGCGATGTCGAGATCGCGTGACGTCAATCGCTCGGCGGCCCGCGCGATCAGGGAGGCGATGTCGATACGGGCGATCTCCTGCGCGACGTACTCCTTCGTCAGCACACGGCTGCCGACCATCGTCCCGACGCGCGCCGCCATCAGCTCCCAGTTGGCCGGAATCAGCGCGGTGTGCGGGATCGGCAGACCGAGCGGGCGGCGAAAGATCGCCGTGACCGCGAACCAGTCGGCCAGCCCGCCGACGATCCCCGCCTCGGCGATTGCCAGCATCCACCCGCCCCACCACGTGGCGCGCAGCGGAAAGAAGCCGACGGCCAGCGCCGCTGCCGCCAGCAGCACACCCAGCGCGAGTCGTCGCTGGCGCCGGGGCGCGCGTTCAGTCACGCTCGCTCACGGGAGGGCGCGCCCAGGACAGCCGGCGGCCGATCATCGGCGGCGCCGCGAAGGCAGGAGAACTCGGCTCCGCTTGACGTCCCAGACGCCGCGGGGGGAGAGGCGCACGGTGGGAAGGAAGTCGGCGGCCAGGAAGAACAGCGAGTAGAGCGGCTCGTGATGCGCGTAGCCCCGCTCACCGAGCTGACGGCGAAGCTCGTCTTCGGACCGAGCCGCTTCCTCGACGGTTCCGCGCGTCATGATGCCCCCGAGCGGCAGCGCCAGCTCATAGACGATCCGCTCGCCGTCGACGAGCACGATGCCCCCGTGCAGATCGAGGAGCCGGTTGACGGCACGCGCCATCGCCTCCGGCCGGCGACCCAGAGCGAGAATGTTGAAGTCGGTGCTGGTCGTCGTCGCGAACCCGTCGAGCCGGTCGGCGAAGCCCGCCACGACACCCGGCGCGACCCAGCGCCCGGCGCGATCGAGGAGCGCTGCGTGGAGGTCGCCGGGCTCCATCGGTCGCTCCTGCAGCCGGCTGATCACCGCGCTGACGAGCTGGATGACGGGATAGCGCGCGCGGCGCGGAAGCTCGAAGTCGTCGGGCCGAGCGCGCCAGCGCACCGTGAGCCGCGCCTGGGGCGATCGGAAGACCCGCCGCCAGGACGGCTCCGCCACGCGGCCCATCAGGCGGCCGCCGGCGGCGATCACCTTGCCGCGCGCGATCACCGTCGACGGCCGCGGCTCGGCGAGATCGTCGAGCACGCAGATGTCGGCGTAGCGGCCCGGCGCGATGCCGCCCAGGTCGCCGTCGAGCCCGTAGTAGGTCGCCGGGTTCAGGGTCGCCATCCGGTACGCGTCGATCGGCGTCACGCCGCGCTCGAGCGCCACCCGGATCAGGTGATCGACGAACCCGTGAGTCCGCAGAAACGCGGGCATCGAGCCGTCGTTCGTGAGCATGAGCCGCGAGGCGAGCGCCGGCGCCGTCTTGAGGGCATCGAGGAGCCCGACGAGGTCGGGGCGCAGCGACGACTCGCGCAGCATCACCGCGATACCCTGGCGCGCGCGATCGAGCACTTCCTGCGCGGTGATCGGCTCGTGGTCCGAGGTGAAGCCCGCGGCTGCGATCGCCGGGATCTTCTCGCCGGACGCGCCGGCCGTGTGTCCCTCGACGCGGGCGCCGCGAGCGAGCCCGAGGCGGCGCAGAAGCTCGGGATCGCCGCGCCAGGCGTCGGGCCAGCGCGTGACCTCCCCCACCGCCAGCGTGCGCGGATGAGCCAGCGCTTTCGCCAGGGTCGCGACGCCGAACCGGCGCCACTCGTCCGGCGCCCGACTCTGGGCGTGCGGCCGCACCATCCAGTAGAACCGTAGCGGCGACGTCATCAGCGCGTCGGCCACGGTCCGGAACGCGGCGAGGCCGCCGAGCTCCCAGAACTGCAACGTGTCCGCGACCACCGCGGTGGTGCCGAGCGGCAGGATGAATCGGGCCAGCGCCGACGGTGTCGTCAGGGTTGCCGGATGCACGTGCGGGTCGATGTAGCCGGGGACCAGGACGTGGCCGGTCGCATCGAGAACCTGCGTGCGCGCGCCCACCATCTCCTCGCGCACACCGACGTACGCGATCCGCTCACCCCGCGTCGCGACGTTGGCCGGGTACAGCTCGCCGGTATAGACGTTGAGCAGAGTGCCGCCGCGCACGTACAGATCGGCGGGAGCGGCGCCACGAGCCACGTCGGTCAGGCGCCGACGCTCAGCGATGGTCACGATAGATGATTATAGCGGCGGCAGTACAATCGACCCATGAGTCGCGCGATCGTCGTCAACGACCGGGTGCGCGTGCCCGACCGGGCGCTGCACGTCCGGGCCGTGCGCGCGTCGGGCCCGGGCGGCCAGAACGTGAACAAGGTCGCGACGAAGGTCGACTTGCGCGTCGATCTCGATGCGATCGAGGGCCTCTCGGAGCCCGCGCTCGCGAGGTTGCGAGCGCTCTGTCGCCACCGGCTCGACGCCGACGGCCGATTGATGATCTCGAGCCAGACCGAGCGGAATCAGGCGCGGAATCTGGCGGACGCCCTCGATCGGGTCCGCGCGCTGGTGACCGCCGCGCTGCGCGAGCCCCGATCCCGCAAGGCCTCGCGGCCCTCGATGTCCTCACGCGAGCGCAGGATCGACACCAAGAAGCGGCGGGGCGCGCTCAAGCGCGAGCGCGCCCGCGAGCAGGACTGAGCGAGCTCAGCGCTTGGGGGCGCGACCCGCTCGGTACGCGGCCGCGCCCGCGCGCACGCCGACGCGGAAGCTGCGACTCAGCAGCGCCGCTTGAGCGACGGCCTCACGCACGCGCGGCTCGGTGCGGCGGATCACCCGCTCGACCTCGACCCGAGTGCGGCGCTCGAGCCGCCGCATGCGGCGGCGCGCCTGACCGGTCGCCCGGTCGGCTTCCGTCTTGAGCGTCTTGAGGTGCTTTTGAAGCGCCTTCATCTGCCGCTCGAGATTGGTCATGGTTACCTCAGAAGCCCAGAGCCCGCACTTCGTCGCGGAAGCGCTGGACATTGCGAAGCTTGATCTCCTCGTAGCCTCGGATCACATCGGGCAGCCCGGCAAGCTTCACCGCCCGCTCGTAGCTTTCCGGCGAGAGACCGACCAGCGCCTTTTCGACGAGGGCCCGATACTCGCCGATCAGCTGCCGCTCGACCCGGCGCACCGCGGCAAACCCAAAGGGATCGAGCGGCGTCCCGCGCAGCACCTTCATGCGGGCCAGCACACTGAAGACCGAGCCGAACCACGGGCCGAGCTTGAGCTTCTCCTTGAGACCGAAAGCCCGGAGCATCGGCGGGTGGAGGTTGTAGGAGAGCTT
>Ga0075424_100006509_pt1 | contig 11247 bp, 9 predicted proteins | sample SoiMethybrSBSTD3_FD_75301 | JGI IMG/M metagenome (GOLD analysis project Ga0075424, IMG submission 75301) | Bulk soil microbial communities from a Populus tree surrounding site in Tennessee, USA - Soil MetaG P. TD hybrid SBSTD3 | ecosystem: Environmental > Terrestrial > Soil > Tree plantation...
AAATGAGCTGGTATAGGCAGGGTGCCTTGACGTTCGCGTTGATCGCGAGACGCGTCTCTACAGCATCGCAGGGCTGAAATATGCTCCGACCGATGAGCGCGGCAAAAACTTCTCAATCTTCGACCACGTGGACTTCGGAACGTACAACATGTCGCCGGGTTGCAGCACCGTGTCCTCGTTCAGCTTTTTGCCCTTCAGCACTTCCTTCAGGTTCAACACCTTCACTTCCATCCAGTCGTCGGAGTTCGACCGGCGGAAGAGCACGACTTGGGAATTCTTCGCGCCGTCGGCAAATCCTCCTGCCATTGCTACCGCCTGCGTAGCCGTGGTGGTTCCGCGCAGGTCGTATTTGCCTGGCTTGCCAACTAGCCCGCCAGCAACGAAGTACGGCTTATCGAAGTCCTTCAAAGTAACGCTGATTTCCGGCTGGTTCAGAATCGTGGAATACGATTTCTGCAGTGCTGCCGTCATCTCACTGACAGTCATCCCTTGCACGTACACGTCATTCGGCAGGCCGCGCGCCTGAATATAGCCATCCGGCTGCACCGTCACTTCCTGGTTGAATTCCGGTGTGAATCGAAATGTCAGGTCAATCACGTCGCTTGAGCGGAGTCGATAGCGCGGATAGCGCTGATGCAAAGCCGGCCGCTGCGGATCCGTCGCGGTATCTGCCGTCTGCTGAGTCTGCGCCGGCGCACTTTGCGCTTGCTGTGCCGGCGAAGTTTGTTGAGCCGCCGGAGCTTGTTGAGCGGCAACCCCAGCGCACGCGAATCCCGCGCCGACAATTACCAGCGCAATCGCTAAAAACCTTCCAGCTAAACTTGGTTGAATTTTCATCGCCGCACCTCGCCACCGACCGGCAGTTATCGCTCCTGCGCCAGCTCCGGCACCCGGATCCACTGCCCCCGTTGCAAAACCTGATACGGATCACGCAGCTGCGGATTCAGCGAACGGATCCGGCTAACAATCTCCCATCCAGACTTGCCGTATTGATCGAGCGCAAACTGAAACAGCGTCTCCTGCCGATAAACGCGAACCAGGCTCGAATTTCCCGTAAAAGCTACTCTCCCCTTCTCTGCGTTCGAATTCGCTTCCGGGCTGCTCGCTTGCAGTTTCCCGTCTTCCTTGCGCCTGGCCGGATCAGGCCCCGGAAGCACCACACGCGTTCCCGCCGGCAGAACCTGGTATCCGCCGCGAATCTGCGGGTTCAGCGATCGAATCTGATCCACCGCTTTCCAGTTCGAACGCCCCAAATAATTTCTCGCGATCTCGAACGTGCTCTGCGCCCGGTTGAGCAACACCACGTGCGCATCTCCCAACTCCTCGTTTCTAACCGCCGCGCTCTCCTCGCTTTTTGTCGGTGCACTGGCGGCATCCTCCCCACTTTCGTTATGCCCACCCGCCCGTTCCGCGTCCGGAGTCGCGATCTGACTTTTCTCTATAGCTGGCGCAGCTGGCGCTTTCAATCGCGACGGCAGCACCGGCGGTGTATCCGCGTCTCCACCCGACGTCCCAAGCACAACGTCCCGTAACTGCTCCGGATTAAAGCCGGCCTTGGCCTTGTTCGCGCTAAAAAGCACCAGCACGGCGAACGTCAGCGCCGCGCCCGCCAGCACGCTGAAGATTTTCATTCCCCACGATCGCCTCGGCGGCGACGCAAAATAGTTCGTTTCATATCGATCCGTCTGCGGCGGAATGTATGGCCAGTGCGCTGCCACTTTGGGCGCCGATGGCACCGCAGATTCCGTCGCCCGCCTCGAAGAACTGTCCGCAGTTTCAATTTCGAGGTCGGCCAGTACCTCGCGGATGATTTGCGTGCCAATCACCTGCGTCTGCGTTGCAAATCCCAGCGACAGCGCCTGAAAGCAAATGTTGTTGATGTTCCGCGGTATGCCCTTGCTCGAGCGTGCGATCAGCAGCAGCGCGTCCGGCGAAAATGGCGCCTGCCCCTTCAGCCCAGCCATCTTTAGCCGGTGCTTGATGTACTCCACCGTTTCTTGCGAGCGAAACGGCTTCAGCTGAATTACGTTCGAAACGCGCTGCCGCAGTTGCGTCAAGCTCGGCTTCGCCAGTTTTTCCGACAGTTTCGGCTGCCCGGCCAGAATGATGTGCATCAATTTCGCCGCCGGAGTCTCAAAATTCGACAGCAGGCGCACCGACTCCAGCGTTTTTTCGCTGAGGTTCTGTGCCTCGTCGATCACCACGATCACTCGACGCCCCGCGTTCAATTCCGCAAGGAGCGTTTCATTCAGCGCTTCGTGCGTCGCCGCCAGGTCTTGTCCGCGTGGCACAATGCCCAGATCGTTCAGCAAGGAACGTAAAAACTCTCGCGAACTCCCTTCCGTCTGAAACAAAAACGCCGTTCGCGCCGATTCCTGCATGCTCTCCAGCAGCCGCATCAGCAGGGAAGTTTTCCCCATGCCCGGCTCCGCGGCCAGCGCGGAGAATCCGCGTCCGGACTCAATTCCATAAAAAAGCGCAGCCAGCGCTTCCCGGTGCCCTTCTCCCAGATACAGGAATTTCGGATCCGGTGTCACCCCGAACGGCTGTTCGCGCAGTCCGTAGAACTCCACGAACATGGCGCTGTCGCGAAACGCCGCCGCTTGCTCTAATTCGAAAGATTCAACGCTTGCTCTGTCCATGGCTCATAACCCGATCTGTGTCGCAAACTGGAAATCCGTTCGACTATTTCCGCATCGATTTCCACCGACGCCGCTCGACCCAGCAATTCAATCGACAACACCAAACGGTACGCGTCTTTGTGCCGCAACAAAATACCGTGTACCCCTGTCAGCGCGCCGCGCGTCACTCGTACCCGGTCGCCCTCCACCAAAAATGGATGCGGCTGAATCGGCATGCTGCCCTGCACCGCGCGCCGAATCCCTTCGATTTCTTCCCCGCTGATTTCCGCGGCCGCGTCGCCGAACGACACAATGGAAAACACACCCGGCGTCGACAAAATCTCGACGCGCCTGTCCAATCCGCCCATAAAAAACACGTAGCCCGGAAAGAGCGGTAATTGCAGCGTCTTTCTCCGGTCCTTCCATTGGCGCACCGCTGCATAGGTGGGATGAAACACCTCCATTCCCTTGCCCCTCAACAAACGGGCCACGGCCGACTCATGCTGGTGCTTGGCCGTCAGTGCAAACCACCCTTGTTTTTCGCGTCTTTCCAACTCGTCTCCTGTGTTGTAGCCTTCGCAATTTGCCCACAGCTTCGCCCTGTGACTCACATTCCTCTTTCCTGGAATATGGGCCGATCAAACATTTCCTGCGCTACGGGCTGGACTTCCGGCTGGGTTAATTGCTCTCCGTTCTATCCTGCGAGGAAATACAACATCCTCTCTTGACCAGGCATGCTTCCTTTGCCGCCCAACTCTTCCCTGCGAGTGCCCTTCCACTCTTTCCGGCTTGATCTTGATTCGGTCCCGCTTGGCTTTTCTTGTGTGCCATCCCTATCGCTCGTTACTCGATCACTTTCGAACACTCCTGGTCCATTCTCATCTGCCAGCTGGCTCGCGGATCCTGTCTGCGACCGCGAAAACATACCCTCTCTGGCGCTACTGGATCACCCCTAAGTCTCCCCTCACGCTCGTTCGCGGCGGCTCTTTTCTATCTTTAATTGCGTCACGCATGGTTCCCCGCGCTCTGCTTGGCCGAAGTCAGCTTAGGATCTCTCGCGTCAGCTGCAAAGAAACGCAATGTCTGGTGACAAAAGGCCGTTCCGATCTATCACGATCCGTGGCCATTCATCCTCGGAAATTGCCTGTACTTCTTGGTCGATGCGCAAACATTTCGCTCTCGTGCCCTCACCACTGCGCACAAATTTCTGGTGACAAAACTCTCCATTCGCTCTTCTCGTTTGGCAGGCCGCATGCACTCACCTAAGTGCATGACCATTACTTTCGACAGCCTGGAAACGCTTCTCTTGGCGATAACACGCAACCAGACACGAATTTACGGGGGACTAGTACACCATTCACTGCATACACAGAATCTGCATTCCAGAACCTTTTACACGCTTGCATGAAAAAAAGAGTTACATCGAAAAAGGAACTTTGCGATTTCAGCTCGCTTTTGTTATCGCGCTTCGCTCAATTGTCGTTCGGGAGGATTGATTCCTTGAAGTACTCTTAGAGACATACTTAGAACTTCGTTACACCATCGGCCCACAGCCCTTCGGCCGTATTCGACTTCGTCTCCCAGTCTTCGCCCAGCTCACGCCAGTATTCACGCCCAGTCTCAAGCCCAGCTTAAGCCCTGGTCCACTATTTCATGCGGAAGGACCGCTATGCAAAAAGCGAACGGCATCGTCTCGCAAATCTCTGTTTTAGTTGCTGAGTCTTGTCCAATGAATTGCGAATTGATGAGTACCGCTCTCGAACGATTCAAGCAGCGCTTAACCGTGGTCGCCTCGGCCACCGATTCCGGCGAAATTCAAACCGCATTTGAGCAGCATCGCCCTGACGTCTGCATCATCAGCGCTCAACTCAAAGACGGCGTCACCGCCGGCTTCGCAGCCTTGCGCGAGCTCGTCGCCACATTTACCGACGCTCGTGCGATTCTTCTTCTGGACGCTTCAGAGCGCCACGCGGTTGTAGACGCATTCCGAGCTGGCGCGCAAGGTGTGTTCTCTCGCGAACAGCCACTTGAAATTCTGTGCAAGAGCGTGCACAAAGTTTACGAAGGCCAGATTTGGGCCAGCAACGAACAGATCCGCTTTCTCATTGACGCGCTCGCGGCTCCACCTCCGCCCATCACCGACGCCAAGGGCGCTCCGCTGCTCACCAAACGCGAACAAACTCTCGTTCAGCTGGTCACCGAAGGCCGCTCGAACAAGGATATTTCGCGCGAACTCAATCTGAGTGAGCACACCGTACGGAATTATCTGTTTCGCATTTTTAACAAGCTCGGCACGTCTTCACGTCTCGAACTTGCCCTCTACGCTATCAATCAGCGCCAAACTCAAAAATCCCAGCCGGAAGTTCAGCGGGAATCCCAGCGAGAACCGGCGCCTCTTGACCGGGCCAACAGCAAGACCACCGCCGCTTAGAGCATTACTCCGCGCAAGATGACGCTGGCCACGCTGAAATAAATGATCAGCCCGGTCACGTCGACCAGGGTGGCCACAAACGGAGCCGATGCACTTGCTGGGTCCAGCCCACATCGCCGCAGGATAAAAGGCAGCATTGAACCCGCCAGAGTTCCAAACATCACTACGCCGATCAGGCTGCACCCGATGGTCAGCGCAATAATTCCATAGTGCTCGCCATAGGTACCGCGCAGCAGGTGCCACAGAAAAATTCGCGTGATGCCAATCGTTCCCAATATCGCGCCCAGCGCCACGCCGGCCATCAGCTCGCGTCGAATCACCCGGAACCAGTCGCGCAGCCGGATCTCTCCCAGCGCCATCGCTCGAATCACCAGCGTCGTCGCCTGCGAACCCGAATTTCCACCGCTGCTGATGATCAACGGAATGAACAGCGCCAGCACCACTGCACGCGAAATCTCGTCAGAAAAATATCCCATCGCCGTCGCGGTCAGCATTTCTCCCAAAAACAGAACCGCTAGCCAGCCCGCTCTCTTCTTGATCATCTGTACAAAGGTCACGTCCATATAGGGACCTTCCAGCGCCTCCATACCGCCGATCTTCAGGATGTCCTCACTGGCCGCCTGTTGCACTACTCCCGCCAAATCCGCGCTGCTCACGATCCCCAGCATGTGCTGGTGCATGTCCAGCACCGGCACCGCCAGCAGCCGGTGTTTCGCCAATATCTGTGCTACGACTTCTTTGTCCTCGTCCTCTGGCACGAAAACATAGTCTTTGCGCATCGTATCGCGCACCCTTTTGGAGCGGTCCGCCGATACCAGCTCACGGAATGACATCACGCCACGCAAGTGCTGCTCGTCGTCCAGAACGTACGCGTAATAAATCATCTCCACGTTTTCGGCCTGCCGCCGGATCGTCGCGATTGCTTCTTCAACCGTCATTTCGTCGGAAATCCGCACAAACCCCGAGTGCATTAGCCCGGCCGCCTCGTCTTCCGGATAAAGCGAAGGCCGCCCACCTTCCCGGCTCCGCTCCGCCACCACCGTCACTTGTAGGTCTCGCGCCTGATACAAAACCTGTTCGGTAAAGTCCAGCCCCCGGAACCACCGCTTGCGCGATTCCGCCGCTGGCCCGATAAAAACTTGAGTCGCTCCGTTGTCGTGCGCATAGTCGACCAGTGCCCGGGCCGGGTTCTTGCCTTTGATAATCGATGTTTCCACTCGCAAGTCTTCTGCGAAACGCAGGTGCCGCTCCACGGCCTGGCGTTCCGGCACAGGGAGCTTGCTGAAATCTTCCGCCGCGCAGACAAACACTGCCACGCAACTCCCGTGCAGATAATCTGCCACCCGGCGCGCTCTCCGCAGCAGCATCGCGGTTGAGGGATCGGCCGTCACGTTCACCAGGATTCTTTCCGTGCCCGTTTCGGTTTGTTCCCTCTTCTTCGCCGCGGCCCGCGCTTCCAACGCTTGCGCGGTCTGCCGGATCGCCAATTCACGCAATGTCACCAGCGTCGGCTCCTGAAACAGCCGTTCGCTTTCCACCTTCGCTCGCTCCGGCGTATAAATCGCGCCGCGCTCCAGGCGGTGCAGCAGCGCTCGCGGCGTTACGTCGACCATCACCACTTCGTCGGCTTCCTGAAACACCCAGTCCGGTACCGTCTCTCGTAATCGCAACCCGGTGATCTGCAGAATTTGATCGCTCAAACTCGCCAGGTCCTGCACGTTCATCGTCGTTAGGACGTCTGTCCCGCCATCCAGCAGTGCTTGCACGTCCTGCCACCGCCGTTGCCGCTCCGATCCGGGCGCATTGGTATGCGCCAAATCGTCGATGATGCAAACCTTCGGCGCTCGCCTCAGGATCCCCACAACGTCCAGTTCTTCCGTGTGACTGCCGCGACATGCCACCCTTAGCAGTGGAATCGATTCGAATTCCTTCGCCTTCTCATTAACGTCACTTCGCCCCTGCGGCTCCAGAAAGCCCAGCACCACGTCCATGCCGCGCCCCTGCATTTCGTGCGCGTCTTCCATCATCCGGTAGGTTTTTCCAACACCCGCCGCGTATCCCAGGTAAATCTTCAAACGGCCCCGTCGCGTTTTGTGACTCATTGAATCTTCTCTCGCATGAAAAAACCGGAAAGCAAACTAGTGAGGAAATACTCGCACATCCATCCCTCGCGCCGCCCGTACTAGCCGGCTCACGGGACTCCCGAACATTCGCGTGCCCAAATCTTTTTTTGCGCTGTGCCCGACAAATATCTGGCTGACTCCATGGGCGCGCGCATACTGCACGATGGTCGCGACCGGGTCTTCGCCTTCCAGCATTTCCACCAGCAGGCCGCCCGCTCGCGCTTTTGCCAACCCTTCTTCCAGGCTCTTTTGGTCGGTCCCGGAGAGCTTCTCCTGCTTGACGTACACGGCCAGCACATCGCAATGAAAACGCGCCGCGCTCCGCCTCGCGCTCGCGATCATTCCGTCGAAATTCGCCCGCGGCGTCAGGCAAATCAGAAACCTTTCGTGCATCCCCCAGGTTTGTTCGATCCCATGCGAGCGCAAATAACGCTGTAATCCCGCATCGATTACGTCCGCGGAAAGAACCAGCGCCATCTCTCGCAGCGCCGTTCGCCGCTCCTTCCCCTTATCCGTCGGAACATCTACGATCACAATCTCGTCCGCGGTGTTCAGAAATTCGCGCGGAATCGTTTGCGTAACTCTTTTCCCCGTCAGTGTCTCCACCGCGTCGCGTTGGTCTTCGATGTATTGAAGGTTCACCGATCCCACCACGGTGATGCCCGCGTGCAGCAGTTCTTCAACGTCTTGCCAGCGATGCGGGTTTCGGCTTCCCGGCGGATTGTCGTACGCCAATCCATCCACCAGGCAAATGTGAGGCTGCCTCCGTAGAATCGCTTCCACATCCATTACCGGCGCACCCTTGATGCTGCGCGTTGGAACGATCTCCAGCGTGCTGAGTAGCGATTCAATATCCGGGGGAATCTTGCTTTGCAGCGCTCCGACCACCACGTCCTGGCCCCGCTCCTTTCGCCGCCTGCCTTCATCGAACATGCGAAAGGACTTGCCAACGCCTGACGCGTAGCCCAGGAACACTTTTAACCGCCCCGGCCCCACCTGTTTTGCTTCACCCTGGTTCATAGTCCGGCGATTGTAACCGTAAACTCCCGTTTTGTGGGTTGCGCCGTCATCACGATTGAGACTTCTGCCAGAATTTAACCAGTTCGCAAGCCGGAAAACCTAGCGCACCGAAACAGCTCCAAATAGACGTGGAAATTGATTAGCACTCTGCTATCGGAGTTTATGTTTTTATGTTCGTCTCCGTTGCTCTTTGCCTCTCTGCTAAACCAATTTTCGGACATCGCATCCTGCTGAAATCTCGGAAGTTCAAAAGTCGATTTCAAGTAACCCGCTCATTTTCAATGGTTTGCTGCTATACCGGCGTAAGCCCCAACCCTGTCCCGTGCGCAAGCCTTCCTCGCCCTTTTTTCTAAGCCCTTTAGAATCAATACTTACAAAGACGAAGTTCGCTACCCTCTTTACAGTCACTACTTACGAAAAAGCCGCTAGGGATAGCCACCAGCTTCGCTTGCCGCAGATAAATTACCGAGTCGGGTAGTCAGTCGCGGGACTTGTCCGTTCCGGCCGCGCTCGCATTCCAGGAAGCGTCTGCTCTTGCGCCAACTCCAGATGCACCTTTGTCAACTTCTCGTCTGCCATCGCGCCTGCGAGAAACCTTCCAACCTTTCGCCTCATCCTACTCCCCAGAGATTCGGTCCCATTGCTCTCCATGGGTGTATACTCTGGGTCTCGGGAGGCCAACTCATGCAACTCTCCTCGTCGCGGCTGCTGACCGCCGCTTTCGCCGCCCTGCTTGCTTCTGGTTTTGCCTTCGCCCAGTCGCAAGACGCCTCTGGCAGCCAATCAGGCGGCCAGTCCGGCTCGCAAGGTTCGAGCCAATCCACGCAGGATCCTTCGGCTCAGCCGAACATCAATAACCCCGCGCCGCAGCAGCCGGCTCCGCCTCCGCAGGACAAAACTGCCAAAAAGGCGCCGGGCTCTGACGCACCCATCAATTCGCCAGACACCGTCAACCCCAAGAATTCCAAAGAAGACGTCGAAGCTATTGGCAATCGCAGCGTCGGTAAAGGCATCAACTTCTATTCGCTCGAAAAGGAAATCGGGCTAGGCAAGCAGCTCGCGCAGGAAGTCGAACGCTCTTCGAAACTGGTCGATGATCCCGTCGTCACCGAATATGTAAACCGCGTTGGCCAGAACCTCGTCCGCAACTCCGATGCGAAAGTTCCCTTCACCATCAAGGTGATCGACTCTGACGAAGTGAACGCTTTCGCGCTTCCCGGCGGCTTTTTCTACGTTAACAGTGGCCTGATCCTACGCGCCAATGAAGAGTCTGAACTGGCCGGCGTCATGGCCCACGAAATTGCGCACGTCGCCGCCCGCCACGGCACCAAGCAAGCCACCAAAGGCGATCTCGTGCAACTCGCTTCCATTCCTGCGATGATTTTTATTCCTTACACTTGGGCCGGTTATGCCGCCTATCAGGGCATGAACTTCCTGATTCCCATGACCTTCCTGAAGTTCTCGCGCGACGCAGAACGCGAGGCTGACTTCCTCGGCCTGCAATATATGTATAAGGCCGGCTACGATCCGAACTCCTACGTAACTTTCTTTGAGCGCATTCAGGCCGACGAAAAGCGCCGCCCGGGCACCATCGGCAAGGCCTTCTCCACGCATCCTCCGACGCCGGAACGCATCGAGAACACGCAAAAAGAAATCGCGCGCATTCTTCCCGCAAAGCAGGAATACGTCGTTACCTCATCCGAGTTTGATTCCGTGAAGGGCCGTCTGCGCAATATCATGTTCGCGCGCAAAGCGGTGGACAACGGCCCCAACAAGCCGACTCTGCGCACGCGCACCGAACAGACCGACAAGCAGAAGACGCAAACGCAGACCGATCCCAGCAGCGATGACGACCGGCCAACACTGAAGCGCCGAACCGACAACCCATGAAGTCAGAACGTTAAAAATAAAACAAAAAAGAGGCGACTCAATGAGCCGCCTCTTTTTTTCTCTTTTCCCGATTTTTCCAATTCGACTTTCTATTTTCCCTTTTCCGGCCCTACTGGTTGCGACGATGCTCTTCGGGAGCGGCTTGCACACCCATGCGACGCAGTTCCTCGGTGTAGTACTTGCGGTAAAGTACGTCCCACTCTTCACTGCCTTCAATGATTTCTTTTTTCTGCGAAGTAATCTTCTTGCGGACTTCCGTGTCAGCCTTCTCTTCTTCGCGCAACGAGTTGGTTAGCAGTGTAACGATCTGCTGGCGAATGGTGTCGCGGTCTTCAATGAACTCGACGTCGTCGCTGGCCACCAGCACGTCCATGATTTTGTGCGATAACCGAACAATCTTTTCTCGCGTCAGCCTCATTCTTGGACCTTCCCTTGCCGTTTCCCGATGCACTGTTTCGCGCGCATGTGAATGCAGATGAGTCGCAAAAAAATCAACGCAACACCAGTTTCTTATCGCGAGCGAGTTGCGCTTTCACTTTCTTAAACATGTCCTGGTAAGAAATGCCAGAGTTGCGCATCTGCTCCTGATGCTGAATCAAGATCTGGCGAGCCTCTTCGTTGATGCGGTCCTCGACGGTAATTTCTTCGACCATGGATTGGCGGACGCGCTGCGTGACCACTGCCGCATTTTTCACTTCCACCAATTCGCCTTCGTTTAGTTTTTTGACGATTTCCGCCGCCATGTACGAGACAAGATCGCGATTGATCAGCATTCCGCTCCGTTCGGCATAGATGAATACCTTGAAAGGATGTGAACTGAAAATTTTAGCGGCAGAGAGGAAAAACCGCAAGGAAGGCAACGCCGCCTGGTGGATCGGTTTGCGCGACGCACGTTGAAGGGTCTGAGGAGCAGGCGATTTGACCCGTTGGGTGACCCGGCCAGCAGCCAGCCTGGCCGTATACGGATGAGGACGGCTTGAACCCGAAGTGACCAAAACCGCGCGACAAAGTGGCAAAAGTTTGCACACGCCGGCCTGGGGTACAGTATGTTTGCGCCCGGAAAGCACATAAGCCCTTTAGATTCAGTGGAGAAGTGGGCCATAAAAGCTCGTATTCGGACCTGTCCTTTGGTACAGTACATGCTCATTAAGGGTGAGATGCA
>Ga0075424_100006513_pt1 | contig 11245 bp, 13 predicted proteins | sample SoiMethybrSBSTD3_FD_75301 | JGI IMG/M metagenome (GOLD analysis project Ga0075424, IMG submission 75301) | Bulk soil microbial communities from a Populus tree surrounding site in Tennessee, USA - Soil MetaG P. TD hybrid SBSTD3 | ecosystem: Environmental > Terrestrial > Soil > Tree plantation...
GTCGGGATCGGGATCGAGGACCCAGAGGGCTGCCTGCGCTTCATCGGCCGCGTCTTCCGCGACGTTGCGCTCGGCGAGTCGCCGCCGTGGCTGAAGGCGCGCCTGCGGCACGCCGGGGTGCGCGCGATCTCGAATGTCGTCGACGTCACGAACTACGTGATGCTCGCGCTCGGCAGCCCTCTCCATGCCTACGACCTCGATCTGCTGCGCGGCGGGCTCGTCGCGCGCCGTGCGCGCAAGGGCGAGAAGGTGCGAACGCTCGACGGCGTCGAGCGCACTCTGACCGAAGAGGATCTCGTCATCGCCGACGGCGAGCGCGCCGTAGGGCTCGCCGGGATCATGGGCGGCGAGGAGACCGAGGTCTCCTCCTCGACGACGAACCTCCTGCTCGAAGCCGCGAACTTCGAGCCGGTCGGGATCCTGCGCAGCTCCGAGCGACACGCGCTCCGCACCGAGGGGTCGAACCGCTGGGAGAAGGGCGTCGACCCGCACGTCGCAGGCCAGGCGGCGACGTACGCGACACAGTTGATCGTCGAGCTGGGCGGCGCGCGCTGGACCGGGGCGGAGGACGTGCAGGGCGACTTGCCGAAGCCGGCCGTGATCCGGCTGCGGCCGGAGCGCGCCAGCGAGCTCATGGGGCTCGAGGTCGCCGCGGAGGAGCAGAGCGAGATCCTCGGCCGAATCGGCTTCGGGCAGCTGAAGTCCGGCTTCCGCGTCCCGACCTGGCGCGCCCGCGACGTGACGCGCGAGGTAGACCTGATCGAGGAGGTCGCGCGCTTCAAGCTGCCCGAGATCCCGTTCACGCTGCCGCGCCGCGAGGCGATGTTCGGTCGGCTGACCCGCGAGCAGCGCCTGCGCCGGCAGGTCGAGGACGTCCTCGTCGGCGCCGGGTACGCGGAGGCGTACACGCCGTCGTTCGTCGCCGAGGGCGACCTGCAGCTGCCGGAGCCCCTCTCCGCTGAGGCGGCGGCGCTCCGCACCGTCCTCTACGCCTCGCTGCTCGAGCCCGCCCGCCGCAACGCCGGCGCGGGCGAGGAGGACGTCGCACTGTTCGAGATCGCACGGGTCTACCGCGACGTCGGTGCCGAGCTACCGGAGGAGCACTGGCACGTCGCCGGCATCGCTGACGGCGGCTTCGCCGAGGCGAAGTGGGCCGTCGAACAGATCTACTCAGCGATCGGCGTCGAGCCCGCGTACGAGCGGACGAGCCAGCCGCAACTGCACCCGGGGAAAGCCGCGAGCACGACGGAAGGCTGGCTCGGCGAGCTCCATCCGGCCCTGCTCGAGGGCGCCTGGGGAGCGTTCGAGCTCGACCTCGACGCGCTCGCCGAGGCGGCGCCGCCCGTCGTCGCCTTCGAGGAGGTAAGCCCGTACCCCGAGGTGCGCCAGGATCTCGCCTTCGTCGTCGACGAAGAGGTTCCGGCCGCCGACGTCCTCGCTGCGATCCGCGAGGCGGCCGGCGAGCTGCTGCGTGAGCTCGAGGTCTTCGACGAGTACCGGAACCCGGAGACGATCGGCGAGGGGAAGCGGTCGCTCGCGTTCCGGCTCGCCTTCGGCTCCCTCGAGGGGACGCTGACGGACGAGGACGTCGCGCCCGTGCGCGCCTCGATCGTCGACACGCTCGCGACGCGCTTCGACGCCGTCCTGCGGGCTTAGCTAGTCCCGGTGGCGGCGCCGGATCTTCAGCGCCGTCCGGAGGGCGACCAGGGCCCCGGCGACGGCGCCGACCATGACACCGATCTGCTTTCCGCGCTCGGCCGTCTTATCGAGCTCCTCGCGCAGATCGGCGACGGCGTTCGTCAGCTCGCGCCGCTCGTCCGCGATCTCGCGGCGGAGGTCGGACTCACTCGCCATCGCGCAACGACTCCGCGGCGAGCTGGGCCTCCTCCAAGGCCTGCTCGGGTACCGGGCTGGCGCCTTTCTGCAGCATCTGGACGCCGACCAGGCCGAGGATTGTGCCGATCAGGACGAGCGCGCCGCACACGATCAGGAGGGACGCCCAGACCGGCAGCGTGGTCGAAAGGCCGGCGGCGGCTGCCGCAAGAGCGAAGCAGAGCGCCAGGAAGCCCAGGATTACTGCCCCGCCGGTGAGGCCGACGCCTACGCCGACCGCCGCGGCCTTCTTCTTCAGCTCGGCGGTTGCGAGCTGCAGCTCGAGCTCGACGAAGGAGCGCGCGTGATCGGCCACGCGCTTCGTTGCGCCGGAAAGTCCCAGTCCGCTCATCACCGCGTCCTCTTTACCACGACGGGTGCACCGTAACCAACCTCGCGCTAGGAGGGCAGGAAGCGCCCACCCTGCGGTGGAGGCTCGTACGCCCCCAGCTGCGCGTATTCGTCGGCGTCGATCGTGAGGTGGACGGTTCCCTCCTCGATCGCTCCGACCTTTTCCGACGGGACGTAGCGCGGGCGCTCGAGGACCGCGCCGGCGCCGACGGCGAAGCCGTCGAAGATGTCGGCCTCGGGGTCTCCGAGGACCTCGTCGACCGTTCCGACCTCGCTCCCGTCGCTGGCGGCGACGGCCCAGCCGCGCTCGACGATCGTCCAGGCGACGGGATCGGCCATCAGGCGGGACGGCGCCCGACGGCGAAGGTGGCTCCCTGCGTCCCGATCGGGTTCACGTCGCTCAGCGCCCGCGTGATCCGGACGTGGCCCGTGATCCCGGCCTCGTCGAGCCGGGCGAGACAGCGGCCGACCATCCCGGCTGAAGCGCCGTAGCCGCTGTGGCTCGCGCAACGGAAGCCGAAGCCCGGCCGGCCCGTCAACTGCATGGGGTTGATCGGGGCGCACAGCACGGCACCGCGGTCGACGTCGGCGCTCGAGTGGAGCTCGAGCTCGGCGACGAGGTCGCTCCAGTCGGACGGGAGCGCCTCTAGGGCTGCCCGCCACTCGGCCGCGAGCGAGCGCGCGACCCAGGGCTCCTCCGGCTCCGGGCGCAAGTCTCGGGTCCCGACGAGCTCGAGACGTCCGACGATGCCCTCCTCGTCGATCCGCCGGAGAAGACGTCGCGCAGCTTCGGGTCCGATGCTGGTCCCCTGCGTCGAGACGTTGAACCGGATCAGCGTGGCTCCGACGCCCGGCTGCGCCGGCCCGAGCAGCGCAGCCGCGCGGGATCGGGCCGCCCCGTCCCTGATCGCGAGACTCAGCGTGACCTCGGTCCACCTTGGATCCAGGCCACTTTCGACACGGTTCCAGCGCTCGGCAAGCGGCACGGCGGGAACCGTACACTCGGGCCGGTGGCGAAGGTGGAACAGAGAGCCAGCCTCGCGAAGGACGATCTCCACGACGTGCTGCGGGAGATGCTGCTCATCCGCCGGTTCGAGGAGAAAGTCGAGGAGCGCTTCCGGGCGGGCGAGCTGCCCGGGTTCCTCCATGTCGCCATAGGCCAGGAGGCATGCGCCGTCGGCGTCTGCCGCGCACTCGAGGACGGCGACGTCATCGCCTCGACGCACCGCGCGCACGGCCACACGCTCGCGAAGGGGACGCATCCGAACGAGCTCATGGCCGAGCTGTACGGCAAGCAGGAGGGCTGTTCGCACGGCTACGGCGGATCGATGCACCTGTACGACATCGAGCGCGGGAACATGGGCGCCAACGCGGTCATCGGCGGCGGCCTACCGCACATCACCGGCGCTGCGCTGGCGTTCCAGATGCGCGGCGAGCCCCGAGTCGCCCTTGCGTTCTTCGGCGACGGGGCAACGAACATCGGCACGTTCCACGAGGCGCTGAACCTCGCGCAGCTCTGGAAGGTGCCGGCGGTGTTCGTGCTCGAGGACAACAAGTGGGCCGAGTCGACGCCGGAGTCGCAGCACTCCCCGATCCGCGATCTCTCCGCGCGCGCGAAGGCGTTCGGCATGAAGACGCTAAAAGCCGACGGACAGGACGTCGAGGCGGTGTACAAGGCGACACGGCAGGCACTCGACCACGCGCGCTCCGGCAAGGGGCCGGTCTTCCTGCACCTCGACACGGTGCGCTTCAGCGGCCACTACATCGGCGATCCGCAGGTGTACCGCGACCGCGAGGAGGCCAAGGAGCTGCGCGCGACGCGCGACCCGGTCGAGCTGCTGCGCGCCAAGCTCGACGTCTCGGACTCCGACTTCGCCGAGGTCGACTCCGAGGTGACCGAGATCGTCGAGGCGGCGGTCGAGTTCGCGAAGAACGGCACCGACCCGGCGCCGGAAGACGCCCTCAAGAACATCTATGCCTGAGCTGACTTATCGCGAGGCCGTCCGCGACGCGTTGTCCACGGCAATGCGTCAGGACGACGACGTCTTCATCATGGGCGAGGACATCGCCGAGATGGGCGGCTCGATGGGCGTCACGGCCGGGATGCTCGAGGAGTTCGGCAGGGAGCGCGTGCGCAACACGCCGATCTCGGAAATGGCGCTCGCCGGTACGGCGATCGGCGCCGCGATGCAGGGCATGCGCCCGGTCGCCGAGATCATGTACGAGGACTTCCTGACGCTCGCAGCCGAGCAGGTCGTGAACCAGGCCGCGAAGCTCCGCTACATGTCCGGCGGGCAGCTCACGGTACCGGTCGTCTTCCGCACCCAGGGCGGCGCCGGCTGGTCGCCGGGCGCGCAGCACGCGCAGCAGCTCGAGGCGTGGTTCGTCCACATCCCCGGGCTCAAGGTCGTCTTCGCCTCCACGCCGGAAGACGTGCGCGGGCTCCTCTGGTCGGCGATCTACGACGACAACCCCGTCGTCTTCTTCGAGCACCGAACGCTCTACCCGATCAAGGGCGACGTGCCGCAGGAGATCGAGCCGATCCCGATCGGGCGCGCCCGCGTGCATCGCGAGGGCGAGGACGTGACCGTGATCGCGACCGGGCGGCTCGTTCACGAGAGCTTGAAGGCCGCGGAGGAGGCGGAGGGCGCAGGGATCTCGGTCGAGGTCGTCGACCCCCGCACACTGCAGCCGCTCGACGAGGAGACGCTCGTCTCGTCCGTCAAGAAGACGAACCGGGCCGTCGTCGCGCACGAGGCGGTGACGCGGATGGGCTTCGGCGCCGAGGTTGCGGCCGTGCTCCAGTACCAGGCGTTCGACTGGCTCGACGCGCCGATCGAGCGCGTGGGCGCGAAGTTCTCGCCTCTCCCGTTCGCGCCGGTGATGGAGAACTTCGTCGTCCCTCACGCCGACGACGTGCTCGCCGCGATCAAGCGGACGGTGGGCAAAGGCTGAGCTGTGGCGACCGAGGTCATCCTTCCGCGGCTGGGCCAGGGCATGGAGTCGGGCACCATCGTCCGCTGGCTCAAGTCGGAGGGCGAGCCGGTGGAGAAGGGCGAGCCGCTCTTCGAGCTCGACACCGACAAGGTGACGCAGGAGGTCGAGGCCGAGGCGGCCGGCGTCCTGCTCAAGATCGCCGTTCCCGAGGGGGAGGTGCCGGTGGGGCAGACGGTGGCGTTCATCGGCTCCGAGGGCGAGGACGTTCCCGAGGTGGCCGCTGCCGCGCCGACCGAGGAGGACGCCCAGAAAGAGGCCCAGAAAGAGACGACGTCGAGCGAGCCGGAGCGTGCGCAGGAGGCGCAGGAGGCGCCGCAGCAGGCGACGATCGCGTCGGGCAACGGCCGGATCAAGGCGTCGCCGCTCGCGCGCCGTATGGCGCGGGAGCGCGGCATCGAGCTGTCGGGAATCCGCGGCACCGGCCCCGACGGTCGGATCGTCGCCGAGGACGTCGAGCGCGCGGAGGCGGGCGGCCCGACGGCTCCTGTGTCTGCACCGGCTCCGGCCCCGACGGGCGAGCTCGAGCGGATCCCGCTCTCGAACGTCCGCAAGACGATCGCCCGCCGCCTCACCGAGGCATGGCAGATCCCGGTCTTCCAGCTCCAGGCCTCGGCCGACATGACCCGCGTGAACGCCCTCGTCGCCAGGCTCCGCGAGCGAGACCCAGACGTGCGCATCACTGTCACGGACGTTCTCACGAAAGTGTGCGCGCAGGCGCTCATGCGTCATCGCGAGGTGAACGCTGAGTTCACCGAGGACGCCATCCTTCTCCATCCGAGCGCCAACATCGGCCTCGCCGTCGCCGCGCCGCAAGGCCTCGTCGTGCCGGTGATCCGCGGTGCGGAGCGGCTCTCCCTCACCGAGATCGCCGGAGTGCGCGCCGACCTCGTCGGCCGCGCGCGTGAGGCGAAGCTGCGTGCGGAGGACCTCGAGGGCGGCACGTTCACGATCTCGAACCTCGGCATGTACGCGGTCGAGAGCTTCACCGCCGTGCTGAACCCACCGCAGGCGGCGATCGTCGCCGTCGGCGCGACCGAGGAGCGCGTGGTTCCCGTCGGCGGCGAGATGGTTGTGCGGCCGATGGTCACACTGACGGCCACGTTCGACCATCGCGCAGTCGACGGCGCCCCGGCGGCCGCCTTCCTCCAGACGCTGAAGGAGAGCCTCGAGGACCCGGGGCTCGCGCTGTAGAACTCTCCCATGGCGCCTACGGTCTGGTACCACGTCCGGAACCTCGACGACGGCCGCCGCTTCTACCAGGACGTGCTCGGCTTCGAGGAGCTCGCCGTCGACTTCGAAGCACGCTGGTCGGAGCTGCGACGCGGCGAGATGGAGATCGGGCTCGCGGAGGGCGAGCCGACCGACGAGGGAGTCGCGCACGTCGACGTCACCGACCTCAAGGAGGAGGCCGACCGCCTCCGCGAGGCGGGGGTCGAGGTCGGGATCGTCCTCGAGCTGACGGGCGAGATGCGTCTCCTCGACGTCTACGACCCGGACGGCAACCGGATCCAGCTCGCCCAGGAACTGCGTGACTGATGCTTCGCCCGGTCGACCAAATGGACATGCGCTTCCTGCGCGACATGCTTCGCCACGCATACCACTGGCGGATGGGCGATCCCGATCTGCCGGTCTACCGCTACGTCAAGAACTGGGGCCGGCGTGGCGACGCGGGCGTGATCGCATCCGCCGGCCCGAACGCCTACGGCGCGGCGTGGTACCGACTTTTCCCGGCCTCGGCCCCCGGGTTCGGCTTCGTGGACGAGGAGACGCCCGAGCTGACGATCGCCGTGGTCCCGAGCAAGCGCGGACACGGCACCGGCGCTGAGCTGCTCGAGGCATTGCTCGCGCGCGCCCGCGAAGACGGTTTCGCGCAGATCAGCCTCAGCGCCGAGCCGGGCCAGACGGCGTTTTACGAGAAGTACGGCTTCCGTGAGCTCCGGCGCGAGGACGGAACCGTGACGATGGTCGCGGAGCTCTGATTACCCTCCACTGGAGCGAGAGAGGGAGATGAGCATGGAAGTTGACGTCGCCGTCCTCGGGGGCGGCCCCGGCGGCTACACCGCTGCCATCCGCGCCGCGCAGCTCGGCGCGAAGGTCGCCTGCATCGAGCGAGAGCCCGAGCTCGGCGGCACGTGCCTGCGCGTGGGTTGTATCCCCACCAAGGCGTGGGTGCAGACCGCGTTCGCGCTCAAGGAGGCCGAGGAGCACTTCGCGAAGTTCGGCGTCGCGGTCGGGGAGGCGAAGCTCGACTTCGCCGCAGCAAACGTGTGGAAGGCGGGCGTCTCCAAGCAGATGACCTCGGGCGTCGCGAGCCTGTTCAAGGCGAACGGCGTCGAGTGGGTGGAGGGCACCGGCCGCTTCGCCGACGCGAATACGATCGCAGTCGAGGGCGGGGAGAACGTCTCCTTCCGCTCGGCGATCATTGCGACCGGCTCGTATCCGCTCCGGCCGCCGATCGAAGGGCTCGACTCGTCGCGCTGCGTCGACTCGACCGGCCTGCTCGCGCAAGAACAGGTGCCGCGGCGACTCGTCGTCCTCGGCGGCGGGATCATCGGCTGCGAGTTCGCCTCGATCTTCAACCGCTTCGGTTCCGAGGTGACGATCATCGAGATGCTCACCCTCATCCCGCAGGAGGACGAGGACGCGAGCCAGGAGCTGGCGAAGCAGTTCGGCAAGCGCGGCATCACGCTCCACCTCGGGAAGCAGTGCACGCACGTCGACGACGACGGCTCGCAGCTGACCGTCCACTTCGGCGACGGCGAGACGGTGCAGGCCGACCTCATGCTCGTCTCCGTCGGCCGTGGCCCGCTGGTCGAGGGGATCGGCCTCGACCAGGCTGGTGTCCAGTTCGACCGACGCTCAGGCATCGCCGCCGACGAGCACCGGCGGACGACCGTGCCGCACATCTACGCGGTCGGCGACTGCGCCGGCTACTGGCAGCTCGCCCACACCGCGTTCCGCGAGGGCGAGATCGCTGCGGAGAATGCGATGGGCCACGAGGCGGTCTTCAACAATCGCGCGATCCCGCGGCCGATCTACACGGATCCCGAGATCGCCGCCGTCGGCCTCACCGAGGCGCAGGCGCGCGAGGAGTACGGCGACGATGTGGCAGTCGGCCGGTTCCCGTGGGTCGCGAATGCGCGCGCCGTGATGCAGGACGAGACGGTCGGCTGGGTGAAGTCGATCCACGAGACGCGGTACGGCGAGCTGCTCGGGCTCGTGATGGTCGGCCCGCACGTGACCGACATGGTCGAGGCGGGCGTCGTCGCGATCGACGCCGAGTCGACGGTCGAGACGGTCGCGGACGGCATCGCGCCGCATCCGACGCTCTCCGAGGCGATCAAGGAGGCGGGGCTCGTCGCGCTCGGTCGCCCGATCCACATCCCCAACCGCAAGCCGCGCGCGGCCGCCACTGCATAGCGCGGCGCCACGGAGGATAGGAGGAGCCAATGACAATCGTGAACAGACGCAACGCAGTCGTCGGCTTCGTTGCAATCAAAGTCGGAAAAACCGTCGCGCGCCGCAAGGCAAAGCAAGTCGGCGGCAAGCTGGTCCCGCCCTACGGCAAGAACAGCAAGAACGGCAAGAAGAGCGATTGAGCCTCTTCCGCTCCTCGATCGACGGGCTTGTCCCCTACGAGCCGGGCAAGCCCGTCGACGCGGTGCAGCGGGAGCTCGGGCTGGAGCGCGTCGTCAAGCTCGCCTCCAACGAGGGGCCGTTCCCACCGTTTCCCGGGGCACTCGAGGCGATGCAGCGCGCCGCGCTCGAGCTCAACCGCTATCCGGACGGCGGCGCCTGGGCGCTCCGGACCGAGCTTGCCGAGCGGCACGGCGTCGTCTTTGACGAGCTGATCGTCGGGGCGGGCGCCGACGGGATCATCGACCTGCTGGCGCAGGCGACGCTCGACCCGGGCGACGAGGTCGTCTGCGGCTGGCCGTCGTTCCCGAGCTACGTCCTCACGGCCGCGAAGCTCGGCGCCGAGGCCCGCCGCGTGCCGTTGCGCGACCACACGTACGACCTCGACGGCCTGCTCGCCGCGATCGGGCCGAAGACGAAGCTCGTCTACGTTTGCCACCCGAACAACCCGACCGGCACGGCCAACGGCAGCGCCGAGCTGCTCGCGTTCCTCGACAAGCTGCCGGAGCACGTCCTCTGCGTCCTCGACCAGGCGTACTTCGAGTACATCGACGACCCGGACTACGTCGACGGCCTCGACCTCTTCCGGGAGGGCCGGCGGATCGCCGTGCTGCGCACGTTCTCGAAGATCTACGGGCTCGCCGGCCTGCGCGTGGGCTGGGCCGTGGCGCCGGCGGACGTCTCCACGGCGACGAGCAAGGTGCGCCGCGCGTTCGACGTCGCGGCGACTGCGCAGGCGGCCGCGCTTGCAAGTCTCGACGACCCGCAGGAGATCAAGCGGCGCCGGCAGCTCAATGCTGAGGGCCGCGACCGACTGGCCGAGATCCTGCGCAGCCATGGGCTCGAGCCGGTGGTCCCGGCTCGCGGCAACTTCCTCTTCGCCGATGTCGGCGGAGGGCGGGCGTTGTTCGAGCGGCTGCAGCGGGAGGGCGTCATCGTCCGTCCGCTCGACAGCTTCGGCGCACCGGAGGCGATCCGCGTCACCGTGGGCACGCCGGAGGAGAACGAGTTCTTCGCGGTCGGGTTGGGACACGTCCTTTCGGGCGTCTCGTAACCAGCCTGCATCGGTGGTACGTTCGGGCACAAGCCGGTGAGGTTCAGCTCCGCCCAGCTCACGCCGCTCAGGCTCCCGGGGTTCCGGAACCTCTTCTTCGCGACGCTCGCTTCGAGCGCGGGGACGCTGATCGCAGCCGTCGCGCTCGCGATCGACGTCAAGGCGCGGACGAACTCGGGCCCCTGGGTCGCCGCTGTGGTCGTGGTCGAGTTCCTCCCGACGGTCGTCGTCGGGCTCCTGCTCGGGCCGCTCCTCGACCGCCTGGAGCGCCGCTCGCTGATGATCGTCGCCGACGCCGTCCGGGTCGGGGTCTTCGTGGCTCTCCCGTTCGCACCGAACGCGGCGACAGTCGTCGCCCTCGCGGCCGTAGCCGGTCTCGCGACCGGCTTCTTCCGCCCGGCCGTCTATGCCGGGGTTCCGAACCTCGTTCCTGACGTGGAGCTACCCCGCGCGAACGCGTTGCTCCAGGGGATCGAGAACCTCAGCTGGGCTGTGGGGCCACTTCTGGGCGGCGCTCTGACCGCCGCGGCGGGCCCTTCGGCCGCGTACGCGATCAATGCGGCATCCTTCCTCGTCTCCATCGTGCTCGTGGTGCGGATCCCGGCGCGCCTGCTGCAGAGCGAGCGCGCGTTGTCGCGCGGCCACTGGCGCGACCTGAGTGACGGCTTCAGCGCGGCGCTCAGCTCGCCCTCGATGCGGGCTGTGCTCGTCGCCTGGGGTATCGCCTCGCTTGCGACGGGGGCCGCCAACGTCGCCGAGATCTTCCTCGCCCAGCACACCTTCTCCGCCGGAGACCTGGGTTACGGGCTCCTCTACAGCGCGATGGGCGCCGGCCTCGTGCTCGGCAGCTTCTTGAGCGCGGCGGTGCTCGCCCGCTCCGGGGTCGCGCGCACCTACGGTGCGAGCCTCACGCTGATGGCGATGGGCTACCTCGGTGCGGCGTTGAGCCCGAACGTCTGGGTTGCGGCCTTTTGCGTGCTCTTCGCCGGCCTGGGGAACGGGGCAGCTATCGCCTGCAACGCGCTGCTTGTCCAGCGCGGCACCTTCGACCTGATGCGCGGCCGGGCCCTCACATTCGTGATGAGCATCACGTTTGTCCTCGTCGGCGTCGGCAACGGAGTCGGAGGGCTGCTCCTCAACCGGACGAGTCCGCGTTGGATTTGGGCAGCTTGCGGCCTGGGGTTGCTGGTGGCCGCCGTCGCCGGGAGGCTGCTCGCGCGCAATCTCAAGGGCGAGACGCCTGCGGAGGACGAGGTGCGGTCCGAGGCCAGGCGGCCCGCGGTAGCCGCGCACTAGAGTCCGCGCGGTGCCAGGCCGCCGCGACTGGACGCGTGA
>Ga0075424_100006514_pt1 | contig 11245 bp, 10 predicted proteins | sample SoiMethybrSBSTD3_FD_75301 | JGI IMG/M metagenome (GOLD analysis project Ga0075424, IMG submission 75301) | Bulk soil microbial communities from a Populus tree surrounding site in Tennessee, USA - Soil MetaG P. TD hybrid SBSTD3 | ecosystem: Environmental > Terrestrial > Soil > Tree plantation...
TTCTTCACGCTGCAGAATTCCAACATGGTCGGCCGTCTGAATCCGGAGACCGGCGACATCAAGCTGATCACGGTTCCAACGCCGGATTCGAAGCCATACGGCATCAAGGTCGATGCCGAGGGTGCCATCTGGTTCTCGTGCAACGGCGCGCCCTGCATCTACAAGATGGACCCGGAGACGATGGCGCTGAAGGAATACAAGCTTCCGCTCGGCGGCACGACGGTCCGGCGCCTCGACATCGCCGAGGACGGCATGATCTGGTACGTGAATTCGGGCCGCGGCCGGATCGGCCGGCTCGATCCGAAGAACGGCCAGGCCACGGAATGGGATTCGCCCAGCGGTCCGCGCTCGCATCCCTATGCGATCGTCGTGATGAACGGCGGCGTCTGGTACAACGAGTCGGGCGTGCGGCCTGATCCGCTGGTCCGCTTCGACATCAAGACCGAGACCTTCCAGAGCTGGGCGATTCCGTCAGGCAGCATCTATTCCGGCATCTGGCGGCACGGGCGCTCGACGCGGGAGGGCAACCTGCTGATTCACCAGAGCGCCACCAACCGCATCATCCAAGTGACGCCGAAGCAAAAGGCGGCATCGCGCTAGGCTAATCCATCGTTTTGATTGAGCCCTGGACCGCGTCCGATTCTGTCGGGCCCGGTCCAGGGTTTTTCATTTCAATTTGATCAGTACGGACGAGAGAAATCCCGTCGCTCCCCGCCGGCCGGTTGGCGCTTCGGCGCTCGGTGTTGAAGGTCCTGAAGGCCTGTGGCAAACGGTCGCGCCGGAGGCTACAATCACCGCGTTGGTTTGAAACCCCAAGGATGGCGCGACCCGGGGTAGCGCCGTACACCGAAGCTCGACGGAGATACAATGAAGAATCTGTCGTTTTCCGCATTGATAGCGTTTGCGTCCCTCTGCACAGTCCTTCCCGCTCAGGCTCAGGTCGTGCAGCCCGACCCCAGCCAGCCTGGCGGATTTCCCCTCAAGGACGGCGCAGCGAAGCCGGTCATCCAGGAAAAGTGCGTGGCCTGCCATGACCTGCGGCGGGTTGTGAACGCCAACAAGGACGCCGAGGAATGGCGCGAAACGGTTTTCATGATGAAGGCGGCAGGCGCGCTGATCGACGACGCGCAGGTCAAGCAGATCTCTGATTATTTCGTCGCCAACTATCTGGGCCTCGAGCGGCCGAAGCCGGTCATCGTTCCTGGACCCGTCAATGTGCGCTTCAAGACCTGGAACACGCCGACGCCTGGCTCGCGTCCGCACGATCCGCTGGCGACGCCTGATGGCGCGATCTGGTGGGCCGGTCAGTTTGCCAACAAGCTCGGCCGGCTTGATCCGCAGACCGGCGAGATGAAGGAATACCCGATCCCGGTAAAGGCGGGACCGCACGGCCTGATCAACGACAAGGACGGCAACATCTGGTACGCCGGCAACTTCGGCGGTCATATCGGCAAGCTCGACGTCAAGACCGGCGAGTTCAAGTACTACAACATGCCCGATCCGAAGGCGCGTGATCCACACACCCCGCTGTTCGACAAGGACGGCATCCTGTGGTTCAGCGTGCAGAACGGCGGCTTCATGGGCCGGCTCGATCCCAAGACCGGCGATATCAAGCTGTTCACGCCGGTCGGCGCACCCGGTCAGCAGCCCTATGCGCTGCGCTTCCTGTCTGACGGCCGCCGGCCCTGGTTCAGCTACTTTGGCTCGAACAAGATCGCGACCATCGATCCCGATACGCTGCAGCTGAAGGAATATGTGCTGCCTGATGCCAAGACCAAGATCCGTCGGATGGTCGTGACCTCCGACGACATGATCTGGTTTGGCGACTGGTCGAACGGCAAGCTCGTGCGCTTTGACCCGAAGACCGGCAACACGAAGGAATATCAGGGCCCCGGCGGGCAGCTCGCCCAGCCCTACGGCATGGCCGTGATCGACGACGTCATCTGGTACACGGAGTCGAACCTGCGCCCGAACACGCTCGTGCGCTTCGACCCCAAGACCGAGAAGTTCCAGACCTGGGAGATGCCGCTTGGCGGCGGCATCGTGCGCCACATGTTCGTGACGCGTGACAACAAGATCGCGATGGCGCTGAGCGGCGTCAGCGCGGTTGGCCTGGTCGAGATCCTGCCGTCGAACTCGAACTGAGGTTTGACGGACTTACAATTGAAGGGCGCGGTCGTTGCGGCGACTGCGCCCTTTTCTTTGGAAGGTCTGGCGTGGCTCTTGGTATTGGTGCGCCGTGTAGCCCGCATTGAGCGAAGCGAAATGCGGGAGTGACCGAACCCTCGGCGAATATCATTCCCCGGATTTCGCTGCGCTCAATCCGGGCTACGAACTACGCCGCCGCAGTCGGCGCTGGGGTATTGAGGTCGACGAAGACCTGGCCGTCGCGCACCTCGGTCTTGTAGGTCTTGAGCGCGATGAAGCAGGGCGACTCCGTAGCCTTGCCGCTCGGCACATGGAATTTGCCGAAGTGGAAGGTGCACTCGATCTCCTCGCCGTCGAGCGTACCGTCGGCGAGATCGGCCATGCCGTGAGTGCAGCGCGCCTCGGTGGCGTAATAGGTCCCGTTGATATTGTAGATAGCGACGAGCTCGTCGCCGACCTCGCGGCTGATCACGCCATTCTCGGGGACATCGGTGGCAGCACAGACTTGAACGGCAGGCATATTGCTCTCGGGCTCTCACGGCAAAGTGGGCGGTTACCCGTGCTTTAGCGGCATGGCCAAAAAGTGCAAGGGGGCGGAAGAAAGGGCCGGGACCAGCAAGTGCCCGAATAGGTGGCGAGCAGGGCGCCGCAGCCATCCGCGGCCCAGATTGACCCGCTTTCCGGGCGCCCTATAACGTAGCTCCGAAGCCCATCCCAATGAGAGCGAACAATGTCCGCCCGCTCCTACATTGTCGACGACCGCGAGAAGAAGACGTTCCTGCTCGACCGCGAGGTGCTGGTCTCCGACGACATCCTGCGCCAGGAGATGTCGCGCATCTTCGGCCGCTGCTGGATCTATGTCGGGCACGATTCCGAGCTGAAGAAGCCCGGCGATTACCGCTCCCGCAAGGTAGCGGGCCGCCCGGTGATCTTCGTGCGCGACCAGGCCGGCAAGGTCCATTGTCTGTTCAACACCTGCCGGCACCGCGGCGCCATCGTGTGTACCCAGCGCGACGGCAACGCCCGCCGCTTCATGTGCATTTACCATGGCTGGACTTACGGCAATGACGGCAACCTGATCCGGGTGCCGGGCGACGACGCCTATGCGGAGAGCTTCGAGAAGAGTGGCTTCGGCCTCAAGCGGCCGGCCCGCTTCGAGCAGTACCGCGGCTTCTGGTTCATGTGCCTCGATGCGGACGCGCAGCCGCTCGGCGACTATCTCGGCCGTGCCAAGGACTACATCGACCTCGTCGTCGACCAGTCGCCGTCAGGCCAGATGGAAATCATTGCTGGCGTGCAGGAATACGACGTTGCCGCCAACTGGAAGCTGATGGTGGAGAACAGCGTCGACGACTATCACCTGCCGTCCACGCATTCGACCTGGCTCAATTTCATGGCCAATTCCGGGGTCAAGATCGAGCCGCCGAAGGAAGCCGGCCTGGTGCTGCCCACCAAGGGGCTCGCGATCGAGCTCGGCAACGGCCACTTCACCACCGACAACGTCAATTTCCGCGGCCGACCGGTGGCGAAGTGGATCCCGCTCTATGGCGAGGCCGCCAAGCCCGAGATGGACGAGATCCGGCGCGAGCTGGTCACGCGCCTGGGCGAGGAGCGGGCGCGCCGCGTGGCCGACACCAACCGCAATCTCGTGATCTTTCCGAACCTCGTGATCAACGACGGCTCCTCGGTGACTGTGCGCACGTTCTATCCGGAAGGCGCCGGCAAGATGCATGTCACCGCGTGGGCGCTTGGCCCAGTGGAGGAGAGCGAGAACGCGCGGGCGCGCAGGCTCGATGCGTTCCTCACCTTCTACGGCCCGGGCGGCTTCGCCACACCCGACGACGTCGAGGCGCTCGAGCTCGTTCAGCAGGGACTCGCCAACTGGCACGAGGACCGCTGGTCCGAGATGTCACGCGGCATGGGCAAGGAGGGCGAGCAGCTCAACAGCGACGAGCATCACCTGCGTATCTTCTGGCGGCGCTGGAACGAGCTGATGGGAGCGCCGGCATGACGATCGCGACCCGCACCGTGGTCACCCGGCAGGAGGTGGAGGATTTCCTCTACAACGAGGCCGCGCTGCTCGACGAATGGAAGCTTGATGATTGGCAGGCGCTGCTGGCGGATGACGCCACCTACTACGTGCCGCCCAACGACCAGCCCGAGGGAAGTCATCGCAATACGCTGTTCCTGGTCGCCGACGACCGTGAGCGGATTCGACAGCGGGTGATCCGCATCAACGATCCCAACTGCCACGCCGAGTTTCCGAAGTCGCGCACGCGGCGAACGATCGCGAATGTGCGCATCCTCGGCGTCGAGGGCGATCTCGTCACGGTGACGGCGAACTTCGTCTGCTACCGTTTCCGCCGCTACGAGCGCGTGCGCGAATATGTCGGCGAGTATCGCTACATCCTGCGGCGCACAGGCGACACGTTCCGGATCAAGGAGCGCCGCGTCCTGATCGACGCCCATGAGCTCGGCTCCCTCGGCTCGGTGAGCTTCATTTTGTGAAACTTCCTTGGCTTTCGCCCATGCTAGCGGCTTTAGCACCACGCGTGCCGCAGACTCGGCCTGCTCCCTCCCCCCTTGCGGGGGAGGGGTGGTTCCGAACTCGGTATTTGCCGTCACCCCTCTCCCTGTCCCTCCCCCGCAAGGGGGGAGGGAACGATGTGGCGCTGTTCTTCGCATCGCCAGACATGCATTTGCGAGCCGCGTCGATATGAATCGTTCCTGGAAATTCAAAGGAAACACCCATGGCTAACCTCGACATGCTGCTCGAAGAGATCGTCACCGCCAACCGCATCCTGGCGCATGAAGGCGTCGTCGACTCGTTCGGACATGTGAGTGCGCGCCATCCCGACAATCCCAAGCACTTCCTGCTCTCGCGGGCGCGGGCGCCCGAGCGCATCGAGAAGGACGACATCATGGAGTTCACGCTCGAGGGTGAGCCGGTGGATGCGCGCGGCCGGGCGCCCTATCTCGAGCGCTTCATTCATGGCGGCGTCTACGAGGCGCGGCCGGATGTGCACTCGGTCGTGCACAACCACAGCCCGAGCGTGATCCCGTTCGGCATCACCGAGCGCAAGCTCAAGCCGCTTCTGCACATGTGCGCCAATATCGGCCACGAGGTGCCGACCTGGGACTCCCATGACAAGTTCGGCGACACCGCGCTGCTGGTCGAGAGCGTGGACATGGGCCGCGATCTCGCGCGTGCGATCGGGTCACGCCCGAGCATCCTGATGCGCGGCCATGGCGCCACCGTTGCGGCGTCGAATGTCCGGCACGCCGTATTCATCTCGATCTACCTTGAGGTCAACGCCAAGCTGCAGATGCAGGCGATGGCGATGGGCGACATCAAGTTCCTCACCCCGGGTGAGGTCGACAAGGTGATCTCGCGCACCGGCCCCTACACCCTCAACCGGGCCTGGGAGAACTGGTGCCGGCGGGCCGGCCGGCCCTATCAGGCGGAATTGGCCTGAGAATCCGATTTCGGACGGCGGCAGCGACATTTTTGATCCGCGGTCGCCGGTGCGGCGGCAAGCCGCGATGTGCTATATGGCCCGGCGCACCCCATGTTCTTGGCATATCGTTCTTGGGGTATCGAAGGGACGGAAGCCTCATGGCGGTCGCGACAGCGTTAACGGCAGTCAAGCCATCCGGTCCCGAAGCCGCGGCCGGCACGGCCATCCTGGCCGTCGACAACATTACCAAGCGGTTCGAAACCCCGGAGGGAGCCGTCATCGCGGTTGACGGCGTTTCGCTGTCGGTCGCGCCGGGCGAGTTCGTCGGCGTGATAGGGCCCTCGGGCTGCGGCAAGTCGACGCTTTTCAATATCATCGGCGGTCTGCTCGACGGCTATGAGGGCACCGTCAAGGTGGCCGGCGACCTGGTGCAGGGTCCGCATCCGGCGATCGGGATGATCTTCCAGGAGGAGTCGACCTTCCCGTGGCGGACGGTGATCGACAACGTCGCCTTTCCGCTGGAGATCGCAGGCGTGGCCAAGCGCGAGCGCTACGAGCGGGCGAAGCACTTCGTGTCGCTGGTGGGCCTCGACGGCTTCGAGCGGCGCTATCCGGCGGAGCTCTCCGGCGGCATGCGCCAGCGCGTCTCGATGGCGCGCACTCTCGCGGCGCAGCCGAAGATCCTGCTCATGGACGAGCCGTTCGCGGCGCTCGATGAACAGACGCGGCTTCTGCTCGGCGACAAGGTGCTGCAGATCCAGCAGGAGCTCAAGCAGACCACGCTGCTCATCACCCACAATATCACCGAGGCAGTGCAGCTCTCTGACCGCATCCTGGTGATGACCTACCGGCCCGGCAAGCTCAAGCGCATGATCAAGATCGATCTGCCGCGGCCGCGCACCTCCGAGATCGTCTCGAGTGAGGCGTTCGGCCGCTACGTGGCACAGATCTGGAGCGACCTGCGCGAGGAGGCAAGCCGCGGGCTGCGCGCCGACGAAGCCGCCAAGCTTCAGCAGGGCGGCTAGTCATGAGCGCGAACATGCGAGTCTCGGTGATGAGGCTCGGGGCAGGGCCTTTCCGCGATTTCGGCCGGCTCCCTCTCACCTATGGGGAGAGGGAGTCACGCCGTGCCGTGATGCCAACTCGTGCCTATCACGAGCGTGCGAAACAATGGGGCATGCGTCGGCAATGACTGCGCAGGCGATCACCAAGACGCGCTGGTTCCCGGCCGTGCTCGGGTTCGGCACGGTCTTCGCCGCTATGCTGTTAGTTGAGCTGCTCATCCGCCTTGGCCTGATCAATCGCTTCATCGTGCCGCTGCCCTCGGACATCTTGGCGGCGTTGCCGCGCGTGATCATCGAGGAGCACGTGCTCTCGCGCTTCCTGCTCACGGCCGCGGAGGCGTTCTCGGCGAGCATCCTCGTCACCATTTTCGGCGTTGCCGGCGGCGTGCTGCTCTATCAGTTCCGCCTGCTGCGGGAGGCGACCGAGACCTGGGTGGCGGCGGTTGCGGCCGCGCCGCTCGTGCTCATCTATCCGCTCTATCTCGTCATCTTCGGGCGCAATGCCACGACCATCGTGGCGATGGGGTTCACCGCCGGCATTGCGCCGGTGACGCTGAAGACGCTGGAAGGCCTCGCCGGCACGCGGCGCGTTCTCATCAATGTGGGGCGCAGCTTCAATCTCACACCCTGGCAGCAGTTCTGGAAAATTCTCTTCCCGGCGGCGTTGCCGACGATCTTCGTCGGCATGCGACTCGGCCTCATCTTCGCGCTGATCAATATCGTGGGCGTCGAGTTCCTGATCAATTTCGGCGGGCTGGGGCAGCTCATCAACGAGCTCGCGGAACGCTACGATCTCGCTGGCACCTACGCCGCGATCCTGTTCGTGATCCTGATCAGCATCAACGTGTTTGTTCTCACCGAATGGCTGGAGCGATGGCTGAGACCGGTCGAATGACATTGCCGAAGGCGGCGCCGCGCTGGGTACAGCCGGTCACGGCGCTGCGCATCGCCATCATCGTGACCATCCTCGCCTGCTGGGAGGCGCTGGCGGCCTCGGGCCTGCTTTATCGCGACGTGGTGCCTTCGCTGTTCGCGATCGGCAAGGCGCTGTTCAACCTCCTGACCGTGCCGGACATGCCGGTCGACCTCTCGCGGCTCGGGCTGCAGGACGCCAAGATCCCGGCGATCTACTGGCACCTCTACGTCACCTTCTACGAAATCTTGATCGGCATGGTGATCGGAGGGCTGAGTGGCCTTGTTGCCGGTATCGCGCTTGGCAGCTCGCGCCTGCTGCGGCAGGCCTATGAGCCTTTGCTCTACTATCTCGGGCCATGCCCGAAGATCATCTTCTTTCCGGTGATGATCATGTGGTTCGGGGTCGGCCCAGGTTCGAAGGTCGCGATGGGCGCGATCTCATGCTTCTTTCCGGTCGCGCTCAACGTGGCGGGCGGCATGCGCGAGATCGACAAGGTGCTGATCCGGGTCGGTCGGAGCTTCCGCGCCAACACCTGGCAGATGGTGACCAAGATCTATCTTCCGGCGATGCGGCACCCGATCATCAACGGGGTCCGGATCGGACTCGGCGTCTGCCTGATCGGCACGCTTCTGGCCGAGACCAAGCTCTCCAACAGCGGCGTCGGCTTCCTGGTGATCCAGGCCTACAGCCTGTTCAACATGCCGCTGATGTATGCGCTGCTGATCGTGCTGTTCGTGATCGCGATCGGTGCCAATGCGCTGATCGGGAAGTTCGGCGGGCTCGACGATATCAAGCGAAGATAGTGAGTAGTTTGGCGAATGGATTGATGTCGGATTCTCACTACTCACTAATCAGTATTCACTGCGCACCATTCGCTCACTTCAAGAGGTGAACCATGTCCGTTGCGACCACGCTGAAAACCCAGGCTGCCGCGTTGCGGCTGCCGACCCACCGCGATCCCTACTATGCTGGTAAGTGGCAGAAAACGAGCCGCTACGCCGAAGTCACCAATCCGGCCACCGGTGAATCGCTCGGCAAGGTCACCGACGGCACCGTGGCCGATGCGGAAGCCGCGATCGCGGCCGCCAAGGCTGCCTTCAAGGAATGGCGGCGGGTGCCGCCGCTCGAGCGTGCCAAGATGCTGCGCGAGATCGCCAACGTGCTGCGCAAGAACGGCGACGAGCTCGCGATGCTCGACGCTGCCGACTGCGGCAATCCGTATGCCGAGATGGTGCGTGACGCCGGCGCAGGCGCGGCCCAGCTCGATTTCTACGCCGGCCTCGTCACCGAGATGAAGGGCGCATCGATCCCGATGGGGCCGGACGTGGTCAACTTCTCGGTGCGCGAGCCGTTCGGCGTGGTCGGCCGTATCATCCCGTTCAACCATCCGTTCATGTTCGCGGCCGGCAAGTCGGGGGCGCCGCTCGCCGCCGGCAACACGGTCGTGCTCAAGCCGCCGGAGCAGGCGCCGCTGTCGGCGCTGCGGCTTGCCGAGCTGATCGACGGCATCCTGCCGCCGGGCGTGTGGAACGTGGTGCCGGGCGGGCGTGAAGTCGGGCAGGTTCTCTCCAGTCATCCCGACGTGGCGATGACCGCGCTGATCGGCAGCGTGCCGACCGGCCGTGCCGTAATGAAGGCCGCTTCCGACACGCTCAAGCCGGTGTTGCTCGAGCTTGGCGGCAAAAACGCGCTGATCGCCTTCCCGGATGCCGATCTCGAAGCCGTTTCGGCCGCGGTCGTTGATGGCATGAACTTCACATGGTGCGGGCAATCCTGCGGCTCGACCAGCCGCGCCTTCATCCATGAGAAGATCTACGACGCCGTGATCGAGCGCGCGAAGGCTTCGATCAAGCGCTACAAGCCCGGCATCCCGACCGATCCTGCGACCACAATGGGCTCGATCATCAGCCAGGTGCAGTACGATCGGATCATGAAATACATCGCGGCCGGCAAGGAGGATGGTGCTCGGCTTGTAAGCGGCGGCAAGCGGCCGGATGACGCCGCGCTCGCCAAGGGCCTGTTCATCGAGCCGACGATCTTCGCCGACGTGAACATGGGCATGCGGATCGGCAAGGAGGAAATCTTCGGGCCGGTGCTCTCAGTGTTCAAGTGGAGCGACGAGGACAAGATGCTGACCGAGGTCAACCAGGTGGAATACGGGCTCACCTGCTCGATCTGGACCAATGATCTTGTGGCGGCACACCGCACCGCCGCGTCGGTCGAGGCGGGCTATGTGTGGATCAACGAGGTGTCGAAGCATTTCCTGGGCGCGCCGTTCGGCGGCTACAAGCAGTCCGGCATCGGGCGCGAGGAGTGTATCGAGGAGCTTCTGCGCTTCACGCGCGAGAAGAACATTCATGTCAATTTGAAGCGCCGCACGGGGCATTAAGGCCAACTCGCGCGAGCCTCTCCGTCGTCATGCCCGGCCTTGTGCCGGGCATCCACGTCTTTCCGTCCTTAATTGCGGCAAGCAAGTCGTGGATGGCCGGGACGAGCCCGGCCATGACGACCGATAGGCCGTGCTCGGCCCATTGTCCGTCACTCACGTCATCGCTAGCCTTGCGTATCGGCCCATCAGCGGCCAAGCGATTCATATCGGGGGGACGTCCTATGAAGACAATTGCCTGCGCTGCCGCGCTTGCCCTGGCACCTACGCTCGGGCTCTCAGCCGAAAAGCCCGATTGGGCGTTTCCGGTCACCGAGAAGGAGCAACCCGTGCCGCGCATTCCCGGCGACAAGGCTCGAACCGTCGGCAATGTGACGGTGACGCGGGCGGGCGCCGACGATTTCTTCAACATCCCGAACTGGCGGCCGGACATGTATCCGGCGCTGCCCAAGATTGTTCAGTACGGCAACAAGGACACGCAGGTGCGCGCTTGCGGCTCCTGCCATCTGCCGACCGGCACCGGCCATGACGAATCCGCCTACGTGGCGGGCCTCACCCCGCGTTATTTCATGCAGCAGATGGCCGACTGGAAGAGCGGCGACCGCAAGTTCGGCGGCACCATGATCGCGATGGCCAAGGTGATCACCGACGCCGAGGTCAAGGAGGCGGCCGACTATTTCGCTGCCCTCAAGCCGCGGCCGTGGATCAAGGTGGTGGAGGCCGACACGGTGCCGAAGAGCTTCGTCGGCCCCGGCAACAAGCGGTTGGTGCATCCCGCCGGCGGCAGCGAGGCGCTCGGCAATCGCATCATCGAGGTGCCGGACGATGAGGAAGCGGTGGTCTATCGCGATCCAATCGCGGGCTTCGTCGCCTATGTGCCGAAGGGCAGCATCGCCAAGGGCGAGGCGCTGGTGAAGACCGGCGGCGGCGGCAAGACCACGCCCTGCGTGATATGCCATGGCGCGACGCTCAAGGGACTCGGCGACTGGCCGGCGCTCGCTGGTCGCCATCCGAACTACATCGTGCGCCAGCTCTGGAACATGCAGAATGGCGATCGCAGCGGCGCCTCGATGGCAATGATGAAGCCGGTGGTCGACAAGCTCACCAACGACGACATGCTGGCGATTGCGGCCTACGCGGCATCGCTGCAGCCTTAGCCCGTGTGTCCCGGACGCAGTGCGGCGCGAAGCGCTGCACCGCGTGCGGGGAACGGGGGCTACACCCGCGCGCTGGCCTGCACTTCCTTCGGAAACAGATCCTCCGGCGTCATCCG